>Ga0247713_1001733_pt1 | contig 10517 bp, 9 predicted proteins | sample 21E_NmetaG_FD_189936 | JGI IMG/M metagenome (GOLD analysis project Ga0247713, IMG submission 189936) | Soil microbial communities from hillslope of Landscape Evolution Observatory, University of Arizona, Oracle, AZ, United States - 2-1-E_N | ecosystem: Engineered > Artificial ecosystem > Mesocosm... | reverse complement strand
CATGCGCTTCTACGAGGTGCACGCGAAGTCTGCGCTCAACCGCGTGCCGGAGGCGTCGGCGATGCCGTTTCGCTGGACGATCAACCCGTACAGGGGTTGCAGTCATGCCTGCGTGTATTGCCTCGCGGGCGACACGCCGGTGCTGATGGCCGACGGGTCCCGGCGGCCCCTCGCGGGCTTGCGCGCGGGCGACGAGATCTACGGCAGCGTCGGGCACGAGAACCGCAGGCGCTACGTCCGGACGGCTGTGCTCGCGCACTGGTCGACGGTCAAGCCCGCGTACCGCGTGACGCTGGAGGACGGCACGGAGCTGATCGCCAGCGCAGACCACCGCTTTCTCACGGCGGGCGGCTGGAAGCACGTCACCGGGACACGAGACACGGCCGAGCCCCACCTCACCGTCGGCGCGTCGCTGCTCGGGACCGGCCGCTTCGCAGAGAGCCCCGCGCGTACGGGCGCGTACGAGCGCGGCTACCTCTGCGCCGTCTTGCCCCGCGCCGCGACGCTCGCCGCGGAGGCGCTCGCCCGCGCCGATCGCTACCTCTTCGCGTTGGGCGTCCACACGCGTGAGCCGGCGCTCGCCGCCGGCTCGGGCCGCCACCGCGCGACCCGCACGCAAGCGCGGTCGCAGCGCGAGCGGGTGCGAGAGAAGATCGGCTGGCCGCTGGATCCGTCCGACGAATGGCGCAAGGGATTTCTCGCCGGGATCTTCGATGCCGAGGGCTCCGTCGACGGCGCGATACGCATCTCGAGCGCCGACGAGACGATCCTGCGCTGGACCGAGGCGTGCCTGCATCGGCTTGGCTTCCGGACCGTCCGCGAGGGCCCCGACTCGATCGGCGCATTCGTGGTGCGGCTGCGGGGCGGGCTCCGTGAGCGCCTGAGCTTCTACCACCTCGTCGACCCCGCGATCCGGCGCGAGCTCGACATCGACGGCATGGCGCTGGAGCCCGGCCGGCGAACGTGCGTCGCCTCGATCGAGCCGCTCGGCACCACGCTGCGCCTGTATGACATCACCACGGGCACGGGTGACTTCATCGCCAACGGCGTCGTGAGCCACAACTGCTTCGCGCGTCCCACACACAAGTACCTGGACTTCGACGCGGGCCGCGACTTCGAGCGCGAGATCGTCGTCAAGGTCAACGCTCCGGAGGTCGTGCGCGCAGAGCTCGCGCGGCCATCGTGGGAGGGCGAGCACGTCGCGATGGGGACCAACACGGACCCCTACCAGTGGGTGGAGTCTCGCTACCGGCTCATGCCGGGCATCTGGGAGGCGATGCGCGATGCGCGCAATCCCTGCTCCATCCTGACCAAGTCGCCGTTGGTGCTGCGCGACATCGAGCTGCTCAAGGAGGTCGCGGCGGTCGCGGACATCCACGCCAACCTCTCGATCCCCACGCTCGATGCCAAGGCGTGGCGCGCGACCGAGCCGCATACGCCGCACCCGCGGGCGCGCCTGGAGGCGCTTGGCGAGCTCAACCGCGCGGGTATCCCGACCGGGGTGCTCGTGGCCCCGCTGATGCCGGGGATCAACGACGCGCCCGACCAGCTCGAGCCGCTGCTCGCGGCCGCGGCCGAAGGGGGAGCGACCGGGATCGGCGGGATCGCGCTGCACCTGCGCGGCGACGTGCGGAAGATCTTCATGGACTGGCTGGGCGACCACCGGCCCGACCTCGTGCCGCTCTACGACAAGCTCTACGCGCGCGGCGCGTATGCGCCGCCGGCGGAGCGCCGGCGCCTGGCGGCGCTGCTCGACGGCGCGTGCCTGCCGCCGCCCAGCCGTTTTCGCAAGCGCCAGGGGGAGGCGGCGGCGACACCCGAGCCTTGGCCGCGATCGGCCCCAGCGGCGACCGAGGCACAGGCGACGCTGTTCTGATCTGCGCGACACGAGGGGAGGGAGGCACGCGACGGCGCGGCACGCGATGATGCGGTGCCATGGCACTCTCCGACGATGAGCTCCTCGACTTCGAGCTCGCGGGGCTCAACATGGATCTGGCTCACGTCCGGCGGGCGCTGGCCAACCAGGGCAACGTCTACCGGTCACAGCTCGTCGCGGCGCGCTGGTTCGACGGGTGGCGCAACCAGATCCACGAGCGCGGCGCGGGACAGCACTCCGCCGAGTTCCTCGCGGGCTTCGACGAGGCGCTGAGGACCGTCATCGCCTACCTGCGCCAGGGTGACCTCATACCAGGCGGGCAGCTGTACGAAGACGAGGTGTCGGGGCGCGTGCGGTTCTGAGGAGCTGGTCTGGCGAGCCGGTCGCGCCGCGCATCGCGGCCGGTGCCGGACGACGTCAGCGCTTGTCGAGCTGACCCGTCTCGAACTGCATGGCGACGCCGGCCCCGCCGGTCTTGCGCGTCACGCGGGCGGCGGTCTCCGGTGCGATCCCGCCGAGCAGGGTGCCGATCTTCAGCCCGACGGGCGCCACGTCGACCTCTCCGCGGTTGCGCTCGATCGCGCGGAGCGTCGCCTCGGCCACGTGCTCGGGCGTCTTCGTCCCCACGCCCGGCGGCAGCTTGACGTTCGCGTCGGCGAACATCCCGGCATCCCGGATGAAGCCGGGGAAGATCGTCGACACGCCGACGCCCGTGCCGTGCAGCTCGGCCCGCATCGCGCCGGCGAAGCCGCGCATGCCGAACTTCGTGGCGTTGTAGATCGAGCTGCCGGCGGTCGCGGTCTTGCCCGACAGCGACGACATGAAGACGAGGTGGCCGCTCCCGCGGTCGACCATGTGCGGGGCCAGGACGTGGGTGAGGATGATCGGCGAGTGCAGGTTGACGAGCAGCGCGCGCTCGATCTGCTCGTGCGTGTAGGTGCGCAGGCGGCCCGACCCGGGGAGCCCCGCGTTCGCGACCAGGATGTCGACGTCCGTGTGCGCTTCGGCGAGCGCCCGCACGGCGTCCGGATCGGAGAGGTCGGCGGCCGCGACCTCGCCGCCGATCTCCCCGGCGAGCGCCTCGAGGACGTCGCCGCGGCGCCCGGAGAGGATGACGCGTGCGCCCGCGGCCGCGAGACGACGGGCGATGGCGTGGCCGAGGCCGCCCGTCGCCCCCGTGAGCAGGACCTTCGTTGCGGCGACGTTCATCGCGCGAAGACTACGAGGCGAAGACCGCGACCGTCGCCGTGAAGCCGTGCAGGAAGTTCTCGCCGCCCACGGGACCGATCTCGCCCGCGGCGAAGAAGCCGGCGGCCGGCACGTCGCCCAGCTCGCCGGCGAGCGCCGCGGCATCGTGGTCGGACGTGCCGAACATCGCGCGCCCGCGGCCGTTGCAGGTGAACATCAGCGCACCGGCCGGCGCGTCGGATCCCAGCGCCTGGCGGCGCAGGGCGAGCGCGTCGTGCAGGTCGCGGTCGGCGGACTTCGCGTCGCGCGCGTGCACCCGCACGACCTGGCCCTCCTCGATCGTCGCGCCGACGGCGATCGTCCCGGTGTCGGGGTCGCCGCCGAGCACGCTGCGCACGAGGAAGTCGCCGTGCTGGTGGTCGCGCTGCCCGCGCTCGACGACGATCCCGAGCAGCATCCCCTCGGCGAGCATCTCGCGCTCGGCGTCGTCGAGGCGGTCGAGCACGGCGCGCAGCGCGCCCAGCGCCGGGCGCCCCGAGAGCTCCTTGATCAGCCGCCCCTCGCCCGCCGTGATCGTCAGCTCCGGACCGATCGGCGTCGCCCCCTGCGACACGCACGGCAGCAGCTCGACGCCGTCGAAGCGCACGCCGACGGCGCCGCCCGGCACGACCCGCTCACCGAGAAACAGCGCCGCCTGGCCGCGCAGCGTACGGACGCTCGAGATGCCGCCGAGCACGGGCACGCCGGGCGAGCGGCCGGCGAGCTCGGCGAGCACGGCGTCGGTGGGGAAGGAGTACGGGTCCGGCAGCAGGATCGCGCCGCCCGCGCCCTGCAGATCGGGCACGCCGGCGATCGCGACGCCGTCCTCGACCTCCGTGACCTCCGCGTGGAACGCGGACACGATCCCGTTCTCGAAGGCGGCGGCCCAGACCGCCACCGCGGTTCCGCCCTCGATCTCGCGCCCGTCGCCGACGACCCCGCCCGCCCCGCAGCCGATCAGCACGTCGGGCTGCAGCGCGTCGTGGACGCCTTCGAGCGTCGCCTCCGGCGCGGCGAGGTGCGCGCCGCACGCGAACACCACCGCGAGGTCGATGTTCGACCCGGCGAGCTGCGAAGCCACCCTCGCGGCCGCCTCGACAGCGCCCACGCGAGGATCCGATGCGGTCGACAGGGCACACGCGATGCGCACGCTCATCGCCAGCGGACGATACTCGCCCGCACGCGCGCCCATACTGCCTGTCGTGCGGTCAGACGTGCTCGCTCTCTTCGGCCCGACGGGAGTCGGCAAGACCGATGTCGCGCTCGCGCTCGCCGACCTGATCGGCGACCGCGGGGAGCGCGCCGTCGCCGTCTCCGCCGACGCACTGCAGGTCTACCGCGGCCTGGAGCTTCTGACCGGCGTGCCCGACGCGGCGCAGCGCGAGCGCCTGGAGCATCGGCTCGTCTCCTTCGTCCCGGTCGCGCAGCGGTTCTCCGTCGCGCAGTACGCGCGGCTCGCGCACGCCGAGATCGACGGCCTGCTCGCGGCGGGCGCCATGCCGATCGTCGTCGGCGGCACCGGCCTGTACCTGCGCGCGGCGCTCGCCGAGCTCGAGCTGCGCCCGCCGCCGCCGGCCGGGCTGCGCGAGCGCTGGCAGGCCGAGCTGGATGCGCGCGGATCGGAGGCGCTGCACGCCGAGCTCGCGCGCGCCGCGCCGTGGGCGGCCGAGAAGATCGACCGGCGCGACCGCCACCGCATCGTCCGGGCGCTCGAGCTCCACGATCGCGGCGCGCTCGAGCCGCCGCCGCGCGACAGCCAGCTTTGGACGAGCCAGACGCGCCACCCGACGCGCCTCGTCGGGCTCGTGCGCGAGCGCGACGAGCTCTACGAGCGCATCGACGCGCGGGTCGACGCGATGGTCGCGGCCGGCGCGGCGGAGGAGGTGCGCCGGGCGCACGCGGCCGGAGCGTCGCCGACCGCGCGCGCGGCGCTCGGCTTCAAGGAGCTGCTCGAAGGCGACGTCGAGGCGATGAAGCGGCGCACGCGCCACTATGCGCGCCGGCAGTTGACGTGGATGCGCAAGCTGCCCGATGTCGAGCTCGTGGACCTGACCGGCGACACACCCGAGCACGTGGCGAGACGCCTCCTGCGATGAACACGGCCGTCCGCGGCCAGGACCCGGAGCGCGTCGCGGCCCTCATAGACTCCGCGCCCGCATGACCTTCCGCTTCGAGAAATGGCAGGCGCTCGGCAACGACTACCTCATCTTCGAGGAGCGCGCGCTGCCGTTCGAGCTCACGCCGGCGCGCATCGAGCGCATCTGCGACGTTCACACCGGCGTCGGGTCCGATGGGGTCCTGCTGCTCGGCGCGCCCGACGAGCCCGGCTTCGTCGCACGGCTGCGGATCTTCAACCCCGACGGCTCCGAGGCCGGGCTGTCGGGCAACGGCGCGCGCGAGGCCGTCATGTACCTGAGGCGAAACGGCTGGGCCGACGCAGACCGCTTCTCGATCCAGACCGCCGCCGGCGAGATCCGCCCCCACATCACCGGGCCGGACACGTGCACGCTTGACATGGGCCGCGCGCGGACGTCGTCCGACGACTTCCCGTCGGGCGGCGCGGACGGCACCGGCGAGCTGCTCGCGGGCGGGCGCAGCTGGCGCTTCCAGCACGTCGCGGTCGGCAACCCGCAGTGCGCGATCCACCACCCCGACCGCGGCGCGCTCGAGGCGCTCGACCTCGCGGCGATCGGGCCGCAGATCGAGCGCCACGAGCTCTTTCCGAACCGCACGAACGTCTCCTGGTATGCCGAGCTCGAGCCCGGCGCGATCCGCGCGCGCATCTTCGAGCGCGGAGTGGGGGAGACGATGTCCTCGGGCACGGGCGCCAGCGGCGCCGCGATCGCCTACGTGCTGCGCGGCGGCGAGTCGCCCGTGACCGTCCACCTCGACGGCGGCGAGCTGACCGTCGACGTCGCCGAGGACCTGCACTTCGACCTGACCGGATGGGCCCGGCCCGTGTACCGCGGCGAGCTCGCCGCCGACTTCCGCACCGAACTGGAGAACATGTGAAGCCCAGCAAGCGCCTCGACCTCATCCCGCCCTACCTGTTCGCCGAGCTCGAGCGCAAGATCGCCGCCAAGCGCGCGGCGGGCGTCGACGTCATCTCGCTCGGCATCGGCGATCCCGACCGGCCGACGCCGGCGCTCATCGTCGAGGCGATGCAGGAGGCCGTCAGCGAGCCCGAGACGCACCGCTACCCCGCCAACCGCGGCCGCCGGGACTTCCGCGAGGCGGTCTCGGACTTCTACATGCGCCGCTTCGACGTCGAGCTCGACCCGGCGACCGAGGTCATGCCGGCGATCGGGGCGAAGGAATGCATCTTCAACCTCAACCTCGCGTTCCTGGACGCCGGCGACGCCGCACTGAGCGCCGATCCCGGGTACCCGGTGTACACGGGCGGGCCGCTCATCGCCGGCGGCGAGCCCGTGCTCATGCCGCTGCTGCCGGAGCACGGGTTCACCCCGGACCTCATGGCGATCTCCGACGCCGACCGCGCGCGCGCGAAGCTCATGTTCTTCAACTATCCGAACAACCCGACAGGCGCGGTCGTGCGGCAGGGCTTCTTCGAGGAGGTCGTCGGCTACTGCCGGGGCACCGACATCCTCGCCGTCCACGACAACGCGTACTCCGAGACGACGTACGACGGGTACCGCGCGCCTTCGTTCCTGGCGACGCCGGGCGCCAAGGACGTGGGCGTCGAGGTCTTCTCGTGGTCCAAGGGCTACAACATGACCGGCTGGCGCTGCGCCGCGATCGTCGGCAACGCCGATGCGATCGACCACTACTGGCGCCTGAAGACGAACATCGACTCCGGCCTGTTCGACGCGATCCAGCTGGCGGGCATCGCCGCGCTCAGCCCCGACGCGGACGGCGACAAGAAGGAGATGAACGCGCTGTACACGCGCCGCCGCGACCTCGTCGTCGACGCGCTGCGCGAGATCGGCGTCGAGGTGGTCCCGCCGAAGGGCACGATCTACATCTGGGCACCCGTGCCGGCGGGCTTCGAGAGCGCGGCGGCTTACTGCGAGCACGTGCTCGAGGAGGCCGCCGTCGTGATCTCGCCCGGGGGCGCGTACGGACCGAACGGCGAAGGCTTCTTTCGCATCTCCCTGACGACCCCCGACGACCGCCTCATCGAGGCCGTCGAGCGGCTCGGCCGGCTCGTTGGCTGACCGCGGCTCTGCGATGCGACTCGCCGCCACAGCCGTGCTGACGCTGGCCTGCGCGACCGCGCTGGGCGCCTGCGGCACCTCGGAGGAGGACGAGGTGCGTGCCGTCGTGCAGGAGTTCAGACGCGCGCTCGACGAGGACGACGGCACGCGCGCCTGCCGGCTGCTGACGGCGCGCGCGGCGCGCGACGTGACCGACTGCCCGCGCAACATCGCGAGCATCGACCCCGGCGCCGCGGACGACCCTGTCGTCGTCGACGGGGAGCGTGCGACTGTCGCGCGGCGGATCTCGCTCGTGAAGGTGGACGGCAGCTGGCGGATCGACTCCCTGGGCTCTCCCGAGCGGACCGCCGCCGGCGCCGCCCGGACGGCCGCATATGAACGCTGCTGGCGCGCGGCGGGCGCGCGCATCGCGACGTCTGCCGCGCAGCTCGCGTTCGCCGCCGCCGACATGCCGGTCGTCGCCGTGCGCGCCGACCGCGTCTCGGCGAAGGGCGGCGACTGGCGGATCTTCTACACGCTGCCGCCCGACGGGCGTGACCCCGGCCTGGCCGAGGTGATCGCCGATCCGACCACGGCGGGCGTCGTCGCGTACGTCCGGGACGCGAGCGCCAACAGCGCGATCGTCGAGCGCGCGCGGGCGTGCCGGCCCAGCGGATGACCATCTAGATTCGAGCCATGCGCTACTGCGGCATCGACGTCTCGGCCAGCGCCAACAACCAGCAGCTCTGCACCCTGCACGAGCGCAGGGGCGCCGAGGGGGAGGGGGTCGAGCTCGTCGCCACGTTCTACCTGCCCGGCAGCGTCGAGGCGGTCGCACGGACCGTGCTCGGCTTCGGCGGAGAGGCGGTCGCCGCGGTCGACGCGCCGTCGGGCCACCGGCTCGACCTGCTCGCGCCCGGCGCGCCGCTGCGCGCGGACCTCGGGCTGCCGGACGGGCGATTCGAGCGCCACCGCGTCTGCGACGCGCTGCTCTTCCGCCGTCGGCTGCCGCTGTACCCGGTGCCGTCGGCCAACCAGGCGCTCGCGAACTGGGAGCGCTGGATCGGCCTCGGGTTCGAGCTGTTCACCGCGCTCGCCCCGCTGGGCCTGTACCGCCCGGACGCGGGCGGTGCGCTGCAGGGGCAGGTCGACCACGGCGCGCTGCGGTTCGGGCGGCTGTGCGAGACCTATCCCGACGCCGTGTTCTGCTCGATGCTCGGTCATCGCCCGCCGCCGAAGCGCACGCCGTGGGGCCTGCAGCAGAGGATCGCCTCGCTGCGGATGCGCGGCGTGATCGACGCCGATGGCGGCCTGTGGCACCGCACGCTCGACGAGCTCGACGCCTGCGCGGCGGCGTACACCGCGTACGCGCTTGCCGGCGGCAGCGCAGGATCGTGGGTCGGCGACCCGCGCGAGGGGGTCATCGTGCTTCCCGTCGAGGACCTGCTGGCGCGCTACGACCCGCTGCCCCCGCCGGCGCGGGAGCCGCTGGCCTAGCGGTCCACATCAGTGCCGTCAGGCACGTCGATCGCGCGCTGGGGACGAATCGACCCGCTCGCCGGCATCGGCGCGCGCGATCCGCGGTGCCTACACTGGTCAGACCGACCGAAAGGAGGTGAGCCTCGTGCTCACCGTCTCACCGACCGCCGCGGAGGCCATCCAGATGCTCGTCGAGAGCTCCGACCTCCCAGAGTCCGGCGGCATCCGGATCGCCGCCGGCGAGCCGACCGAGCAGGGGACGCCGCTGTCGCTCTCGCTCGTGGAGGCCCCGCAACCCGAAGACGAGGTCGTCCGCGGCGACGATGGCGCCGTCTTCCTCGAGCCGGCGGTTGCGGAGTACCTCGAGACCGCGGTGCTCGACGCGCAGGTCCAGGAGGGCGAGATCGCCTTCGCGATACACGAGTCGGACGTCTCCAAGCCCTCGTCGCAGGACGGATCGCAAGCAAGCTGAGGGAGGTTCGAGTCCGCGCTCGCACGGCCGCGCGGCGACTAGACTCCTAGCCATGCAGCGATCCCGGCAAGGCCGTGTCGCGGAGCACCCGAATGGCGGCGAAGCCGCTCAGGGCCGCGCGAAGCAGCGCGCGTTCTGCATCGCCGCGCTCGAGGAGGGCGACGACCTCGCGGAGCTGCGCGAGCTGCTGCGAACGGCGGGCGTGGCGGTCGTCGGGCAAGCCGTGCAGCACCTCGACAGGCCACACCCCAACTCCTACCTCGGCCCCGGCAAGCTCGAGGAGGTCAAGGCTGCCGCGAAGGCGGCAGACGCGAACGTCATCGCCTGCGACGACGAGCTCAGCCCGCGTCAGGAGCGCAACCTCGAGCAGGCGACCGGGATGCCGGTCGTCGATCGCACGTCGATCATCCTCGACATCTTCGCCGGGCACGCGCACAGCGCGGAGGGCAAGCTCCAGGTCGAGCTCGCCCAGCTCGAGTACAACATGGCGCGGATGCGCGGCCTGTGGACGCACCTCGAGCGTCTCGGTGCGAGCGCCGCGACTCCCGGCATCGGCGCCCGCGGTCCCGGCGAGTCGCAGATCGAGACCGACCGCCGGCTGGCCCGCAACCGGATCACGGCGCTGCGCCGCAAGCTCGTCGGCGTGGCCTCCTCGCGGGCCACGATGCGCGCCGAGCGCGAGCGCGCGCACCTGCCGCAGATCGCGCTCGCCGGCTACACGAACGCCGGCAAGTCGACGCTGCTCAACCACCTCACGGGCGCCGAGGTCGGCGTCCGCAACCGCCTCTTCCACACGCTGGACCCGACCACCCGGGAACTGCGCATCAACGGCCGCCCGTACCTGCTGACCGACACCGTCGGGTTCATCCGCAAGCTGCCCCACCAGGTCGTCGATGCGTTCGCGGCGACGCTGCACGAGACGCGCGAGGCCGACCTCATCCTGCACGTCGTCGACGCGTCGGCCGACGAGGAGGAGATCACGGCGATGCTGCGCGCGGTCGACACGACGCTGGAGGCCGTCGGCGCCGGCGACCGCCCGCGCCTGCTCGTGCTCAACAAGGCCGACGCGATCGACGACGAGCGCCGCCGCGAGTTGCGCTTCGCCCACCCAGACGGGATGCTCGTGTCCGCGCTCACGGGGGAGGGGATCGACGAGCTCGGCGAGCGCATCGAGGAGGAGTTCCGCCGGTCGCTGCGTTCGGTGGACCTGCTGGTGCCCTACGCCGAGGGCGCGCGCCTGGCAGAGCTGCACGACGTCGCGGGGGACCTCGAGCGCAGCGACACGCCCGACGGAGTGCGCGTCCATGCC
>Ga0247713_1001731_pt1 | contig 10525 bp, 10 predicted proteins | sample 21E_NmetaG_FD_189936 | JGI IMG/M metagenome (GOLD analysis project Ga0247713, IMG submission 189936) | Soil microbial communities from hillslope of Landscape Evolution Observatory, University of Arizona, Oracle, AZ, United States - 2-1-E_N | ecosystem: Engineered > Artificial ecosystem >... | reverse complement strand
GTCGTGGGCGACGGCAACGGCGTGACCCGGGTCGACCTGGGCCCCGACGAATCCTGGCGCCGGGTGCTGAGCGACGACGAGGCGCTGGCCCTGGCCCGGTTGGGCCTCGCCGTCGAGGCCCACTACGGGGGGTCGCCCCAGGACGTGGAGTGGGCCCTGGCCGGGGGCGAGACGTTCCTCGTCCAGGCCCGCCCCATCACCACCCTGGGCGCCGCCGCCTCGCCCCCGCCTGCCGGCGGTGCGCCGGCCCGACCGCCGCTGCTGCAGGGCCTTGCCGCCTCGTCAGGCGTGGGCAGCGGTGCGGTGCGGGTGCTGCGCTCGCCCTCGGAGGGGAGCCGCCTGCAGGCCGGCGAGGTGCTGGTGGCGCCCATGACCAACCCCGACTGGGTCCCCACCATCCGGCGGGCGGCCGCCCTGGTGACCGACGGTGGCGGCATGACGTGCCATGCCGCCATCGTCGCCCGGGAGCTGGGCGTCCCCTGCGTGGTGGGAACCCGCACGGCCACCTCGACGCTGCGCGACGGTGAGGTCGTCACCGTCGACGGCGCCCGCGGGGCGGTGTACGCCGGCGGACAGGCTGCCAAGGCAGCTTCGGTCGCCGCCCGCCGTGAGCCGGCCGCCCTGAGGGCGGCGACCGAGCCCCTGGGCACCCGCCTCTACGTCAACCTGGCCATGGCCGACCAGGCCGACGAGGTCGCCAGCCGGCCCGTCGACGGCGTGGGCCTCTTGCGGGCGGAGTTCATGGTGACCGACGCGCTGGGCGGTGTGCACCCCCGTGAGTTGCTGGCCCGAGGCGGGCGGGAGGAGTTCCTCACCCGCATGTCGTCGTCGCTGCTGCGGGTGACCCGGGCCTTCCTCCCCAGGCCGGTGGTGTACCGGACCATCGACTTCCGCACCAACGAGTTCCGGGGCCTCGAGGGCGGCGACGCCTTCGAGCCCGTCGAGGCCAATCCGATGATCGGCTACCGCGGCTGCTACCGCTACGTGCGCGAGCCGGAGCTGTTCGCCCTCGAGCTGGAGCTGCTGGCCCGGGTGCGGGAGGACACCCCCAACCTGCACGTGATGATCCCCTTCGTCCGCACCCGATGGGAGCTGGAGGCGTGCCTGGAGGCGATCGAGGAGAGCCCGCTCGGCGGCCAGCGCGGCCTCCACCGGTGGGTTATGGCCGAGGTCCCCTCCGTCGTCTACCGGATCCCGGAGTACGCCGCCCTGGGCGTCGACGGGGTGTCGATCGGGTCGAACGACCTGACCCAGCTGGTACTGGGCGTCGACCGCGACTCGGAGATCTGCGCCGACCTCTTCGACGAGTGCGACGCCGCCGTGCTCGACGCCATCCGCCGGATCGTCGACGCCTGCCGGGCCGCCGGCATCACGTCGTCGCTGTGCGGGCAGGCGCCGTCGAACTCCTCCGAGTTCGCCGAGCACCTCGTGCGGTTCGGCATCGACTCCATCTCCGTCAACCCCGACACCATCGAGAAGACCCGCTCGGTGGTGGCCGCCGCCGAGCGGCGCCTCCTGCTGGACGCGGCGCACCGCGATCACCGCGGCTGACCCCGGAGCTGCCCCCATCGCCCGGGCGGGCTCGCTGGCGGAGGCCGTCAGCGGGCGGCGGCCGGCGTTCCGGCGGGGGCGGTCGTGTCGACCAGCTCCGTCCCCCGGTCCGGGCCGGTGGGGCCGGGCGGAACGTCGCCCTCGGGCTCCGGGCCGCCGCCGTCGAGGCGGAACGGGGGGTAGCGATCGGTCATCAGGGCGGCATAGGCCCACACCCGGTAGGACCAGCGCTGCATGCCCATGACGAAGTCGAAGACGGGCTGGGGGTAGCGGCCCCGGAAGGCGAGGGTGACCCCGGCCACGATGGCCAGCAGGCCGATGAGCCCGAGGCCGGCGGCGAGCCGGCCCCCGCCCTCGCCGCCCACGTTCCACGTCCACCACGCCACGCCCCCGCCGAAGAGGCTCACCACCAGGTAGTGGGGCAGGGCCAGCAGCCACCACTTGACGAGCACCAGCGAGCGGGACAGCTCGCCCGGGTACTCGACGTCGAGGGAGGCGGGGTCGCCGGCCTCGGGCGCCGAAGTCCAGGTGGATCCTGTTCTTCCCGGGTGTCGGGCTTGTGGTCTGCTGGACCGCGAGGTTGAGGCCCTTGAGGCGGCCGGTTTGTACGACGTGCATGCCAAGATCGGCAAGTCGTCGACCGACCCATCGACCACCTGCGCCCATCATGTGGCGAGGGCGTGTGCGTCAGCGGAGTCGACCGTGATGGTGCCAAGCTCGATGCCGCCCATGGCCCGACTGTAGGTGCCCCCAGTGCGGCACTGGGCAGAAGGCGGTCGAACTCAGCATCGAACAACCTCACTGCCGTGCCGGCAACGATGCACAAGGGCGGACCGCTCGTGCGACTGGCAGATCGTGCCGCTACTGGTCAGCTGGGGCGAGTCCCCGCCGGCGTCAGCAACCGAACGCGCATCGTTGATCGCGCCGACGGGGCCGGTGAGGGATGCTTGGCCAATGGTGTGCATCGCACCGTGCCGGCGAGATCGACGCCTCGTACGCGGCGTACGACGACAACCCTGTCAGCGAGCCCGACGAGTGGGGTGACCTCCAGTCGTTTCGAGAGGCAGCCGCGGTGTCGTGATGCTCGGCGGACCAAGGCGCGGCGAGGTCTGGTGGTCCGAGCTGCCGGAGATCGGCCGCCGTCCGGTGGTCGTGCTCTCTCGCGATGTGGCCATTCCACGACTGCGCCGGGCCCTTGTTGCTCCGTGCACGACCACGAGCATCTCGGTAGCCGTCTTGGTCGAGCGACTCGGTGTTCTCAGCAGCGACAAGATGCGCGCCGTATGTACCCGCCCTCGAAGTGGCCGTCGATGGTGGACCGTGATGCGCGACGAAGCCGCATACCTCGGTTCCCGGGCCCCGCGGCGCGCGGCACGACGGCTTCAGCGCCGTTATAGGCGCCCGACTCGTGCCGCCGGACTCGACCCGGACCTCCGGCCGAACCTAGGCACTGGCCGAGTTATCGCACCCTCCTCTGGTGCCGAAGTGTCACTCGTCCCAAGGTACGGAATGGGGAGCCGTCAGAAGGCCGAGACGGTAGGCCGCCCGTCTGGTCCGCTCCGCCCCTACGCTCCCGGCAGCGGAACCATCCCGATCTGCAGCAGCATCGAGAGCAACCCCTGGTCGGACCAGTGCTCCACCGCCGTACCGTCGCGGAACCGGCCCATGTTGACGGCGACAGTCTCAAATGCCTTGCCTTGCCTTGCCTGTGCTAGGGAATCGCCGCCATCGTCGACCGACTCACCTTCAACGCCCAACATCATCGAGACGGGAACGGAGAGCTACCGGCTGCGCACTACCCGGGCGGCGAAGACGAAGGCGAGGAACGCTGGCTGACTGGACCGTCGCCAAGACGACCGATCGGCACGGCGATGTCGGCCTCCACCGGGCAGGTCCACATGGCCGTCTCCTTCACGACAGTCGGCGACATCGGGTGCTGGTGGGCGGGACAGACCGGCCACGCTCCCCAGATCTCGTCGGTCACGTCGTCCTGGACTTGGAACGCGATGTCGGCCGCGATGTCGGCGATCGACTGCGCACCGTCGAGAGAGAAGGCGTGACCGCCGAACCGACAAGCCAGCGCCAGCTCGTCGCCTTCGTCCCTGTCGTCCTCAGCGCTCTCGTCGTCACCGCCGCCGAAGACCCATGAATCGGGGTTCTGGGCATCCTCGAAGATCCAGTCGTCACAGCGGAGGATGGCGCTCCGCTCGTGCATGGCCGTTGTCGACTCGACGTCGCTGATCACCAAGGCCAGCGCTGCCTCCGCTCGATCGATCGCTTGCTGGAGGTCACGGCTCGTTGGTTTCCGCGCCCGCGCCTGAGCCATGCGCTCCGCCCGTGCCCGCCCCGCCGCACGACGCTGCTCAATCTCTTCGGGGTCGAGCATGCGCACGCTCACAGGCTACGGCTGGCGCTCGATGAGGTGGGGCCAAAACAGGTGAGCACGGTGGGGCCAATCCGTGACATTCCCAGGCAGCCTCATCAGCCTTCTGACCATCAGCCCCGGCGCCTTGGCCAACGTGGACAGTCGGCGGGCGACGGTGGAGCGCGTCCGTCCCGACTCCTCCATCCACCGCCCGAACAGCTCGAGGTGGGCCCGCCGGACGCTGAACAGGGGCAGCTGCGCCTCCTGGCACCAGGCCGAGAACAGGCGTAGGTCGGTGGCGTAGCTCCTCCGGGTGCTCCCGCAGTATCCGGCGAGGAACCCGGCGACGGCGATCGCCTCCGTCCGCAACGGATCATCGACGAGGACGACGGCTGTGGTCGTGGACATGACTGCAGTCCCTTCGATGAATCCGGTCCCGAGGAGGACCGGCATCGAGGAGCACACCAACGGAGTCCGGCGGTTCGTGCCGCGCCGATGCCCACGCCCATCGCCTCCCGTCGGGCATGATGCGGCGGTGACGAAGCGCTCCACGTCAATCCTCGAACGCCCGGTCTACGGCGTTTCGGAGGCCGCTGGCCTTCTCGGCCTGCGCGCCGACCGGGCTCGGGCGTGGCTCGACGGCTCGAGCGCCAAGGCTTTCAGTACCCGCCTGTGATTCGCGCGGAGCCGACCGGCCAGGACATCGTGACCTGGGGGGAGTTCGTCGAGCTGGGCTACCTCCGCGAGTATCGGCGCAAGGGCGTGCCCCTCCAGAGGCTCCGCCCGGTGATCGACGAGCTGCGTCGCGAGTTCGCGACCCCGTATCCGCTGGCCACGGCGAAGCCCTACGTCCTCGGCAAGGAGCTCGTGCTCGAGCTCCAGGAGAAGAACGGCATCCCGCCGGCGATCGCCATCGTGATCCGCTCCGGTCAACAGATCCTGCTGGCGCAGGACGCGCAGCGGTTCTACAAGAAGGTCGAGTTCGACCCGCCCGGCCGAGGCGACGTGCGTCGGTTGCACCCCGCTGGACTGGCATCGCCCGTCGTCATCGATCCTCTCGTGCGGTTCGGCCGTCCGTCGGTGCAGGGCGTCGCCACTGAGCGACTCTGGGAACTCTTCGACGCCGGGGAATCGATCGAGGAGATCGCCGACGGCTATGAGCTGCCCACCGAGCAGATAGCGGCAGCGATCGCCTACGAGGAGCAGTTGCGTTCGCTGGCGGCATAGCCGGCGATGCCGGCCACGTTCTTCGTTGACGAGAACGACCTGGCCCTGGGCAGGGCACTCGCCGGGCTGCACGGCAACGTCGTCTTCCCCGGCCATCCCGACCTGCCCGAGGTGCCGAGGCAGAGTCTTGACGACGAGTGGCTGGAGGTGGTCGGCACCGAGGGGCTCGTCGTCATCACCCGTGACCAGCGAATCCGTTGGTGCGGGCGTCGGCATCGCGGTGCCAGAACTCGCGGCTCCGATCCGAGAGTCTGGCGTAGAAGGACCCGAGCCGGTCGAGGTCCGCTGCGGTCAGTGAGCGGAAGACAACTCCACGTCCGGGAAGCTGGACCTCGACCGGTTCGAACCTCATGCCTAGGGAGTCTCACATCGCGCTGAACCCGGTGCCGCGACGGGTGGCGCGAGCAGCGTCATCCCGGCGCCGGCGTTGGTGGCGGGTTGTACGACCGAACCACGCGGCGTTGTGGGACGGTTCCTGCTCGACGGCGCAGGCTGTGCGTCGGCCTGCGACGGCCGCCGGGCACCGAATGTTCAGAGGGTGAGTTCCGCAGGGGTGATGTCGCGGAAGCCGATCGGGTTCTGCGGCTCATAGTCCCCGTGCAGAACCCTCGGGCGCGAGATCGAGACCGTTCGGCCACACCACGGTCCGCAGCTCTGGGTCCACGGTCACCCGGGCGAAGTAGTCCCGGGTCGTTCAGCGGGAGGACCATCGGTCCGTGCGCGTCGCTGGGCGTGAACTGAACGTCGCGGATCACGCCGTCGTCGAAGAGCAGCCGCATCTGGTGCGGCCGAGTGACGGCGACGCCGACAACCTCAGGAGTGCGAGAGTGCGTGGTCATGGCCGCGGCTCAATCGTACCGGGCGCCTGGCCGCTGGACGCCCGCCGCCAAGCGTCCGCGAGCTCGGCTCGATGCAGGCCCCACCACTCCGCAACCACCTTCACCTCGCGTCGGGGTAGACCTCCGGTGAGCACGTCTCCGGAGTCGACGGCAACCACGGCTTCGTGGCCGTCGTGGCGAGCATGGAAGTGCGGTACGGCGCCGGAGCGTCCCGCCCAGCCGGCGGTCTCAGCGGCCCGACTTGCGACCCTTGTACGCGCATGTATTATGCATGCATGCCCAATGTGCAGGTTCGAGATGTGCCGGACGAGGTTCACGAGGCTCTCGTCCGTCGAGCAGAGCAGGCCGGTCAGTCGCTTCAGCAGTTCCTCGCTTCGCAGCTTGCGGCAATCGCGGCGACGCCGACAATGGAGGAGATCCTCGACCGGATCGAGCGCCGCCCGAAGGGGGAGCTGTCGGCGAAGGCCGCGATCGACGCACTCGACGAGGAACGTGCTCGTCGTTGATGCTTCGGTGCTCGCGCCGGTCGTGGCCGACGCAGGGAGCGACGGTCGGCGGTTTCGCGAGAGGCTCCGCGGTGAGACGGTGGTGGGGCCCGATCTGCTCCGGGTCGAGGTCAGTTCGGTGCTGTGGCGGCACGCCAGCCACGGGAGCCTGACCCCGCAACAAGCCGACGCCGCCATCGCGGACCTGCTGGCGTTCCCGGTCACCGTTTACCCGACCGGCCCGCTGCTTCGGCGAGTGTGGGAGCTGCGCCAGAACGTGACCGCGTACGACGCGTGCTACGTCGCACTCGCCGAGGCTGTGGGGTATCCGCTGGTCACCGCCGACCGGCGTCTTGCCAGCGCTCCGGGTATCCGGTGCGAAGTCGAGGTGGTGTGATCCCGGACCCCCGGGGATCAGGGTCATCTCGGCTTGAACCAGCGGCCGCGATTGTGAGACGCGAAGTAGGTGCCGAACCCGAGTGCGCGAGCGCCCCAGCGGCCACCGGCTTCACAGGAGGGCATCGAGTGTCCCATCTACCCGGTGGTCGGGGCACCCGGGCCGGCTCTCACGTGGTCGATTCGCGGATGAACGCCAGAACCTCATTCAGCTCGACGGGAACGTTGGTGTCGACCTCCAGCAGAGGCCATCCGCCGGCCACCGGCGTTGCGACCTCAGCGTTCCAGAGCTCGTCAACGGTGCGGACAGTGTCGAAGTGCCCGGCGTGACGCGTGCCGGCCCTGGCTCGATATCGGGCGTGCGCGACCGCCTGATCGCACCGGCAGAAGACTTCGATCACGGCGCCCGGTAGGCTGCCGAGTCTGTCGGCGGCGACCGATCGATAGAAGTTGCTTTCGATCACCGCACCCACCGGGGAATCGGCGGCGACTGCGAGCGCTGCTGCAACAGCGGCTCGCCCGACGTGTCTCGACGTGTCGACATCCTGAACCGGGAGCACGGACATGAGCGCGTCCTTGATCGTGTCCTTGGCCATCAGCGGCAAGCCGAGCTCACGAGCCAGGACAGGCGCCAACGTCGACTTCCCGCTGGCAGGCGGACCCGAAACGATAACGAACAGCGGCCGAGCTCTCAGCGCGGCGCCAAGCTGTGCGAGAGCTCGCTCGTATCGAGCGATCCGGGCCGCGTTCCCTGGCGAGTTCGGAAGTCGAAGGTTGTTCGCCAGGTTGTCGCGCAGGTCAGCAAACTTGACGCGTCGGGCGATCTCGTTGGCGGCGACGCGGTCGATGTAGTCCTCGTACGATTCCTCGGCGCGGTGAGTGAGACTGTCGATCGCTGCCACGATCTGGGGCGAGTAGCCCGCTTCGACCAGATCTCTGAGCTCCAGATCACTGTCCTCGATCACGTCGTGGAGTACCGCCGCGATCTGATCGGCAGGCTCCGCGAGGAAGAGCATGATCCTCAAGGGGTGGAAGATGTACGGCTCCGCTTCAGGGGACGAGTAGCGCTGGCCGCGATGGACACGCGCTGCCAACACGATGGCGTCCTCCACCGACGGTCCTCGGTCCATCTCCCAACGGTACGGCGGCCCGTCGAGACCATCCGCAAGGTGCCGTACGAGGGCACGCACGAGTTCGCTCGGCCCTGCTCGAGACGGCTGCAGGAGCGTTACCTCGCGCCGCAGACGTGCCGTTCTCGGGCGGATTGCTGAAGCCGCACGAGGACTCGTTCGGTGCGCCCTCTGGGCCTCGTCAACCTCACGGCCCGGATGTCAGCACGGCCACCTCGGGCATGTCCTCGGTCGGGCCGAAGCCGTGATCGACGAGCCAGCGGACCGCCACCAGGCTTCGCCACGACCACCACGCGCGGATCACCTCGAGGTCGACGTCGGTGCCATAGCCGGCGATGACGTCGTCCAGGTGCTCCTCGTGTGCGAGCGTCAGGACAGCGAGGTCGTACAGGGCGTCGCCCTGGCATGCGTCGGACCAGTGATCGGCGTCGATCTTCAGGAACACGTCGCCGACGCGCAGGGTCGCGCGGTCGCTATGGGCGACGACAACCCTCGATCCCCTCCACGTCGACCATCATCGCGGCCGACCACCGGCGTCGCCGGGTGTATCCCGTGCGACTGCGCTGCTAACGGCGTCCGCTACACCGCGGCCTCGTACCCGCGACGGAGCGCTGGAGGTCGAGCACTGCCTCCGCCCGCCGAGCGCCGACAGCGCCCAAATCGGCGTGCGGAGCCGCGGCGTCTGAGCGATCTGGCGCGCCAGAGCGGTGATGGAGAGCAACCATCGCCGTCGTTGTGTAGCGGAGCGTGGGGACCTACAGCTCGATCAGGTACCCGTCGGGGTCGCGCACGTAAGCATAGGGAGCGCCCGGCGCGCGCTCGCCCCGCTCGACCAGCGCGCCGCCGGCCCGCTCCACTTCCTCGATGGCCTCGTCGAGCTTTCCCTTGTCACTGAGCCGGAACCCGAAGTGGCCGATGCCACCCATAGCTCCCGCCCTCTCGGGTACCTGGTTGAGCGTGATCGTGTCCGAGCTGTTCGGCGGGCGCAGGAAGACCAACTTCGGTCCATCGCGGAACATCTCTTGGAGACCGAACGCCTCTCGGTAGAAGCGCAGGGACCGGCCGAGGTCGGCGACGTAGAGGTGAAGGTGTGTGAGCCCTTCCGTCTCGATCATGTTCCTTCCTCCGAGTGATCTCAGACGCCTCGGCATTCTGGCGCCTTCTCGGTTGAATGAACCGGCTGCGTCGAATCGGGAGCGCCTCGCCGCGACCTTCGATAGTTCAGCCGATTTGTATCAGGGCGCCCGTCCGGAGTATCCAGCGGCGCTGTACGAGCGTCTTCACGAGGTCACAGGGCTTCAGGCGCCGGCCCGGTTGCTCGAAGTCGGTTGCGCCACGGGGAAGGCGACCGTACCTCTCGCCCGTCTCGGCTTTCGGATCACCGCGCTCGAACCCGGTGCAGCCCTTGCCGCAGCCGCCCGAGTCAACCTGGCCGGCTACGAGGTCGACGTGGTCGAAGCCCGCTTCGAGGACTGGGAGCCCAACGGCGCCGTCTTCGACCTTGTGTTCCCGGCCACCGCGTGGCACTGGGGTCGCTCCGGAGGTGCGGTATCCGAAGCAGGAGCGGTATTGCGGCCAGATGGCCACCTGGCGGTGTGGGGCGCCGGCCATGTGATCCCCTACGACGGCGACCCGTTCTTCGAAGAGATCCAGGAGATCTACGAAGAGATTGGCGAAGGGCTCCCGGCCGGCTCGGTCACACCACGGCCCGGCGAGCTGGCTGATGAGCACGAGGAGATCGAGGCGTCGGGGTTCTTCGAGGTGATCGAGACTCGCCAGTACGACTGGGAGACGATCCACGATGCCGAGAGCTACATCGATCTGCTCAACACCTTCTCCGGGCACATCGCGATGGCGGAGTGGCAACGGGAACGTCTGACGGCGAAATCAGGCGGCGCCTCGCGGAGCGCGACGACAGCCGACTCCGCCGCCACTGGGGAGCAGTCCTTCAGATAGCCCGGCGTCGCACCTGACGGAGACCCCGAGCCGCTCGTTCTGGCACGGGCAGCAGCCGCATCCGTCGATATGGCATCCACCCGCATCGAGAGCACAGCTCCGCCTCCTCGCCGGACCCGCGTGGCGTGCGGTGCGTAGTGTCCGGTCATGGGGATCGAGGTGCTCCTCGTTCAGCATGGCGAGAAGGTTGGATCGCCCGGTGACCCTGGTCTCACGGCCACCCGGGGTCACAGGCCGCGGCGGTCGCAGCTTGGCTTGCGACGAACCGCTCCGACATCGAATCGATCTGGGCCAGCCCGCTCCGCCGCGCACGTGAGACCGCTGGGCCGATCGCCGCTGCAATGGCCCTCGACGCGCAGACAGATGCTCGCCTGCGGGAGCGCATGAACTGGGACGACGAGGCAGCCATCAGTCTCGAGGGGTTCCTTGTCGAATGGCAGCGAGCGTCTGCCCGGAGTTCCGCAGGTGACGCCGGGATGAGCACACATCTCGGCCCATCGGCGCTGGTCAGCGCCCTGGAGCCACGCCGAACACGTCGAAGGCTGTAGGCACACGCCCGCGACCGAGGATGCTTGT
>Ga0247713_1001730_pt1 | contig 10530 bp, 11 predicted proteins | sample 21E_NmetaG_FD_189936 | JGI IMG/M metagenome (GOLD analysis project Ga0247713, IMG submission 189936) | Soil microbial communities from hillslope of Landscape Evolution Observatory, University of Arizona, Oracle, AZ, United States - 2-1-E_N | ecosystem: Engineered > Artificial ecosystem >... | reverse complement strand
CGCCTGCACCGGTCCGCAACCGCTTCAGCGCGACGACGTCCCCGGTGCTCTCCTCCACCGCCCGCCAGACCTCCGCGGTGCCGCCGTAGCCGATCAGCTCCTGGACGTCGTAGCCCGCGAGCGACCACGGCTCCTGCCCCATGCCGACAGTGCAGCACGCCCGGCCGACCCGCGGCTCGGCTGTCCACACCTAGAGTGCGCCCGTGCCGGACGTCGTCGTGGTGGGAGCCGGGGTTGCCGGCCAGTTGTGCGCGCTGCGGCTGTCCCGCACCGGCGCGGCCGTGCTCACCGAGCTCCGAGGAGGAGCCGCATGACCGACCGCCACATCGTCGCGACCAGCAGCGGCGGGTTCCTCGCCGACGACCGCTACGGCGCCGTGCCCGGCCCGCTCGTGCGGTACGCGGTGGAGCTCTCCGGCGCCGAGACGCCTCGGGTCTGCGCGCTGCACACCGCGACCGGCGACGACGCCGCGCGGCGGGCGGTCTTCTACGCCGGCGTCGCCGGCGCGGGCTGGCGGCCCGCGCACCTGGCGCTGTTCCCGATGCCGAACATCGGCGACCTGCGCGAGCACCTGCTCGCCCAGGACGTCGTGTGGGTCGGCGGCGGGAGCGTGGCGAACCTGCTGGCGCTGTGGCGGTTGCACGGCGTCGACGGCGCGCTGCGGGAGGCGTGGGAGGCCGGGGTCGTGCTGATGGGCGGCAGCGCAGGCAGCCTGTGCTGGTTCGAGGGCGGCACCACAGACTCCTTCGGCCCCGACCTGCGGCCGGTGACGAACGGGCTGGCGTTCCTGCCCGGCAGCACCTGCCCGCACTACGACTCCGAGGACCGGCGGCGCCCGCTGTACCAGGCCCTGGTGCGCGAGGGCGCCGTGCCGCCCGGCACCGCCACCGACGACGGCGTCGGGCTGCACTTCACCGGCACCGAGCTCACCACGGTGCTGTCCGACCGCCCCGACGGTGCGGCCTGGCGGGTCGAGGTCGACGGCGAGACGCGGCTCGACCCGGTGCGCCTGCGCTGACCCCGGACTAGGCTCGGCGTCGTGATCGTCCGCCGGCTCGGCCTCGTGGAGTACGAGGAGGCCTGGCACCTGCAGCAGGCGGTGCACGACGACGTCGTGGCGGGCGGGGAGGACGTCACGCTCCTGCTCGAGCACCCGCCGGTCTACACCGCGGGCAAGCGGACCGAGCCGTGGGAGCGGCCGCTCGACGGCACGCCGGTGGTCGACGTCGACCGCGGCGGGAAGATCACCTGGCACGGTCCGGGCCAGGTCACCGGGTACCCGATCGTGCGTCTGGCCGACCCGGTCGACGTCGTCGCGCACGTGCGCCGACTCGAGCAGCTGCTTCTCGACACGTGCGCCGAGATCGGCCTCGCCACCGACCGCGTCGAGGGGCGCTCCGGGGTCTGGACGCCCGACGGCGCACGCAAGGTCGCGGCCATCGGCATCCGGGTCTCGCGCGGCGTGACCATGCACGGCTTCGCCCTCAACTGCGATCCCGACCTGTCGGCCTACGACCGCATCGTGCCGTGCGGCATCGCCGACGCGGGAGTCACCTCGCTGACCCGCGAGCTGGGCCGCCGGGTCGGTGTCGACGACGTGCTGCCGCTGCTCGCGGAGCGCCTCCCCACGCTGTCGGCGTCACCGGTGGGCTGAGCCGCCCGGGAGATCACAGGACGGGAACGATGTCCGTCCTGGCATTGATCGTCCCGGTAGCGGGTGGATCAATGCCCGGACGCGACCTTCGGGAGACAGCATGCGCCTGCGCACCCTCGCCCTGTCCGTCACGACCGCCCTGGTGCTCGCCGCCTGCGGCGGTGGCGGCGACCCGGTCGACGTCGGCGGAGGTGAGGGCGGTGGAGGCGGCGAGGGCGGCACGCTGGTCGCCGCGATCAGCGGCGAGCCGGACCAGCTCGACCCGCAGAGCACGTCGGCGTACGCGAGCTTCCAGGTGCTCGAGAACGTCTTCGACACCCTCGTCGAGCCGGGTGACGACCTGCAGTTCGAGCCGGCCCTCGCCGAGGAGTGGGAGACCAGCGACGACGGACTGACCTGGACCTTCACCCTGCGGGACGGCGTCACCTGGCACGACGGCAGCCCGTTCACCGCCGAGGACGTCGTCTACTCCTACAACCGCATTATCGACGAGGAGCTCGCCAACTCCTACCGCTTCGAGTCGGTCGAGGAGGTCACGGCGCCGGACGAGCAGACGGTCGAGATCCGGGTGTCGCGTCCGACCCCGAACCTGCTGGCGAACATCGGCGCGTTCAAGGGCACGGCCATCGTCCAGCAGGCGAACGTCGAGGACGGCAGCATCGGCCAGAACCCGATCGGCACGGGGGCCTTCCGCTTCGACTCCTACTCCCCCGGCGACAGCCTCCGGCTGACCCGCAACGACGACTACTGGGGCGGCGACGTCGCGCTCGACGGCGTCGACTTCCGGTTCGTCTCGGAGCCCACCGTGGCGCTGACCAACCTGCAGGGCGGGCAGGTGCACTGGACCGACAACCTGCCGCCGCAGCAGGCCGAGCAGCTCATGGGGGGCGACGACCCCACCGTCGAGGCGGTCGCCAGCAACGACTACTGGTACTTCGCGGCCAACCAGGCGCGCCCGCCGTTCGACGACCCGCGGGTCCGCCGGGCACTGGCGTTCGGGATCGACCGTGAGGAGATCACCGAGGCGGCGACGTTCGGGCTCGCCGCGGTGAACCAGACCGCCATCCCCGAGGGCAGTGCCTTCCACTTCGACTACGCGCCGTACGAGCGCGACGTCGAGCAGGCGCGCTCGCTGCTGCAGGAGGCCGGCGTGAGTGACCTCGCGATCGACTTCATGGTCACCAACGAGTACCCGGAGACGGTCACGGCCGCGCAGGTCATCCAGTCGCAGCTGCAGGAGATCGGCGTGACCGTCAACATCCGCACCCTCGACTTCGCCGCGTGGCTCGACGAGCAGGGCCAGGGCAACTTCGACGTGTTCATGCTCGGCTGGCTCGGCAACATCGACCCGGACGACTTCTACTACGCGCAGCACCGCACCGACGCCAGCTTCAACTTCCAGGGCTACTCGAACCCCGACGTCGACGCGGCCCTCGACGAGGCCCGCTCCGAGACCGACGAGGACGCCCGGCGCGACCTCTACGAGCAGGCCGTCACGCAGATCGTCGACGACGCCAGCTACGTCTACCTGTACAACCCGCAGGTCGTGCAGGGCTGGTCGCAGGACGTCGAGGGCTACCAGGTCCGCGCCGACCGCGCGATCCGCTTCCGCGACGTGTCGCTGACGAGCTAGGGCTGTCGGCGTGGGCCGCTTCGTCCTCCGCCGCACCACGCAGGCCGTGGTGGTCCTGTTCGGCGTCAGCCTCATCGTCTTCGCACTGGTCCAGCTCGTCCCCGGCGACCCGGTCCGGGTGTCGCTCGGTACCAGGTTCGACCCGGAGACCTACGCCGCCCTGCGGGAGCGGTCAGGGCTGGACCGACCCCTGCTGCAGCAGTACCTGTCCTACGTCGGCGGGGCGCTCACCGGCGACCTCGGCGTCAGCTTCCGCACCGGCCAGCCGGTGACGACGACGCTCACCGACCGACTGCCCGCCACGCTGTCGCTGGCCGGCTGCTCGCTGCTGGTGGCGCTGCTCGTCGCGGTGCCGCTCGGCATCGTCTCGGCGCTCCGGTCGGGCTCGCTGTCCGACCACGTCGCCACCGTCGTCAGCCAGGTCGGGGTGTCGATCCCCGACTTCTGGATGGCGATCCTGCTCATCCTGCTGTTCTCCGGCGTCTTCGGCGTCCTGCCGCCGTCCGGGTACGAGCCGCTGCTGGAGGACCCGGTCGGCTGGGCCTCGCACATGGTGCTGCCGGCGGTGACCGTCGGCGTCGTGTCCGGGGCGATCCTCACCCGCTTCATCCGTGCCGCGGTGCTGGAGCAGCTCGGGCAGGACCACGTGCGCACGGCGCGGGCGCGGGGCATCAAGGAGAGCCTGGTGCTGCGGCGGCACGTGCTGCGCAACGCCCTCATCCCGGTGATCACGGTGACCGGGGTGCAGCTGGCGTCGCTGCTCGGCGGCGTCATCGTCGTCGAGGTCATCTTCGCCTGGCCAGGTCTCGGCCGGCTCACGCTCGACGCGGTGAACGCCCGCGACTACCCGGTGCTGCAGGGAGCGGTCATGCTCTTCGCCGCGCTGTTCCTGCTGGTGAACCTGCTGGTCGACCTGCTGTACGCAGCGGTCGACCCGCGGATCCGGTACGCGAAGTGACCGTCGGAGGAGTCCCGGACAGCGGGCCGGAGCAGCCCGGCGCGGACGCGGGTCCGGAGACCGAGCCCGGCACCCCGCCGGCTCAGGCGTCGCAGCGGCGGCAGGTCCTGCGGGCGCTGCTGTCGCACAAGCTGGCCGTCTTCGGGCTGGTCGTGCTGGCGCTGCTGCTCGTCGTCGGCGTCTTCGGCAACACGCTGGCGCCCTACGGCCCGAACGAGCTGGACGTCCCGAACCGCCTCACCGGCCCGTCGGCGCAGCACCCGTTCGGCACCGACGAGCTCGGGCGCGACGTGCTGTCGCGGGTGATGGTCGCCGCGCGGCTGTCGCTCCTCGTCGGCGCCGTCGCCGTCGGCATCGCCCTCACGCTCGGGGTGACGCTCGGTCTCGTGGCCGGCTTCTACGGCCGGTGGGTCGACGACGCCGTCATGCGGGTGATGGACGTGCTGTTCGCCTTCCCCGCGATCCTGCTCGCCATCGCCATCGTCGCGGTGCTCGGGCCGAACGTGGTCAACGCGATGATCGCCATCGGCATCGTCTACACGCCGATCTTCGCGCGCGTCACCCGGGCCAGCGTGCTCACCGTGCGCGAGGAGGTGTACGTGCGGGCGGCCCGCTCGATCGGCGTCGGCGACCTGCGCCTGCTCCGCCTGCACATCCTGCCCAACGTGGCGGCACCGATCATCGTGCAGACCTCCCTGAGCCTGGCGTTCGCGATCCTGTCCGAGACGGCGCTGTCGTTCCTGGGGCTCGGCGTGCAGCCGCCCGACCCGTCGTGGGGGAGGATGCTGTTCGAGGGCCGCGGCTTCGTGCAGCAGGCGTGGTGGATGGGCGTCTTCCCCGGCGCGGCGATCTTCCTGACCGTGCTCGCCTTCAACGTCGTAGGCGACGCGCTGCGCGATGCGCTGGACCCACGTCAGCGGTCGGCGATCGAGGCGCGGGCGGGTGTGTCGTCGTGAGCGCGCCGTCGACGTCGAGAGCCGCCGCCGGCCAGGGGCCGGCCGAGCCGGTGCTCGAGGTCCGCGACCTCAGCGTCACCTTCGGCACCCGCCGCGGCCGCGCGCCGGTCGTCGTCGGGCTGGACCTCACCGTGGGCGCCGGCGAGACGGTGGCCGTCGTCGGCGAGTCGGGCAGCGGCAAGAGCGTGTCGATGCTCGCCGTGGTGGGCCTGCTGCCCACCCCGCCCGCGGTCGTCGAGGGCAGCGTCCGGCTGGCCGGTGAGGAGGTTCTCGGCGCCGGCGCGGAGCGGCTGCGCGAGATGCGCGGACGCGAGGTGGGGATGGTCTTCCAGGACCCGATGACCTCACTCAACCCGGTGCTCACCATCGGCCGGCAGCTCACCGAGGGGCTCGAGGAGCGGCTCGGCATGGGACGTCGGGAGGCCCGCGAGCGCGCGGCCGAGATGCTCGACCTCGTCGGCATCCGCGAGCCGCAGCGCCGCCTGGACGAGTACCCGCACCAGTTCTCCGGCGGCATGCGCCAGCGCGTGATGATCGCGCTCGGGCTCTCGCTGGACCCCAAGGTGCTCATCGCCGACGAGCCGACCACGGCGCTCGACGTCACCACCCAGGCGCAGATCCTGGACCTCGTGCAGGACCTGCAGTCGCGGCTCGGCACCGCCGTCGTCTGGGTCAGCCACGACCTCGGCGTGGTCGCCGGCATCGCCGACCGCGTGCTGGTCATGTACTCCGGCGAGGTGGTGGAGGAGGCCGGCATCGACGCGCTCTTCGCCGCGCCGCGCCACCCCTACACCCGCGGCCTGCTCGGTGCCCTGCCGGTGCTCGGCCGCGCCCGCACCGAGCTCGCCACCATCGCCGGGCTGCCGCCGGACCCGCTGGACCGCCCGCCGGGCTGCTGGTTCCGCCCCCGTTGCCCGTCCCGGCTGGACGACCGCTGCGCCAGCATGCACCCGCCGCTGCACGACGTCGCGCCCGGGCACCGGGTGCGGTCCTTCTACGAGGTGAGCGGATGAGCGCGCTGCTCGTCGTCGAGGACCTGCGCGTGCACTTCGGCGGGCGGCGCGGCACCGAGCCGGTGAAGGCCGTCGACGGCGTCAGCCTGACGGTCGAGCGGGGCGAGACCCTCGGCCTGGTCGGCGAGTCCGGCTCGGGCAAGTCCACCACCGGTCTGGCCTTGCTGCGCCTGCTCGAGCCGACGTCGGGCTCGGTGCACCTGGACGGCACCGACGTGCGTGCCGCCGGCAAGCGCGAGCTGCGGGGCCTGCGGCGGCGGATGGCCATGGTCTTCCAGGACCCGTACGCCTCCCTGAACCCGCGGCGCACCGTCGGTGCGAGCGTCGCCGAGCCGCTGGAGGTGCACGGACTGCACCGGAAGGACCGCGGCGGCCGGGTGCGCGAGCTCTTCTCGCTGGTCGGCCTGCCGGAGGGCTTCGTCGACCGGCACCCGCACGAGCTGTCCGGGGGGCAGCGTCAGCGGGTCGGCATCGCCCGGGCACTGGCGGTGGAGCCCGACCTGCTGGTGCTCGACGAGCCGATCGCCTCCCTCGACGTGTCGGTGCAGGCGCAGGTCCTCAACCTGCTCGTCCGCCTGCAGCGCGAGCTGCACCTGACCTACCTGTTCGTCGCGCACGACCTGGCGGCCGTGCAGCACGTGAGCGACCGGGTCGCCGTCATGCGCCGTGGGGAGATCGTCGAGCAGGGCGACGCCGCGCAGGTGTACGAGCATCCGGAGCACCCGTACACGCAGGCGCTGCTCGCCGCCGTCCCGCTGCCTGACCCTGCCGCCGAGCGGGCACGGCGGGCGGAGCGCCGCTCGCTTGCCGATGCCGTCGACCTCTCCGAGCAGTGAGAGCGGCGGGTCCGACCGCTCAGCCGAGCTGCCGGCCCACCTCGCCGGCCAGCAGCTCGAGGTGGTCGAGGTCGTGCAGGTCCAGCACCTGCAGGTACAGCCGCGTGGCGCCGGCGTCGACGAACGCCGACAGCTGGTCGACGACGGCGTCCGGTGTCCCGACCACCGCGCCCGAGTGCGGCTCGGGCGGACGGCCGATGGCCTCGGCACGACGGCGCACCTCGGCGTCGTCCCGGCCGCACACGACCGTCTGCGCCGCCGACAGCACGAGGTTCCGGCCGGTGCCGCCGGCGGCCTCGCGGACCCGGCCGAACTGCGCGGCGGTGTCGGCGACGCCGGAGAACGGCAGGTTGAACTCGTCGGCGTAACGGGCGGCCAGCGCCGGCGTGCGCTTCTTGCCGCCGCCCCCGACGATCACCGGCGGGTGCGGTCGCTGCACCGGCTTCGGCAGCGCCGGGCTGTCCTCCAGCCGGTAGTGCCGCCCGTCGAAGTCGAACCGGCCCTCCGCGTCCCAGAAGCCGGTGATCACCTGCAGCTGCTCCTCCAGCCGGTCGAACCGCTCCCCCAGTGGCGGGAACGGCACGCCGTGCTGGCGGTGCTCTCCCTCGTGCCAGCCGGTGCCGAGGCCGAGCTCGACCCGGCCGCCGCTCATCGCGTCGACCTGCGCCACGCTGACGGCGAGCAGTCCTGGCAGGCGGAAGGTCGCCGAGGACACCAGCGTGCCGAGCCGGATGCGCGAGGTCTCCCGGGCCAGGCCGGCCAGGGTGGTCCACGCGTCGGTCGGGCCCGGCAGCCCGGTGCCGCCGAAGAACGCGCTGAAGTGGTCGGAGCGGAAGAAGCCGTCGAAGCCGAGCGCCTCGGTCGCCAGGGCGACGCGCAGGAGGTCGTCGTAGGACGCACCCTCCTGCGGCTCGGTGAAGACGCGCAGATCGGTCATGGCTGCACCCTGCCACCACCGCCGGGAAGGCCGCGGCCGGGCTGCGGCGTTACCGTGAGACGTGAGCACTTCGTCGGCCGCCCCTGAGGGACGCAAGCTCCTGCGCCTCGAGGTGCGCAACTCCCAGACCCCCATCGAGAAGAAGCCGTCCTGGATCAAGACCAAGGCGGTGATGGGCCCGGAGTACCGCGAGCTCAAGGCGCTGGTGAAGACCCAGGGCCTGTCCACGGTGTGCGAAGAGGCCGGCTGCCCGAACATCTACGAGTGCTGGGAGGACCGGGAGGCCACCTTCCTCATCGGCGGCGACCAGTGCACCCGGCGCTGCGACTTCTGCAACATCGACACCGGCAAGCCGGCCGCCTACGACACCGACGAGCCGCGCCGCGTCGCCGAGTCGATCGCCGCCATGGGCCTGCGGTACGCCACCATCACCGGCGTCGCCCGCGACGACCTCGAGGACGGCGGCGCCTGGCTCTACGCCGAGACCGTCCGGCAGGTGCACGCGGCGCTGCCGGGCATCGGCGTCGAGCTGCTCATCCCGGACTTCGACGGCAAGCCCGACCAGCTCGGCGAGGTGTCCTCCTCCCGTCCGGAGGTGCTGGCGCACAACGTGGAGACGGTGCCGCGGATCTTCCGCCGGATCCGCCCGGGCTTCCGCTACGAGCGGTCCCTGGCCGTCATCACCGCTGCCCGGGACGACGGCCTGGTCACCAAGAGCAACCTCATCCTCGGCATGGGCGAGACCCGGGAGGAGATCAGCGAGGCGCTGCAGGACCTGCACGACGCCGGCTGCGAGCTCGTCACGATCACCCAGTACCTGCGGCCCTCCCCGCGGCACCACCCGGTGGAGCGGTGGGTCAAGCCGGAGGAGTTCGTCGAGCTGCGCGAGGAGGCCGAGGAGATCGGCTACGCGGGCGTGATGAGCGGGCCGCTGGTGCGCTCGTCCTACCGGGCCGGCCGGCTGTACGAGCAGGCCCTCGCCCGTCGCGGCGCCGTCGTCCCGGGCTAGGCGTCTCGGCTCGATCCGTCCGGCTCGATCGGTCCGGACGGCAACGAAGAGGACCCGGCGGCGTAGCGCCGAGTTCACCGCGACGTCACCGGACGGGTCCACCGTGGACGGCGTTCCCCGACGCCGTTGCGGAGGCACGCCATGCCCGTCCGTCCCGCTCGCGCACTCCTGTCCCTGACCGGCCGGGCAGGCCGGTCCACCGCGTCGCAGATCCTGCGTGGCGTCGTCCTCGTGGTGGCGCCGCACGGCGGTCAGCGGACGTCGCGGCGCAACGCCTGGGCCTCGATGTCGAGCGACGCCGCCCGGGCGCGGAGCCGCCGGGAGGCGGCGGTGGCGCTGGCGCTTGCCGTCGACCTCGCCCGCGGCCACGAGGTGGCGAGCGGTGCGCGGGAGGTCGTGGACGGCTGACTGCCATCCCGACCGGCCGCCGAACGCCCCGCGCGGAGGCGGCGCTAGCCTCCGCGCATGGTGGAGCCCGTCTACACGCCCGTCGTCGGCCTGGCCCGAGCCGTCTTCCGCGCCCTCGGGCTGCGCTTCCACGTGAGCGGCGAGGAGCACGTCCCGCGCACCGGCGGCGCGGTCATGGCGATCAACCACGTCGGGTACCTGGACTTCACCTTCGCCGGCCTGGCTGCCCGCCCGGCCGGGCGCCTGGTGCGCTTCATGGCCAAGAAGGAGGTGTTCGACCACAAGGTCGCCGGTCCGCTGATGCGCGGCATGAAGCACATCCCGGTGGACCGGGTGAGCGCTCCTGCCGACAGCTACCGGCTGGCGGTCGAGGCGCTGCGGCGCGGCGAGATCGTGGGCGTCTTCCCGGAGGCCACCATCTCGCAGAGCTTCGAGCTCAAGGAGTTCAAGACCGGTGCGGTGCGGATGGCGATGGAGGCCGGCGTCCCCCTGCTGCCGTGCGTGGTGTGGGGTAGCCAGCGGGTGTTCACCAAGAACCGTCCCAAGGACCTCACCCGCGGCACGCCGATCCGCATCGTCGTCGGCGAGCCGTTCTCGCCGGCGTCGGGCAGCGACCCGCTCGAGGTGACCGCCGACCTCAAGCGGCGCATGCAGGCGCTGCTCGAGGAGGCCCGGGCGTCCTACCCGGGCGGGCCGCGCACGCCCGCGGACACCTGGTGGGTCCCGGCCGCCCAGGGCGGCACCGCACCGACCCTCGAGCAGGCCGCCGCGGCAGACGCCGAGGAGCAGGCGGTCCGGGCGGCCCGCAGGGCCGAGCGGGCGCGGCAGAAGGGCACCGCCTGACCCGTCCGTCCGACGACGCGACGGCGCCGGCACCTATCCTCGCCTGCATGGCGCTGCTCTCCCGCAAGAAGTCCGACCCGAAGAAGGGCGGCGGGAAGACCGGCGCGAAGGCCAAGGCGCCCCGCGGCGCGCGGATGAAGCAGATCCGCGCCGCCTGGACGATGACGCGCAAGGCCGACCCGAAGCTGCTGCCGCTCACCCTCGCGGCGTTCTTCGGCCCGCTGCTCGTCGTGGTCGCGATCGGTCTGGTCTTCGGGCCGCTGTGGCTGTGGCTGCCTCTGGG
>Ga0247713_1001729_pt1 | contig 10532 bp, 11 predicted proteins | sample 21E_NmetaG_FD_189936 | JGI IMG/M metagenome (GOLD analysis project Ga0247713, IMG submission 189936) | Soil microbial communities from hillslope of Landscape Evolution Observatory, University of Arizona, Oracle, AZ, United States - 2-1-E_N | ecosystem: Engineered > Artificial ecosystem >... | reverse complement strand
CCTCCGGCTCGTCCACCACGGGGGCGGGGGCGTCCGGGCAGAGCCGGTCGACCCGCCCGTCGAGATCGCGGTCGAGCAACGCGTCGCCGACCACCACGAGCCGGCCGCTCATCGGTCGACCACCACGAGCCGGCCGCTCATCGGTCGATCACCACCAGCCGGCCGGTCATGATCCGCCCCCCATCGTCGCCGTGCGCAGGCGCCCCCGCTGCGTCGGGCGCATCCGTCCGGCGGCCAGCTCGGTGTCCACCGCCGCGCACAGCAGGTGCACCACGATCTGGTGGATCTCCTGCACGGTGGCGGTGGCGGGTGCGTCGACAGCCACGACGTCGTCGACGGCGCGCGCCAGCGGGTTGGGCACCCGACCGGTCAGGGCCCAGGTGACCAGACCGGCGCGGCGGGCTTCCTGCACCGCGGCCACGACGTTGCGGCTGCGACCCGACGTGGAGATGGCCACCATCACGTCACCGGCCCGGCCGTGCGCGCTGACCTGCCGTGCGAAGGCCTGGTCGGCGCCGTAGTCGTTGGTGATGGCGGTCAGCGCGGAGGTCTCGGCGTGCAGCGCGAGGGCGCTGTAGGCGGGGCGGTCGTCGCGGTAGCGGCCGACGAGCTCGCTGGTCAGGTGCTGGGCCTGGGCCGCGCTACCGCCGTTGCCCGCGGCGAGCAGCCGACCCCCGGCCACAAGGACCGTGGCGAGGTGCCGTCCCCACGCGTCGACGCGGTCGACGTCGGCATCCAGCGCGGCCAGGGGTGCGGTCAGAGCCGCCAGGTGCGCGCGGCCTGTGGGCAGGGGATGGGCCTCGCCGCTCATGACAGGCGCACCGCCTGACCGGCCAGGGTGCGGTGGGCCGGCTCCACTCCGGCGGCCGGTCGGCGGCGGCGCAGGCCCGCCGGCCCCGGATAGGCCTCGAGCGTGGCCGCGGCCACCCGGTCCCAGCCGAACCGTCTGCGCGCCCGGCGAGCGCCGGCGGCGCCCAGGGCCCGGCGCCTGGCCGGGTCGCCGAGCAGCCCGCGCAGCGCCGCCGCGAGGTGGGCGGGGGCGCGGGGTGGTACATGGACGCCGGTGACGCCGTCGAGCACCGTGTCGATCTGCCCGCCGACCGCCGAGGCGACCACCGGCACGCCGCAGGCCATCGCCTCCACCGCCACCATGCCGAACGGCTCGTACCACGGCACGCACACGACCGCGTCGGCGGACCGCAGCAGCGCGGGGATCGCCGCGTTGTCGACCCTGCCCCGCAGCACCACCCTGTCGGCGACGCCGTGCTCGACGGCCAGCCGGCGCAGCCGCTGGGCCTCGGGGTCGGCGTCCAGATCGTCGAGGTCGGGGCCGCCGGCCACCACCAGCTCGGTGCCGGGCACCTCGGCCAGGGCGGTGATGACGTTGCCCACGCCCTTGCGCTCGACGAGGCGGCTGACCACGACCACGCGCCGTCGGTCGTGGGGGCGGGGCTCCGCGGGTCCGTCGGGGCCGAAGCAGGAGAGGTCCACGCCGCAGGGCACCACGGCGACCTTCGTCAGGTCCGCGCCGAGGCGCTTCAGCTCGAAGACCTCGTTGCTGCACGTGGCGATGATCCGCTGGGCGCGGTCGAGGATGGCCTGCTCGGTGCCGATGCGCTCCGGCGGGCTGGTGTCCCGGTCGCCCTGATGGCGGCGCTTGACCACGCCGAGGGCGTGGAACGTCTGCACCACCGGTATCCCCAGCGGACCGGCGGCCTCGAGCGCAGCCCGCCCCGACATCCAGAAGTGCGCGTGGACGAGTGCCGGCCCCCAGCGTGCCCAGCGGTCGGCCAGCTGGGCGGCGAACGCGTCCATGTGGGGCAGCAGCTCGTCCTTGCCGACGGGCGCGGCGGGGCCCGCGTCGATGTGGTCGACGGTGACCCCAGGCGCCAGGGCCACCTGTGGCGGCAGCCCCGGGTCGTCGCGCCGGGTGTGGACCACCACCTCGACGCCGCGGCGCGCCAGCGCGGTCGCCAGCTGCGCGACGTGGACGTTCTGCCCGCCGGCGTCCACCCCGCCGAGGACGGCGAGCGGGCTGGCGTGCTCGGAGACCATCGCCACGTGCGGGGCGGTGGGCCTGATCCTTGCTCGTCTCATCGGCCAACCTCCGAAAGCGTGTTCTCCCAGTCGGTGAGGAAGCGGCCCAGGCCGTAGCGCTCCAGGGCCGCGGAACGAGCGGCCTTGCCGCTCGCCCTGGCGAGCTCGGGGTCCGCCTGGAAGCGGCGCAGCCCCTGGGCCAGGGTGTCGATGCGGGTGCTGACGACGCCCGCCTCGGGCGGCACCGCCTCGACGGCCTCCGTGGTCGCAAGCGCCACCACCGGCATCCCGAGGTGCATCGCCTCCAGCAGAGACAGGCCGAGGGAGGTCCACCGGATGGGATGGAGGTAGACGCGTCGGCGAGCCATCTCGGCGTGCAGCCGGGCCTGCGGCAGGTTCTCGTGCACCCGGATCGCCGGCGGCCGCGCCAGGGGGCCGACCTGCATGCCGAAGACGTCCAGCGGCACCGCCTCCGCCAGGGGAGCCAGGAGGTCGGTACCGGTGACCCTGGCGCGGCGCACCGGCTCGTTGACGGCGACCGCTGCGCGCGCGAGCTCGCCGGTGTAGCGCGAGCCGGGGTCGACGATGCCGTGCTCGATCACCCGTGTGGGCGTGGTGCCGGCGTCCCAGAACACGTCGTTGAAGAAGGTGACGTGCGCGAGCAGCAGATCGGGGCGGTCGGCGGCGGGATGGCGCAGCTCGTTGATGCGACCCTGGGGGGCGTTGTGCTCGAGGTAGATCGCCGGGACGTCCGTGCCGGGGCGGCGCCCGCCGAGCCACTGCTCGGCCAGGTGGTCGAGCTCCTCGGGACGCTGGAGGATGACCAGGTCGACGTCGGTGGACGCGGCCTCGGACGGCGTGACCTCCACAACCGACGCCGGCCAGTCCCAGGTCTGTGCGCGGCCGCGTCCGTTAGGTCCCCGGCCCGGCAGGACGGGCACGAGGTAGGTGTGGGGTCCCTGCACGAACGCCGTCGTCCACGAGCCGTGCACGTGCCAGAGCAGAATCCTCATGACGCGGCCCTCACGGCCGAGGCCGATGGCTGGTCGATGAGTGCGTCGAGCGCCTCGAGGACCTCACCTGCGCTCACGTCGTCCAGGCAGGGATGGCCGGGCACCGGGCACTGCCGCGCACGGCAGCCCGCGCAGGCCACCTCGCGGTGGTGCAGCGTGTGCGGCACACGCCACGGGCGCCAGCGCACCGCGGGGACGGTGGGAGCGAACAGGGACACGACGGGCGTGCCGACGGCCGCGGCGAGGTGGGCCGGACCGGTGTTGCCGACGACCACAGCCTGGGCGCCGTGGAGGACCCCGGCGAGCTCGGCCAGGCTGGTCGCCCCACCCAGGTCGGTGACCTCCGCGCGCGGCGGTCCGGCGACCTGCGCGGTGAGGTCGGTCTCGCCGGGGCCGCCGGTGACGACGACCTGCCGTCCGTTCGCGGCAAGGGCGGCGACGAGCTCCGCGGCACGCTCGGGCGCCCATGCGCGGGCGGACACGGACGCTCCGGGGTGCACCACGACGTAGGAGCCGTCCGGCCTTAGCTGCTCGCCGGCGCCGCCGTGGTCGACCCGCAGACCATCATCGTCACCGGGCGCCAGCGTGTAGCCGAGGGTGGCGGCCAGCGACAGCGCCCGCTCGACCTCGTGGACGTCGTCGGGGACCCGGTGACGCACGTCGAGCAGGGAGCCCGGATAGTCCTCGCTGATGGCGGCGATCTCGGGCACCCCCGCCATCCGCAGCAGCAGCGCCGCGGGCAGCGGGCTCTGATGGAAGGACGTGAAGATGAGGGCCCGGTCGATGGCGCGGGCGCCGAGCTGGCCGATCAGGTCCAGGGTGGCGTAGGCGTCGAGGGGTGGCGGGTCCGGGTCGATCCAGACCGCCCGGTACTCCTCCAGATGATCGACGCCGGGCAGCAGCTCGGCCGCCTGGCGCCCGGCCGGCCCGCACAGCATCGTGACCCGCTGCGCGCCGGCGGCGACGGCGCGCACGGCGGGGCCGGTCACCAGCACGTCACCGTCGTTGTCCAGGCGGACGACCAGTACGTGGGTCATCGGGGGACCCCCTCTCCCCCGGGTCCGCCGGCCCCGCGGGGCGCGCCGAGCAGCTGGTCCACCGCGGCGGGGAGGTCGGGCGCAACGGCGGCGGCTGCGGCGATCTCCTCGGGGCGGGTGCGGGGCGTCGGCACGAGCACGCCCCGCGCGCCGGCGGCCGCCGCCGCGTCCACGTCGGCGCCGATGTCGCCGATCACGGCGCAGCGGGCCGGCGCGACGCCGAGCGCGCCGGCGGCGGTGCGTACGAGACCGGCGGCGGGCTTGCGGCAGGCGCAGCCGTCCTCGGGTACGTGGGGGCAGACCGCCCAGTGGTCGAACGGGCCGAGCAGCTCGTCCACCCGCCGGTTGACCGCCGCCACCTGGTCGATGGTGAGCAGCCCTCGGCCAACGCCGCTCTGGTTGCTGACCACCGCCAGCGGCAGGCCGGCGGCGCGCAGCCGGTCCAAAGCCGCGCGCGCACCGGGCATCGGCTCGACCCGCGAGGGGTCGCCGTTGTAGGGCACGTCGACGACCAGCGTGCCGTCGCGGTCGAACAGGACCGCCTCGGGACGCCACCGGCCGACGGGCACGTCCGCCTGGGGACGCCACCGGCCGACGGCCACGCGCTCCACCCCGCGGGCGCGGAGGACGCCGCGAACCCAGTGCGCGCTGGCGGCCGCCGGCAGCACGGCACTGGTGGCCAGCATCGTGGCCACCTCGCGGGTGGTGCGGGGCCCGGGCGCGATGCGAGCCCATGCCAGCTCCGCAGTACCGGCGAGCCATCCGCCGAGGCCGGCCACCGCCAGGACACGTCCCACGGAGAGGCGGTTGCCCGCGCCCAGGCCAACCAGACCCGCGAGCCCGGCGGCGGTGGTCGCGAGATGGCGAGGACGCCGGCCGGGGGGCACCCCGGCGGCCTGGCGCCAGCGGGGGCCGTGCAGCGCCCGCATCAACGGGTCGTCGGCGTTGCCGCCCTGCAGGCGCACGCTCACCCATGCGCCGGCGGGGCGCACGGGGTGGATCACGTAGCGCTCGCCCCGCGCGATGGTCCAGCCGGCGCGGACCAGCCGCAGGCCGAGGTCGGCGTCCTCGCGGTATGCGCGGGGAAAGCGCTCGTCGAAGCCGCCGACGGCGGCCAGCGCCGCACGCCGGTACGCCAGGTCGGCGGTCGCCCAGCGGGCCGTCTCCAGGCCGGCCACGTTGCGCTCCCAATCGGTCGGGCGCCGGTCGGCGGGCAGGGGGACCCGGATGCGCCCCTGGCTGCCGGCCACGGCTGCGGGCAGCCCGTCGAGGTCGGCGGCCAGCCGGTCGAGCCAGTCGGCGGCCGGGACGACGTCGTCGTCGAGGAACCCGATCCAGTCGGTGTGCGCGGCCCGCCAACCGACGTTGCGGGCGGCCGCCGGTCCGCGGCCGGGCCCGGTGAGCACCTTCACGCGGTCGGCGAGGCGGTCGGGGACCGCCACCGGCAGCGGTTCGGCCGCGGGGGTGCGGTCGTCCACGACGAGCACCTGCTCGGGCGGGGAACCCGATGACGCGGCGAGCGCATGCAGCAACGCGGCCAGCGAAGGCCGCCCGATGGTGGGCACGACGACGGTGATGTTCATGCCGGCCGGCTCCCGAAGAGCCCGGCGCGGCGCACGACGAACGGCCCGAGGGCCAGCAGGTCGACGGGCGCCGAGCCGAAGCACTCCAGCGCGTCGCGGGGATCGTCGACCATGGGCCGCCCGGCGGTGTTGAGGCTGGTGTTCACGACCACGGGCACACCGGTGCGCCGCTCGACCGCCTCGAGCATGCGCGCGACCAGCGGCTCGGTTTCGCGGTCCACCGTCTGGATGCGGGCCGTGCCGTCGACGTGCACCACGGCGGGGATGCGCTCGCGCCACTCCGGGCGCACCCGGTGGGTGAACAGCATGTGCGGGCTCGGCAGCGGTCCGTCGAAGATCTCCCCCGCGCGTTCGGCCAGCACCATCGGGGCGAGCGGTCGGAACTGCTCGCGGCCTTTCACGTCGTTCAGCCGACGGAGGTTGTCGGCATTGCGGGCGTCCGCGAGCAGGCTGCGGTGGCCGAGGGCCCGCGGCCCGTATTCGCTGCGGCCCTGGAACCACGCGACGACGCGGTCGGCGGCCAGGGCCTCGGCGACCGCCTCCGCCACGTCGGCCGGTCGCTCGTGGGCGACGTCGGCCGTGGTCAACCAGGCGGCCAGCTCGTCGCCGGTCCAGGCACGCCCGAGCGCCGCGGTCGGCATGGGTCCGACATCGTCGCCCAGCGCACGGGCGACGTGCATGGCCGCGCCCAGCGCGGTGCCCGCGTCGCCGGCGGCGGGCTGCACCCAGACGCGCGCGAACGGCCCCTCGGCGGCCAGCCGGGAGTTCGCCACGCAGTTGAGCGCCACGCCACCGGCCATGGTCAGGTCGGCGTCGCCCGTCCGGGCGTGCAGCCAGCCGGCAAGGTCGAGCAGAACCTCCTCGAGGCGGCGCTGCACCGTTGCGGCGAGATCGGCGTGGCCGTCGTGCCAGTCCTCGCCGCGGCGGCGGGGCACGAAGGCCGACCAGTCGATCGGGTGGACCCGGAACCCGCCGTCGCCGTCGGCGGCGACGAGCTCGCGGAAGGTGGCCAGGTGGCGCGGCTGGCCGTAGGAGGCCATCGCCATGACCTTGTACTCGTCGCTCGACCGGCGAAAGCCCAGGTGCTCGGTGACCTCCTCGTACAGCAGCCCGAGGGAGTGCGGCAGCGCCTGGGCGGCCAGGACCTTGAGCTCACCGTCGACGGCCCGACCCGCCAGGTGCGAGTGGGCTTCCCCGCGCCCGTCGAGCACGAGGACGCTGGAGCTCGGCCACGGGGCGGCCAGGTGGGCTGAGGCGGCATGGGCGACGTGGTGGGGCACGTACCGCACGATGTCGGGGTCAAGGCCAGGCAGGGCGGTGCGCAGGAACAGCGGCGCGCGGCTTGCGAACAGGGTGCGCAGGCCCTCCCAGCCGGCGGCGATGACCCCCTGCGGTCCGGCCGCGTTCGCCGGCGACGGCGCAAGGGCAGGGTCGTAGGAGTAGGCCACCGCGTCGAGGTCCCCCGGCGCGAGCCCCGCCTGCGCCAGGCACCACGCGGCGGACTGCTCGGGCACCTCCCAGGCGGAGAAGGCCACGTTGGGCTTGCCGTGCTTGCGGCGGTTGAAGCGCTCCTCCTCGGCGGCGGCCACCACCTCGCCGTCCACCACCAGGGCGGCGGCGGGATCGTGGAAGACCGCGTTGACTCCGAGCACACGCATGGTTCGTCCTATCTGGAACGAAGTTGGGGGCCCGTCTTTCCATCTCCGGCGCTTCTTACGCCTCGGGAAGAAGGAAAAAACCCGAACGTGATTACCCGAAACGCTTGTCCACCGGCCGTGGGGGCGTCAAAACCGGTGCTCGCGGGGAACGCTTGAGGCCATGACCATCGATGACGAGACCCTTGCCCGCATCCGCCTCACCCTGGAGAGCTCCGCCCGGGTCGATGCCTCCCGAGTCCAGGTCGCCCGCGAGGGGGCAGACGTCGTCCTGCGGGGAGCGGTAGCCACGCCGGAGGAAGCGAGCGTGGCGGCCTTGATCGCCGAGCAGGACACCCCGACGGTGCGCAACGAGCTGCTCGTGGACGCGGGTCTGCGCGAAGGTGACGCCGCGTCCGCGGACCAGCCCAGCCCGGCGCCCCCGCGGAGCCCAGAGGACCCCGCCCAGCCGGCCGACCTGACACCGCACGCCGAGGAGGCCCTGGGCGAGGGCATGGCCTGGGACCCTCCGGACGCGCCGTCGCTGGCACCGACCCGCGCCGAGGAACGCGGCTACCTCAGCCGCGACGCCGCCTCCGAGCCGGCCGCGCCGGAGGGCGACGTCGAGGATCCCGACGCCGTCGAGCCGAGCGCTGCGGACCTGTCGGCCGCCGAGCTCGAGCGCTCCGCCCGCCCCGACAACCGAGAGGACCAGTAGATGGACGCCGATCGAGCCCGCAAGCTCCTGGAAGCCGAGCGCGAGCGGCTCATAGCGCTGCGCGACGGCCACACCAGCCAGCACCTCGAGCAGTCGCTCGAGGACTCCACCTCGGAGCTGACCTCCTTCGACCAGCATCCCGGCGATGTTGCGAGCGAGACCGTCGAGCGCGAGAAGGACCTGTCGGTGCGCGAGCACGTCGAGGCGCAGCTGCGGGAGGTCGACGCAGCCTTCCAACGCCTCGAGGAGGGCCGCTACGGCATCTGCGAGGGCACCGGCGATCCCATCCCCGACGAGCGGCTGGAGGCCGAGCCCGCCGCCCGTTACACCGTCGCCTACAAGGCCGGGCTGGAGCGCCGCGCGCAGGCGGAGGCCGGCGGGGCCCCGTAGGGGTGTGGACGCGGGCAACGTCACGGCGGTGAACACGGGCGTGTGAGGGCCGAGGCAGTCGGGAAGTGTGGCGACACATGGACCAGTACACCGAGGAAGCCGCCCTGAAGGCCCACAACGTCACCGCCTGCTTCGACGACATGGAGGGCGCGAGGCGGGCCATCGAGTCGCTCGAGCGTGCCGGCGTGCCCGGTTCCCACATCTCGCTGCTCGGCCCCGCGGCCGAAGAGGCTGCAGAGGCCACCGACACCCGGCAAGCCGATGAGGAGCTCGGTCAGGAGGCCCTCAGGGGCACCCTGGGCGGCGCCGCCACGGGCGCCGGCGTCGGCGGCGCGGTCGGCTTCCTCGCCGGGGCGGCCGCCCTCGGCATCCCCGGGGTCGGGCCGGCGGTCGGCGCCGGCATCTGGGCCACCACCTTGGGCGGCGCCGCGGCCGGGACCGGCGTCGGGTTCACCGTCGGGGCGATGAGCAACCTGAAGCAGTCCGAGGCGTGGGAGCTGACCCTGCGGGAGGTCGACGAGGGGTATGTGGTCGTCGGCGCCCACACCGACAACCCCGACGAGTTCGACGGCGCCAACAGGGCCCTGCAGCGCCACGAGCCCCGCAAGCTGCACCGCTTCGACAACGAAGGCAACGAGATCGCCGCCTGACGCGGCGACCAACGACGAGGGAGGCAACGGACATGGGAGAAGGCGACAGCAAGGGTCTCGGCGAGGAGCTGAAGGGCTCGGCCAAGAAGGCCGCCGGTCAGCTCACCGGCGACGACAGGATGGAGCGCGAGGGCGAGGCCCAGCGCGAGAAGTCCGACAAGGAGCGCGAGGCCGAGAAGGCCGAGGCGCAGGCGCAGGAGAAGCGCGACGAGGCCCTGCGCAAGGAAGGTCAGCAGCGCGCGAACCAGTGACGTAGTCCCGACCTCATCGAGCCCCGGCCGAAAAGCGGTCGGGGCTCGAACTCCGAGTGGGCGGTACAGGGCTTGAACCTGTGACCTCCGGCTTGTCGAGCCTGTACGGGGCTTCCCGCGACCAGCGGCTTACCGACGGAAACCGCCGATGACCTGCGGAAACACTACGCGGTAGTACTGGACGTTACTCGTCCCTTCTCACTCTCTAACTCCCACACGCTCCCAAGCGTGCGGGGACGGGGTGCTTCCGCAGGGCGTCTGGATTGGCCCTAGTAGAGGTCGAAGGCGCCGTGTTCGTCCTCGATGTAGCTGTCGAGGGATGCGTTGGTGAGGTAGACGAGTCTGGCCACCGCCACTAGACCTCGATGTCGGGCGTGGCGGCTTGGAGCTGGAGCAAGGTGGCGTCGAGCTTCTCGAAGGCCTTGAGCCAGCCCTGGTTGGCCCGGCCAGGTGGGCGGGAAGCCATTGGCGGATCTCGAGTCGGGTCCGTCCGTCGGACTCGTCGTGGAACTCGATCCGGAACCCACCCAGTCGTGGTCGGCTAGCCTTTCGGCGTGACCAGTGACTTCATTTGCCCCTCGTGCGAAAACCAGTGGAGCATGAAGGCGGACGCAGACGGGCTCTTCGATGGTTACGGAAACCCGCCTTGCCCGCAGTGTGGAACCAACGCCCGCGACCCGAGCGACTACCGAGACTTCGCTTGCCCGTACTGCAAGCACGAATGGCGTAGCTACGGGAACGGCGGTCTTGTGCTTGGCATGTGGCCCAATTGCCCCCAGTGTGGAACTTCAGCGGTCGAGGCATAGCCACTGCTCTGCTCCTCCGGCAACTCGTCGGCTACGTGCATCCCGCAGTCCGCCTCGGTGTCGCAGCGGATGCTGATGCTGATGCAGCAACCGCAAGTGACGCAGCAGCAATGCTTGTTAAGGCAGCGGACAGGAGTGACCATCCGCGCCCTGGCCGAACTACCTGGGCCACGTAGGACCCTGGGTTCACGCTGCGCGTCTACGCGCACCTGATGCCCGAGGCCGAGGGGCGCGCCCGTGCTCCGATGGACGCTGGCCGTCGGCTCGTCTGCGGGCCAAGTGCGGGTGTCGCCTGCCACGAGCATGGGACCACTTCACGGGGGGTCTTGCCACGAGCATGGGACCACCTGGTTGCCAGTGATGGGACCGGGGCGGGTTCCGCGGTTTCGGGTCGCCTGAACGGTTCAGTACGC
>Ga0247713_1001727_pt1 | contig 10535 bp, 9 predicted proteins | sample 21E_NmetaG_FD_189936 | JGI IMG/M metagenome (GOLD analysis project Ga0247713, IMG submission 189936) | Soil microbial communities from hillslope of Landscape Evolution Observatory, University of Arizona, Oracle, AZ, United States - 2-1-E_N | ecosystem: Engineered > Artificial ecosystem > Mesocosm... | reverse complement strand
CGTCAGCCGCCCCACGCCGGGCGGCGTCCCCGCCGCGCCCCGCGCCGCCCATGCGGCGCCCCGCGCACCGCAGGCGCCGCAGCCCGCCGCGCCCGGCGGGCGCAGGCGGTGGACGGTGCCGCTCGTCGCGGCGTTCCTGGGGGTGGGCGTCCTGCTGCTGGGCCTGGCCACGGGGGTGCTCGACGGCAGCCCCGCCGCCCCCGACGGCGACGGGAGTGGCGGCGGAGGGCTTGCCGCCCCCGCCGCGGTGACGCTGTTCGACCCGGGCGGCAGCGGCAGCGAGGACGACGCCGATCTGCCCGCGATGCTCGACGGCGACCCGTCCACGGGCTGGCGGTCGGTGGGCTACAACACGCCCGACTTCGGCGGTCTCAAGCCGGGGCTGGGCTTCGCGATCGACCTCGGCGCACCCCACGCCGTCGCCGGCCTCGCGCTGCGCACCGGCACCCCGGGCATCAGCTACGAGGTCCGGGTCGCCGACGGTCCCCGTACCGACCTCGACGGCTGGGAGCCCGTCGGCGGCGCGTCCCACGCGACAGAGCTCACCCAGGTCGACCTCGCGGCGCCCGTGGTGACCCGCTACGTCCTCGTCTGGATCACCGGCGGGCTGCAGCCCGACGGGTCGGGGCGGTACCGGGCACAGGTGTCCGAGCTCGCGGTGATCGGTGACCCGGCGTGACGGCGGACACCCGCAGCGACGACGAGCTCGTGGCCGCCTGGGTCGAGGGGGAGCGTCGCGCGTTCGACGCCCTCGTGGACCGCTACGAGCGGCGGGTGTACGGCATCTGCTACCGCTACTTCGGCAACGCGTCGGACGCGGAGGACGCGATGCAGGAGACGTTCGTCGCGGTGCTGCGCCGGGGGGGGACCTACTCGGGCACGGCTGCCTTCTCGACGTGGCTGTACCGGGTGGCGACGAACGCCTGCAACGACCTCGCCCGCAAGCGCAGCCGCCGGCCCCGCACGGTGCCGCTCGTCGGCGGGTCCCGGGACGGCGACGCGCCGGACGGCCACGACCCGAGGGTCGACCTGCCGGCGGTCGAGGACCTGCTCGCCAACCGCGAGCTCGGGCTGGAGCTCGCCGCTGCGCTGCGCGGCATCGACGCCGAGCATCGGGAGGCGGTCGTGCTCCACGACGTCTACGGCGTGCCCTACCACGAGATCGCCGCGCGCTGCGGCGTGGCCGTCGGCACGGTGAAGTCGCGCATCCACCGCGCGCACGCCCGCCTCGCCGCCGCCCTGTCCCACCTCGACGACACCTCCCGCGGGGGATCGCCCCCGCCCCCGGGGGAACCCTCCACGCGCGCGCAACCTCCTACCTCCACACCATGACCGACGCTCACCACCCCAACCCCTCCGCGCCCGGCCCGGGCGACGGCGAGCTCATGGCCGCCTACCTGTCCGGCGACCTCGACGACGCGACCGCGGCCGTGCTCGAGCGGCGCCTGCCCGACGAGCCGGAGCTCGCCCGCCTGCTCGACGACACCGCCCGCGTGCTCGTCGCCCTGCGCGGCGTCGACGAGGTCGCCGCTCCTCCGGGGGCCGGGGAGCGGTTGCGGCTGCGCCTCGCCGCCGAAGCCGCCGAACCCCGCGCCGCCGCGGCCGTGAGCGAGCCGGCGGACGGGGGGGGTGAGCCCGTCGCCGTGGCGGCGCTGTCCTCCCGCCGGCGCGCCGTGCCGTGGGCGGCGGTGGCCGGCGTGGCCGCCGGGTTGGCCGCATTCGCCCTCGTCGGCGGGGGGCTCGTGCAGGGGTTTGGCGACCGCGGGACGATGCCCGCCGAGGACAGCGCCACGGACACCGATGTGGCGATGGAGGAGAGCGCCGGCGACTCGGGTGTGGCCCTCGAGGAGCACGGTGGGGGCGCGGGGGAGAGTGCCGGCGACTCGGCCCAGCGGTCCAGCGCCTCCGCGGACGGCGCCCGTGAGCCCGCCGCGGCGCCGTTCGGCGACCAGCAGCTGTCCGCGCCGCCGCCGACCGGTCGCGCACCGCTCGTCGTGGACGCCGAGATCGCCCTGGCGGGCCCGAACGAGGTCCGCGCCCGCTACACGGCTGCGCCGGAGGCGACCAGCCTGCTCGGCGAACCGCTGCCCGCCGCGGTCGAGCGGGCGGCCGTCTACCGCGGGCAGGTCGCCGCCGCCGAGGCGTTCCGTTCGGGCGTCCACCCCGGCGACTGCCTCGACGACGTGGGGGAGGGCAGCCCCCTGCTGCCCGCCCGGGTGGAGTCGGCGACGTTCGCGGGTCAGCCGGCGCTCGTGTACCTCCTCGTGCGTGCGAACCCCGACGCGGCGGCCCTCGACCGGGTCGAGGCGTGGGTCGTGGAGCCCGAGGGCTGCGTCACCCGGCTCGCGCTCGACGTCACGTAGCCGCGCTCGGAAGGGCCGTGGAAGCGCCCCGCCGATCGGGTGCTCGTCGCGCGCGGTGAAGGAGCGGCTCGCCGCCCCGGTAGTGTAGAGAGGCAGGGAATAGCGCCGCGGGGGCACGGGTTGCCCCCCGACAAGCCTGTCGAACGAGGAGTGAGCCGATGGTCACGGCGGACCACGAGGTTGTCATCATCGGGTCGGGGCCTGCGGGCCTCACCGCGGCGCTCTACGCCGCCCGCGGCGACCTCGAACCGGTCGTGTTCGAGGGCCGGGAGGCCGGCGGCCAGCTCATGCTCACGACCGACGTGGAGAACTACCCCGGCTACCCCGAGGGGCGCATGGGCCCGGAGATGATGGCCGACCTGCGCAAGCAGGCGGAGCGCTTCGGGACCCGCTACGTGACCGTCGACGTCGACGAGGTCGACTTCACGAACGGCTCGCCGTTCAAGGTCGTCGTCGGCGACGACGTCTACTGGTCCCGGGCGGTGATCGTGGCGACCGGTGCGACCGCCCGGTGGCTCGGCCTGGAGAACGAGCGCCGGTTGACCGGTCGCGGGGTGTCGAGCTGCGCGACGTGCGACGGGTTCTTCTTCCGGGACCGGGAGCTCGTCGTGGTCGGTGGGGGGGATTCGGCCATGGAAGAGGCCGGGTTCCTCACGAAGTTCGCCACGAAGGTGACGATCGTGCACCGCCGCAACGAGCTCCGGGCCTCGAAGATCATGCAGGACCGCGCGTTCAAGAACGACAAGATCGAGTTCATCTGGGGCGCCAGGGTCGTCGACGTGCTCGGTGAGGACGCCGTCGAGGGGGTCATGCTCGAGGACGTCGATAGTGGGGAGCGCCGGGAGCTGCGCACCGACGGGCTGTTCGTCGCGATCGGTCACGACCCGACGACGAAGCTGTTCCAGGGTCAGCTCGACCTCGACGAGGAGGGCTACATCAAGGTGGCCGAGCCGTCGACGGCGACGAACGTGCCGGGGGTGTTCGCCGCCGGTGACGTCGTCGACCGCCACTACCGGCAGGCGGTCACCGCCGCGGGGATGGGCTGCAAGGCGGCGATGGACGCCGAGCGCTTGCTCGGGGCACCGCCCGACTCGAGCACATGGTGACCGGTCCTCGGGCGGCTCGGCAATGCGGTGCGTCGGCGTTGCGCGACGTTCCGTGAACTTTTCGGTCGGACAGTTGCGCGCCCGTGCCCGGTGCGGTGTAGGCTGGGCCACAAGCCAAATCCGCGGTTCGGCTGTCCCCCCGTCATCCGAACCGCGCGCGAGGGGCGCTTCGTGCGCCCCTCGCTTCTCTTTCCCCGCGCCGCCGCCAGGCCGCCCGTGTCCACCCCTGTGGGGTGACCGGTTGCTCTCGGCAGGCCCCGGGAATACCGCGTCTCGGGAGCCGGTTGCAGCAGGCAGCACCCACACCCGACCCGTCACGAGAAGGACAGCGTGCGATGAGTGAAGTGAAAGCCGTCACCGACCAGGACTGGGAGACCGAGGTCCTCGGCTCGGACCAGCCCGTGATCGTGGACTTCTGGGCGGAGTGGTGCGGTCCGTGCCGGATGGTGGGTCCGGTCCTCGAGGAGATCGCCGGCGAGCAGGCGGGCGCGCTGAAGGTCGTCAAGCTCAACGTCGACGACAGCCCCACCACCGCGCGCAACTACAAGGTGATGTCCATCCCCACCATCATGGTGTTCCAGGACGGCGTGGAGAAGAAGCGCCTCGTCGGGGCGCGCAGCAAGAGCCAGCTGCTCGCCGAGGTCGACGAGTTCATCTCCGCCTGACAACGGCCGCCGGCGCCTGCCGCCGCAGCGCGGCCCCCTACACTCTGGGGCTGTGACCCCGATCATCCGCTACGGTGAGGCCAACCGTGCGGTGCGTGACGTCCAGCACCGGCTCGTCCGGGCGCTCGATGCGGAGCTCGCCGTCGACGGGGTGTTCGGGGAGGCCACACGGGAGGCGGTGCGGCGGTTCCAGCGGGACCGCGGCCTGGCCGCCGACGGCATCGTGGGCCCCGAGACATGGCGCAGCCTCGTCGAGGCGGGCTACGCCCTCGGCGACCGTCTCCTGTGGCGCACACGGGTGATGATGCGCGGTGACGACGTACGCGAGCTCCAGCGCCGCCTGAACCAGCTCGGCTTCGACGCGGGCAGCGAGGACGGCATCTTCGGTCCGCTCACGCAGGCCGCTGTCGAGGACTTCCAGCGCAATGTGGGGCTCGACGTCGACGGGGTGGCGGGCCCGGAGACCGTCGAGGTCCTCCGTCGCATGCGCCGGGACCACCAGCGGAGCGGGGTCGGCATCCGCGCACGAGAGCGGGAGGCCCTCCGGCGGCTGTCCAGCCGGGGGCTCGTGGGGGCGCGGGTGCTCGTGGACCCGTCGCACGGCCCCGGCGACGCCGGTCACGTCGGCCCCTCCGGCGTGAGCGAGGCGGAGGTCAGCTGGCAGATCGCCTCCCGGCTTGCCGCACGCCTGGGTGCACAGGGCGCATACGTCCTGCTCGGGCGGGGTCCCCGCAACAATCCGAGCCCGAGCGACCGCGCTCGCCTGGCCAACGACCAGGGCGCCGAGGTGGTCGTGTCCGTCGGGGTCAACGCCCTCGACACGCCGGCTGCGGGCGGATCCGCGGCCTACTACTACGGGGGGGCCCACTTCGTCTCGGAGGCGGGCTACCGCCTCGCCGCGCTCGCCAGCCAGCGGATGGTCGCCGCCGGATGGGTGCCCGACTGCCGGGTGCATCCCATGACGTGGGCGCTCCTGCGTGAGACCCGCATGCCAGCCGTCGTCGTCGAGCCGGGGTTCATCACCTGCCCGGCTGACGAGGCCCGCCTCCTCGACCCCGGCTGCCAGGAGGGACTGGCCGCGAGCCTGGCCGACGCGGTCGCGGCGTTCTTCGCCGTCGGCGCGTCCGACGAGGCCGTGCCCGTGGCCCTCTGAGCCCCGCGCTGCCTTACCGGTGCGGCAGGGCCGGCACCGAGCGGGCCGGCGCCGGCGCGCGTTCGCGACGGCCGAGCGCCGCGGCGACGCCCTCGACGGCCGCTGACAGAGACTCCTGCCAGCGCACGGTGTGCCGCAGGTCGAGGCGCAGCCGGGGGGTCGTCGGATGCTCACGCAGCACCGCGAAGCCGTTCGCGAGGAGGAACCCCTCGTCGAGCATGCAGCGCGCGGCGCGGCCGTTCGTCCCGCGCCGGTCGGCGTAGGCCTCGAGGGCGCGCCCGCCGCGCCGCGAGGTCTCCCGAAGCACGCTCTGGAGCAGGACGCGCGCGAGTCCGGCCTCGCGAAAGGCTGGATCGACCCACAAGGTCGCGAGGAGCAGCGCGTCGTCGGACACGCCACCGAGGCGAACCGCCCTCGGGTAGTGCGTGCCGGGTGCGAAGGCGGCGAACCCGACACAGCTGCCGTCGATGTAGGCCGCTTTGCCGGGCGTGCCCCACTCGAGCTGCGTCGCCTGCCACCAGGCCTCCTTGCGCTCGCGGCCGACGGCGGAGTCCGTGGCGGGTCCGCGGGGCGCGTCCGCCACCTCCCAGAACACGCACGCGCGGCAGCCCTCGGGGACGTCGTCGAGGTTGGCGAGCGTGAGGTCGTGCAGGCGGCGGCTCATGGCCGGGGCGGGCTCTCGTCCTCGGGATCCCCTGCGGGGGCGGCCGGCTCGGGCCGGCGCGGCGTGAGGAACGCCGCGGCGGCACCCGCGGCGAGCCCGAGCAGCAGGCCGATCACCGCGCGGACAACCGGCGGCGGCCCGGTGTCGGAAGAGTGCGGGAGTGCGCCCACGCCTGCCTTCCTCGTCGCTTGGCCCGAAGTGTAGCGGCACGCCGCCGAAGGGCGGGTGTACAGTCGACAAGCGCCCGTGGACGGCGGGTCGAGGGCGAAAGGGGTGTGTTCGTGGGCGAGATCCAGCCCGACCGCTACCGGGCCCGCTACGCGCAGCGCACCCAGGGCATGATCGCCTCGGAGATCCGCGCCCTCTTCGCCGTCGCGAGCCGCCCGGAGGTCGTGTTCCTCGCAGGCGGCATGCCGTACACGGCCGGCCTCGACTTCGACGCCGTCTCGCAGGTGACCGAGTCGGTGATCCGAGACGTCGGCGCGACGGCGTTGCAGTACGGCGGCGGCCAGGGCCTGCCGGAGCTTCGCGAGCGGCTCGTCGACGTCATGGCGGCCGAGGCCATCCCCGCGCACGCCGACGACCTCGTCGTGACGAGCGGCGGTCAGCAGGGTCTCGACCTCGTGGCGAAGCTGTTCTGCGACCCCGGTGACGTCATCCTCGCCGAGGGGCCCTCGTATGTCGGGGCCCTCGGCGCCTTTTCGGCGTACCAGACCGCCGTCGTCCACGTGCCGATGGACGAGCAGGGGCTCATCCCCGACGCGCTCGAGCAGACGCTGGGCTGGCTGCGCGACAGCGGCCGGACGGCGAAGTTCCTTTACACCGTGCCGAACCACCAGAACCCCGCAGGGGTCTCCCTCTCGACGGCACGCCGGGAGCGTCTGCTCGAGCTCGCGGGGCACTTCGACCTGCTCGTGGTCGAGGACAACCCCTACGGCCTGCTCGACTTCAAGGGGGAGATTCGGCCGGCCCTCAAGTCATTAGACTCCGAACGAGTTGTGTACGTGGGGACCCTGTCGAAGGTCTTCGCCCCCGGCATCCGCATCGGCTGGGTAGCGGCGGAGGGTCCTGTCCGCGACAAGCTCGTCCTGCTCAAAGAGGCTGCGGACCTCTGCCACTCGAACTTCACGCAGTACGTGGCGCAGCGCTGGCTCGCCGACCAGCCCTGGTTCGAGCAGGTCTGCCAGTCCCGCGAGGTCTACCGCGAACGCTGCGGAGCCCTGCTCGACGCACTGGCGAGCGAGATGCCCGGGGACTGCTCGTGGAGTGAACCGACCGGCGGGTTCTTCGTGTGGGCGCGCCTGCCGGAGGGCCTCGACGCCCGCGAGCTGCTCGCCCGGGCGATCCGGGCCCGTGTCGCGTACGTGCCGGGCCAGGCGTTCTACGCCGACGGCGGCGGGGGGGATCACCTGCGCCTGTCGTTCGGCTTCTCGAGTCCCGAGCGGATCCGCGAAGGGGTCCGGCGCCTCGCGGAGGTGGTGCGCACCGAGATGGAGCTCGTGCGCGCGCTGCGCGTCCGGACGCCGGGGACCGCCCGGCGCCCAACGCCGTCCGGTTCGGCGCCGGGGACCCACCCGGGGACGGCGCAGTGAGCGGGACGCAGGAGTCGCTGCGGGTCGCCGTCCTCGCCGGCGGGCTGTCCCTCGAGCGTGAGGTCAGCCTTCGCTCCGGTCGACGCGTCGCCGAGGCGCTCACCGACCGGGGACACCGGGTCACCCGGCTCGACCTCGACGAGGGGCTCGTCGACCGTCTCGTCGACGCGGACGTCGACGTCTGCTACCTCGCACTGCACGGCAAGGCGGGGGAGGACGGCACGATCCAGGGACTGCTCGACCTGCTCGGCCTGCCCTACACCGGGCCTGACGCCATCGCCTCGGCGATCGCATGGGACAAGGGGGTGTGCAAGGGGTTGCTCGTGCGCGCCGGGCTCACAACCCCCGACTGGATCGCCCTCTCCTCCGACGCGATCCAGGACATGGGCGCCGCCCAGGCCCTCGACCGCGTCGTCGAGCGGCTCGGCCACGAGCTCATCGTCAAGCCCTCCCAGGGGGGCGCCTCCATGGGTGTGCGGCGGGTGGGGGCCGAGGAGGCCCTCGCCACAGCGCTCGTCTCGGCGTTCAGCTACCACGACGTTGTCCTCGTCGAACGGTTCATCTCGGGCGCCGAGGTGGCCGTGTCGGTGGTCGACCGGGCGGCGCTGCCCGCCGTCGAGGTCGTGCCCCGGGCCGGGGCCTACGATTTCGCCGCCCGCTACACCCACGGGGCCACGGAGTTCTACGCCCCCGCCCGGCTCGACGACGCGACCCTCGAGCGCTGCCGTCAGGCTGCGGTCGACGCCTACGAGCTCGTCGGCTGCCGAGACGTGAGCCGCGCAGACCTCATCGTGGATGACGCCGGCCAGCCCTGGTTGCTCGAGCTCGACACCTGCCCGGGCATGACGGAGACGTCGTTGCTGCCGATGGCCGCGCACGCGGCGGGGTGGGACTTCCCCAGCCTGTGCGAACGCATCATCCTGCTCGCCGCCGCCCGGGGCGCGGGCCGCGCGCCGCGGACCGCGCCGGTCGTGTCGCCGTCAGGGCCCTGAGCGCCGCCGAGGGCCCGCGCGGGGGGATACCATCACCCCGCTCTGCCCCGGAACCGGCCCCCGCGGCCAAATGAGCGCGTTTTCCCTGGTCAGCGGCCCCTGCCCCGGGCGCACAGGACCGCTCAGGCGGGTTCGCTCAGCAAATCCTCACCCGTGCCCCTCGCGAGTACCGCGAGCAGCCGTTCGAGGTCCTCCTGGCCGGCATAGTCGATCACGAGCCGTCCGCGTTTCGGCGTCCCCGCTATCCGCACGCGTGTGGCGAGCACATCCGACAGGCGCCGCTGGAGGCTGGCGTAGGGCGACGCCGCCCGCTGCGCGGCGGCGCGGCCCAACGCGTCGAGCGCGTCGCGCCCGTCCCCGCTCGGGGCGGCGAGCAGCCGGCGGACCAGCTCCTCGGTCGCACGGACCGACAGGCCCTCCGCGACGACGCGACGCCCCACCTGCTCCTGGCGCGCCCGATCGTCAAGGGCGAGTAGCGCCCGGGCGTGACCGGCGGACAGGCTCCCTCGGGCCACCGCGTGCTGAAGCTCCACGGGGAGGTTGAGCAGCCGGATGGCGTTGGAGATCGCCGATCGCGACCGGCCGAGCTTTGCCGCCAGCGCCTCATGGGTCATCCCGAAGTCGTCGAGCAGCTGCTGGTACGCCGCAGCCTCCTCGAGCGGGTTGAGGTCGCTGCGGTGGAGGTTCTCCACGAGCGCCTCGGTGAGGAGGTCGTCGTCACCGGACTCGCGCACCACGGCGGGGATCTCCGTCAGCCCCGCCAGCCGGGCGGCGCGCACCCGTCGCTCGCCGGCGATGAGCTCGAACCGTCCGTCCCCCGCAGGCCGCACGACGATCGGCTGGAGCACGCCGATCTCCCGGAGGGAATGCGCGAGCTCTTCGAGCTCCGCGTCGTCGAAGACCCCTCGTGGCTGGCGGGGGTTGGGCGCTATCGAGGTCAACCTGAGACTGAGAAAGCCCCCCAGACCCGGCGCGCTCGACGGAATGAGCGCGCTCAACCCCCTTCCCAGCCCGCCAGGTCGGCTCATAGTCGCGCTCCCTCCGTCCGCGGTGCCTCGGGGTCCCTCTCATCGCTCTGGAGGCGCTCGAGCAGCTCCTTCGCCAGGCGTCGGTACGCCATCGCGCCGCGTGACGTCGGATCGAACACGGTGATGGGCTGGCCGAACCCCGGTGCCTCCGCGAGCCGGACCGAACGCGGGATGCGGGTGGTGAACACCCGCTCGCCGAAGTGACCGCGCACCTCCTCCACCACCTGCTGGCTGAGGCGGGTGCGGGCATCGAGCATGGTGAGGACGAATCCCGTCACGTCGAGATCCGGGTTGAGCTGCGAACGGATGAGGTCGGCGTTTCGTCGCAGCGCCCCGAGGCCCTCGAGTGCGTAGTACTCGCACTGGATCGGCACGATGAGGCCGTCACCGGCGGTCAGGGCGTTCACCGTGAGCAGTCCGAGGCTCGGCGGGCAGTCGATGACGACGACATCGAACTCCAACCGGATGGGTTCCAGGGCCCGCCGCAGCTTCTGCTCGCGGTTGAACGCGCTCACGAGCTCGATCTCCGCGCCGGCAAGGTCGAGATTCGACGGCACGACGAAGAGGTTGCGGACGCTCGTCGGCTCGATGGCGTCATCGATGTCGATCCCGCTGACGAGCACCTCATAGATGGTCGGCCGGTTCGGCGGGACGCGGATCCCCACACCGGACGTCGCGTTGCCCTGGGGATCAAGGTCGACGAGCAGCACCCGGCACCCGAGGTCGGCGAGGGCAGCGGAGACGCTCACCGCCGTCGTTGTCTTGCCCACACCCCCCTTCTGGTTGGCGATGGTCAGCACCCGGGCACGCGCGAAGCGGAAGGGAGGGGGAGCGCCAGGCGGCGACTGCTCCGGGGCCGGGCCGGGCTCCCCGGGCGCGGCTGGCGCTGCCTCCGCTGCCTCCGCCTCCTCGGGCGGATCGGAGGCCGCCCCGCCTGGCAGGTCCTCGGCCAGGGCCCCCGCATCTCCGCCC
>Ga0247713_1001726_pt1 | contig 10540 bp, 6 predicted proteins | sample 21E_NmetaG_FD_189936 | JGI IMG/M metagenome (GOLD analysis project Ga0247713, IMG submission 189936) | Soil microbial communities from hillslope of Landscape Evolution Observatory, University of Arizona, Oracle, AZ, United States - 2-1-E_N | ecosystem: Engineered > Artificial ecosystem > Mesocosm... | reverse complement strand
CCTTGCGCGGGCTGGAGATCGGATGCGGGGGAAGGCCGGTGCGGGTACGGCTGTTGAACGGCGAGTCGATGTTGAGGTCGCTGACGGTCAGCGGCTGTCCCTCGTACTTGCGGACCGCGTACTGGATTGTGGCGTCGATGCCCAATGCCATCCCCATCTTGAGCCGGTTGTGGATGACCGCCGATATCTCGTCCCGCTCGTCGGCCGACTTGGACTCCTCTTCGATCAAAGACGCCAGAACCAGGATCTGGTACGGAGTCAGGCCGTGCTCGTTGTCGGCACCCAGGTCAAGGTCCTCGGTCTGCCGGTGGAACTCGGCGACCATCCGGATGACCAGAGTCTCGGCGGTCTCCTTTTCCTCCACGAAGTAGGTGCTCGGGTAGAGAAAACCCTCCAGGGTGGTTCCGGCCGCCGGAAGGATTTCGGGCCGGACGGTGTCGGGGGTGGCCGCGGCCAGGAAGTCCGCGGCGGAGATATGGGTTTGCTCCTCGACCAGATCCGCCGTCTGCTCGACGTTCTGGCCCTCGGGAATGGTGAGCCGGACGAACTCGGCAGGCGGGCCCTTGCGAAGCTCGGCGATCAGGTCCTCGAAGGGCTGGGAGGTCTCCAGAAGGTACTGGCCGGCGCGCAGGTCGGCGTTGATGCCGTTCAGCCGCATATAGAGGCGGAAGGCCATTGCGTTGTCCACTACGTTGGCCTCTTCCAGGGTGGATGCGATGCTGGTGGCCGACGCTCCCCGCTCGATGGTCACCTCCACCGGCTCCCCGCCCGAGACCCGGGGACCCTTGGCCCAGTCCAGCACGAAGTAGGCTGCCGCCGCCCCCACGAACGCCAGCACGACCAGGAAGCCGAGGACCTTCTTCAAGGTTTGTCCTGCCGGGCGTCGCCCGCTTCGCCGGCCGCCGGGGCGGGGTGTGAGTCGAGATAGTTCTGAAGAAGGACGGTTGCCGCTACTTTGTCCACCACCGGGCGCTGCTTGCGGGAGCTGACCCTGGTGGCACGCAGGGCATCCTCGGCAATCCGGGTGGTAAACCGCTCGTCCTGCATGTGGACCGGTAGCTGCAGCCTCTTGCGCAGCAATCCCGCGATTCGCAGAGCTTCCACCGCCTCGGGGCCCTCGTGCCCGTCCAGGTGCGTGGGAAGACCCACCACGATCTCGTCGGCCTCCCGCATACGGGCGTACTCGGCCAGCTGGTCGATGTAGGAGTCATCGCCCGTGCGGTCGAGAACCGCAAGGGGAAACGCCACCGTGCCCGAGGCATCCGAAACCGCGACCCCGACGCGCCGGGACCCCGGGTCGATACCTAGAATCGTTCGTGTCAACTGAGCTCCTGCAGCGTCCGGCGCACTTCATCCTCCACGGCCTTCAGCGCCTTCCCGATCTCACCTTCGTTGGGCCCGCCGGCAACTGCCAGGTCCGGCTTGCCTCCCCCACCTCCGCCCAGGACCTTTGCCCCGGACGACAAGAACGACTGACTCGAAATTCCTTTGCCCACCAGGTCCTTGGAGCTCGCGGCCACCAGGTTGGCCTTCCCGTTGCTCGTCGAGCCGACCACCGCCACGCCCGACCCCAGCTCGTCGCGCAGGGCGACCGCCAGCTTGCGTAGCTCGTCCACCGCCGTGTCTTCAAGCAGCGTCACCACCATACGGTAACCGCTTACGTCGCTCAGAGCATCCGAAGCGAGAATCTGCTTGACCTGCGTCTGAGCTCCCTGGGCCGCCTGCTGAGCCAGCTGCGCCTGCAGGGTGCCGAGGGTTTGGAGCGTTTTCTCCAGTCGCTCCAGCACCTTGTCCGGATCCGTCTTCAGCCGATCCGCAACCCGGCGCAGCTTGTCCGCCTGGGCGTTCAGGTAGTTGAATCCGGCCATGCCGGTCAGGGCCTCCACCCTGCGGACCCCGGCGGCAACCGAGCCTTCGTGAACCAGCTTTACCAGCCCGATGTTGCCGGTCCGCGGGACGTGGGTTCCACCGCACAGTTCCTTGGAGTAGTCACCCACCTCCACCACTCGCACGTGCTCGCCGTACTTCTCCCCGAACAGCGCAATCGCGCCGATGCTGGTGGCGTAGTCAAAGGTGGTCTCGAACGCCCGAACCGGGTCGTCGCCCAGGGACCGGCGGTTGATGATCTCTTCGATTTCGGCCAGCTGGTCGGGGTGAACCGGTTCGAAGTGGTTGAAGTCGAAACGCAGGCGCCCGGGCTCCACCAGCGACCCCTGCTGCTTGGCATGCTCGCCGAGACGCTGGTGCAGCGTCCAATGAAGGATGTGGGTGGCGGTATGGGCCTGGGTTACCCCCTCCCGGTGGACCGGGCTCACCGTTGCCCGGGCGTCCTGCCCGGCCAGGATCTCGCCCTGGATCACCGTGCCGCTGTGGATCACGACGCCGGGGACGCCCCATGCGGTGTCGTCCACCCGAAGCAGGCCGGTGCCGGTGCGGATCTCGCCGCGGTCGCCGACCTGCCCGCCTCCCCGGGGGTAGAACGGTGTCCGATTGAGCACCAGCTCGCCGGAGGTGCCCTCCACCAGCACCTGGGCCGGCACTACCCCCTGCAGGATGCCGATCACCGATGCGTCCAGCGACAGCAGTTCGTACCCCATGAAGTCGGTGCGGCCGAGCGTGTCCCGGATCTCCGAAAGCGCCTCGTTCTGCGGGCGGTCCTTGCCGCCGGCCGGGCGAGCGGCGCGGGCCCGGGTTTTCTGCTGTTTCATCAGGTCCGCGAACGCTCCCCGGTCCACGGCGAGCCCCTCTTCGGAGGCTATGTCCGTGGTGAGGTCCAGGGGGAATCCGTATGTGTCGTGCAGCTTGAAGGTGATGTCGCCGCTTAGCTGGGTCCGGCCGGACGCCTTCATCTGCGCGATCTCGGCGTCCAGGATCTCCATTCCCTGGCGAAGCGTCTGGTCGAACCGCTCCTCCTCCTTGGAAACCACCGCCTGGATGAGGTCGCGGTTACGGCCCACCTCGGGGTAGTCGGCGGAGTAGGTCTCGATCACCACCTCGGTCAAGCGGGACAAAAACAGCTCCTCGATGCCGAGCAGCCGGGCATGGCGGGCGGCCCGGCGGATCAGCCGCCGCAGCACGTATCCCCGGCCCACGTTGCCCGGGAGGACCCCGTCGGCAATCAGCATGGTCATCGAGCGAGCGTGCTCGGACAGCACTCGAAGGCCGATGTCGGATGCTCCGGACTCGCCGTACCGCTGGCCGGTTGCCTCCTCCACCACCGCAAGGATGGGCGCCATCGAGTCGATCTCAAAGGCGGTCGGAACCCCCTGGAGGATCGAGGCAAGGCGCTCAAGCCCCATGCCGGTGTCGACGTTGCGGTTGGGCAGGTCGCCGGCGATGCGGCCCTGGTTGTCCTGGATGTACTGCATGAACACCAGGTTCCACACCTCGAGATAGCGCTCCTCGTCCAGGGCGTCGCCGCCGGTGTAGGTGGCGCCGAACCCTTCGCCCCGGTCGTAGAGGATCTCCGAGCAGGGGCCGCACGGCCCGGCCACCCCCATGTCCCAGAAGTTGCCCTGGGCCCGGGTGCGCCGCAGGACCCGCTCGGCCGGCACGCCGACCTGCTTCTCCCAGATAAGGGCTGCCTCGTCGTCCTCCTCGAAGACCGTGATCCACAGGAGGTCGGGATCCAGGCCGTAGCCCTGGGTCATCAGCTCCCAGCCCCACTTGCAGGCATCGGCCTTGAAGTAGTCCCCGAACGAGAAGTTGCCGAGCATCTCGAAGAACGTCAGGTGCCGGGCGGTCTTGCCCACCTCCTCCAGGTCCTTCTCCCGGAAGCACTTCTGCACCGAGGTGGCTCGAAGAAAGGGCGCCGGGCGGGTTCCGAGGAAGTAGGGCTTGAACTGCACCATGCCGGCATTGGTTAGGAGCAGGGTCGGGTCGTCGGGGACCAGGGAGGCCGAGGGCACCACGGTGTGGTCGCGTTCGGCGAAGAAGTCGAGGAAGGTCCGGCGGATCGCAGGAGTGTCCACGCTAAGAGAGGTGGCGGGCTTGATGGTTGTTCATAGGTAATCCAACCCTACCGCCCCGGCTGCAACTTGGGTCCTCGAAACGCTTGAGGTCAGCCGGAGAAGTCCACCACGGAACGGAGCTTTCGCAAGTGCACCAGGTCCATCTGGTCCTTGTCGGTGACTGCCAGAATCGCCAGGTCCTCATACCTGCCGGCTCGCTTGACCAGGTAGCCGATGCCCAGGTCCACGTCGGCTCCGTCCTGCCTGGCGAACGTCTTGTCCACTTCGTCGAAGAACAAGACTCCTCCGGCCTCCTCGGCGCCGTCGATGATCCGCTTCATGATTCGCTCGGTCTCCTCCAGGGAATCACTGACGACCAGCGAGAGGTCCACCCGGAACAGGTTCATCTTGAGCTCCTTGGCCAGCACCTGGGCGGCGGTGATCTTGTGCGGTCCCTGAGGTCCGTTGAAGAGAGCCACGACGCCCGGTCGGGGCTTGCCCTTGGACTTGGACCCGTTCTTGCCCCGGGCGTCGTCTATCCGCTCCTGCATGTCGTCGGCGATGCGACGCAGGTTGGTCAGCGCCTCGTCGGCAAGTTTCAGGTCTTCCCAATTCGCCAGCGGAGCGACCTTTTGAACCACTCTCTCAATCCATGGTGGCAACGAAACCTCCCGCCCAACGGGGGCTGAACCGCCGGTCTTTTGGATTATGACCAAGGCGCCATGGCAGCGCCAACAGCGGGTCCGGCACGGTCTAGACCTGCAGGTACAGCACCACTACCTGGACCCCGTTGTAGCCGGCGTGCATCGCTATCGCAGGCCACAACGACCCGGTTCTGATCCGCACGATCAGCATCGCCGCCCCCACCAGCGCAACCACGCCCAACGCCGGCCAGTACCCGGCGATGTCGGCGAGGTGAAGCAGGGCGAACAGGACGGTGACGATGATGCCCGCCGGCCACACCCCCCACGACCGTGCCATTCCGGTGAAAAGAACCCCGCGAAACAGGAATTCCTCAACCAGCGGGGCCAGCAGCACCGCAAGAACCACAAATACGATGCGCTGCCAGCCGGGAGCTGAGGCAGCCTGGATGAGCGGGCCCTGGGGGACCTCGCCCGGCGGGAAGATCGCCTCCGCGGCATACCCGAAAAGCAGAGCGATCGCCACGCCCAGACCTGCCGCCCTGACCAGAACGCCCGGCCGGGTCTTTACCCAGCCCAGCGGAACCACCGCCTCCCTCATCGAGCGAACGGGCTGGAGTGCCCGGGTGGCCAGCAGAATGGCCGGTCCCCCGACGACGAAGCCGGCCGCGCCGGCAAGCAGGAACAGCACCGGGTCCATGTCGTCCAGGCCCCGCAGTGAGTCCATGCCGTTGAGCAGGCCGTACGCCACCACTGCGATGGCGCCGGCCACGCCCTGGCTCAGCACATAGACGACAAGAACCAGAGCCGCCTTGGCTGCGCCCAGGGGCTGTCGCTCGGGAACCACCACCCGGAAGGACGGGGGCTCAGGGGGAGCCGAGCCGGGCGGCGCAGGAAAGGACATCGTCAGTCCAGTTTAGGGGCCCACCTGTTCAAGGCATTGCGGACTTGCATTGCGGACTTCGAGGGATTTTCGCGATTAACGCGAAAACCCCCTTGACTCTCAGTGGGCGGCGACCACAATACACGGACCGACGGTATTGGGGGAAAGTATGAGCGAGGTTACGGCAGGCGGCTTCAGGCCCGAACAGTTTCGGTTCCACCGGCGCCGCGAGCTGGGGCTTGATCGCTTAGAGGTATACCTCCGATGAGGAGGTTCCTGGTTCTTCTCGGGGCTCTTTTGGCGGTATCGATGCCCATGCTCGCCATCTTCGCCGCGAGCGAAGCGGTCCCCGAAATGGTGCGGACCGTTGGGAGCGGAACCATCGAGGTTCGGTGGATCCACAACGCCTACCTGGTCGCCTTCACCTCCCTGCTGCTTCTAGGCGGTGCGCTGGGGGACCGCTTCGGCCGCAAGAGCATGCTCGTCTGGGGCCTGGTCATTTTCGCCGCGAGCTCGGCCGCGGGCGGCTTGGCCGCGACATCCGAACAACTGGTTGCCGCGCGGGCGGCCATGGGCCTGGGCGCCGCCCTGGTCGTGCCGGCAACCCTGGCCGTCCTGGCCGCCGCCTTCTCGAACAAGGGCCGAGGGGTAGCTCTGGGTTTGTGGGCGGCCGTCTCCACCGGCGCCGCCGCCTACGGCCCGCTGGCCGGGGCGTACGTCGTGCCCGAGCACTCCTGGGAGTGGCTCTTTTTCGCCAACGTAGCCGTGGGAGTGGTTGCTCTGGTGCTGGTGGCGGCGGGTAAAGAGTCCCGCGACCTCTCGCCCCGCCGCTTCGACCTGGCCGGGACCATCATCGGCACTCTCGGCCTGGGGGCCCTGGCCTTCGCCCTGGCGGAGGGCACCATTCGCGGGTGGACCGACGAGCTGGTCGCCGGCGCTTTGGTGCTCAGCGCCGTGCTCCTGACCGTCTTCCTGCTGGTCGAGACCCGCCGGGCACAGCCCGTGGTTTCGCTCAGGCATGCGGGTCATGCCACTTTCTCGGCATCCAACGCGGTCGCCGCCGCGGTGTTCTTTTCATTGTTCGGCATCGCGGTGTTCGTCACCGCGTATCTGCGCAACGTGGTGGGGCAGGACCCTGGGACGGCTGCCCTGCACCTGCTGCCCTTCGCCGGGGCGCTGCTGGTCGTATGCCCCATCGCCGGAGCGATCTCCGATCGCCTGGGCTCCCGAAGCTTGATGACCTACGGATGCATCCTCGCTGCAGGGGGGTTGGGCTTGATCCTCCAGGCTGATCTGCAGCCCGCCTACGGCACGGTGATCCTGCCGGCCCTCGTGCTCATGGGAGTGGGACTGTCCCTGGCGGCGGGACCCATGACCACCGCGGTTACCGGGGTCGTCGATCCGGGCCAGCTGGCCGGCGCGGCAGGCGCTACCGGGACGGCGAGAAAGCTCGGGCTGCTGGTGGGCATTGCCCTGATGGCAACCGTGGTCAGAACCGCCTTCAAGAACAGCTTCTTGAACGGGCTGCTGGAGGCCGGCATCGACCAGCCGGCGGCAGAGGGGATCGCCGAGAATCCCTCGGTCCTGTCGGTCCTGACGGGCGCCGGCTTCGACGGCGTCCGCGGGCAGATGCCGCCCGGCAGTTCACCGGAGCTGCTGGAAAGCGGCGTGCGAGCAGCTCAGGAGGCCTTTATCGACGCTCTCCACACCGGCGCCCTGCTTTCCATCGGCTTTCTGCTGCTGGCGGCGATGATCTCGTTGATTTTTGTCAGGTCACACGTTATAAGCCTGTTCAGGGTCGAGGCAGAGCCCGGCAGGCGGGAGCGGGATGAGGTACGAGATTCGTCCGAGGAACCGGAGAAGGCATCGGCCGATCCTTCCCCGACGCCGCACATACCGGTGATGCCTCCGGCCGAGAACGGAGACACCCAGGGTCCCGGGGAAGCCGTCGCCGGCCGCCCGGATTCGGTGGACGAGCCGGTGCGCCCGGACGAGCCGGAGCCACTCGAGGAACAAACCGAGCCCGCGGACGACGATCGCCCCGCTGAGGTGGTGCTGCTGTCTCATCCGGAACGAACGGCCGGACCGGCCGACCTGACGACCGTCCTTTTCCAGTTCCCCTTCAAGGCGGGAACCGGAACCGTGGTTGACAACGTCACGGAGTTCGTCCGAACCACCATGGACCTGCAGGAGCGGTCGGGATCGCACCCTCCTCCGGCGGTTGCTCTTCCCGAATCGGTTGCCGGCGGCCTGGATGCCACCACCAGCGCCGACATCGCTACGCTGACCGGGTACCTGCTGCTCGAGCAGCGGTTCGGGCGGATCAAGCCGGAAACAAAACCTGAGCTGGCGGCCACGGCCCTCATGGGGGCAGCGAAATCGATAAAGATGTGGAACTTTTCCGATGGCTCGACCGATGCCGGCGGCTTTCTCGACGGGCTGGTAAAGGTCGTCATGGACGGAATCGGGCCGGTCGAAAATCCCGGAGATGACTCTCCGGCCAAGCGGTCGACGCTCAGCGCCTGAAACCCAGGAGGGGCTTTTGAAAAGCGGTCCTACCCTAAAGGCCGGGCTGGATCTCCTCGGGCTCCGGGGGTGGCGGGGGAGCCGGCGAGGCTGGGATGACCTTGCCCAGCTCCAGGTCCACCCCGAACACCGCTGCCAGGAGCCGGCCGGCCGACTCCTCCGGAATCCGACCCTGCTGCCTCAGTGACTGGATCTGGTTTCGCAGGAAGGCAAGCTGCTCGGACACCGCCAGCCGGTCCCCTACCTCGGCCGCACTCCGGATCTTCTGCGCCGCCTCCTGCAGCTCCGCCGCGGTGCCCGTCTCGACGATCGCGGTCTCGAGCTGCACCAGGGCAAGGTCGAAGGCCGGGTCGACCGGGACCCGGGGCGGTTCCTGAACCGGGGCGGCCGGAGAGGCTTCCGCCCTCTCGGGTACGGCCCTTTCGATGCTGATCAGGACATAGGCCGGCCAGGCTATAGCCAGTGCCAGGATGAAGGCGCCGGCCAGACGGCCCCCGCTGCGGCTGCGGCCCTTCTTGCCGATCCGCAAGCCGGAGGTCTCGCTTCCGACGATCGAGCCGGTCGACTCCATCTCCGAGCGGGGCACCCAGGCCTCGAGCGCCCGCCGCATGGCGTCGGCGGTTGCGTACCGGCGCCGGGGGTCCTTGGCCATCGCCCTCTCCACGATGAGGGCCAGGGTCGGGTCCACCCCGGGCCGCGCGCGGGCCACCGGCTCGGGCTCCTCCTCCTGAATCGCTCGCACCATCGCCAGGGGGGTGTCGGCATCGAAGGGCTTGTTGCCGGTCAGCATCTCGTAGAGCACGACACCGGCGGAGTAGACGTCGCTGGCCGGGCCGCCCGGATCGCCGGCAACCCGCTCGGGCGCAAGGTAGGCCGGTGTCCCGAGCGTCATCCCGGTGGTCGTGAGGTCCATTCCCTCGGTTGCCTTGGCGATGCCGAAGTCGGCCACCTTGGCAATGCCCTTGTCGGTCAGCATGACATTTCCCGGCTTGAGGTCTCGGTGCAAGATGCCTTTCTCGTGCGATGCTTCGAGCGCGGAGAGGATCTCCAGCTCTATCCGGCGGGCCTCGGCCTCGGAAAGGGGGCCTTCGGCGATCCGGTCGGCCAGAGTACGGCCGGGCAGCCGCTCCATAACGATGAAGGGGACCCCGTCGTCCTCCCCCGAGTCGAAAACACCGACTATGTTCGGATGACTGAGTTGAGCCGCCGCCTTCGCTTCGGAGTCGAAGCGGGCGCGCAGCTCCTGGTCCGGGCCCAGATGAGGGCGAAGAAACTTGATGGCGACCGGCCGGTCGAGAGTCAGGTCACGGGCGGCTAGCACTTCGCCCATACCGCCCGCACCAATGACCGCGCCCAACTCGTAGCGATCCATCAGAACCTTACGATCGGGCTTCACGCTCACTGTGGCATCATCCCACCTCCGCAACGGAATAAACCCGTCGCGGCCACAGAAAGTGAAAAATCCCAACCTGGTTTCAAATGCTCAGGCACACCGGCGCATACCCGGGTGCGCGATGGTCAAGCTTCCCCGCCGTCTTCGCCCTTCCGCCCCTTCCCCAGGGTTTTCATCCGCCGGCCGATGTCGGCTTCCGCTCCGTGCTCGGTAGGCTCGTAGTAACGGCGGCGCGGCATGCCCTGGGGCAGGTAGTCCTGCTCGACCCAGCCCTGCGGGTAGTCGTGAGGATACTTGTACCCCGGGCGTTCGCCCTTCGCCCCCTTACGGGAGAAGTGGGAGCGGAGGTGCCCGGGAACCTCGGCATTGACCGACTCTTTCACGTGCTGAGTAGCTTTCCCGAGAGCGACGGTGACCGCGTTCGACTTGGGTGCCGCCGCCAGGTAGGTAACGGCTTGGGCGAGATTGAGCCCGGCCTCGGGTAGCCCGACGTGCTCCAGCGCATGGGCGGCCGCCACCGCCACCACCAGAGCCATCGGGTCGGCGTTTCCGACGTCCTCCGACGCCAGAATGATGATTCGCCGGGCGATAAACCTGGGGTCCTCGCCGGCCTCCAGCATCCGGGCAAGCCAGAACAGCGACGCGTCCGGGTCCGACCCCCGCACCGACTTGATGAACGCCGAGACCACGTCGTAGTGCTGGTCGCCTTGCTTGTCGTAGCGCACCTGCCTGCGCTGCAGTGCCTGTTCGGCCATCGCCACCGTCACCGTGGTCTTCTCCTCGGCCCCGGCGGTCACCACACAGACCTCCAGCGCGTTAAGGGCCGAGCGGGCATCGCCTCCGGCGGTGTTGATGATGTGCTCCAGCGCCGCCGGCTCCGCCCGCACGCCCGACCTTCCAAGACCGTGCTCGCCGTCGGCGAGCGCCCGCCGAAGGATGGTCATGATCTGCTCGGGCCCCAGCGACTCGAGCCGCACCAGCAGGCAACGGGAGAGCAGGGCCGAGATCAGTTCGAAGTAGGGATTCTCCGTGGTCGCCCCGATGAGGGTGATCCATCGGTTCTCCACGCTGGGCAGCAGCGCATCCTGCTGGCCCTTGTTGAACCGGTGGATCTCGTCGATGAACAGGATCGTCTTCCGGCCGCTTC
>Ga0247713_1001725_pt1 | contig 10541 bp, 9 predicted proteins | sample 21E_NmetaG_FD_189936 | JGI IMG/M metagenome (GOLD analysis project Ga0247713, IMG submission 189936) | Soil microbial communities from hillslope of Landscape Evolution Observatory, University of Arizona, Oracle, AZ, United States - 2-1-E_N | ecosystem: Engineered > Artificial ecosystem > Mesocosm... | reverse complement strand
GTATCGACGGCTCTTTCAAGAGGATCCAGGCGACGCCGGACCTCCTCCCGTCCGACATCACCGGCTCATCCCTCTACAACGAGGGATCTCGCTCGTTCGAGTTCATCCCCGGCCCGTTGTTCGCAACCGTCGTATTGATGGATGAGATCAACCGGACGACGCCGCGGACGCAGTCGGCGCTTCTCGAGGCGATGGACGAGAACGCGGTGACCGTCGACGGCGTGCGACACCCCCTGCCCGCGGCGTTCTTCCTGATCGCGACCCAGAACCCGGTCGAGCATCACGGGACGTATCCACTTCCCGAAGGACAACTGGACCGCTTCGCGATTGCGATGGAGCTTGGATACGTCGACGCCGCTACCGAACGCCAGATCGTGCGCTCCCAGCTCCGGCAGCATCCGATAGAGGAGCTCGTTCCGGTCGTATCGACCAACGACGTGGCCGAGATCCGGCGCTCGGTCAGGGCCACGCATGTGTCGGACCATGTCCTCGACTACGTGACCGGGCTGGCGCGGGCGACGCGGGAGCATCCCGAACTCGAGCTCGGTGCCAGCCCGCGTGCGTCGATAACCCTCGTGCGCTGCGCACAGGCGCGGGCCCTGATAAACGGACGCGACTTCGTCGTCCCCGACGACGTGAAAACCCTGGCCGTCCCGGCGCTCGGCCACCGGGTGGTGCCGGCGGCGGGCGCACGGCTCGAACGGGATCACGGTGCCCGGATCGTGCGCGGCATCGTCGACGCGACTCCGGTCCCGGTGTCGTCGGGCTGATCGGCATGAAGCGCCCCACCTCACGCTCGGTCCTGCTCGTCGGGATCGGAGTTCTGCTGCTTCTGGCGGCCACCACCGCACAGGCGGGATGGCTCTTCGTGCTCGCGGCGGGAACCTTCGCGCTTCCGGCCGGCTCGCTGGCGGTGGCGCACCGATTGAAGTCGTGCGAGGCGGGGCGCGAGCTGCCGGCGCGGGTGGCGGCCGGGGACGAGGTGGCGGTGCGGCTGTCGGTGCGGAACGTAGGTGACAAGCCGGTGCCGGCAATGCGCATCGAGGACCTGCACCCGGCGCTGGAGCCGGCGGCGGCCGCGACCGAGCGGCTCGATCCCGGTGCGGCCGCGGCTCTGGAGACGGTGCGGGTCGCGCCGCGGCGGGGGGTGTTTCCGGCGGGGGAGATCCGGCTGGTGTCCGGCGCGCCGTTCGGAATCCTCCGAAGCCGCAGGGTCATCGACGTCCCGTCGCCCACGATCGTCGTGCCGCGTCACGTCGAGCTTCGTTCCTTTCCATTGTTGGAGCCGTCGTCGTTCCCATCCGACGTGCTGCACGAGCGCGCCCGCACCGGGGCCGGTGAAGAATTTCTCGGGGTGCGCGAATATCGCCCGGGCGACGCCCGCAAGGCGATCCACTGGCGCTCGACCGCGCGTGCGGGGCGGCTGATCGTGCGTGAGTACGAGCAGGAGGTCCTCACCCGCGTCGCGCTCGTCGTGGGTGGCATCGACCACGGCGCGCCGCCGGATTCGTCGTTCGAGGTGGTGGTCGCCGCGGCCGCGTCCGTCGCGTTGTACGCGTTGGTCACGGGCCATCCGGTCGAGCTACATGCGCCTCACGAGGCGCGGCCTTCGGAGCTCTTCGAGCCGAACCGGCTCGAGATCCTGGACTGGCTCGCCGCGCTCGCACCGCGCGACACGAGCCTGCGCCCCCACGTCGAGCGCGCGCTTCGTCGTCTCGGCCGGCGCGGCACCGTTGTCGTCGCCTGCTCCACCGGCGGCGTGGCGGGAATCGAACTCAACGACACCGTCCGGCGCATTCAGGCGGCGGGAGCGAGGGCAATCGTGGTAGCGGCGCGCGCGGGAGACTGGTCTCCCGCCGACTCCGCGCTCGCAGCGAGCGACGGCGACGTCCTCCGAACTCTGGGAGTGGGTCGTTCCCGAGTTCGAATACTCGAACGGGGAAGGGATCTTTCGGCGTGCCTTCAGGTCTAATGGAGAAAATTCGAAGCGCGAACGAAACGCGCGTGCCGGAGGATTCGGTCCCCCTGCGCCTCGCCGTGATGGGCGCGGTGCTCGTCGGCGTGCTGGCGGTTGCTCTTGAAGGTGCCGTCTCGCCCGCCGCGGCCGCGGTGGTCTGCGTGCTCATCCCGTTTGCCTACTGGGTGTCGTGGCGCAGGCGGCGCGACGACAACTGGCACATCAAGCTGGCGCTCACGATCGCGGCCATCATCGGACTCATTCGATTCCTCGGCCAGGTGCGAGGCATCTCGTATCTCGACGAGGTGCGCTTTCCTTTGGCCGATCTATTCCTGTGGGTGCAGGTGATCCACAGCTTCGATCTCCCGGCGCGCAAGGATCTCCACTTCTCGCTCGGCGCATCGCTGACGCTCATGGCGATCGCGGGATCGTTGTCCCAAGACACCCGATTCCTCGCCATGTTGATCGTCTACTTCGGGCTCGTCGTGGTGTCCCTCGTGCTGGGCTACCGCTCGGAGATATCCGAGAACGCGGCAGGCTGGCTGCGGCCACCGGCGCGGCGGGACCGCCTCGTCCGGGCGCGCGAGCCACTGCGGGCGGCGATGATCTCGGCGATAGCGGCCGCGCTCCTCTTTCTCGTGATCCCCCGGCCGCAGGCGGCACAGACGTTTGCGCTGCCGTTTTCGCTCGGGGCGAACACCGGCAGCCCCGCGGTCGGCGGCATCGCCAACCCGGGGTTCTCCGGCGACGCCTCCACCCGCGTCAACCAAGCCGCCTACTACGGCTTCTCGCAAGAGATGGACCTGCGCGTGCGCGGGGATCTGCCCGACGATCTCGTGATGAGGGTTCGTTCGACCGCCCCCGCAATGTGGCGCGCGCTCGCGTTCGACCGTTACGACGGCACCACGTGGAGCGCGCCCGACTCGGAGCCGACGCAGTTCGAGGGCGGTCCGCCTTACCTTTACCCGGCACAGTTCCGCAGCCTCGGTCCGCGCCAGGAGGTGGTGCAGACCTATTACGTCGAGGCGGAGAACGCAAGCGTCCTCTTTACCGGAGGTCAGCCCGAACGGGTGTGGTTCGAGAGTGCCCTGAGCTACGACGAACTGGGCTCGTTGCGCACGTCGGGCACGCTCACCGAGGGAACCGTTTACAGCGTCGTCAGCACCCGAGGCGCGGCGACCGCGGCCGAGTTACGGCGCGCCGAAGGGCCTCCGGATCCGCGGGTCGAGCGCTACCTTCAGCTGCCTTCCGATTTGCCCGAGCGCGTCGGCGGGTTGGCGCGGCAGATCACGCGCGGCACGACCAACACCTACGACCGGGTGAAGGCAATCGAGCGCTACCTCGCGGACAACTATCGTTATCGAACCGACTCGCCGGTGCCGCCCGAGGGGCGCGATGCAGTGGACCACTTCCTGTTCGACACCGATGTCGGCTTCTGCGAACAATTCGCGTCGGCGACCGCGGTGATGTTGAGGACGCTCGGGGTTCCGGCGCGGGTCGTCGTCGGTTACACGCCCGGATCCCGCAGCGCGTTCACCGGCCTCTACGACGTGCGTGCGAGCGACGCTCACGCATGGGTCGAAGTGTGGTTCCCAGACCTCGGGTGGTACGAGTTCGACCCGACTTTTGCGGTGCCGGAGGCGGAGGTGGAGCTCGGCCAAGTCATCCCGCTCGTCGCTCTGATCGAAGCCGCGATCGAGAAGCTCGGAGAGGTGTTCCCCGGAGGGGTGGGGGCGATGCTTCGGACCACGCTCGTGGCGCTCCTGTTGGCGGTGTCGGCATTCGCGCTGTGGTTCGTCCTCCGCAAGACGGGGCGAGGGAGCACCCCCCAACCCGAGGTCGCGTCCGATGGGTTAAATCTCGGTCCGGTGGCGCGCGCTTTTGCTCGCTGGGAACGCGCCGCCCGCCTCGGGGGACGGGCGCGGTCCCCGAGTGAGACCGCGGCCGAGTTCACGTACCGGCTCTCATCGCCCGACGACGCAACGATTCGACGCGCCCTGGGATCGTTCGAGCGAGAACGTTACGGCGCGGCGCCCCCGAACGAGGGCGATACGGCGGACGCGGTAAGGGGCTTCGACCGACTCGCCGCCGAAGAGAGCAGCGGCCCCGCTACCTAGACGCGCACGACGCGCACGAAGTCGGTGCGCCCGGCGCGGGGGCCGGGGCTTCCGGCAACCACCGCCACGAGGTCCCCCTTCGATACGACATCGGCGGCGAGGGCGGCCTCGACCGTTCGCTCCACGTCTTCGCGGATGTCCACCGCCTCCGGCACCTGCGGCATGGCAAGCGGGAGCACTCCCCACAACAGCGCGAGGCCCCCGAGGATGTCCGTTCGTTGCGCCATCCCGACAACCGGCATCGTGGGACGGAATGCGGCGACCCGGCGCGGCGTCGACCCGGAGTTGGTGGGGCAAAGGATCGCCGCGACCCCGAGGTCGTTCGCCGCCTCGATCGCAGCATGGGCGACCGCCCACGACACCCGGTCGTCGTCCAGTTGCGTCGAGGCCGGCAGCGCGTGGTCGCCCGGCCACGTCTCTGCGGTGAGCGCCGTTTGCGCCATGACCCGCACGACCTCCGCAGGATCGTCGCCGACCGCCGTCTCCTCCGACAGCATCAGTGCATCCGTGCCGTCCACGACTGCGTTCGCGACGTCGGCAACCTCGGCCCTCGTCGGCAACGGCGCATGCGTCATCGACTCCAGCATCTGCGTCGCGGTGATCACCGGCTTACCCGCTTTGTTGCAGACCGCGATGATCTCCTTCTGAAGAAGCGGAACACGGTGCAGCGGGGTCTGGATGCCGAGATCACCCCGCGCGACCATCACCGCATCCGCCTCGCGCACGATCCAGGTTAGGTGGTGAACCGAAGAGCTGGTCTCGATCTTCGCGACGAGGAGCGGCCGGTGGCCACGTTTGGGAAGTTGTTCGCGCACGCGTTTTACGTCTTCGGCATCTCTGACGAACGAGAGGCCGACGAAGTCGACCTTGAGCCGCAGCGCGAACTCGAGTGCGTCCTCGTCCGATTTCGTGAACGCCTGAACGCGCCGCTCGGCACCCGGTATGTGCATACCTTTGCGCGAACGAAGCACGCCACCACGGACCACCTCGGTCACGACATCGGCACCGTCGATCTCCAACACCCTCAGCACGATGGTCCCGTCGGCGAGAAAGATCTCGTCGCGGGGCGACACGAGGTCGGGAAGATTCGTGACCGTAGTCGAAACCGCGCGTTCGTCGCCGGCGCGCTCGCCCGGTAAGAGGGTGAACACCCCGCCGTGCTCGAGCCTCACTTCCTCCGCGGCGATCGGCCCCGTTCGCATCTTCGGCCCGGGGAGGTCGGCGAGGATGCCGACGCAGCGGCCGAGCTCCGCCGCCTGTTCCCGCACCTTCTCGACGGTGGCCGCATGCACCTCGTGAGTTGCGTGCGCAAAGTTCAGACGGCAGACGTCGACGCCGGCTTCCAAAAGCGCGCGGATCTGCTTGGGCTCGTTGCTCGCGGGCCCAAGCGTGGCGACGATCTTCGTCTTTCTAGTTCGCATGGACGTCATCGAACGAACAGGCAGAAGGGGTGGCCGGCCGGATCGAGGCAGACGCGCACGTCGTCCTGCGGCTGGAAGTCGGCGAGCGTCGCCCCGGCGGCAAGCGCATGTCGCACCGCCGGCTCGAGGTCGTCGACGAGAATGTCCAAGTGCAGCATCTTCTGCTGCTCGCCCCTTCGTTCCGGCCACACCGGCGGCACGTAGTCCGCCTCCGACTGGAACGACAAGCCGGTCCCGCCGGTGGGTGACTCGAGCCGAACCCAGTCGGGTTCGTTCCACTTCACCTCCCAGGCGAGGAGCCGCCCGTAGAACTCGGCGAGGTCATGCGCATCGGGACAGTCGAGCACCACCGTCGCGAGTGAGAACCGTGGACTATGAGACACCAGCATCTCCATATCTTGGGAGTCGGGGAGACTGCGATCAGCCGTGAAGCGGCTTCCCCGCGAGGTGCATGAACGTCTCCCCCAACGCCTCCGACAGCGTTGGGTGGGGATGAATGAGCTCGGCCAGCTCACTGGGATACGCCTCCCACGAAGTGGCGAGCTGCGCCTCCGTGATGATGTCGGACGCGCGGGCGCCGACTATGTGGACGCCGAGAATCGCTCCGTCACGCTGTGCCACGGTCTTCACGAACCCCTGCCCGCCCCCCAGCATGAGCGCCCGCGCCAGCGCGGAGAACGGATAGCGGGCGGTAACGACGTCGTGGCCGGCCTCTCGTGCCTTCGCCTCGGTGAGGCCGACGGCCGCAACCTCGGGCTGGCAATAGATCACGTGGGGGATGTTCTGGTAGTCCACCGGCACGGGATTGTGGCCCGCGAGGTGCTCGGCAACCTTTATCCCCTCCGCGAACGCCACGTGCGCCAGCTGCGGGTGAGGCCACTTGGCATCGGGTACGTGGACGACGTCTCCGATCGCGTAGACGTCGGCGACGTTGGTGTGGAACATCTGGTCGACGGTGATAAAGCCTCGGTCGGTGGCGATCCCGAGGTCCTCGAGGCCGATGCCGTCGCTGTTCGGTGCCCGCCCGATCGCGACGAACGCCCGATCCGCTTTGAGAGTCTCCTCGTTGCCGTCTTTCTCGACGCGAATCTCGACGCCGGAGCTCGACGTGTCGGCGCCGACCACCGACGTTTTGGTGTGAAATTTGATGCCGCGCCGCTCGAGCAGCTTGAGGAGCGCCTCCGAGATGTCGTCGTCCTCGGCGGGAGCGATCTTCGGGAGCATCTCGACGACCGTGACCTCGGCGCCGAACGAGCGATAGATGCTCGCAAACTCGAGGCCGATGTAGTTACCGCCGACGACGACGACGGAGGCCGGGATGTCTTCCGTGAGTCCGTGGTTGGAGTTGTGGACCTTGTCGCCGTCGGAGGGAAGAAACGGCAGGTCCCGCACGACCGAGCCCGTCGAGACGACGATTCCTTTGTCGGCGGTGAGGGTGCGGTCGCCGCCGGCCGTCGTCACCGAAACCGTTTTGGGGTCGACGAGCCTCCCTTGGCCCTCGACCAGCTCGATCTTCTTCTTCCGGACGAGCCCCGACAGCCCCTTGTACATGCGGCCCACGACCGAGTCCTTGAACTCCTGAACCTTCGCCCAGTCGTAGTCCGGATCGCCCGCCTGTATTCCGAACTCGCCGGCAGAGCGGAACTCGTCCATCAGATCGGCGCTGTGGAGCAGCGCCTTGGTCGGGATGCACCCCCGGTGGAGGCACGTGCCCCCCACCTTGTCGCGCTCGATCATTGCGACCGAGAGCCCGAGCTCCACGGCGCGGAACGCACACGAGTAACCGCCGTTTCCACCACCGAGTATCAAAAGGTCGAAGGAGTTCTGCTGTTCGGCCACCGCTCTACCTCCTTCGGGTCGTTGGTGGACGATCTCGGTCACTCGACGATACCGCGCCGATCCTCGCCTCCTCGCGGACGGCGTGCGACGATGGTCGAGTGAAAGGAGACAGGGTCGAGGTCGTCGTCGACATCGGCGACGGCACCCGCACCTACGAGATCGAGGCGACCAAGGCCGGCCGTCGCGTCGAGGTCGCAACCGTGCGCGGCACGGTCGAGGTGAGCGAGGTGACGCGGAGCGGCGAGGCGGTGCGAACCGGGCGCTTCATGGCGAACCGGGTGGTTGCGGTCGTCGAGCATCCGGCACACGAAGCCGAGCGCCCCCGGCGCGCCGCGGCGCCCTCGAACCAGACCTCTCTCCTGTAACGGCTCGGCGCGCCGGATGCACGGCTCAGGAGATGTGGGTGCCGCAGTGCTTGCAGTAGGGCGCGTGGCGCGAGATCAGGCCCCCGCACTCCGGGCAGCGCGCCGGAGTTATCGATCCCCGGTCCGTCTTGCGCGCGACCCCCACGGCCAGCCCGCCGAGCGACACGATGAGGGCCAGCAGAAGCGCGGTGCCGGCTTCGAGCCCGACCACTACGCCGACCACGGCCGCGAGCAGGGTAGCCACCGTCACCAACCCGGTCACCGCCGGTGTGAATCCCATGCGGCCGGGGAGGCGGGTCATCGCAGCTTCCGGCCGAGCCACTCGAGAACGAGGTCGACGACCCCCGGCTCGAGCCGAAGACGGTGTCCGGCTCCTTCGAGGATCCTCAAATCGACCCGCTCCGATCGTGCCGCGATGCGGCGGACGTGATCCACCGGGACCACGTCGTCCGCGGTTCCGTGGACTGCGAGAACGGGGACCTTGACCTTCGCAATTGCCAGTTCGGGCGTGACCCGGTCGAATTCCTCCCCCCACGCGGCGGGGTCCGCGCTCACCTCGGGCGCGACGACCATGCCCGCGTCGCGGGTGATCCGTTCGACTCCGTGCGCCGGATCGCGCGCGAACGTCCCCCACTCCGCGGGTGCGGCGAGGAGGACGAGCGCATCGACCGGGCCGCCGCGCGCCGCCACCTCGACCGCGACCGCGCCCCCGGCCGACGAACCGACGATCGCAAGCGACAGTCCGGCGGCGCCATCGAGAGCACGGGCCGCATCGACGATCGCGCGCGCATCCCTGACCCAGCCCTCGATCGAAAACGTTCCGGGTCCGCCGTACGCGCTCCGGAAATCCGCCCATACGCTCGCCCATCCCGCCGCCGCGAACCGCCGCGCCAGGCCCGGATAGCCCTCGTCTCCGGACTCGGGCGGAGCGGTCGACGGGATACCGTGAAACAGCACGACGATCCCGCGGGGGCTCTCGGGGATGAGGGCGCCGCCGCGCAGGCGCAGGCCGTCGCAGACGACGGCGAGCGGATGCTGGATGGTGGCCATCCGATGATTGTCGCCCGCCCGAAGCTCACCCGACGACGGCGCGCCGGGCAAGGTCGCGTCCCTCGTCCGTCAGGCGGAGGGATTTCCCGCTCCGCTCGATGAGACCGCGCCTCGATGCGCCGGCGACGACACGCTGGCGGAAACCGCCGTCCCATCGCAGGCTTTCCCCGAGATGATCGATAGCGCTCTCCTGCTCGGCATCGGGAGAACCCTCGTGGTTGAAGAGGTGGATCGCCAGCATCGTGTGAGCGAACTCCCACCGGCGCCGCTCCCTCCGGCGCGCCGCCGCGACAAGCCCGCGCTCGGGGGCAAACAGAAGCGCAATCGCAAACAGCACGCCCGCCGCCGTGGCCATGCTTCCGGCGATCGAGGCATCGAGCCAGTGTGCAAGCCAGAATCCCGCCACCGCGCTCACCGCCGAGGCCGCGGCCGACAACAGCAACATGGTCCGCAGTCTGTCGGTGAGAAGATAGGCGGTCGATGGAGGGGCGATCATTAGGGCGACGACCAGCACCGCGCCGACGGCATCGAAGGCGGCGACCGCAGTAACGGAAACCACACTCATCAGCGCGTAGTGCACGACGACCGGCGAGATGCCGATCGCCGCCGCAAGCCCGGGATCGAAGGTCGCCACCTTGAGCTCCTTGAAGAAGACGACGACGAATGCGGTGTTGAGCAACAAGACGATCGACATCATCCACATGCTCTTGGGCCCGAGATCCCATCCAAACGCGAACCACCGCTCGTACGGAGCGAACGCGAGCTCGCCCAGCAACACGACGTCACTGTCCAGGTGGACGCCCGACGGGAGCCGTGAGATCAGGATGACCGCAATCGAAAACAACACCGGGAACACCAGTCCGATCGCCGCGTCCTCGCGCACGAGGCGGGTGTGCGTGAGAACCTCGACCAGCCACACCGTGGCAACACCCGTCATCGCGGCCCCGACGATGAGCAGCGGAGATTGGATCGTGCGCGTAACAAAGAACGCAAGAACTATCCCGAGCAAGATCGAATGGCTGATCGCATCGCTCATCAGCGACATCCGGCGCAAGACGAGGAAGACGCCCGGCAGAGCGCAGGCGAGCGCGGCGAGGACGGCGATGGCCTGGATCTCGAGCTGAACCGCGCTCATCTCTCCACCTGCCGATCGCGACGAACACGGTCTCGACCCGCATCGGTGATCGCCCAGTCGCCGTCGGCGCTTCGTTGTGCCAAACCTTCGCCTTGGAGCGCATCGAGATCGGCTCTCACACCGGTGCGCCGGCCGGTCATTGCTTCGAGCACCGAGGTTGCATGCGCGTGGCCGGGATCTTCGTGCTGCTCGGAAAGGGCGTAGAGATGATCGAGCACGTGGCGCGCTCCGAATCGGCGACGACTGCGACGATCGCGAAGCCGCGCAACCACGACGCCGCGTGCGGGGGCAAACAGCAGCGAGACAATAACGATGCTTCCCGCACACAGCACCACCGTCGGGCCGGTCGGAACGTTCACCGCACGTGCGCTGATGACCGCGCCTGCAATGCCGGAGGCGGCACCGAACAGCGCGGCAAGTACCACCATCCCCCCGAGGTGATCGGTCCACTGCCGCGCGGCCGCGGCGGGAGCGACGACCAAGGCACTCATGAGGATCACCCCCACCGACTCCAGCCCAATCACGATCGCCACCACGAGCAAAGAGGTAAGGACGAGATCGATGGCGCGCACCGGAAATCCGATCGCGGCGGCAAAATCGGGGTCGAAGACAAGCAGTTTGAACTCTTTCCAGAAAAGCACGATGAGTGCGAGCGAG
>Ga0247713_1001724_pt1 | contig 10551 bp, 9 predicted proteins | sample 21E_NmetaG_FD_189936 | JGI IMG/M metagenome (GOLD analysis project Ga0247713, IMG submission 189936) | Soil microbial communities from hillslope of Landscape Evolution Observatory, University of Arizona, Oracle, AZ, United States - 2-1-E_N | ecosystem: Engineered > Artificial ecosystem > Mesocosm... | reverse complement strand
CGTCGCCGACGGCGTGGTGGGTGACCTTGTTCGGCACGTTGCCGAGCAGCCAGCGCGCGGAGGCGGTCATGCCCTGGCTGCCGACGACCAGGAGGCTGTCGGGGCGGGCCTCGGCGAGGTCCAGCAGGGCGGTCGCGGGCTCACCCTCGGGGGTGGCGGTCGTGACCTCGACCCCCGTGGCCTGCGCCGCGAGCGCCGCCGCCTCCTGGACCGTGTCGGTCGCGGCGCGGTAGGCGATGGCGGCCCACCCCTCGCCCGGCATCTGCGCCCGCAGCGACGGTGGGCCGAGATCCTCGGGCCGCGTCGGGTGGAACGCGGATGCCACCAGCAGGGGCGCCAACAGGCGCGCCGCCAGCACGGCGGCGCGCAGCACCGCCTGGGTGGCGGTCGCCGACCCGTCGGTGCCGACGATCACCCACGGGTAGACGCTCACTCGGCGTCACCTTCCGGGTCCTCCGTCTCGGGCGCCGGCGCGGCGTCGGGCGCCGGGTCGGCGTCGGGCGCAGGCCCGGGGGCGACGCCCGCCGGCGCGGGCCCGAGCACGGCCACGTCGGCGATGAGCCAGCGCCCGTCCTCGCGTTCGAGGGTGAGGTCCATGCGCAGCTCGTCCTCGACGGGTGCGTCCAGGGCGGCGTTGATGCTCGTCTGGCGGACGAGCACGAAGACCTCCGCCTCGTCGCCGTCGAGGTCCTGCACGAAGCTGCGGGTGACCTCCCCGACCGACTGCACCTCGTTGTCCCGCAGGGCCTCGCGGAACTCGGCGTTGAACAGCTCGGTGACCTGCGCGGCGTAGTCGCCGGTGGCGAGGTCGCGCAGCTGGTCCACGAACTCGTCGATGGTCGCCCCTTCGAACGTGGTCACCTGCGCGGCCATGATCTCGGCCGCTTCGCGGGCCTCCTCGCGGGCTTCGGCTTCGGCGGCCAGCGACTGCCACTGCAGGCCGAAGACCGCCGCGGCCAGCAGGGCGAGGACGGCGACGGCCCAGGCGACGCGCGCGTTGCGCAGCAGGCCGCCGACACCGCCGGCGGCCGGCTCACCGTGCGCAGCCTCACGCGGCCCGGGTTCGGGGTCGAGCGTCTCCACACCCGCGTCCGACCCCGGACGCGGTGCCGCAGCGCGGGGTTCCTCGGTCGGCTCAGCCATGGTGCTCCCCTGTCGCCGTACGGTTGCTTGCCGGCGGTGTCGGGTGATCGGCCCGCAGGGCACGCCCGACGCCGACGAGCAGACCGCTGCCCAGCAGGAAGGGTAGCGCCGCGCCCTGCGAGGAGCCGTCGGCGTCCGCGGTCCGGCGGACGGGTTCGGCGCGGTTGTCCTCGGGCGGTACCACGGTCGCGTCGGTGACCACCGGCACGTGGCCGACCTCGGTCGCCGCCGGGGCCCCGGGGCCGAACGGCGACGTGCACGCCCCGCCCGGAAGGATCACGGGGATCGGCCGCTTCGGCTCGTAGCGGTCACCCACACCCTCGTCGCGCAGCTCGAGCTTGAGGCGCTGCCAGTAGTGGCCGAACGGGTCGGTCGGGGTGATCGCGGCGAACCCGTCGAAGAAGAACCGGTTCAGCCGCAGCGCCTCCGCCGCGTCGGTCAGGACCGCCGGCTGGGCCACGTACTCGCTGGTGTTGGCGAGGTCGCGGATCGAGCACGACAGGTTGGGCTGGCTGCGCTCGACGAGCTCGCCGACCAGCGCAAGCGTCGGCGGCGCGTCGGCCAGCACCCCCTCGAACTCCGTGCGCATGTCGGACAGCACCGTGCTGGCGTCGGCGATGTCGCCGATCACGCCGGCGAGCGTGTCGCGGTTCTCCGCGAGGACGCGGTTGACGACCCGGCCCGAGGAGAAGAACCGGTCGAGGTCCTGCCCGTGGTCGGCGAGATCCTCGGAGAAGTCCGCGGAGTCCTGCAGGATCGCGCGCAGGTCGTCGCCCCGGCCCCGCAGCGTGTCGGCGAGCTCGGCCACCACGGCGCCGGCGGCCTCCTTGTCGATCGGCGCGAAGACCTCGTTGGCCAGGGCCAGCAGGCGCTGCACCTCCGGGGGCAGGGTGAGGTCGGCGACCTCGATCGTGTCGCCCGCGTCGTAGAAGGCGGTCCGCTCGGTCACCTCCGCGCGCGGGCGGATGTCCAGGGCCTGTTCCCCCAGCGCGCTGGAGCGCTGGACGACGACGTCGACGTCGCGGGGCACCCGCACGTCGTGCTCGATGGCCAGGCGCAGGCGCACGGACTCGCCGACGAGCTCCATGGCGCCCACCTGCCCGATGCCGTGACCGTTGTAGGTGACCTCCTTGTCGGGCAGCAGCCCGCCGCCGCGCGGCAGGTTCACGTACAGCGAGTAGCGGTTGTCGAGGACCGCGCCGGCCACCAGCTGCGCCAGGGCGTACGTCAGCAACGCGGCGGCGGCCACGCTGACGGCGACGAGGTTGACGAACGTCCGGCGATCCACGTCAGCACCCCATGGGGACCGGCGCCCCGCCCTTGAGGATGAGAATGGGCTCCCGGCGCCGGCCCTCGTGCGAGTTACTGGTGGTAGATCCAAGCGCAACTGCAGCATTGTCACGCAGGCTGGATCTACTGAGGGGCAACCTGCGGTTGCACGTCACCACAGCCACAAGGTCCTCACTCGTAAGCTCTGGCAACTATCCACGTCTCAGAAGTCCTGCGGCGGGATCGGTTGGGGTCGGTCGATGCCGGTGGGGGCCCGCTCCTGGCAGGAGCGCACGGGGTCGCCGGGCTCGTCGTTGATGCCGCAGACGATCCAGTCCAGGATGATCTGGGCGTGCTCGCTGTTCACGCCCCGGATGGTGTTGTTGTTGTGCTTGGCCACCTCGAAGAACAGGCGCCGCAGGTCCTCGTCGCGGGCCGCGATCTCCCCGCTGATCCGGTCGAACCGCGTGAAGAAGTCGTCGATGCGCCGGCGGTGGGTCGTGATGATGTCGGTGCCGCTGCGCGACAGCGACCGCACCTCGCTGAGCGTGTCGAGCAGCCGCTCGTCCTCGGCGGCGAGCACCTGGTTGAAGCGCAGCAGCTCCCGCAGCGCCTGCCCGTGCAGGTCCGCCTCCGGCCCCACCTGCGTGAGGAACTGATCGAACCCGTCGATCAGCCGGACGATGTCGGCGCTGTTGGCCTGGTAGGTGGAGACGACCTCGGTCAGGTCGTCGAGCAGGGCGTTCAGCGTCTGCCCGCGGCCGCCCAGGCCCTGCGCACCCGCCTCGATCGCGCCGGCGAGCCGGTCGGCGGTGATGGCGGCGACGAGGTCGGTGCCCGAGAACACGAGCTCCTCGAGCTCGGGCACCAGCGTCGTCTCCGTGATGGTCGACCCGGACGCGAACGTGCCGCCGCCGTCACGGGCGGGCACGAGTTCCACGAAGCGCTCGCCGAGGACGTTGGTCTTGCGCAGCCGGGCCGTCACGCGCGACGGCAGCGCGACGTCCGGGTCGATCGCGAGGGTGACCAGCGCGCGGTTGTCCTCGCCGAGGTCGATGTCGGTGATCGTGCCGACGGTGACGTCGGAGATCTTCACCGCTCCTCTCGTGGTGAGGTCGACCACGTCGTCGAACGCCGCCACCGCGACCGTGCGGTCGTCCTCGGCGCAGCCGGCCAGGGCCAGGCTCGCCGCGACGAGCGCGCCGAGCAGCCAGCGGCTCGTGAGGGTCACGATGCACCACCGAACAGCCGTCGCAGCGGGCCGGGACGGTCCTCGTCATCCGAGGGCAGCCGGGGGTCGGGCAGGGGCAGCAGGTCGCGCCGCTCCCTCTGGTCGGGACCCGGCTGCGACCCGCCCGGAGCGGGGGGGTCGCCCTGGCCGGCTCGGGCCTGCTCGTCGCGGCGGCGCTGCTCCTCGGTGCGCTGCTCGGCCTCGAGCCGCTCGCGTGCTTCGACCTCCAGCTGGCGCTGAGCATCATCGGGCAGCGCGCCGATCGCGGCCGCCAGCGCCTGACCGAAGCCGGCGCGCTCGGCCTGGCAACCCGGGTCCTCGCCGTCGCAGGCCAGGGCGTGCAGATGCGCCGCGAAGAAGGCGGGGTCGGCGCACTCGGGATGGCCGAGGCGGATGCACACGCCGGCGAGGCGGTTCATCAACCGGTCGTCGATGCGGTGCTCGAGCTCCTCGGTCTGGTTCTGCAGGGGGATGCGAGCCTCCGGGTACTCGAACGCACCGCCCCAGCCCCCGAACAGCCGCCGTCCCTGGTGCGCGAGCGCGCCGATCCGTTCGAGGTTGCGGTCGACGGTGGACAGGGTCGTGGCCAGCACCTCGAGGTCGCCGACCAGCGGGTCGGTGTGGTCGGCGAGCAGCGGGCGCAGCTCCACGGTGAGGCGCTGGAGGTTGCCGAGGCCCTCGACGATGTGGGGCTTCTCCTCGGTGACCGTCTGCAGCACCGTGCGGAAGTTGGTGAGCAGCGGACCGATCTGCTGGTCGCGGGTCGCAAGCGTCGTGTTCAGGTCGGCCAGCTCGGACACGATGGCGGTGAGGTCGTCGGTCGAGTCGGACAGGACGCGGATGGTGTCCGCGCTGCCGTCGATCAGCTGGTTCAGCCCCTCGCCCTGCCCGGCGAGGGTGTCGGCGAGGGTGTCGACCAGCTCCGCGAGCGTCTCGGGCTCCAGTCCGGTGAGGAAGCGCTCGAAGGACGCCAGCACCTCGTCGACGTCGGTCGGCACGCTGGTGCGGTCGATCCCGAGGACGGCTCCGTTCTCCAGCTCGGGCCCGTCGGTGTAGGGCGGGTCGAGCTGGACGAAGCGCTCACCGATGAGCGACACCGGCGTGAGGTCGGCGGTGGCCGAGGACGGCAGGGGCTGGCCGCGCACCACCATGTCCACGCGGACGTGGTCGCCGCTGGGCACGATGTCGGTGACCTCCCCCACCTGCAAACCGAGCACGCGGACCTCCGAGCCGACGAACAGGTTGTTGGTGTTGGCGAAGATCGCGCTCACCTCCCGGGACCCCTCCCCCAGACCCGGGGAGCAGGCGGAGGCGAGCAGCGCCGCGGCCAGCACGGCGGCGCCCAGACGCAGCAGTCGGCCCGTCACGGTGCCGCCCCCTCCAGCGCGCCGGGAGGCAGCAACCGGCGGCCGAGCTCGTCGATCGTGTGGCGCTCCACCCCACCGAAGGGCGCACCGGCGGACGGGGTGTGCCCGTCGGGCAGCTGGTCGAGCACGGTCGGCTGCCGGTCGGGGTCACGGCGCGGGAAGAGGCGGTTGGTCTGGTCCGGGCACGGCCGGGGGTCGGGGCCGAGCAGGACGTCGAGCTGCTGGTCCAGCACACCGCCGCAGCCGAAGAGCACGTCCACCCCGAGGGGTCCGAGCGAGGTCACCAGGACCTTGCCGTAGGGCACCGGGCGCGGGCCGGAGTGGGTGACGTCGGCGAAGCCCCCGACGCCCTCGGGTGCGTAGGCCAGCGCCTCGGCGAGCGCGACCTGTTGGCGGGTCAGGATCTCCACGTCGGCGTGCACCTCGTGGAGGACGCGGTCGAGCTGCCCGCGGGTGTCGGCGACCAGATCGGCGGCCGTGGCGCTGGTCGCGTTCGTCTCGCGCAACAGCCGGCGGACGTCGTCGCGCCGCTGCGCGAGCGTGTCGAGCACGGTGCCGAAGTCGTCGATGACCGCGACGAGGTCGGCGTCGGAGGCGGCCAGGGTCTCGCTCACGCCGCGCAGCGCGCGCAGCAGCCGGCGGATCTCGGCCTCCTGTTCGTTGATGACCGCCGTGAGACGCGTGCCTCCCTCGATGAGCAGCGCGACCTCCTGGCGCTGGTCGCGGGTCACGTCGGTCACGGCCCGCAAGAAGGTGTTCAGCGCGTCGGCGTCGACCTCGTTCAGCAGCTCCTCGGAGACGTCGCCGAACTCGGGGACGTCGGTGGCGACGCTGGTCCGCGCGGCGGGGATGACGTCGCCGTCGCCGAGCAGCTCCGCGAAGTCGCGGCCCGTGGTCAGCTCGACGCCGCGCCGCCCGACCAGGGTTCGCAGCCGCACCTCCGCGCGGGTGGTCTCCGGTAGCTCCGCGCCCTCGATCTGCAGGCGGGCCTCGATCCGGTCGCCGGCGATCTCCAGGCCGAGCACCTCCCCGACGCGAACGCCGGCGACGAACACGTCGTCGCCGGCCCGCAGCCCGCCGGCGTCGGCGAACTCCGCGACGATCTCGTAGCCCCCGCTGAGGTCGGCGCGCTGGACCGCGAGCGCGAACACGGTCACGGCGGCCATCACACCCAGCGCGACCAGGCCGAGCAGCAAGGGGCTGCGCTCACTGAACTGCACGGCGCCCCCCCTGCGGTGCCTGCGGCGCCTGGTCGCCCTGCGCCGCCTGCACGGTGCCCACGCCCGGGACGCCCTGCAGTGCTCCGCCGGTGACCACGTCGAGGACCGGCAGGCGCACCGGCGCCACCGAGCGCGCCGGCTGCGTCGCGCCGAGCTGGCTGGTCCGCCGGCCGGCGGCCTTCCGGCTGTTGGGCTCCGAGCAGCCCCCGCCCCGCTCGGTCTGGCAGTACAACACGCCGCCCTGGCCGTCCTGGACCTGCACGGCGACCGCGCGGACGTCGAACCACTGCCCGTGGCGGCTGATGAGCATGTACGTCGCCATGCCGGCGCGCGCGGTGGCGATCGCCTCCTCGAAGCTGCCGTCCTCGCGCTGGGCCCGGATGCTGTCGGTGACGACCTCCAGGTGGTCCACGATCCCGCGGATGTCGGCGTCGTTGGCGCGCAGCAGGTCGCCGAACTGCTGCTGCACCTCGCCGATGTCGGCGATCGCTCCGATCAGCTCGTCGTTGCGGGCGGCCAGCGTGCCGCCGACGTCGGCCATCTCGGCGATGAAGCCCTGCAGCTCGGCCTGCCGCTCGTCGTAGGTCTCGAGCAGCTCGCTGCCCTGGACCAGCACGGAGCGGATCTGCGGCTCGGTGTCGGCCAGGGTGTTGCCGAGCGCGCCGAGGTCGCGCATCAGCTGCTGGATCCGGCCGGTGTTGCCGTCGAGCGCGACGTTGAACGCCTCCAGCAGCTGGTTCTGCTGCTCGGGGGGGATGGCCCGCAGCAGGGGGGTCAGCTCGTTGAAGAATCGGCCGATGTCCGCCGACGCCCGCGACCGCTCGATGGGTATCCGGCTGCCCGGCTCGAGCTCCTGGCCGCCGTCGACGTCGTACAGATACAGGTAGCGCTGCCCGATGACGTTGCGCCAGCGGGCGCCGACCTCCCAGGCGTCGGTGATGTCCACGTCCGGGTCGAGCTCGAAGCCGACGATGCCCCGGCCGCGCTCCACGTCGAGGCGCTGCACCCGCCCGACGCGCACGCCCGCCAGCCGCACGTCGTCGCCGACGGCCAGGCCGGCGGCGTCGTCGAGCTCCGCCTCGAAGGTGTTGGCGGGGCTCAGCCACGGGATCCGGGCGTAGTTGCCGGTCCACTGGATGACGAACGAGGCCGCGACGAGGCACACCGCGGCGAAGACCGCGAACTTCAGGCCCGGGAAGCGGTCCGTCACTGTCGGACCCCCGGTCCGGGCGCCGGCAGGGAGCGGCGCAGCAGGTCGCCCAGCCCCTCGCGCTCGGGCACGTCGGGCCGTGTCGCCGCCGGCGCCGCGGGCAGGTCGAGCAGCGCCTGGCCGGAACCGGGCTGCGGCGCGGCCGGACCGGGGGCATCCGACAGCGTCTCGTTGACGATGTCCTGGCAGAGCGGCAGGGCCTCGGCGAGCTCGGGCGGCGCCTCCTCGCAGAACTCCGCCTGGATGATGTCGTCGACGTCGACCAGCGCCTGGAAGCGCGCCGCCTGCCCGTCGACGCCCGCGTCGCGGAAGCCGGGGGGCCACAGCTCGGTGTACTGCACCAGCCCGGTCATGAGCTCGCCCAGCTGCGTGGAGTAGGCGAACAGCATGCGGGTGACGCTGTCCCCGGAGACGAGCAGGCGGTCGAGGTTGGGCCGGTCGACGGTGAGCGTGGCGTTCACCACGCGGGAGAACCCCTGCAGCTCGTGCAGCAGGGTGACCAGCTCCTGGTGGTTGTCCGAGATGGTGGGCAGCCCGCGGACCAGCTCCCGGCCCATGCGGTTGAAGGTCGCGCCCTCGGGGCCGAGGCGCTCGGCGACCAGGGACAGGTCGCGCTGGGCGGCGATCTGGTCGTCGAGGCTGCGCCGGAAGGTGCCGGCCGCCCGGGCGCCCTGGTCCACGGCCCGGCCGATCGCGGGCCCCTGCCCGTCGAAGGCGCCCAGCCCGTCGTTGACGACCACAGCGAGGTCCTCGGGGTCGACGGCGGCGAAGAGCTCGGCGAGGTCGGCCAGGACGTCCTGCAGCTCGACCACCCGGTCGGCGTCGTCGACCGTCGCGCCGTCGGCCAGGAACGGGCCCTCGTCGGCGGACCCGTCGAAGACGACCTCCACCTGCTTCTCGCCGAGCAGCGTCCGGGCGTTCACCTGATAGTGGGCGCGCTCGGGGATCTGGTGCTCGGGGTCGAGCGACAGGGTGACGACCGCCTGCTGGTCGTCGTCCAGGCGGATCGCCGAGACCTCCCCGACGAGCACGTCGCGGACCCGCACGTCGCTGCGGGGGGTGATCCCCTGGCCGAGCTCGCCGAGGACCACGTCGACCTCGTAGCGGTCGTTGAACGTCCCGAGCGCCCACTGCGCGCCGAGGAAGACGACACCGGCGAACAGCACGGCGCACAGCGCTCCCGCCACCGCCTGGGCGAAGGTCGACATCGTGTCGGTCACGAGATCCGCACCGTGTCGGTCACGAGATCCGCACCGTGTCGGTCACGAGATCCGCACCGTGTCGCCGGCGCCGTAGAACATGACGGACATGAGCAGGTTCAGCAGGACGACGACCACCAGCGAGGAGCGGATGGCCCGCCCGACGGCCACCCCCACGCCGACGGGACCGCCGGAGGCGTAGAAGCCGTAGTAGCAGTGGATCAGCACCACGGCGACGACGAACACGACCGCCTTGGTGAGCGAGTACAGGATGTCGATCGGCGGCAGGAACAGGTTGAAGTAGTGGTCGTAGGCGCCGACCGAGACGTCGTAGTACTGGGTGGCCATGAGGCGCGACGCCTCGAAGCTTGCGAACAGCGCCAGCAGGTACAGCGGGATCGCGAGGATCAGCGCCGCCCAGATGCGGGTGGACACGAGGTAGACCAGCGACGGGACGCTCATGACGTCGAGGGCGTCGATCTCCTCGGAGATGCGCATGGCCCCGAGCTCGGCGGTGAAGCCCGCCCCTATCTGGGCTGACAGCGCCACGCCGGCGATCAGCGGGGTGATCTCGCGGGCGTTGGCGAACGCGCCGATCAGGCCGGTGTAGGCCTGCGCCCCGATCTGGTCCAGGGCCACGTAGCCCTCCAGGCCCACCGCCGTGCCCGTGAAGAACGACAGCGACCCGATGACGAAGAACATGCCCCCGCCGATGACGAGCGCGCCGGCGCCCACCGCGACGTCGGTGGTCAGGCGCAGGATCACCCCGCCGTACTTGAAGGCCCGGACCATCCCGCCCAGGGCCTCGCCGTAGAAGCGGAACTGGTCCCAGAGCTGCGCGAACGGCGCGCCGACCCGCCGGCCGGCCCGCAGGAGCTGTGGAGGGGCGGCCACGTCTACACCCTCTGGGGCACGAGGTTGAAGTACATCGCGGTGATGAGGAAGTTCTGGAAGAACAGCAGCAGGAAGGTGATGACGACGCTTGCCTGCACGGCGTCGCCGACGCCCTTGGGGCCCCCAGCCACGTTGTAGCCCTTGTAGCAGGCGACCGCGCCGGCGGTGAACCCGAACACCACCGCCTTGACCATCATCATGTAGAAGTCCTCGATCTGGGCGAGCGCGGACAGACTGGCGAAGTAGGAGCCCGTGGTGCCGCCCTGCACCACGACCGCGAAGTACCAGCCGCCCGTGATCCCGGCGACCGCCACGATCGAGACGAACAAGACCGCGCACACCGTCGCCGCCGCCAGGCGCGGACCGACCAGGCGCTGGATCGGGTCGACGCCCATGACCTGCATCGCGTCGATCTCCTCGCGGATGCGCCGGCTGCCGATGTCCGCGCACATCGCGCTGCCGCCGGCGCCGGCGATCAGCAGCGTGGTCGCAATCGGGGCCTGCTCGCGGACCGTGGCCAGCAGCAGCGCCGAGCCGATCTGGGACTCGGCGCCGAGCTGGCGGAAGAACGACCCCACGTGCAGGGCGATGATCATCCCGAACGGGATCGAGATGAGGATCAGCGGGATCGCGCAGACTTTCGTGATGAACCAGCACTGGCGGACGAACTCGTTGGTCTGCCACGGCCGCCTCGGGATGGCGAGCGTGCCGTCGAGCGCGATCGCGGTGATCCCACCGAGCTCTCCCAGCCCTCTGCGCAGCTTGTTCACTTCGGTCCTTGATCGGCTCGAGCGGTGCCGGTCCGACGCCCCGCCGCAAAACCGGCTCCAGCCGATCCAGGGTCAGGGGATCGCTGGTGGTGCAGCACGGCCCTTTGCAGCCTCGGCGTTGGCCACATGCCGTCGTGTCCGGGAAGTTCTCGGGCGGTCAGCCGTCCATCCCAACGATTCAGGCGCCCTTGCGGTTTCGCTCCTGCAGGAACTGCCAGGGCTCCGAAGGCCGCACTGTACCCAAACTT
>Ga0247713_1001723_pt1 | contig 10555 bp, 15 predicted proteins | sample 21E_NmetaG_FD_189936 | JGI IMG/M metagenome (GOLD analysis project Ga0247713, IMG submission 189936) | Soil microbial communities from hillslope of Landscape Evolution Observatory, University of Arizona, Oracle, AZ, United States - 2-1-E_N | ecosystem: Engineered > Artificial ecosystem >... | reverse complement strand
CCCTTGAACGTGCCCGTCCCGGCGGTGTACCAGGAGCAGCGCTCGTAGTCGCCGATCCGGCCCGCCCCCGCCGCGAAGACGGCCTCGCGCGTCGCGTCCAACGCCTCCCCGGGCACGAACCAGACGAGCTTGTGCGTGCGCGCGCCGCTCACGTTTCGACGCTCCTGGCGGCGGGAACCCGGCCGCCATGGCAACGCTGACGGTGCAGCCGCGCGACACCCCGGGCGAGCGCCCCGGGACGCCGGTCGAGGTCGAGGTCGACGACGCGCTGAGCGTCAACGCCGCCGTCCTCGAAGACTGGGTCACGCCGCGGCAGAACTGGGAGTTCGCGCTCAGGCAGGGTCACGACTTCGGCCGGCCGAACAACGTCGAGGGGCGCATCCTCTTCGTCGCCGGCGAGCAGACGTCGTCGCTGACCTTCCGGCTGGACCAGCTCGACATCGCCGAGGACACCGGCGAGGAGCTCCTGCTGCGGTTCGAGGAGCAGGACGGGATTGCGAAGGTCGCCCGGCTGACGCCGACCGGCTTCGACGTCGAGCTGTTCCACATCCTCACCTACACCTAGTAACAGTCTGTTACTAGGGGGCGGGTCGCTCGACGTTGTCGATCTGCGCCCGCTGCAGCTTGCCGGAGTAGTCGACGTAGATCGACTTCCACTCGGTGAAGACGTCGAGCGCCGCCTGGCCCGCCTCGCGGTGGCCGTTCCCGGTCTCCTTCGTCCCGCCGAACGGGAGGTGCACCTCGGCGCCGGTGGTGCCGGCGTTGACGTACGTGATCCCGGTCTGGAGGTCGCGCATCGCGCGGAACGCCCGGTTGACGTCGCGGGTGAAGATCGAGGACGAGAGGCCGTAGCGGATCCCGTTCGCGGCGCGCACCGCCTCGTCGAGGTCGTCGACCGGGATCAACGCCGTCGTCGGCCCGAAGATCTCCTCCTGCGCGATCCGCATCTGCGGGTCGACGTCCGCGAAGACGGTCGGACGGTAGAAGAAGCCCTTTTCAAGGTCTCCCTCCGTCGCGGGCTCGCCGCCGGTCAGGAGCTTCGCGCCCTCGTCCTGCCCGACGCCGGTGTACCCGTGGATCTTCTCGACGGCGCCGCGGTTGATGACGGGCCCGACGTCGGTCGCCTCGTCCCAGCCGGGGCCGAGGCGCATCCCCTCGGCGGCGGCGACGAGCTTCCGCTGCAGCTCGTCGTAGACGGCGCGGTGGACGATCACGCGGCTCGCGGCGGTGCAGCGCTGGCCCGTCGTCCCGAACGCCGACCAGACGATGCCCTCGACGGCGAGGTCGAGGTCGGCGTCGTCCATGACGATGATCGCGTTCTTCCCGCCGAGCTCGAGGTGGACGTGCTTGAGGTGGTCGGCGGCGACCTTCGTCACCCGGATCCCCGTCGTCCGGTGGCCGGTGAACGTGATCACCGGGACGTCCGGGTGCGCGACGAGCGCCTCCCCCGCGTCCTCGCCGAAGCCGTGGACGACGTTGACGACGCCCGGCGGCACGCCCGCGTCGGCGAGCAGCTCGACGAAGCGCGACGCGAGCAGCGGCGTGTCCTCGGCCGGCTTCAGCACGACGGTGTTCCCGCACACGAGCGCCGGCGCCAGCTTCCAGGCGGGGATCGCGATCGGGAAGTTCCACGGCGTGATCGCGCCGACGACGCCGACCGGGAGCCGGACGGACATGTTGAACTTGTCGGGGAGCTCCGACGGCGTCGTGTGGCCGAAGAGGCGCCTGCCCTCGCCGGCCATGTAGACGCTCATGTCGATCGCCTCCTGGACGTCGCCGCCGGCCTCGGCGAGCACCTTCCCCATCTCGCGGCTCATCAGCTCCGCCAGCTCGTCCTTCTCGTCCTCGAGCAGCCGCGCGAAGCGGAGCAGGATCTCGCCGCGCTTCGGCGCGGGGACGAGGCGCCACGTCTCGAACGCCTCGCGCGCGGCGGCGACGGCCCGTTCGACGTCCTCCGGACCGGACCGCGGGAACGTCGCAAGCGCCTCGCCGGTCGCGGGGACGATCGACTCGAACGTCTCGCCGCTCGCGGCGTCGACCCACTCGCCGCCGATGAAGTTGCGTCCGGTGCGCTCCGCGACGGCCACGGAGCCGATTCTAGGGAAAGGCTAGGCGGCGGCGTCCGTGTCCGGGAACGTCCCGGGCACGCGCGGGCGCCGGCGGTCGCGCAGCTCGCGCTTGCCGCCGTACTCCTTCCCGCGCCGCCGGTCGGGGCCCTCGCGCCGGTCCACGATGACCGTCACGTTCGGGTTGTCCTTGTAGTAGTCGACCATCTTCTCGTAGAGGTCGGCCTCGAGCTCGCGCGGGATGACGCAGTAGATCATCGTGCTCTGATTGTAGGGACGCCGGCGGCGCGCGCCAGCCCGTCCCTCAGCCGCGCTCGATGTCGGGAACGACGCGCCCGTCCTCGGCGACGTGCGCGTTCCAGCGCGTGAACGCGCCCTCGAGCTCGCCGGGGTCGTGGCCGCGCTCGGCCAGCCGGACGGGCTGCACCGACTCGGGGTTGACGCGGTACTGGTACCAGGAGATGTCCCACGCGACGGTGACGACGAGCTCGCCGCTCGACCCGGACAGCGGGACGACGCTGGCGCGCGGCGTCCCGAGGCTCTTGGCGATGCCGCCGACGGTGCGGCGGTAGTCGCTCGCGTTGAAGACCTCGGCCGCCTCGACCATCGCGAGCTCCGACTCGGAGAGGCGGCGGAGGATCGGCTCCGGCATCACGGGCTCCGGCTGCTGCGCCGACCGCGTGCCGAGGAAGCGCATCAGCCCCGGCGCGCGCCGGCGGCGCCGCTCGGCGGCGAGGGTGGGCGTCGTCGGACTCCCCTCCTTCACCCAGCCGTGGCCGATCGCCGTCTCGTGGCAGAGCGGGCACACGTCGACGAAGTCGTCGTTGCCGTGCGGCGAGAAGCGCGTGGCGCGCTCACCCATCAGCAGCGACCGCTCGCAGATCGCACACGTCCGCTGGACGCTGCTCTTCGTGATGCGCATCCGTTCGAGGATAGCGACGACGGGTCGGTGTAAGCGCGTGCCACGCGGGCATCGAGAGCGCATGCAGCAGCTGAACACGCCGCTCTGGCTCGACGGGGCGGACACGCGCTACGCGCCGCTCGACGGCGACGCGGACGTCGACGTCGCCGTCGTCGGCGCCGGGATCACCGGCGTTACGGCGGCCCACCTGCTGAAGCAGGCGGGGCTGCGCGTCGCGCTCCTCGAGACCGGCGCCGTCGGCAGCGGCGCGACCGGCTACACGACCGCCAAGCTCACCGTCGGCCACGGCGTCGTCTACCGCGACCTCGTCGGCAAGCACGGGGTCGAGGTCGCGCGCGCGTACGCGCGGTCGAACCAGGAGGCGATCGAGCAGGTCGCGGCACTGGTCGACACGCACCGGATCGACTGCGACTTCGAGCGGGCGAGCAACTACGTCTACGCGGAGTCGCGCGGGGAGGCGGGGCAGATCGAGGAGGAGGTCGGCGCGGCGCGCGCGGCGGGCGTCGCCGCCGAGCTGACGCACGAGACGGAGCTCCCCTACCCCGTGGCGGCGGCGGTCCGCGTCGACGGCCAGGCCCAGTTCCACCCGTGGAAGTACCTCGCGGCGCTCGCGGCGCTCGTCGACGGCGACGGGAGCCGCGTCTACGAGCGGACGCGCGCGGTGCACGTGAGGAGCGGCGACCCCTGCGTCGTCGAGACGCAGCGCGGGCGCGTCCGCGCGCGGCACGTCGTCGTCGCGACGCAGCTGCCGTTCCTCGACCGCGGCCTCTTCTTCGCGAAGGCGCACCCGACGAAGTCGTACGCCGTCGCGGCGAAGGTCCCGGCCGACGCCGCGCCGCGCGGCATGTACATCAGCGTCGACCAGCCGACGCGTTCGATCCGGTCGACGCCCGGGAGCGACGGCGGGCGCGTGCTCGTCGTCGGCGGCGAGGGGCACAAGCCCGGCACCGACCCGGACACCGACGCGCGGTACCGGAAGCTCGAGGACTTCGCGCGCGAGCGGTTCGGCGTGGGCGACGTGCGGTGGCGGTGGTCGACGCACGACTACGTCCCCGTGGACTCGCTCCCGTACGTCGGCCGCCTGCGGCGCGGCGACGACCGGGTGCTCGTGGCGACCGGATACGCCAAGTGGGGCATGACGAAGGGGACGCTCGCCGCGGCGATGCTCGCGGACGCGATCCTCGGCCGGCCGAACCCGTACGCGCAGCTGTACGACGCCAACCGCCTGAACCCGCGGCAGTCGGCGGCGCGGTTCGCCAAGGAGAACGCGCAGGTCGGCGGCTACTTCTTCCGCGACCGGCTCCGCTCGCGGCCGGGGCGGGACGCCGTCGAGCGGCTCGCGCCGGGCGAGGGGACGATCGTCCGCGTCGGCGCGAAGCAGTACGCGGTCTCGCGCGCGGACGGCGGCGAGTTGCACGTCGTCTCGGCGCGCTGCACGCACCTCGGGTGCATCGTCGGCTGGAACCCGGCGGACCGGGCGTGGGAGTGCCCGTGCCACGGCTCCCGGTTCGCCGCCGACGGCACCGTCGTCCAGGGGCCGGCGACCGCCGACCTGCCTCGGCGCGAGCTCGACTAGCGCAGCGCGGGGTCAGACCCGCGCTTCCTCCCGCTCCTTCGACGTCTCCGCGATGATCCGCTGGGCGATGTGCGAGGGCACCTCCTCGTAGCGGAGGAAGTGCATGTGGTAGTCGCCGCGGCCGCCGGTCAGCGACGTCAGCGACTGCGAGTACGTCAGCACCTCCGCCATCGGCACCTCGGCCTTGATCGTCGTCATCCCGCCGGCGGGCTCCATCCCCTGCAGGCGCGCGCGCCGCGAGTTGAGGTCGCCGTTGACGGCGCCGACGGCCTCGTCCGGGACGATCACCTCGATCTCCATGATCGGCTCGAGCAGCACGGGGTCGGCGTTGTGGTAGGCCTCCTTGAACGCCATCGAGCCGGCGATCTTGAACGCCATCTCGGAGGAGTCGACGTTGTGGTACTGGCCGTCGACGAGCCGGACGCGCACGCCCTGGACGGGCGCCCCCGCGAGCTCGCCCGCCTGCATCGCCTCCTGGATCCCCTTGTCGACGGCCGGCCGGAACCCCTGCGGGATCACGCCTCCGACGATCTCGTCGACGAACTCGTACCCCTCGTGCCCCTGGCGCGGCTCGAGCACGATCTCGCAGTCGCCGAACTGGCCGCGGCCGCCGGTCTGCTTCTTGTAGCGGTGGCGCGCGCGCGACTCGCGGCGGATCGTCTCGAGGTAGGGAACGCGCGGCGGGTGCAGCTCGACCTCGACGTTGAAGCGGTTCTTCAGCCGCTCGACCGCGACCTCGACGTGCATCTGGCTCATCCCCGAGACGAGCTGCTCCCCCGTCTGCTCGTCCCGGCGGAGCACGAGCGTCGGGTCCTCCTCGCAGAGGCGCCGGAACGCGGAGGCGACCTTGTCCTCGTCGCCCTTCGACCGCGGCGTCACCGCGAACGTCATCACGGGCTCCGGGAAGCCGATCGACGGCAGCTCCGACGCGTCGAGCTGGACGTCCGCGAGCAGGTCGCCGGTCTGCGTGTCCTTCAGCTTCGCGACCGCGCCGACGTCGCCGGGGCCGAACTCGGCGGCGCCGTCGTGCTCCTTCCCCTGGAGCGCGAGCAGCGTCCCGAGGCGCTCCTTCGCTCCCGTCCGCTCGTTCACGACCGTCGAGTCGGAGGCGAGGCGCCCCTTCAGCACGCGGAAGAGGTTGATCCGGCCCGCGAACGGGTCCGCGATCGTCTTGAACACGAAGGCGGCCGTCTCTGCGCTCTCGACCTGGATCGGCGTCCCCTTCTTCGCGGGCGACGGCACGCCCTCGACGATCAGGTCGAGCAGCGCGCTCGTGCCGAGGTTCTTCGTCGCGACGCCGCAGGCGACGGGGAACACCTCGCCGCGCGTCACCGCCTCCTTGAGCGCGTGCGCGACCTCCTCCGCGCCGAGCTCCTGCCCCTCGAGGTAGCGCTCCATCAGGCCCTCGTCCGTCTCGACGACGGCGTCGAGCAGCTTCTCCCGGTACTCGGCGACGACGTCCGCCATCTCGGCGGGGATCTCCGTCGGACCCGTCTCGCGCGCCCCCTCCGGGCTCGTGTACGCGCACATGTGCAGGAGGTCGACGATCCCGGTCAGCTCGTGCTCGGCGCCGATCGGCAGGTGGATCGCGACGCACCTCTCCGAGAGCTGCGCCTTCAACGCGGCGAAGACGCGGAAGAAGTCGGCGCGCTCGCGGTCGAGCATGTTGACGAAGAAGAGGCGCGAGTCGCCGTGCTCCTCCGCGCGCTTCCAGAGGCGGCTCGTGCCGACCTCGACGCCCATCACGCCCGAGACGACGAAGAGCGCACCCTCGACGACGCGCAGCGACGCGATCGCGTCCCCGAGGAACCCGGGGTCGCCGGGCGTGTCGATCAGGTTCAGCTTCCGCCCCTGCCACTCGGCGCGGCAGAGCGACGCCTGCAGGGACATGCGCCGCCGCTTCTCGTCCTCGTCCCAGTCGCCGACGGTCGATCCCTGCTCGATCGTCCCGAGCCGGTTCACCGCGCCGGACTGGAACAGCATCGCCTCGACGAGCGACGTCTTGCCGGTGCTCCGGTGGCCGACGACGGCGACGTTGCGGATCTTTCCGGGCTCGACAGCGGCCATGCGCGGCGGTCCTCCTCGGGCGTGGGTCGGGTCGCCGCCTATCGTATCCCGCTCGCGGCGGCCGATCCGATCAGTCGCGGAGGGGGATCGGCGGCCCTGCGAGGCGCGCCTTCAGGCGGAGGATCGCCTTCGTGTGCAGCTGCGAGACGCGGGACTCCGTCACGCCGAGGACCTCGCCGATCTCGCGAAGCGTCAGCTCCTCGTAGTAGTAGAGCGTGACGACGAGCTTCTCCCGCTCCGGCAGTCGCGCGATCGCCTCGCCGATCGCCTCGCGCATCTCCGTCTGGTCGAGCGACGTCTGCGGGTTCGGCCCCTGCTCGTCCTCGATCGTGTCGATGAGGGCGATCTGGTCACCGCCGGCGGAGACGGTCCAGAGCTCGTCGAGGGCGGCGATCGACGTCCGCGAGATCTCGGTCAGGCTCTCCTCCAGCTCGGCCTGGTCGATCCCGAGCTTCGCGGAGATCTCCTCGTCGGTCGGCGCGCGACCGAGCCGCGCCTCGAGCTCGCCGATCGCACGCTCGATCTCGCGCGCCCGCGACCGCACCGACCGCGGCACCCAGTCGAGGGCGCGGAGCTCGTCGATGATCGCGCCCTTGATCCGCGCGAGCGCGTACGTCTCGAACTTCACGTCGCGCTCGGGCTCGTACCGCTCGATCGCGCCCATCAGGCCGAGCAGCCCGTACGAGACGAGGTCTTCGTCGTCGACGTGCGCCGGGAGGCCGCTGCCGAGGCGACCCGCGACGTACTTCACGAGCGGTGCGTAGGTGAGGATCAGCCGGTCGCGCAGCTTCTGGTCGCGCGAGCGCCGGTACTCGAGCCAGAGCGAGTGCGTGTCCTCGGCCACGCGTAGAGAATACGGCCTACCCGGCCGTTCTCCTCAGTCCGCGCGCCGCGAACCCGAGCAGCCAGACCGCAAGGACGGCGGCCGCGACGGCGACGACCCACACGCGCGCGGTCGCGGCGGCGTACGCGATTCCCGCGAACGCGCACCCGAGCACGAGGAAGAGCGCGCCGAGCGCGCGCCGCTGCGAAGGCGCCGCCACGGCGCCGACTCTACTGCTGCTCGTCGGTCAGGGCGTCGGCGCGCTCGCCCTCGTCCGCCCCGTACCCCGTCCCCTGCTGTTCCTCCTGGAGGACGGTGTCGCGGTCGCCCTCGGCCTGCTCCTGCGTCTCGTTCTCGTAGTCGCTCATGCGGGTCCGGTGCCCCCGCCGGTAGGCGCCGAAACGGGTGGCTACACTGGGACGCGCACAGGGGCGTAGCTCAGCTGGTAGAGCATCGGTCTCCAAAACCGAGGGTCGCAGGTTCGAGTCCTGTCGCCCCTGTAGGACAGGCGCCGCGAATCGCAGACGTTCCAGGTTCGCGGATCGGCGGAGGCAGTCGCGGGCGGCGGCGACTCCTTCGCTGCTCGCGCCGCACGGCCGCGCGCGGTCTGCGACCGCTGGGTGGGCGGCGCCGCCTACGGCTTCGGGCGCGATCGTCCCCCGCGAGGGACGACGTACATGAACACGAGCAAGGCGACGATCACGACCGCGGCGATGGCGACGATGGCGACCGTGGACAGGGCGACGATCACGCTCCGCTTCCTGTCCCGCGCGGCGCTCCGGAAGATCTTGCGCGTCGAGGGCGGAGCGCGCACGGCGGCGCGTGCGACACGGCCTCTCGCCGAGCCCGGCTACTAGGCGCAGACCCTGCGGCTATGTACGCTGCGAGGCGTGAGTGAGGGCGACCAGACGATCAAGCAGCAGCGAGCCGTCCTCCTGATCCTCCTCGCCACGTGCCAGCGCGCCCTCGAAGCGTTCGAGGCGGCGGAGAACATCCAGGACGAGGAGTTCATCGAGGACCTGGAGCGGATCATCGCGCGGACCCGGCGCGAGCTCGATGCGCTCGCGCCCTCGGGCAACGCCTAGGCCCGTGGGACGGCTCGATCCCGCAGAGGACGAGCTGGCGCGGTACGTGCGAGAGCGCCTCGCCGGGTTCGGTTCGCCGTGGGCCGAGCCCGACATCGTGGACGAGGCGCTCTCGGCCAACCACGACCTGTGGCTGCGCCTGTACGAGATCGACCTAGAGTTCGGCCCTGCGCCTGACCCGCCGGCGGCGCCCGCCTAGCGCTACGTCCTCGCCCGACGCCTCGCACCGAGGCTTTCCCGATCCCTGACCTCGTTTTGCCCGCCCCTGGGCGAGGGCGCGGCACGCTCGTCGCATGCACACCGCTCGACGAGAGGACACGATGATGAAGCTGATCGCCGCCGCGGGCGGGATCGTGATCGTCGCCGCGGGCGTCGTCGCGGCGGGCCTCGTGGCGACCGGAACGGGCGACGCGGGTACGTCGCGCACGCCCGCCTCGGCGACGACGACGTCGCGCACCACCACCGCGACGACCACGTCGCGCACCCGCACGGGGACGACGGCGTCGGTCGACGTCTCGGGCCCGTGCGACGAGCCGGAGCACGCGGCCGACCCCCGCTGCACGGGGACGGGCGCCCCCGCGGCTCGCACCGAGACCCGCGGCCGCCGCGGCCGCGGCTCGGACGACGCGCGCCTCGAGCCCCGCGACGACGGCTCGGGACGCGGGCGCGGCAGGGGCCGCGGCCGCGGCCGGGACGACTGACCGACCACACGACCGAAGGAGAGAAGAGATGCTCAGGATCCTCGTTCCCGCGGCGGTGCTGGCAGCCGCCGCCGCCCTCGCGCTCCCGGCACTCGCCGCGCCGACACCGCAGGTCGTCCGCGTGACGGAGCGCGACTACTCGATCGCGCTGTCGGCGCCGCCGCGTGCCGGCAAGGTGACCTTCGTCGTCCGCAACGCCGGCGGCGACCCGCACGACTTCTGGGTCCGCGGCGGCGGGCAGACGTTCAAGAGCCGCCCGCTCGCGTCCGGCGGCACGGCGCGGCTCACGGTGACCCTGAAGAAGGGCGTCCGCTACCAGTTCTGGTGCGGCGTGGGGTCGCACGCGAAGAAGGGCATGCGCGGGAGCTTCGTCGCGCGGTAGGCGCGAACGGGTCGGCGGGCGCGGTGCCTCCCCCTCGGGGCACGCGCCCGCCGACCACGTTCGCGCGCTTGCAGGCACACTGGCGATGGCGACAGGGGGTTCGCGTGCGTCTGGGCAGGAGGACGGTGCTGCTGGTCGAGGACGAGGAGTCGATCACGACGCCGCTGCGCGAGGCGCTCGCGCGCGAGGGCTTCGACGCGTCGGTCGCCTCGACCGCCGCCGACGCGCTCGCGCTCGCGCAGGAGCTCGACCCCGACGTCGTCCTCCTCGACGTGATGCTCCCCGACGGCTCCGGGCTCGACGTCTGCCGCGAGCTGCGGCGGACGTCGCGCGTGCCGATCCTGATGCTGACGGCCCGCGGCGAGGAGGCGGACCGGATCGTCGGCCTCGAGCTCGGCGCCGACGACTACGTGACGAAGCCGTTCAGCGCGCGCGAGGTCGTCGCCCGGATCCGCGCCGTGCTGCGCCGGACCGACGGCGCCGCGCCGGCGGAGAGCGGGGACGCGCTCGACGTCGGCGAGCTGCGCGTCGACCCGGCTAGCCGCACGGCGTCGCTCGGCGGCGAGCCGCTCGAGCTCTCCCGCAAGGAGTTCGACGTGCTCGCGCTGCTCGCGCGCGACGCCGGGCGCGTCGTGACGCGCCAGCGCCTGCTCGAGGAGGTGTGGGAGACGACCTGGTTCGGGTCGACGAAGACGCTCGACGTCCACGTCAGCGCGCTGCGGCGGAAGCTCGGGGACGACCCGGCCGCGCCGCGGTACCTGCACACGGTACGCGGCGTCGGGTTCCGCCTCGCGGCCCCGGCGGACGACGCGTGAACACGCTCCGCGTCCGGCTGCTCGCGGCGTTCGCGTACGTGCTCGTCCTCGTCCTCGTGGCGCTGGCGGTGCCGTTCGCGGTCAGCCTGTCGAGCCGCGTCGATGCCGAGGTGCGCCT
>Ga0247713_1001720_pt1 | contig 10560 bp, 10 predicted proteins | sample 21E_NmetaG_FD_189936 | JGI IMG/M metagenome (GOLD analysis project Ga0247713, IMG submission 189936) | Soil microbial communities from hillslope of Landscape Evolution Observatory, University of Arizona, Oracle, AZ, United States - 2-1-E_N | ecosystem: Engineered > Artificial ecosystem >... | reverse complement strand
CGGTCGCTGGCCCGGCTGGACGCGCCCGGCGCCGGGTTCGCGCCCACCGCCACCGTCGAGGTCGCGCTGTCGGGCGGGCCCGTGCGCGTCGAGCTCGACACCTCCGGCGCGATCGACGTCGCGGCCGAGCGGGCCCGGCTGGGCCGCGACCTCGCCGCCGCGCGCAAGGAGCTGGAGCAGGCCGACCGCAAGCTGGGCAACCCGAAGTTCACCGAGAAGGCGCCGGCCGACGTCGTCGCCGGCATCCGGGGCCGCCGCGAGGCGGCGCTGGTCGACATCGAGCGGGTCGAGGGGCGCCTCGCCGCCCTGCCCGCCGAGCGCCAGAGCTCATGACGGACCGCCCCCCACCCGCCGAGGAGGGCCCCGAGGGCACGGGCGGGGTCCCCGAGCCCCAGGAGCCGCTGATCGCGCACGTCCTCGACGCGATGCGCGGCTCCGACAGCCCGGACGTGGTGCCCGCGCAGTCGTCGGTGGTCGGGTTCGCGGAGTTCCTGGCCGTCGAGGCGGTACTGGACAGGCGCTGGCCGGAGACGGTGCTGGAGCCGTCCCTCGAGCGCATCGCCGCGCTCGTCGAGGTGCTCGGCGACCCGCACCGCGGCTACCCGGTGGTGCACCTGACCGGCACCAACGGCAAGACGTCCACGGCGCGGATGGTCGACGCGCTGCTCAGCGAGATCGGCCTGCGCACCGGTCGGTACACCAGCCCGCACCTGCAGCGCGCCACCGAGCGGATCAACCTGGACAACCGGCCGGTGACGCCCGAGCGGTACGTGGAGATCCACCGCGACGTCGCGGCGTTCGTCGACCTCGTCGACGGGAAGGGCGGGCCGGCGCTGTCGAAGTTCGAGGTGCTCACCGCGATGGCGTTCGCGGCCTTCGCCGACGCGCCCGTCGAGGCCGCGGTGGTGGAGGTCGGGCTCGGCGGGACGTGGGACGCCACCAACGTCGCCGACGCCGAGGTCGCGGTGATCACCCCGATCGGCGTCGACCACGTGCAGTACCTCGGGGCGGACGTCGTCGGCATCGCCCGGGAGAAGTCCGGCATCGTCAAGCCGGGTTCGGTGGCCGTCCTCGCGGCGCAGGAGCCCGCGGTCGCGCAGGTCCTGCTGGAGCGGTGCGCCGAGGTCGGCGCGGAGGTCGCCCGCGAGGGCGCGGAGTTCGGCGTGCGCGCGCGGGAGGTCGCCGTCGGCGGGCAGCGCCTGGTCCTGCAGGGCCTCTCGGGCACCTACGACGACGTGTTCCTGCCGCTGCACGGCGAGCACCAGGCAGGCAACGCCGCGCTCGCCCTCGCCGCCGCCGAGGCGCTGATCGGCGCCGGCCCCGCCCAGCGGCTCGATCCCGACGCCGTGCGTGCGGCGTTCGCGTCCGTGCTCGCGCCCGGGCGGCTGGAGCGCGTGGCGGCCGGCGCCGGTGTCGCCACCGTGCTGGTCGACGCCGCGCACAACCCGCACGGCGCCCGGGCCCTGGCCGCGGCCCTGCGCACCGAGTTCCGGTTCACCCGGCTGGTCGGGGTGCTCGCCGTGATGGCCGACAAGGACGCCCGCGGGCTGCTCGCCGAGCTGGAGCCGGTGCTGCACGAGGTGGTCGTCAGCGCGACCTCCTCGCCGCGGGCGATGGACGCCGACGAGCTCGGCGCGCTGGCCGTCGAGGTGTTCGGCGCCGGCCGGGTGAGCGTCGAGCCGGTGCTGGGCGCGGCCGTCCAGCAGGCCCGCGAGCTGGCGGAGGAGGGCGGTGACTCCGGCGTCGGGGTGGTCGTCACCGGGTCGGTGGTCACGGCGGGGGAGGCCCGGGGGCTGTTCGGCAAGGATCCGACGTGACCGCGGTGGCGCCCGACCCGATGCGGGGCGTGCGCGGGGTGTTCGCCATGACGCTCGTCCTCGAGGCGATCGTGGTGCTGCTCGCGCTGCTCGTGCTGGCCAACGTCGGGCCCGGCGCCACTGCGCCCGGGGTGGCGGCGATCGTCGGGCTGGCCGCCGCGATGGTCGTCGCGTCCGGGTCGCAGCGCCGGCCGTGGGGGCTGCCGCTCGCGCTCGCGCTGCAGGCCGCGATGATCGCCTGCGGTCTGATCGTGCCGGTCCTGGGCTGGATGGGCCTGGTGTTCCTGCTGGTGTGGATCGGGCTGTTGCTGTTGCGCCGCGACGTCGCGCAGCGGATGGACCGTGGCGAGCTGCCCGGTCAGCGGTAGCCGATACGCTCCGGGGGTGAGTGAACGCACCCTGGTCCTGGTCAAGCCCGACGGCGTGCAGCGCAAGCTGGTGGGGGAGGTTCTCGCCCGCATCGAGCGCAAGGGGCTCGCGCTCGTCGCCCTGGAGCTGCGCACCGTCGACCGCGAGCTGGCCGCCCAGCACTACGCCGAGCACGACGGCAAGCCGTTCTTCGGCGAGCTGCTGGACTTCATCACCTCCGGGCCGGTCGTCGCCGCCGTGGTCGAGGGGCCGCGGGCGGTCGCGGCGTGGCGGCAGGTGGCGGGTGGCACCGACCCGGTCGAGAAGGCCGCCCCGGGCAGCATCCGCGGCGACTTCGGCCTGGAGACCCAGTCCAACCTGGTGCACGGGTCGGACTCGCCCGAGTCGGCGGCCCGGGAGATCAAGCTCTGGTTCCCGCAGCTCGGCTGAGCGGCCGGCGGTCCGGAATCTCCACGACGACCGTCGGTGGCCGCCGTTACCGTTGCCCGCGTGGGGGACGGACTGGTGCAGGCCCGGGGGCTGCGCAAGCGCTTCGGGGGTTTCGAGGCGGTGCGCGGTGTCGACGTCGACGTCGCGCGCGGCGAGGTGTTCGGCTTCCTCGGGCCCAACGGCGCGGGCAAGTCCTCCACCATGCGGATGATCGCCTGCGTCTCGCCGCGCACCGGCGGCGAGCTGCAGGTCCTGGGGATGGACCCGGACGTCGACGGGCCCCGGATCCGCGCCCGCATCGGCGTGGTGCCTCAGCTGGACAACCTCGACAACGAGCTCACGGTCCGCGAGAACCTGGAGATCTACGGCCGCTACTTCGGCCTGTCCCGGCGGCGCGTGCGGGCGAAGGCGGCCGAGCTGCTGGAGTTCGCACAGCTCACCGAGCGCGGGGGCGACGCGGTGGAGCCGCTGTCCGGCGGGATGAAGCGACGGCTGACGATCGCCCGCTCGCTGGTCAACGACCCCGAGCTGCTCCTGCTCGACGAGCCGACCACGGGCCTGGACCCGCAGGCCCGCCACCTGCTGTGGGAACGGCTGTACCGGCTCAAGCGCGAGGGCGTCACCCAGATCATCACCACGCACTACATGGACGAGGCCGAGCAGCTCTGCGACCGGCTCGTGATCATGGACGGCGGCGTGGTGGTCGGGGAGGGTTCCCCGGCCGAGCTGATCGAGCGGTGGTCCACCCGCGAGGTGCTGGAGCTGCGGTTCGAGCCCGAGGTACGGCCGGATGCCGCCGTGCTGGAGCCCGTCGCCGAGCGGGTGGAGGAGCTGCCCGACCGGCTGCTGCTCTACACCGCCGACGGCGAGCACGCCCAGGGTGAGGTGCACCGCGCCGGGCTGCGGCCGCTGTCGTCGCTCGTGCGCCGCTCGACCCTGGAGGACGTGTTCCTGCGGCTCACCGGCCGGACGCTGGTGGACTGATGGTGCTGCGGCAGGTGGCGACCGGTACCGGCCGGGTGCCGGCGTACGGGCGGGGTGTGCTGCTCGTCGTCGAGCACTTCTGGCTGTGGTACCGGCGGAACTGGCGGGCCACGGTGGTGTCGTCGGTGCTGCAGCCGCTGCTGTTCCTGCTGGCCTTCGGTGTCGGGTTCGGATCGCTGGTCGAGGGCACCGGCGGGGTGGCGCGCGCCACCGGCGGGATCGACTACCTCGTGTGGCTGGCGCCGGCACTGCTGGCGGTCTCGGCGGTGCAGAGCGCGGCGTTCGAATCGACGTACCCGGTGCTCGGCGGCTTCAAGTGGAAGCGGATCTACCACGCGATGGCCGGAACCTCCCTCACGCCGGGGCAGATCGCGGTCGGGCAGGTCGGCTGGGTCACCGCGAAGATGACGGGCACCGGTGCGGTCTACGTGGCGGTGATCGCGGTGTTCGGCGGCGTGGCGAGTCCCGGCATCGTGGTGTCCCTGCTGGCGGCGGTGCTCACCGGCGCGGCGGTGGCGGTGCTGGTCACCGCGTTCTCCGCCACCGTGGAGAACGAGGGCACGGCGTTCAGCGTGATCTTCCGGTTCGTGGTCCTCCCGATGACGCTGTTCTCGGGCACGTTCTTCCCCGTGGACCGGCTGCCCGAGGTCGTGCGCTCCGTGGCCTGGGTGTCGCCGCTGTGGCACGGCACCGAACTGGCCCGGATGGCGGCGCTCGACCTGTGGCGCCCGCTCGCCGCCGGCGGGCACGTGGCCTACCTCGCGGCCCTGCTGGCGGTGGGGCTCGTCCTGGTGACGCGGAACTTCGAGCGACGGTTGGCGCGATGACGGCGCAGATCGTCCCGCCGCGGCCGGCCCCGCTGCTCGGCCTGCTGCCGGCGGGCAGCTACGCCGGTCGCTCCCGGGCACTGATGCTGCGCTCGGCCCGGGCGTCCCGGCAGACCTGGGTAGCGTTCGTCACGGGCTTCTTCGAGCCGGTGTTCTACCTGCTGGCGATGGGGCAGGGGCTGGGCTCGATGGTGGGCATGCTCCCGGGCCCGGACGGCACGCCGATCACCTATGCCGCGTTCATCGCGCCGGGGCTGCTCGCGGCCTCGGCGATGAACGGCGCGGTGTTCGACTCCACGTACAACGTGTTCTTCAAGCTGAAGTACAACCGCCTCTACGAGGCGATGCTCGCCACCCCGCTCGGTCCGGTGGACATCGCCCTCGGCGAGATCGGGTGGGCACTGGTCCGCGGCGCGCTCTACGCGCTCGGGTTCCTGTCGGTGATGGCCGGCTTCGGCCTGCTCGCCTCCCCCTGGGCGCTGCTCGCGCTGCCCGCGGCGGTGCTCGTGGCGTTCGCGTTCGCGGCTGTGGGGATGGCGGCGACGTCGTTCATGCGGTCGTGGCAGGACTTCGACCTGGTCACCCTCGCGGTGCTGCCGATGTTCCTGTTCGCGACCACCTTCTACCCGCTGTCGGTCTACCCGCGGTGGCTGCAGATCGTCGTCGAGTGCCTTCCGCTCTACCACGCGGTCGAGCTCATGCGCGGGCTCACCACGGGCGCGGTGCACGTCGGGATGCTCGGCAACCTCGCGTACTTCCTGGTGATGATCGCGTTCGGGCTCGCGGTCGCGACGCGGCGGCTGAACGTGTTGCTGCTGAAGTAGGGGCACACTGTGTTCTCGGACCAGGGAGGCACATCATGATCATGGGCAGCATCGTCGCGCTGGTGACGCCGATGACCGCTGACGGCGCGGTGGACCACGCGGCCCTGGAGCGGCTCGTCGAGCGCACCGTGTCCGCCGGGACGTCGGCGATCGTGTCCGTGGGCACCACGGGGGAGTCGGCGACGCTGTCGGTCACCGAGCACACCGAGGTGATCCGGCGGACCATCGACGCGACCGCCGGCCGGGTGCCGGTGATCGCCGGTACGGGGGCGAACAGCACCACCGAGGCCGTCCACCTCACGCAGGCCGCGGAGAAGGCGGGCGCCGACGCCGCCCTGCTCGTCACGCCGTACTACAACAAGCCGCCGCAGGAGGGGCTGTACCGGCACTTCCGCGCCGTCGCCGAGGCCGTCGACATCCCGCAGATCCTCTACAACGTCCCCGGCCGCACGGCGTGCGACCTGCTGCCGTCCACGGTCGAGCGGCTCGCCGAGGTGCCGAACATCATCGGGCTCAAGGAGGCGCTGGGCGACCTCGACCGGGTGCGCGACCTCGTCGCGCTCGGCCTCGACGGCTTCGCGCTCTACTCCGGCGACGACGCCACCGCGCGGGCGAGCATGCTCGCCGGGTTCCACGGTGACATCTCGGTCACCGCGAACGTCGTGCCCGAGGCGATGGCGCGCATGTGCGCCGCTGCGGTGTCGGGCGACGACGAGACCGCCGCCGCGATCGACGCCGACCTCGCCGGCCTGCACCGGGCGCTGTTCGTCGAGCCGAACCCGATCCCGGTGAAGTGGGCGCTCGCCGAGCTGGGCCTGATCGAGCCCGGGATCCGGCTGCCGCTCGTGCCGCTGGACGAGATGCTGCACGAGGACGTCCGCGCCGCGCTCCGCTCTGCCGGCCTGCTCGGCTGACGGTCACCGCGACGCGCAACGCGCGCGGATTCGCGTCCTCGCAGCGCCGAACAGGGCTGCGAGGACGACAATCCGCGCGCGAACCGGCGGCGGGTTCGGGTCGGCGGGGGTGGGGCTACCCTGGGTCAGCGTGACCGCTCCCTGCGTCTTCCCCGCGCTCGAGCCGCTGCTGCCGCGTGTCGCCAAGCCGGTCCAGTACGTCGGCGGCGAGCTGAACGCGCAGCAGAAGGAGTGGGAGCAGGCCGCCGTGCGGTGGGCCCTGCTGTATCCTGACGCCTACGAGGTCGGCCTGCCCAACCAGGGCGTCCAGATCCTGTACGAGGTGCTCAACGAGCGCTCCGACGCACTCGCCGAGCGCTGCTACGCGGTCTGGCCGGACCTCGAGGCACTGATGCGCGAGCACGACGTGCCCGCGTTCACCGTGGACGCGCACCGCCCGGTCGGAGCCTTCGACCTGTTGGGTGTCAGCTTCTCCACCGAGCTCGGCTACACCAACCTGCTCACCACGCTCGACCTCGCCGGGATCCCGCTGCACGCCGTCGACCGCGACGAGACCCACCCCGTCGTCCTCGCCGGGGGGCATGCGGCGCTCAACCCGGAGCCGGTCGCGGACTTCGTCGACGCCGCCGCCCTTGGCGACGGCGAGGAGGTCGTCGGCGACGTCACCGATGTCGTGCGGGACTGGAAGGCCGCGGGCCGCCCGGGGGGCCGCCCGGAGCTGTTGCTGCGGCTGGCCGGCGTCGAGGGCTGCTACGTCCCCGCGCTGTACGACGTGACGTACGGGTCGGACGGAGGGATCGCGTCGGTCGAGCCGGCCGGCCCGCGGGTGCCGCGCACCGTGCTCAAGCGCACCACCGTCGACCTCGACGCCTGGCCCTACCCCAAGGCGCCGCTGGTGCCGATGGCCGAGACGGTGCACGAGCGGGCCAGCGTGGAGATCTTCCGCGGCTGCACCCGCGGGTGCCGCTTCTGCCAGGCGGGGATGATCACCCGGCCGGTGCGCGAGCGGTCGCTGCGCGGCGTCGGGGAGATGGTGGACGCGGCGGTGCGGGCGAGCGGGTTCGACGAGGTCGGGCTGCTGTCGCTGTCGTCCGCGGACCACTCGGAGATCGCGGAGATCACCAAGGGGCTGGCCGACCGCTACGAGGGCACGAACACCTCGCTGTCGCTGCCGTCCACGCGGGTGGACGCGTTCAACATCGACCTCGCGAAGGAGATCTCGCGCAACGGCCGCCGCTCCGGGTTGACGTTCGCCCCGGAGGGCGGGTCGGAGCGGATCCGCCGCGTGATCAACAAGATGGTGTCCGAGGAGGACCTGATCCGCACGGTCGGCGAGGCCTTCGGGCAGGGCTGGCGGCAGGTGAAGCTCTACTTCATGTGCGGCCTGCCCACGGAGGAGGACGCCGACGTCCTGCAGATCGCCGACATGGCCCACGACGTCATCCGCGCCGGGCGTGCGGCGTCGGGGCGCAACGACGTGCGGTGCACGATCTCGATCGGCGGATTCGTGCCCAAGCCGCACACCCCGTTCCAGTGGGCGGCGCAGGCGCACCCTGACGTCGTCGACTCCCGGCTGCGCAAGCTGCGCGAGGCCGTCAACAGCAACCGCGGCCGCAGCTCGCGAAACATCGGGATGCGCTACCACGACGGGCAGCCCTCGCTGATCGAGGGACTGCTCGCCCGCGGCGACCGCCGCGTGGGGCGGGTGATCGAGCGGGTCTGGCGCGATGGAGGCCGGTTCGACGGGTGGAGCGAGCACTTCTCCTACCAGCGCTGGGTCGACGCCTGCGCGGCCGAGCTGGAACCGCTGGGCGTCTCGCTGGAATGGTTCACCACCCGCGAGCGCGACCGCGCGGAGATCCTGCCCTGGGACCACCTCGACGCCGGCCTCGACCGGGACTGGCTGTGGGAGGACTGGCAGGACGCGCTCGCCGGCCGCGAGCAGGACGACTGCCGCTGGACGCCGTGCTTCGACTGCGGTGTCTGCCCGGCGACCGGCGCGGACATCGAGGTCGGGCCGAGCGGGACGACGCTGCTGCCGCTGACCGTGGTCGGCTCCCGGGCCGCGGGTGACTGAGGCCGCGACGGGCCCCGGCGTCACGATCCGGGTCGCCGACGAGCGGGACGTCCCGGCGCTGGCGGCGCTGCGCCGGGGGTGGTGGGAGGAGCGGGCCGGTGGTGCTGCCGCCGATCCCGGGTTCGAGGCGGCGTTCGCGCAGTGGTGGCGCACCGAACAGCCCCGGCGGACGTTCTGGCTGGCCGAGGTCGGCTCCGGGCGCAGCGGGTTCACGGCGATCGGCTCGCTGAACGTGGTCGAGATCGTGCACATGCCGCGGCCGGGCGCGCGAGGCGGGCGGATCGGGCACGTCGGGAACACCTTCGTGCTGGGCGCCTTCGCCGGACGCGGGGTGCCCGCCGCGCTGCTCGCCGCGGCCGTGGAGCACGCGCGGGAGCGGCGCTACCGCCGTCTCGTGCTCGCGCCGACGGCGGGCAGCGCCGGGTTCTACCGGCACGCCGGTTTCGTGCCGGCCGGCGAGGGGCTGCTCGTGCTCGACCCGGCGCGGTGACCAGGGCCGTAGGCTGCCGGTATGGCCCGCCCGCGTCCCGGGGAGGCGGCGAACCCCGCCCCGCCCACCGTGCAGCGCATCCGCGTGCGGTTCGCCAAGCGCGGGCGCCTGCGCTTCCTGTCCCACCGCGACGTGGCGCGCAGCGTGGAGCGGGCGGTCCGCCGCGCGGGCCTGCCCGTCGCGCACTCGCACGGCTTCAGTCCGCATCCGCGCCTGTCCTGGATCGGCGCTGCGCCCACCGGCGCGGCCAGTGAGGCCGAGTACCTGGAGATCGGGCTCACCCGACCGATGGAGCCCGGCGCGCTGGCCGCGGCGCTGGACGCCGCGCTGCCGGACGGTCTCGACGTCCTCGCCGCCGCCGTCGCCGAGGGCACACCCCTCGCCGAGCGGATCGACGCGAGCCGCTGGCGCATCGCGCTGCCGGGGGTCGAGCCGCCCCGGCTGGCCGCGGCGGTCGAGGCGCTGCTCGCGCAGGAGTCCGTCGTGGTGGAGCGGGTGACGCCGTCGGGCCGCCGCCACGTCGACGTCCGGGCGGCGCTGGTTCGCACCGAGATCGACGCCGCGGAGGCGATGCCCGCTGCGCAAGGTGGCGTCTGTGCGATACTGACCGCGGTCGTACGGCAGACGACACCCGCCGTTCGACCCGACGACGTGTTGGGCGCGCTCGACGTTGTCGCAGGTCTCCGCCTCACGGTGCCCGCAAGGGCGACCCGGATGGAGCAGGGCCTGCTCGACGACCGGGGTGGCCTCGCCGATCCGCTCGGTCCCGACCGGGTCACCACCCGGGCCTGACCGGCCGGCTCGGTTCCTGTCGCCGGCGTCCCCGCCGGCCGGCAGCGCGACGCCGAACAGGATTGCTCCCCGCGCACCGCGCGGAGAGAACGGACGAGCACGTGCCCCCGCGCGGCCGCCCCCCACCTGAGGAGGCGCCCGGGGGTGGAGGAGCCGAATTGTCGAATAGTGATGCGCCCGCCGGTGGTACCGGCGGGCCGACGCCCCCCGGTCTGGACGGGCTGCCCGGGAAGATGCGGGTGCACGCGCTGGCCCGGCTGATCGGCCGCACCAGCCGCGAGGTCCTCGCGGCGCTCGGTGAGCTGGGGATCGAGGTGCGCAGCGCGCAGTCGAGCATCGAGCGGAAGGTCGCCGAGCAGGTCGTCGCGGTGCTCGCGCCGCAGGCCGCCGGACCGGTGGCGGCGGCACCCGACCCGGAACCGGTGGGCACTCCGGCCGAGCAGGAGCGCGCGGCCGCGGAGGCCGCCGCGCTCGCGCCGTTGTTCGCCCCTCCGGCCCTGTTCCAGCCGCCGGCCGCAGCACCGGAGCCGTCCTCGTCCCCGGCACCGTCGCGGTCGCGCCGCAGGCGGGCGAGCGCCGACGAGCCCCCGGCCGTCGAGGAGGCCCTACCGGTCGAGCAGCAGGAGACCGAGGCCGAGGACACGGACGCCGACGCCGACACCGACGCGGCCGAGGGTGACGACGGCGACGACACGGCCGACGGCACCCGCCGCCGTCGCCGGCGCGGGCGCCGCGGCCGCGGACGCGGACGCGGATCCGAGGGCGACCAGGACGAGTCCGACGAGGCGGACGCCGCCGAGGAGGGCGACACCGACGCCGCCATCGACGAGGAGGACGACTCCGACGGCGAGGGCGACTCCGACGAGGCCGACGGCGACGGCGACGGCGGGGGCTCCCGCCGGCGTCGGCGCCGTCGCCGGCGCCGCGGCACGGGGGAGGACGCCGACGCCGGCGACGACCCGCCGAACACCGTCACCCGGGTCCGCCAGCCGCGCGAGAAGGCATCGTCCGACGACGACGGTTCCGACGGCGTGCAG
>Ga0247713_1001719_pt1 | contig 10561 bp, 6 predicted proteins | sample 21E_NmetaG_FD_189936 | JGI IMG/M metagenome (GOLD analysis project Ga0247713, IMG submission 189936) | Soil microbial communities from hillslope of Landscape Evolution Observatory, University of Arizona, Oracle, AZ, United States - 2-1-E_N | ecosystem: Engineered > Artificial ecosystem > Mesocosm... | reverse complement strand
CACCTGAGCACGCGCATACGGACGCCGATTGGTTGCGGGAACCACCTCGCGGGTAGCATGGGCGTCCGTATGCGCGTGCTCAGGTGCACGCGGTCATCCCGGCCCCTTCCCTTCCTGGTCGGCCTGATCGCCGTTGCTGCGCTGCTCGGCCTGCCTGTCCAGGCCGAGGCAGCTGACCCACGCCTGGAATCGGCGCAGCAGCGCAGCCAGGCGGTGCAGCAGCGCCTCAATGAGGTTCTCGCGAACCTCGATCGGGTGCAGGCCGAGACGGCCCGGATCGAAGATCGTGTCGCCGAGCTGCGGCAGCAGGCCCTGGACCACCAGCGCCGGTCGGTCAGTGCCAACCGACTGCTCGTCGAGCGCATCCGTTCGGTCTACAAGCGCGGCGAGACCCCTGCAGTGCTCGCCTTTCTCACCGCGGACAAAGCCGACGATGCGACCGAGCGCGCACGGGTGCTGACGATGCTCGCCCAGCGTGACCGCCTCGACTCGGAGATCGCCGTCGCCGCCCGCATCCGCGCGACCGCGGTCGCCGACCAGGTCGAAACTGCGGTCGCGGAGCTGGACGCCAAGCAGGCCGAGCTCGACGCCGCCCGCCGCGACGTCCAGGCGGCGCTCGCCGAAGCCCGCGCGCAGGAGGTCGCGGTCGAGCAGACGATCGCCCGCGAGGTCGCGGCGCGTGAACGGGCCGCGCGCGAGCGGGCCGCACGCCAGCGCGAGGCGGCTGCAGCCGCCCCGGTCTCGTCGGACACCTCGACCGGCGGCGGGGACAGCGGCGCCACTGGCGGCAGCGGTTCCTCGGGCGGCGGCGGGGGTGGCGGTGCACCGGTCAGCGGCGGCATCGCGTGCCCGGTCGGCACACCCCGCAGCTACAGCGATACGTGGGGCGCCCCGCGGTCGGGCGGGCGATCGCATCAGGGGACCGACATCCTGGCGCCGCGAGGGACCCCGTCGTACGCCTACGAAGCGGGCAGCATCCTGCGGATGAACAACAGCTCCCTCGGCGGGATCTCGCTGTACCTGCGTGGCAACAGCGGCAACGTCTACTACTACACCCACCTGCAGGGGTACGCGTCCGGCATGAGCGCCGGCAAGAGCGTGTCCGCCGGGGAGCTCATCGCCTACGTCGGTGACACCGGCAACGCCGCCGGCATCCCCCACCTGCACTTCGAGGTGGCGCCTGGCGGCGGGTCGGCGGTCAACCCGTACCCGTACGTCAAACGCGCCTGCGGCTGACGCCCTCGCCGTTGGACCAGCCTTCCGGGCAGGCACGGGTGGTCGCCGCGGCGCTGCCGCTGCTGGCCGGCGCCTCGCGCGTCCTGCCCCACAGCCATGCCACCCGGGCGAGCCTGGAAGGGCTCGGCGTGCCGTTGGCCACCGACGACTCCGACCTGGCCTCGGTCGACGCGGTCGCGCTGCTCGCCGACGAGCTGACGGCGGCCGGTGACCATGCCGAGGAGCTGCTGGCACGCCTGGTGGCGGACCTGCGACCGCGAACGCTGGTGGTTGCCTCAGCCCGCTCGGTGCTCGCACCCGGTGCGGGGCGCGGGTACCGCTCCGACGAGCTGCGACGCGCGCTGGGCCACCACGGAGTCGACGTCGAGCTGCTGTGCGCGCCCGGGGCCGGCGGGCTCGCGGCCGGCCGGACCGACGCGCCGTACGACGCGGAGACCGATCGGCTGCCGGGACTCCTCGACGCCGCGCCGCGGTTGGTCGTTGCCGGCCGCGTGGCCGCCACCGCGCACGCCCGCAGCGAGGCGTTCTTCGCCACGCTGCCCCGCAAGGTCGTGGCTGCAGCGGTTGTCTGCCGCGACGACGCCGGCCGCCTGCTGGTGGTCCACGACACGTTCCAGAACCACTGGACGCTGCCCGGCGGGGTGGTCGACGCCGGCGAGGATCCCCGCGCCGCCGCGGTGCGAGAGGCGTGGGAGGAGGCCGGCGTCGTGGTCGAGGCCGGCGACGTCCTGGGGGTGTTCGCCGGCCGCTGGCCGGACCGGCTCGTCCTGGTGTACCAAGCCACGGCCGTGGCGGGCGCGGCCCACCACAACGCGCCGGTGCATGCTCACGAGATCGATGCCGTGGACTGGATACCCGTCGAGCAGGCCCTGCACCAGCTCGCGCCCCACGTCGCCGAGCAGGTCCGCCGTTGCCTCACCGCGCCCGGACGCAGCTGGCCCCAGACGGGGTAGCGGCGGCGCCGGCTACCGCAGCCGGTCGGTCACCTCGTGGAAGTCGTAGACGTGCCGTTCGTTGCGGAACACGTACGACCGGTCCTCGAGTAGCGGCAGGTCGGCGCCGAAGTAGGTGTTGAACAGCACCCGCCAGGTGTTGACCGGTGAGATCGACGGGTACAGGCCCGGATCCTGCGGCGCCCCCGGAAGGTAGTAGGCGTTGAGGATCGACATCTTCTCGTCGAGCTCGGCGTCGGTCGCCTGGGTCCAGTCGAAGTTCTCCTCGTCCTCCTTGAACCGGACGGGGTGGGGACCTTCGTCGGCGGAGATGACGACGATCGGGTGCTCGTCCTCGGGCCGGTCGAGGAGGTCGTCGAGCAGGCCGCGGATGAGGTGGTTGGTGTACTCGGTCTGCTCCCGGTAGTTGCGCTCGCGGCCGCGTCGGCCCTCTTCGTCCCGGCTGATGTAGTTGCCCTCGCGGTCGAACACGAACGGCTCGTGGGGCAGCAGCACGTGCGCGAAGGTGAAGGTCGGCTCGGAGCGGTCGGCCGCCTCGCGGATCCAGCGGAACTGCGCCAGCGCGCCGTCGTGGGGCACGCGCCGGCGTTGCTCGACCAGCGTCATGCCGGTCGCCTGCCGCTCGAACAGCGACAGCAGGGTGCTGCGGAACAGCTCGAGCTCGAAGTCGCGCCAGCGCTCGTAGGTGTAGTTGACGTCGGCGATGCGGACGTCCTGGGTCGGGTCCCACCAGTTGCCGATGTGCACGTACGTGTAGCCACGGTCCTGCAGCAGGCGCCCGACGACGTGGTCCTGCAGCAGCGCGTAGATCGGCAGCATGTTGGGGGTGTTGGGACCGTAGCGACGTGCGAGGTCGTGGTGGTAGCGCAGGTTGAACGTCGATGACAGCGACTGCGCGGTCCGCAGGTGGTTGGCCTTGCTGTCCGGCGTCACCACGAACCCCCGCTGCTGCAGGTCGTCGAAGAAGTCGCTGAGGTCGAAGTCCCAGCGCCGCTCCATGCTCTCCTGCGAGCCGTAGCGGTCGAACACGAGGTAGTAGATGTCGCGCGGCGGGCCTTGTGCCGACCACTCGCCGACCTGCTCGTCGAAGTTCTCCTGCGGCTGGACCGGCGTGCGCCACGCCGCGATGTCCGGCGCCTTGTGGACCAGGATGGGAATGACCGCGAGCACGACGACGGCGGCCGCCATCCCCGCAGCCACCGTGGTGACCTCCGCCAGCGCCGAGCGCACCCGCCACGCCGCGAACGCCAGGGCGGCCGCGAGCAGCAGCCATGCGACGAGGACCACACCGGTCTCGCCGAGGCCGTCGCGCACCGGCCCCCACAGCATCACGGCGAGCACGACGACGCTGGCGACCAGGGCGCCGCGACGCACGTCGCGCAGCACCAGTGCCAGCGCCGCGGTGAGGACCGCGGCGACGCCAACCACCAGGGCGATGGCGGTCAGCGCTTCTCGCGGGGGTGTGTGGCCGATGTTGTGCTGCCACAGGTTCAGCACAGGCCAGGCGGCAAACGCCAGGGGGTGCCAGCTCAGCCACCGCCTGCGGCGGCGTTCGGTCATGTCCTGGCGCGTCGTCGCATCACGTACAGCAAACGAACGGACCCCTGCAGCGGTTCCCGCCGCTCCACCGAGAAGTGCTCCCCGAACGCCGACTCGAAGCCCTCCTGCGTGTAGTCGGCAAAGACGTCCTCACGCGACGCCAGCAGGCGCTGCACCATCGGGTCGTCTTTGGGGATCCACTCGACGATCAGGTGCTCGCACAGCTGGGCGAACCACTCCGCGACCGCCGGTAGCGGCACGTTGCCACCGATGGCCAGATGGTGGACCAGCGCGAGGGCCAGGGCGGCGTCGGCCGGGCCGCGGGCGGTCAGCGACATCCGCTCACCATGGGCCCACCCCTGCGACGGTGTCGGGTTGGCCAGGTCGACCCACAGCGGCAGGACGGCGGTCTCGCCGTCCTCGGCGACCTGGCGCCAGCTCAGCTCGACCGCGGACGGGTCCATCTCCAGTGACGCCACCTGCGCGCCGTGACGGGCGGCGATGCGCGAGAAGTGCCCGGTGTTGGCACCGAGGTCCCACACCCGCTGTGGCGTGAGCTCGGCGAGCACCTTGTCGACGAGCACCTCCTTGTGCTCCAGCGACTGGTCGCTGTAGCTCTCCCGGGCCGCGTAGTAGTCCCGCCAGGCCGACGGCGGCGGGCTCCATTCCAGCTTGCGCACCGCCGTGGTGAGGCTTTCGATCAGGCCTTGGAACGACTGCATCGAGAAGCTGCGGCCCTTGGGCGCGTCACCGGCGTCGGCGTGGCGCCGCTGGCTGCCGGCGTGCGCGTGGATGTGGATCGCCAGGCCGGCGCGCATCCGCGTGCGGGCCGGAAGGATCCCTGCGGCCAGGTCCAGGGGGATGCCGTCGAGGTGCGCGCGCTGCAGCTGCCCGAGCCGCACGTCGACGTGGTGCATCAGCGCCAGCGGGGCCAGGAAGTGCTCGCAGAACTGCCGGTACGCCACCCAGGGCCGACCCTCGACCAGCGGCTCGAACGACAGCGTGTCGATCAGGACCGGGCGGCCGCGGTGGAACTGGACGTTGTAGGCCGTCGCGTCGCGCAGCGTCATGCCGTGGTCCATGGCGATGCGCTGCGCCTCCAGCGTCGCCAGAGCCGCCGCGCGCAGCTGACCGGGCGCCCATTCGAACGGGTAGGAGACGAAGTCGACCGGCTCGGGGCGGATGACGGTGGCTGCGGTTGCCGGCTCCGCCGGCTCGACGTCCGCGGTCGCGTGCGGGATCAGCAGCCCCTGCTCGACCAGGGCGTCGTACAGGCCGCTGCTCGACAGCTGGGCGAAGGTCTCGGCGAAGGTGCGGTTGACCTGGCGGTACAGCACTCCGTCACGGGTGAAGACGAAGCCAGCCGGGTCCCTGAAGGAGCCGGCGACGCGCTGGGTCAACGGTTGCGGCGGCTGAAGAACCCGGTGATCCGCCGCCAGAAGACCTTGACCGCCAGGCTGACGGCCATCGCCGCACCGACCACGACCTGGAAGATCAGGCTGCCTGAGCCCGGGTCGATGTACGCCGCGGCGGGGGCGATCGTGAGCGTCATGAAGCCAAGCGTCAGGTACGCGACCCATGCCGCGGACGACACAACCCTGCGCATGCGAGAACCCCCAGGAGGTCGGGTGAGGTGACGTGCTCGAAACGACGAGGTTACCAGCAGGCGACGCCGATCACGTCGCCGGCACCACCGCCAGCCGGCCGTCCTCGTCCACGACGAACACCTCGAGCGCGTTCTCGCCAGGGCGCAGCACCCCGGTGGGCAGCACCGCCCGGAAGGCACCGGTCCCGGCGGGGTCGGACAGCGTCACGGCGACGATCCTGCCGTTCACGCCGATCGCGACCACCTGGCGTTCGCCGCTGCCGACCACCGTGCCCTCCACCATCTGGGGCACGGGTTCACGAGCGAGGTCCACATCGTCGTACGCCGCCGCGCCGTCGAGGGACACGGTGAGGCCGCCGGCGATGGGCGGGTCCGTCGGGGTCGACCGTCCAAGCAGATGCTCCTGCCCACGGGGCACCAGCCCGAACGGGAACGCGAACGCGTCGGAACGGCCGAACCACTGCCGGCGCCGGTCGACGGCATGCCACTTCTCCGACCCGTCCGGCCGGAACGACAGCGGGCCGCCCGGGCTGTAGATCTGCCGGACGTCGTTCGGGGTCCCGCTCACCGCCGAGGTGCCGTCGACCCCGTCAGGGATGTCAGCGCCCAGCAGGTCCAGCAGCGTGGGCGCGACGTCGACGATCTCGATGGGACGGTCGCTGACCTCCCCGCCGTTGCGGCCCGGGCGCTTGATCAGCACTGGCACCGCACCGATCTCGCCCAGCGTCGGAGGCTCGGGGACGCGCAGCGACGTCTGCGGGGTGAAGCTCGCCCCGTGGTCGGCCATCACCACGACGATCGTGTCGTCGTACATCTGCTGCTCGTCGAGCCGGTCGAGCAGGCGCCCCAGCAGGTTGTCGGTCAGCTGCACCTGCAGCAGGTGGCGCTGGTAGGCCTGGGCGACCTGCCAGGGGTCGGCTTCCCAGCGACCGCGGTCCAGCCCCGGTGGATAGCGCGTGCTGTTGTACTGCTGTCCGGACGGCAGGTAGTTCCACGGGCTGTGCGGCAGCAGCAGGTGCAAGAAGTGCAACGTGGGCCGCTGCCCGGGGGCGACGCCTCCCAGGAACTCGTCGAACGCAGCGACGGGGCTTTCCGCACGGGCGGCGCGGAACCGGTCGCGAACGGCGATCTCCTTGCCCGCCGCGGCCGCCTCGCCGCGGAAATCCCGCCAGCCCTGGTCGATGGGGGGCAAGGAGCCCGACAGATCCTCGGGCAGCACCAGGTGCGAACCCACGATCGCAAGGTCGCGCAGCAGGCGCGCGTAGCGGCCGTCGCCGGCGCCCGGCGCCGGCGGACACTGCGCCGGCGGGCACAGCTCCGTCAGCGGTTCGACCGCATGGATGTCGTGGGACCCCGACAGCAGCGCGAGCAGGTTGTCAGGGTGGTCGGAGGCCACCGGCAGCTTCTCGCTGTCCGGATAGCGCCCCGACAGCGCCGCCGGCAGCGCGTCGCTGGTCTGCCCGTGGACCGTGGTGGCGTTGGTGTACAGCGTCGCGTCGGCCGCCAGTCGTGCGAACGACGGATACGCACGCGCGTCGATGCGCCCCTGGTCGGTCAGCAGCGACGCGATGGGCAGCTCGTCGAACATGACGAAGACGATGTCCGGCGGCTCGGCGTCGATGCCCGCCAGCGGTGGCGTCGGAGGCTGGGGAAACACCAGCGCCCGCGCCGGGCTCGCCACGACGAACGCCACCGCCACGATCGGGGCAGCAAACGCCGCGACGTTCGCGGCCCGGCGGACCCCTGGACTCGCCCGGTACAGCACCACCACGGCCGTGCCGATCAGCAGTGCCAGCACCACGACGGCCGGCGCCGGGATCCGGGCATCCAGACCGCTCAACCCCGCCACGACCAGGCCGAGCACCACCCCGAAGACCGCCAGCAGCGTGGCGTGCAGGAGGCTGCCGGCACGCACGTCGGCGCGGCCAACGGCCAGCACGATGGCGGCCAGCACCAGCGGCACGCCGATGGGCAGGGCGACCGCCAGCGCGACCACCTCCGCGGGGCGGGCGTTGTGAGCCACCAGGAACGCGGCGTTGCGGCCCAACAGGTCGAGCAGCGGCTGCGCCAGGGCCACGGTGACGACCGCCACCAGCGAGCCGACGACGTCGGCGGCCGACAGCGGCCAGCGGCCGGACTCAGACGGTGTCAGGCCGCCCCGTGGCACTTCTTGTACTTCTGCCCGCTGCCGCACGGGCACGGGTCGTTACGGCCCACCTTGCTGTCGTTGCGAACCGTCTGCTGCGGCTTGGCGGCCGCCACGTTGGCGGCATGCTGCCCGCCGCCCGCAGCCGCACTGGTCCCCGACGCCCCCACGGTGTACGACGACTGACCCGGCTGCGTCGGCGTGGTGCCCTCGGTGACCGACGAGGTGTACGACAGCCGCTGCGGCGGCGCCTGCGGCTGGTCGCGCAGCGCCGGCCGCTTGATCGGGGCGTCGGTCTGACCGTTACCCTCGGCCGGTGGAGCCTCGTCGCGCTGGACAGGCAGGTTGAAGAAGTAGCCGGTGGCCTCTTCCTTGATGTGCGCCATCATCTGGCTGAAGGCCTGATATGCCTCGCGCTGGTACTCCACGAGCGGGTCGCGCTGACCGACGGCGCGCAGCCCGATGCCGTCGCGCAGGTGGTCCATCTCGTACAGGTGCTCGCGCCAGATGCGGTCGACTACCGACAGGATGACCCGCCGCTCGACCTGCCGCATGACGTCTGAGCCCAACTCCTCCTCACGCCGCTCGTAGGCGGACATGATGTCTTCGAGCAGCATCTCCTGAAGCTCGGAGGACTTGATCGTCTCCAGGTTGAGCGACTCGCGGTCGACCCCCACGTCATAGATCAGGTCGAGTGCGGCGAACAGCTCGTCGAGGCTCCACTCCTCGGCGAAGACGCCCTCGGGGGCGTACGTCGCCACCAGGTTGCGAACGGTGTCCTCGACGAAGTCCTCGGCGTACTCAGCGACCTTCTCGTCGGGCCCCTCGAGCACCGTCGAGCGCTGCGCGTAGATGATCTCGCGCTGCTTGTTCATGACGTCGTCGTACTTCAGCACGTTCTTGCGGATCTCGAAGTTGCGCGACTCGACCTGGGCCTGCGCGCGCGCCACCGCGTTGGAGACCATCTTGTGCTCGATCGGCACGTCCTCGGGCAGCTTCAGGCGGGTCATGATCGACTCGACGGCGCTGGCGTTGAACAGCCGCATCAGGTCGTCTTCGAGCGACAGGTAGAACCGGGACTCGCCGGGGTCGCCCTGGCGGCCGGAGCGGCCCCGCAGCTGGTTGTCGATGCGCCGGGACTCGTGGCGTTCGGTGCCCAGGACGTACAGCCCGCCGAGCTCGCGGACCTTGTCGCCTTCGGCTTTCACCTCTCCCTTGAACCGCTCCAGCGCCTCGGCGTACGCGGCCTGGTAGGCGTCCGGTTCCTCGTCGGGGTCGTGCGCCTTGCGTGCGTCGTTCGCGGCCAGCGCCTCGGCGTTGCCGCCGAGCATGATGTCGACACCACGGCCTGCCATGTTCGTCGCCACGGTCACCGCGCCGATGCGCCCCGCCTGGGCGACGATCTCGGCTTCCTTGAAGTGGTTCTTGGCGTTGAGGACCTCATGCGGGATGCCGCGCCGCAGCAGCATGCCTGACAGCCGCTCGGACTTCTCGATCGAGACGGTGCCGACGAGCACCGGCTGACCCGCTTCGTGCCGTGCCGCGATGTCGTCGGCCAGCGCCTCGTACTTCGCCTTCTCCGTCTTGTAGATCAGGTCGGCCTGGTCGGCGCGGACCGGTGGCTTGTTCGTGGGGACCTGCACCACGCCGATCTTGTAGATGTGAGCGAACTCACTCTCTTCGGTCTTGGCCGTACCGGTCATGCCGCAGAGCTTGTCGTACAGCCGGAAGTAGTTCTGCAGCGTAATCGTGGCGAGGGTCTGGTTCTCCTCCTTGATCCGCACCCCCTCCTTGGCCTCGATCGCCTGGTGCAGACCCTCGGAGTAGCGCCGGCCGTGCAGGGTGCGGCCGGTGAACTCGTCGACGATCAGCACCTCGCCGTCGGCCACCATGTACTCGCGGTCGCGCAGGTACAGCTCCTTGGCGCGGATCGCGTTGTTGAGGTGGTGGATCAGCGGGGTGTTGACGCTCTCGTACAGATTCTCGACGCCGAGCAATTCCTCGACCTTGGCCACGCCCTCCTCGCTGACCGCGACGGTGCGCTTGCCCTCGTCGATCTCGTAGTGGACGTCGCGCTGCAGCTTGGGCACCACGCGCTTGGCGAACACCGTGTACCACTCGGTGGCCTGGTCGGCGGGACCCGAGATGATCAGGGGGGTCCGCGCTTCGTCGACCAAGATGGAGTCGACCTCGTCGACGATGGCGTAGTTGTGACCCCGCTGCACCATCTCGTCTTTGGACAAGACCATGTGGTCGCGCAGGAAGTCGAAGCCGAACTCGTTGTTCGTCCCGTACGTGATGTCCGCGGCGTACGCCTCGGCCTTGGCCGCCTTGGACTGCTGCGAGTGGATGAGCCCGACGGTCAGACCCAGGAAGCGGTGGATGCGGCCCATCCACTCCGCGTCGCGGCTGGCCAGGTAGGGGTTGACGGTGACGACGTGCACGCCCTTGCCGGACAGCGCGTTGAGGTACACGGGCATGGTCGACGTCAGCGTCTTGCCCTCACCGGTGCGCATCTCGGCGATCTCACCGCTGTGGAGCGCGATGCCGCCCAGGACCTGCACGTCGTAGGGCCGCTGCTCGAGCACCCGGTATGCGGCCTCACGGACTGTGGCGAACGCCTCCGGCATGAGGTCGTCGAGCGTCTCGCCGTTTGCCAGCCGGTCCTTGAACTCGCCGGTGCGAGCGCGCAGCTGCTCGTCGGTCAGGTCGGACACCGAGCTCTCGTGGGCGTTGACCTCGGCGACGAGCTTCTCGAGCTGGCGAAGGCGACGGCCCTCACCCATCCGGAGGATCTTCTGCAGCACCATGAAACGCTGGCCTTCGGTGTGCCCGGACACCCCAGGGACCGGGACTGGACGAATCGCCAGTGTAGTGGGCACGGCGCTGGCGCACGGATGGCTGATAGTCACGGAGCACCCGCGCGGGCGGCCCCGGAAAATCCTGAAAAAAGTGGCTCTCCTGCCGTTGCCGGGGGTCATCAGGCGGCTGTTCGTCCGGGCAGGGAGGGTCGGTAGCCGCCGAGGGCGAGCATGCCCAGGGCGATGAGCGCGTCGGGTGAGCGGAACCCGAACGCCATGC
>Ga0247713_1001718_pt1 | contig 10562 bp, 10 predicted proteins | sample 21E_NmetaG_FD_189936 | JGI IMG/M metagenome (GOLD analysis project Ga0247713, IMG submission 189936) | Soil microbial communities from hillslope of Landscape Evolution Observatory, University of Arizona, Oracle, AZ, United States - 2-1-E_N | ecosystem: Engineered > Artificial ecosystem >... | reverse complement strand
GGCCGGGCTCGTGCGCGAGCCCCAGCCGGTGCGCTTCGTCGTCTCGCAGAACGACCCGCAGGCGTGGCTCGCGCACGAGCCCGGCCTCCGCTTCAAGCTCGACGCGAGAGACAGCTGGACGGACGAGGTCGTCGCCGCACTCGCCGGCACGGGCGCCGTCGACGTCGTCGACCTGAAGGGGCTCTACGAGGGCGACTGGGTCGACGCGACGCCGTCCGCCGACCTCTACGGCCGGGTCGCCGAGGCGTTCCCGGAGGCGTGGCTCGAGGACGCGCGGCTGAACGAGGAGACGCGCCCCGTGCTCGAGCCGCACCTCGACCGCCTCACGTGGGACTTCCCGATCCACTCGGTCGCGGACGTGGACGCGCTCGAGCACCCGCCGCGCTGCCTCAACTCGAAGCCGTCGCGCTTCGGCTCGGTGCGGCGGCTCTTCGACTTCTACGACGCCTGCGCCGAGCGCGGGATCGCCGTCTACGGCGGCGGCCAGTTCGAGCTCGGCCCCGGGCGCGGGCAGATCCAGCACCTCGCCTCGCTCTTCCACGCGGACGCGCCGAACGACGTGGCGCCCGGCGCGTACAACGAGGGCGGCCCGCGTGGTGGGCTCCCGCAGAGCCCGCTGCCGCCTGCGAGCCGCGAGGCCGGCTTCCGCTAGAGGCGGAAGCGGCCGACGTCGAGCTCCAGCTCCACCTCGTGCGCCTCGGCCGGGCGCCCCGTCGGGAGCCACGGCCGGCCGGGTGGGCACAGGATCAGCGTCCGGGCCTGCTCGCCCGCGAAGGCGAGCCCGTCGGCGTCGGCGAGGCTGCCCGACCACACCTCCACGCCGAGCTCGGCGAGGCGCGCGCCGAGCGCCGCTTTGTCGCCGACGAGTCCGAGCTCCGAGAGCCCGCGGAGCTCCGACGCGTCGAACGCGCCCTCGGCGCCCGTCTCCTCGACGCCCCGGTGCGCGATCAGCTCGACGATGTTCCCCGCGGGATCGTGGAAGTAGCAGGCCCTCGCGTCCCAGAACCCGAAGTCGAAGACGCGCTCGCCGGTCTCGCGGTTCGGCAACAGCTCGACGCGAGCTTCGATCCAGCGGAGCAGCGCGTCGAAGCGGTCGCCCGGCGCAAGCAGCGCGAAGTGGTAGAAGGGCGTGCCGGCGGCCGGCGCGAACTCGAGCTGCGAGGCACCGACGGCGATCCCGCCGTCGACGTCGAGCCCGAGCCGGCGGCCGTAGAACTCCGCGAGGGCGTCCAGCGACCCGGCCGGGGCGAGGAGCCGCGCAGCGCGGAGCTCCACCCGCGGTCAGGCCTCGAGCACGCCGAGCAGCTCGTCGATCTCGAGCAGCTCGAGCGACTGCAGCTTCGCGCTGCCGCGGGCGCCGAGCGCAAGCGAGACCTTCGCGATCGTCGCGGCGTCGGGCGCCTCGACGACGTTGACGAAGTCGTACTCGCCGATCGTCGCCCACTGGTGCAGGACGCGGCAGCCGAGCTCCTCGACGTCGCGGTTCACCTCGCGCAGCCGCCCGGGGTTCGCCTTCAGCGTCTGCACGCCCTGCGGCGTCAGCGTCGAGAGCATCAGGTAGATCGGCATCGTCCCTCCGCGGTCGTGGGGCGCGATCGTACTGCGCGGGTGGCGCGCCGCGCGGCAGCGGCGTAGGGTCGCGCCGTGGTGCGCGCGACCGCCGTGCTGCTCGTGCTCTGCGCGCTTGCCGGGTGCGGCGGCGGACGGGAGTCGGTGCGCGCGACGACCGCGCCACCACCGCCCGCGGCGGCCGGGCTCCCGAGCGAGCTCGCCGGCTACGACGGCTGGACGAAGCTGAACGACGCGCCGATCCCTCCGCGCGAGGCGGACCCGCACAGCGGGACGAAGGACGTCTACGCGAGCGTCGCGGCCGGCGCGGACGGCGTCTACCCCGACGGCGCGATCGTGGTGAAGGAGGCGGCGCGGCCGGGAGCGGGCTTCGTCGGGCTCGTCGCGATGATGCGCAAGGAGCGCGGCTCCGATCCCGAGCACAACGACTGGGTGATGGTCGAGTGGGTGCGCGAGCGGCCGGACGAGCCGTACCGCGAGCTCGCGCGCGGTGCCCTCTGCACGTCGTGCCACGTGCAGGCGGAGGCGACCGACTACGTCTTCACGCGGTAGCGCGCCGCCTGGTCGACGTAGAGCATCGCGGCGCCGAGGAAGAGGATCGGCGAGATCACGACGTCGGCGAGGAAGATCGCGGCGCGGATCGTGTTGTCGGCCTGGGCTCGCAGCAGGAACGCGAGCGCGAGCCGCGTCAGCACGAAGACGAGCGCGAGCGTCGCGAGCGAGCCGAGCGCGTGCACGTAGTCGGCGCGCGCGAGCCGGAGCGCGCGCCGCAGCGCGTCGCGCGCGCCGACGTCCTCGGAGACGACGACGGGGACGACGAGCCCGAGCAGGGCGAGCCATGCGACGGCGGCGAGCGCGAACCAGGGGAAGAGGAGCGCCGCGGGCACGAAGACGAGGGAGCCGAGCACGAGCGCCAGGAGGAGCCGCCGCGGCGGCGGCGTCCGCCCCGCGACGAGGCACGACGCCCAGACGAAGGCGGCGGTGAAGAGCGGTGCGAAGACGAGCAGCACGACGACCCGCTGCAGGGTCGGGCCGCCGCTCGAGAGGAGGTCGGCCACCGCGAGCGGGAGCCCGAGCGGCAGCGCCGCGAGGAAGCGCGACCCGTAGAGGCGCAGCGTCTCCGCGACGAGCTGCCCGACGGTGCGCGTCTCGGGCGGTAGCGGCGGCGGCAGCTCGCGGCTCACGGGCGCACCGCCGCGAGGAGACGCGGGAGGAGCGCCTCGAGCGTCTCGAGCGCGTCGTCGAAGCGCCACCTCGTCCGGTCGCGCTCGCCGATCTCGTTGGAGACGACGCGCACCTCGACCGCCGGGATCCCGGCGAGGGCGGCCGCCCGGAGGACGCCGAAGCCCTCCATCGCCTCTACGGCGGCGCCGGCCGCGGCGCCCACGCGCGCGCTCGTCGCGATCGGGAGCCGCCGGAGCTCGGGGACGGCCGCGGCGAGTGCGTCCACGAGCGCGGTCGCCGGCTCGGCGCGGTCGATCACCGGGATCGCGGCCTCGAGGTCCTCGTAGAGCGACTCCGTGCCGAGCACGGCCGTGCACGGCTCGAGCCCGCGGCCGCCTGCGAGGCCGACGTGCAGCACGGCCCGCGGCCGCCGCTCCGCGAGCGCCCGCGCGGTCGCCGCCGCGGCCTCGACCGGGCCGACCCCGCAGACGAGGGTGTCGGCTCCCTCGACCGCGCCGAGCTCGCGCTCGGTCGCCGCGACGACGAGCAGCACGCCGTCAGCCGAGCTGGCCCGCGAGCTCCTCGGCCTCGTCGACGAGCTCGCCGATCGCGTCGAGCCCCGCCGCCCAGAAGCCGGCGTCGCCGAGGTCGAAGCCGAGCCGCGACGCGAGCTCCGCCGGCGGCGCCGACCCGCCCGCGCGCAGCAGGTCGAGGTACGGCTCGACGAGCGAGTCGCCCTCCTCGAGGTAGCGGCGGTAGATCGCGAGCGAGAAGAGGTAGCCGAAGGCGTAGGCGTAGACGTAGCCCGGCACCGCGATGAAGTGCGGCACGTAGCTCCACCAGATCCGGTAGTCGTCCGTCACCTCGACGGCCGGACCGAGCATCCGCTCCTGCTCGCGCACCCAGAACTCGGAGACGCGCTCGACGGGGAGCTCGCCCTCCTCGCGGCGCCCGGTGTGGATCGCGTCCTCGAACCGGTTCATCGCGATCTGGCGGAAGACGGTCGCGATCGTGTCGTCGATACGGCCGACGAGCAGGTCGAGACGCGCACGCGGGTCATCCTCGCGCTGGCGCAGCTTCTCGAAGGTGAGGGCCTCGGCGAAGACGGACGCCGTCTCCGCGAGCGTGAGCGGCGTCGACGCGTTCATCAGCCCGAGGTCCTGCGCGAGGATCCCGTGCAGCCCGTGGCCGAGCTCGTGTGCGAGCGTCAGCACGCTGCGACGCTCGCCGGCGTAGTTCATGAGCACGTACGGGTGGACGTCCGGGATCAGCGTCGCGCAGAAGGCGCCGAGCATCTTCCCCGGGCGCAGCGCCGCGTCGATCCAGTTCTCCTCGAAGAAGCGGCCGACGAGGTCGCCGGCGAGCGGCGAGAAGTCGGCGAACGACTCGAGCACGAGCTCGCGTGCGTCGTCCCACGCGATCGTGCCGCCGACCTCCTGGAGCGGTGCGAACCGGTCGTAGTCGCGCAGCCGGTCGAGCCCGAGCAGCTTCGCCTTGAGGGCGTAGTAGCGCTGCGGGATGTCGTAGCGGGCGACGATCGCGTCGACGAGGCTCTGCGCGGCCTCGTCCGGGATCTCGTTCGCGAGGTTCCGGGCCGAGATCCAGCTCGGGTAGCCGCGCAGCCGGTCCTCGATCGCGCGCTCGTTCAGGATCGTGTTGAGGATGTAGCCGCGCGTGCGGACGCCCGGCCGCAGCGCCTCCGTCACCGCCTCGGCGACACGCGCGCGCTCCGCCTGCTCCGTCTCGCGCGAGAGCCGCGCGAGGGCGGCGTCGAGCGAGTGCTGCTCGCCGTCGAGCGAGACGCTGAGGTCGGAGAGGAGCTCGTTGAAGAGGCGCCCCCAGGCGGAGACACCCGTCAGGCTCTTCTCCGCCGCGAGCTTCTCCTCCGGCTCGGAGAGGAGGTGCGGCCGGTAGCGGCGCTCGGAGCGCAGCACGCTCGCGTAGTGCGCGAGGGCGTCGTCGGCGAGCAGCCGCTCGGCCGTCTCGTCGTCGAGGGCCGCCCATTCGAGCTCGAAGAAGAGGAGCTCCGTTTCGACGGCGGTGTTGCGCTCGCGGACCCGCTGCACGAGCGCGCCGCGCGCCTGGTCGCTCGAGTCGGCGGCGAGGCGCAGCCGCGCGTAGGTCTCGACGCGCGTGGAGATGGCGCGGATGCGCTCGAGCTCGCGGACGGCGTCGGCGAGCTCGGCCGCCGACAGCGCCCCGAGGTTGCCGCGGTAGCGCTCGCGGAGCGCCGTCGCCGCCGCGGCGGCCTCGTCGAGATCGGCCTCGATGCGGGAGTCGTCTGGGCCCTCGTAGAGGTCGGAGAGATCCCACTCCACCGCCTCGGCGCCCGTGGTGGTCGTCGCCATGGCCGAAACCTACCCGCCACGCTCAGGCGGGCGTCCGCTCCTCGATCGCATGCGGTGCCCCGTACTCCGCGAGCAGGTCGAGGAACGGGCGGGGCGGGAACGCCTCGGGGCCGAGCACGCCCGTCCCGCTCCACGCGCCCTCCGCGAGGAGCTCGAGCGCGGCGACCGGGTTCAGCGCCGTCTGCAGCACGACCGCCTGGTGCCCCCACTCGCGCATCGCGTGCTCGTTGTCGACCACGTGATAGAGGTAGGACGCACGCGGCTCGCCGTCCTTGCCGCGGCCGGTGACGTAGGTGCCTGCGCAGGTCTTCCCGCGCATGCGGTCGCCGAGCGTCGCCGGGTCCGGGAGCGCGGCCGCGACGACGTCGCGCGGCGCGACCTCGTGGCCGCGGACGCGGACGGGCTCCTTCCGATCGAGGCCGAGCTTGTTCAGCGTGCGCAGCACGTCGATGAACTCCTCGCCGAGGCCGTACTTGAAGGTGACGCGGCCGGCGTCGAGGTAGCGCGGCACGAGCAGCACCTCCTCGTGCTCCACGTTCACGCACTCGACCGGCCCGATCCCCTCCGGGAACGTGAAGGTCTCCGGCTCCGAGAACGGCTCGGTCGTGTACCAGCCACGGCCGCGCTCCCAGATCACGGGCGGGTTGAGGCACTCCTCGATCGTCGTCCAGATCGAGAAGGTCGGCGCGAAGCCGTACCCCTCGACGACGAGGTCCGCGCCGTCGCGGACCGCGACCTCCTCGAGCTCGGAGAAGAGCTCGTCGGCGGCGAGGCGGGCGAAGGCGTCCGAGAGGCCGGGCTCGACGCCGATCCCGACGAGCGCCAGCTGCCCGCGCTCCGCCCACTCGTCGTGGCGCGCGAACTGCGCGTCGCCGAGCTTCACGCCGACCTCCTCGTAGGGCCGCTCCGGGTGCGGCTCCGAGAGCGTCATCGCCATGTCGAGGTACGTGCAGCCGGCCTCGAGGGCGGCCTCGAAGATCGGCGGGTTGAAGCGCGGGTCGACGGCGTTCAGGATCGCGTGCGCCCCCTCCGCGCGGGCGAGCGCCACGACGGACGCCGCGTCGGAGGCGTCGACGGCCGCGGCGCCGAACCGCTCGTCGCCCTCGCGCTCGACGACCTTGCGCGCCCGCGCCTCGTCCACGTCCGCGAACGTCATCCGCTCGAAGAAGCGGCGCCGCTTGGCGACGGCCGCGACCGCCGCGCCGACGCCTCCCGCCCCCACCACCAGCACGCGCACGCCGCGAACCTATCGCGATAGGTTCCCCGGCGTGGCTGGGATGCGGCCCGAGGACGTCTACGAGCTGACGGGGGTGAGCGACCCGCGGCTGCGGCCCGGCGGCGACGAGGTCGCGTACGTCGTGTGGTCGATCGACCGCGAGGCGAACGAGTACCGGCAGCGGATCTGGCTCGCGGCGGTCGACGGCTCGAGGCCCCCGCGCCCGTTCACGGCGGGGCCGAAGGACTCGCAGCCGCGGTGGTCGCCCGACGGCACGCGGCTCGCGTTCGTCTCCGGCCGCGAGGACGGGCCGCGGCAGCTCTACGTGATGCCGGCCGACGGCGGCGAGGCGCAGCGGCTGACCGAGCTCGACGAGGACGCGACCGACGCGAGCTGGTCGCCGGACGGGACGCGGCTCGCGTTCGCCGCGCGCGTCCGCGATGCGGCCTACGAGGAGGAGGACGACAAGCGGCGGGCACCACGCCGTTTCACGCGGCTCCGCTACAAGCTCGACAACGTGGGCTGGATCGGCGACCGCCGCCGGCACGTCTTCGTCGTCCCGGCGGACGGCTCCGCCGAACCGGTGCAGGTGACGCGCGGCGACTTCGAGCACGCCTACGCCGGCTGGACGCACGACGGCGCCCGCGTGCTCTTCACCGCGTCCCTCGACGACGACTGGGACGTGCAGCCGGGCGGCACCGACGTGTGGGCGGTCGCGCCCGAGGGCGGCGAGCCGGAGCGGCTGACCCCCGGCGACGCGTCCTACTACTCCGGCGTCGCCTCCCCCGACGGGCGCTGGCTCGCGTGCAAGTGGGGCCCCGGCGGGTGGGACATGCCGCGGAACCCGCAGATCGCCGTCGTCGACCTCGAGAGCGGTGAGGCGCGCATCCTGACGGGGGCCCTCGACCGCACGTGCGACCCCTACCCGGAGCTGCGCGAGCCGATCTGGGAGAGCGGCCGCGTCGTCTTCGCGATCGAGGATCGCGGCAGCGTCCACCTGTACGCGGTGTCGCCGGAGGGCGGCGAGCCGGAGCCGCTGCTGACGGAGGAGCAGAACCTGCACGGGTTCGACGCGCACGACGGCCGGCTCGCCTGGAGCGCCTCGACGGCGACGGCCCTCGCCGAGCTGCACGTGGACGGCCGCAAGCTGACGTCGGTCGGCGAGGCGTTCGCCGCGGGCCGCGAGCTCGGATGCCCGGAGCGGTTCGTGGCGGTGTCGCCGGACGGCTCGGAGGTCGACGCCTGGATCCTGAAGCCCGCCGGGTTCGAGGAAGGGGAGCGCTACCCGCTCCTCCTCAACATCCACGGCGGGCCGTTCACGCAGTACTCGGTCGGCTTCTTCGACGAGGTGCAGGTGTACGCGGGCGGCGGCTACGCGGTGGTGTGGTCGAACCCGCGCGGCTCGTCCGGCTACTCCGAGCAGTGGGGCCGCGCGATCCGCGGCCCCGGTGAGGATCTCGGCCCGGGCTGGGGCACCGTCGACTACGAAGACGTGATGGCGGTGACGGACGAGGCGGTGCGGCGCTTCGACTGGGTCGATCCCGAGCGGCTCGGCGTGATGGGCGGCTCCTACGGCGGCTACATGACCTCGTGGATCGTCTCGCACTCGAAACGCTTCAAGGCCGCCTGCTCCGAGCGCGCCGTCAACAACATGGTCTCGATGTACGGCTCGAGCGACGTGGGCTGGGTCTTCAAGGCGTACCACGGCTCCTTCGTGCACGAGGACGTCGAGACGTATCTGCGCATGTCGCCGTGGACGCACGCGGCGCGGATCGAGACGCCGCTCCTGATCCTCCACTCGGAGAACGACCTGCGCTGCAACATCGAGCAGGCGGAGGCGCTCTTCACAACGCTGCGGCTGCTGAAGAAGGAGGTCGAGCTCGTCCGCTTCCCGGCCGAGAGCCACGAGCTGACGCGGTCCGGGAACCCGGTGCACCGGGTGATGCGGTTCGAGCTCCTGCTCGACTGGTTCGACCGGCACCTGAAGGCGGCGGCGTGAGCTTCACGATCTTCCACGCGTCGGAGCTCGAGTGGCGGCCGCGACGGGAGGGCGACCCGCGGCTCGCGGCCGAGCTCTCGGACGGGATGACACGCATGCGCGCGAACCTCTTCCGCTACCCACCCGGCGCGGTCGGGCGGCGGCACATCGACCCGGTGCAGGAAGAGACGTTCGTCGTGCTCGCGGGGACGCTGACGGTGCACCTGGGTGACGGTGACGCGCCGGAGCGGCACGAGCTCGAGGCCGGCAGCGTGCTCGTCGTGCAGCCGGGAACGGCCCTCCAGCTCTCGAACCGCGGAGACGACGAGCTCCGCCTCTTCATCGTCGGGGCGCCGCCGGAGCGGGGCGAGACCGTGTTCCTCGATCCGGCCGCGTAGGGCTGTCGTGGCGATCTTCGGGCGGCTGGAGGACGCGGGTGTGCTCGCCATCTGGGACGGTGTCGTCGCCCGCACGGTCTCGTCGGAGCGGCTGACGCTGAGCGTCGTCGAGCTCGACGCCGGGGCCGTGATCCCCGAGCACGCGCACGAGAACGAGCAGGTCGGGCTGCTGCTCGCGGGCTCGATGCGGTTCCGCGCCGGCGGCGAGTCGTGCGACGCCGTGCTCGGGACGACCTGGGCGATCCCCGCCGACGTGCCGCACGAGGTCGAGGTCGGGCCCGACGGCGCCGTCGTCGTCGAGGTCTTCGCCCCGCCGCGAGCGGACTGGGCGGCACACGAGCCCGCCCCACCGCGCGCGCCGCGCTGGCCGTAGCGGCCACGGCCCCGTGCTCTGAGCGCGCGACGCGGCCGGAGCGGGCGGCGCGAGCGAGGTCTCAGGAGAGCGCGGCAGCGGGGGCGGCCGCAGCGGCGCGGGCGAAGACGAGCTCGCCCTCCTGCGCGTCGACGCGGATCGTGTCCCCCTCCGCGAACTCGCCCTCGAGCAGCCGCAGCGCGAGCGGGTTCTCGACGAGCCGCTGGATCGCGCGCTTGAGCGGCCGAGCGCCGTAGGCCGGGTCCCACCCCGCCTCAGCGAGCGCCTCCTTCGCCGCGTCCGTCAGCTCGAGCGAGAGTCCGCGGCCGGAGAGCCGGTCGCGCAGCCGCTCCAGCTGCAGCTCCACGATCGCCGCCAGCTGCTCGCGCCCGAGCGCGCGGAAGACGACGATCTCGTCGATCCGGTTCAGGAACTCCGGCCGGAAGTGCTCCCGCATCGACTCCGCCGACCGGATGTTCGACGTCATGATCAGCACGGTGTTGCGGAAGTCGACGGTCCGTCCCTGCCCGTCGGTCAGGCGCCCGTCGTCGAGCACCTGCAGGAGCACGTCGAACACCTCCGCGTGCGCCTTCTCGATCTCGTCGAGGAGCACGACGGAGTACGGCCGCCGCCGCACCGCCTCCGTCAGCTGCCCGCCCTCCTCGTAGCCGACGTACCCCGGCGGCGCGCCGAGCAGCCGAGCGACCGTGTGGCGCTCCTGGTACTCGGACATGTCGATCCGGGTCATGGCGCGCTCGTCGTCGAACATGAACTCGGCGAGCGCCCGCGCGAGCTCCGTCTTGCCGACGCCCGTCGGACCGAGGAAGACGAACGACCCGATCGGCCGGTTCGGGTCCTGCAGCCCCGTCCGCGCGCGCCGCAGCGCGTTCGCGACCGCCTCGACCGCCGCCTCCTGCCCGACGACGCGCCGGTGCAGCCGCTCCTCCATCCGGATCAGCTTCTCCGTCTCGCCCTCGACGAGCCGCGACACGCGGATGCCCGTCCACGCGGCCACGACCGCGGCGATGTCGTCCTCGTCCACCTCCTCCTTCACCATCGGCTCCGCGGGCGCCTCGCGCTCCGCGCGCTCGCGCTCGAGCGCCGGCAGCTCGCCGTACCGGATCTCGGCGACCCGCTGCAGGTTCCCCACCCGCTCCTCACGCTCGGCCTCCATGCGCAGCTCGTCGATCCGCCGGTTGATCTCGCCGAGCCGGTCGAGCTGCGCCTTCTCCTCGTCCCAGCGCACCCGCAGCTCCGCCGCCCGCTCTCTCGCGTCGGCGAGCGCGCGCTCCACCGGCTCGCGCACCGCCTCCGACTCCTCGCCCATCGCGGCCAGCTCGATCTCGAGCTGGCGGACCGCCCGCTCTGCCTGGTCGAGCTCGAGCGGCGAGCTCTCGATCTCCATCCGCAGCCGCGACGCCGCCTCGTCGACGAGATCGATCGCCTTGTCCGGGAGCTGCCGGTCGGAGATGTAGCGATCGGAGAGGACGGCCGCCGCCACGAGGGCGCCGTCGCGGATCTCGACGCCGTGGTGCGC
>Ga0247713_1001717_pt1 | contig 10571 bp, 8 predicted proteins | sample 21E_NmetaG_FD_189936 | JGI IMG/M metagenome (GOLD analysis project Ga0247713, IMG submission 189936) | Soil microbial communities from hillslope of Landscape Evolution Observatory, University of Arizona, Oracle, AZ, United States - 2-1-E_N | ecosystem: Engineered > Artificial ecosystem > Mesocosm... | reverse complement strand
CTGAGCGCCTCCTGGAGCAGGCCCAGAGGCCCGATGGTCTGCGCCAGGATCGAGCGCAGCTCCACCGCCCACGGGAGGTCCTTGTTGGGCTGCACCAGCACCAGGCGCCCCCGCTTCCTGGTCAGGACCACGCCGTGATTCGCGAGCCTGGAAACCTCTCGGCTGACGGTGGGGCCGGGGATGCCGGTGCGGTGGGCCAGCTCGGCGATCGAAAGGTCCGGCTCAGGGCCGAGAAAGATCTCGCCCAGCAGCACCAGCTGGTGCTGCGACCGGAACAGCGGCAGCAGCGCGGGCGCCGAGGTCTTCATATACCGTACGATATCATGCGCCATACGCAATGGTGCGCCGGGAGGTTACAAGAGGTCGTGGGCCCTCGTCCTCCCCCCCCAACAGTCGAGGCAGAGGCTCTCCCCGCAGCACTCGGACTCGACTGCCGCCGCTGCCACGCGACAGCGGTCGCAGCCCACGACGGCGCCCTCGGCCAATATCGCGGCAAGCCCGTCGTCGCCGGGCTGCTCGCTAACCCGGACGGATCGGCGGCCGCAGTTCCGGTCGTCACCGTGCAGGGACTGGACAAGAGCCCCAGAGGCCTCGATCGGCGCGGCGTGCCTCTAGCGCGAGGTCAGCGAATTGGTCTGCGTGCGCCACGTTGGGCGGGATGGTGAGCGGCTGCGCGAAACCCCGCCGGACCAGCTCGGCATTCACGAAGAGGCCGGTGCTATCGACCCACACGTACGCCAATGTTCGACCATACCGATCAAGCCTCTCGACGTCGTAGTCGAGTCGGACCGCTGTGCCCGTCGGGAGTAGCTCCGACAGGAACCTAGACGCCTCACGTGCCATGCACTCCACGGGCCTGGCCGGGGCCACAGACTCCGGCGCGTCGACGCCGATAAGCCTGATCCGCTCCTTGGGCTCGATGATGAGGGTGTCGCCGTCGACGACTCGGAGAACGGATCGGGTGCCGGCAGGGGATCCAGGTGGTGGGCTAGGGCTGCCGGTCAAGGCGCCGCAACTCGCGTTGAAGCCGAGAGCGACCGCGACTACCAACGCGACCGGCCGGGCTCGCCTCGCCGCACACGTGTGCTTCACAGTCCAGCGCACCTCCCAGCCTAAAAGTGGACTCGACGAGCGCTAGGCTCGGGGCTCCGGGTCGAGTCCGGCTCGGCGACTCGGGGCCGAGCCAGCTCGTCCGTGCTAGCCCCTTCCGACGCCGCGATTGGCGGACGTGCTGCCGGCGTCCCGAGGACGAGGCTGCAGCCTCCCGCGACAACGATGAGGAGAAGTAGCGCCACTTGCCTGGCCACGGATGCGCTGACCTGACCCCACCTCGTAGGGGCCTTGGGACCTCGACCACTTTGACCAGGAGCTCCAGCGTTACCCAGGGGATCAGCGCGCGCCGCAGGCGCCACGGCAGCTCCGACCAACGGCCGTGGGTCGAGGTAGCTGAGTCCATTGGGCCTCCCTCCATGGTTCACGCATCGGCGGGAGGACGGGACAGCGGGCCTGCTCATGCGTCGGCCGGTGCCATCGCCGCTCACGGTGTCCTCACCGGCATGACGACGTAGGAGGTGCCCTCAAGCTCACCAGCCACCACCACTGGCTTGAGGGTGTCGATGATCCGAAGCCGCAATTTTCCGCTGCCGAGACAGGTCAGGGCATCACGAAGGAACACCCCGTTGAAGCTCACCCGCAGCTCCGGCCCGTCGTAGGAGGCGGTGAGGCTCTCCCCGGCCGAGCCGACCTCCAGCGTAGCCGCGTGCAGATCAACCTCGTCGCTGCGCAGGGTCAGCGTGACGACGTGGCCGGCGCCGGCCACCAGGCCCACCCGATCCAGGGCGTCGTGGAGATCCTCGCCCGAGACGGTGAGGGTTGACGCCGGCGAGGTAGGGATCAGCTGGCGGTAGTTCGGGAACTCCCCCTCGATCAACCGCGTCACGAGCACGGAGGCACCGGCGAAGAAGGCGGCGCTCGTCTCGTCGGTGGCCACACCCACGACGTCGGCCGTGCCGGCCAGGCGCAAGAGCTCGCTCAGCGCTCGGGCCGGGACGATCGCCTGCTCCTTGAGCAGCGGTAGGCCGGGGATGTCGGTGAGGGCAAGCCGATAGGAGTCGGTGGCGACCAGCCTCAGCGCCCCCGCCTCCGACTCAACGTGGACGCCGGTCAGGATCGGCCGCGAGTCGTCGGTCGCCGCGGCGACAACCACACGGCGCAGCCCGGAGCAGAGCGCCGCAGCATCAACCTCCACCGGAGCCGCCTCCGGCAGGCGCGGCTCGGGCCAATCGTCGACGTCCAGGCAGCGGACCCTGAACAGCGTCCGCCCGCCAGCTACCTCGAGGTGCCCATCCTCGTGGCTGACACTGACGCGCCCCGCCGGCATGGCCTTGGCGATGTCGACCAGCATCTTGCCCGGCGCCAAGGCCGTCCCGTCCGTCCGGCCAGCGACCTCCACGTCCGTACTCACGCTCAGGTCGAGATCCGTCGCCCCCAAGTGGAGCCCGTCACCGAGTAGCCGGAGGCGAATGCCGGCGAGGGCCGGGACGGCGTGCTGGCGGGGAAGGGCGCGGACTACGGCACCTGTAGCGGCCGCCAGGCGGTCCCCGTCGATCGCGAACTTCACTTTCCTTCTCCTCTCGGACTATCTGAAGCGACCATGCCAGAGACGTGCGACAGCGTGCCGGCGGCTCGGTCGGCTGGCCTTCGAGAGCTGTTGCGCGGCCCTGGTGGCCGCCGGGCTGGCGGACATCCAAAACGCCTGTGGAGGAGACGTCAGACGGGACCCCGTTCCCCGCAGTCCCCGATGAAGCAGGAACCCGCCGAGGTGCCGCATGAGCGGCGCTGGAGGAATCCCGGTCGTTCACGGCCGGGAGGAAGTCAACTCTGGTCATCGAGAACCTCCTGGGAGAGAGCCCGCACAGCGCCCGCCGAGGCGCTGCGGGGGCATAGGTTGGGGGTCACTTCAGTACCTCGACACATCATTGATCTCTCACCATGCCAGGGGGGTGTCAGGCGTCGTCGTGGTCAGACCGGGCCCGGGTCGGTGGTGTCGCAGGTCCTCGCGATAATGAGGCGGTTCCCAAACGACAGGAGCACGCGATGAGCGACTTCGACCTGGGAGGCTTCGAGGAGGTCTCGACCGCAGCGGCCGAGGCCCTGCGGCGAGACCTCACGGAGCTCGGTCCCGTCGCCGCCGCGCAGAAATGGCGGGACGCTGACCTGGTCCAGGAGGCCGCTGGAATCGCGGCGGGCTGGCGGTTCGTCACCGTGCTCCACGCGCTCAACGATCAAGAGGACGCCGAGCGCCTGGAGCGCTTCGTGGCGGAGGCCTCGGTGCTGCTCGCCGGCGCCGCCTGCCCTCGACGGGTCGGAGGCAACGACTACACCACCTACGAGTGCGCGCCCCCCGGCGCAGAGGCTCTGGCCTCGAGTCTCATCGCCCTTGCCGAGCGCTGCGGCCTCGAAGCGACCGCATCGTCGCGCAGGAACTGAGACGACGTCTCGGTGGGAGCAGCGGACGCGTTGAGGGGCCGCTCCGCGCTCCAGGTCCAGCCGGGCAGCGCTTCGAGGCGCGAGATTCGAGATGGCTCGATCGAGCCGTCGTGGTAGGAGCGGCGCTGCACCCGGACCCATGTCCCCAAGGCGAAGCCGTCCTCGACGCAACTCCTCGGCACACCGGCGGTGCCGGTCCGAGCCACATGACGGCGAAGCGCAGTGAAGGACTCCTCCCACTTCGCAGACCTGACGTCCCACACCCAGCCGGGTAGCGCCTCCATCCGGCTGATCCGGTCGGAGGGGAGCGTGCCCTTGCGGAAGGTGCTGCGCTGGACGTCGCACCACTGGCCGAGCTTGAACCGCTCGTCTCCCTCGAGGTGGTCGTAGCGGACCCGGGCGTGGCCGGTGCGCTCGACGTGGCGGCGGAGAAAGGCGTAGCCCTGGTCCCAGGCTCCCTGGTTTGTGTCCCACACCCAGAGGGGGTACTCCTCGAGCCGTCGGATGCGCTCCTCCGCCAGCGTGCCCTCGGCCCGGCTGCAGCGCTGTTTGCCCACCCACGAGCCCAGGCGGTGGTCGCCCTCGACATGGCGCTGGGGGACGACCGCGTGGTGCTCCCGGGCCACGAAGCTGTCCAGGGCCAGCAGGCCGGCGGTCCACTTGTCGAGGCGGAGGTTGCTGGACCACCCGGGCAGCTCGCTGAGGCGTCGGGCCTGGTGGGGCGTCAACCGTCCGGCGGCCAGAAGCCGGCGCTGGCGGCTCACCCACGCCCCCAGTCCAACCGCCTCGTCGTCGGATCCGGAGATCTCCACGTGGGTCTTCGGCACCCGGGCGTGGCCCTCCCGCCGCACGAAGGCGACCAGGGCCGCGTACATGTCCTCCCACGCTTCGGCGTGGGGCTGCCAGCTCCAGCCCGGGAGATCAGCCAGCAGCTTGGCCCGGCGATCATCGAGATGGCCCTGGGCCCACGCCTGGCGTTGCTGGGCCACCCAGGCCCCGATGCGGAGACCCTGTTCCACCGTCGCCGGCGACATCCGCACGGTCCCCATGCGAGCGGCGAAGGCCTCGACGGCGCCGAAGAACCGGGCCCAGCGATCCTCGCCGACCTCGAAGCTCCACCCCGGCAATGCCACCAGCCGCTCGTGGTGGGCCAGGGAGAGCCGGCCGGCCCGCCACCGGTCACGCTGGCGGGCCACCCACGCGCCGACGGCCAGGTCGCCCTCCTTGTGGCTCTGCACCGGGCATGCATGGCCCGAGCGGGCACAGAAGGCGGCCAGCGCCGCGAAGTACTCCTCCCAGCGGTCGGCCGTCGGGTTCCACCACCACCCGGCAAGGGTCTCCAGGCGGGCCGCCCGATCGTCCTGCAGGTTGCCGGCGCGACGAGCCACCCGCTGGTTGGCTACCCAGTGGCCCAGGCAGAAACCGTCCTCCCTCCACCTCAGAGAGGGCCGGGCGTGGCCCTCCCGGGCGACGAACGCCTCGAGCCGGGCGAAGCCCTCATCCCAGGCCGCCTGCCTGGCGTCCCAGCACCAACCGGGCAGGGACTCCAGCGCGGCCAGCCGGTCGATGCTGAGGCGACCCCCGCTGTTGAGCACCCGCTGAGTGAGCACCCAGGCCCCGAGGCGGACCCCTTCCTCCTGGTGGGCCTGGGGCACCAGGGCGTGGCCCTCGCGAGCGACGTAGGCCTCCAGCAGCCCATAGCAATGGTCCCAGGACGCCGTCGTGGCCTCGATCAGCCGCAACGACACCGCCTCGGCCAACCTGGGCCCGATTCCCCCGGGCAGGTCGATGTGGATCCGGTGGGGCAGCTGCCCACGGCCGCCGCCCCTGGCGGCCTGTCGCCGCAGCTGGTCGAGCTGGGCTCCCATCTCCTCGTCGTGTGCCCGAAGGCCTCGAAGGACGGCCCACACCGGCTCGAAGCTCGAGTTCTCCAGCACCTCCTCCGGGTCGCGGCCGGTGTCGACCACCACCGGCAGCACCACGGTGCCCACCGACTTGTCCGGCGATCGCCGGATGGCCCGCCCCAACGCCTGCGCCACGTCGATCTCCGAGCTCCTCGGGTCGACGAAAGAGACTCCGTCAAGCGACGGGACGTCGATCCCGACTCCTAGGCACCGGCTGTTGGCGAGCAGGCCCAGCTCACCCGGGCGAAGGCGTCGGAGGCGATTCAGGAGCCGGCTGCGCTGCGCGGTGGGAATCTGGCCACTGACGTGCCGGGCCCACAAGGTGCCCTCGGGTCGCTGGTCCGGCGGCAACTGGGCCACCACCTGGTCGACCAAAGCGACGAACTCGGCGGCCCGGGCCACTCGGGAGTGGAAGCTGATGGTCCTGCGTAGGCCGTAGGTCCGCATGGCCTTCACCAGGGCGATGGCGGCCAGCACCATGTTGGGATCCGCTGCAGCTCCGGCCTCGGCCAGCAACTCGAGGTAGTCGTCGGCTCGCACCCCCACGATCGCCACCTGGTAGTCCGAGAGCAGGTCGCCCGCGATGGCCGAGCCGAGGCCCAACCGGTAGAAGACGGGGCCGAAGGTCTCCTGGTCGTCCATGGTGACGAACTCGGCCGACGCCGCCGGGCCGTGGCCCTGGCGGAGCGCCAAACGCCTGGGCGTGGCGGTCATGAACAGCCGTCGCCGGGCCCGAATGGCGCCGGCGTCGAGTACGAGGCGGAACGGCCCGCCCTCTGGGCCCGCGCAGAGGTGAGCCTCGTCGGCGACGACGAGGTCGACGAACGGCGCGCCCCGACCGAACGCGGCGGCGAGCACGGGGGCCGACTGGTAGGTGGCGAAGACCACCCTCGGCGCCTCGCCCCGGGCCCGCAGGAACCGCGCGACCACGCCGGGATCAGTCGTCACCGGCACCCTCAGGTCACGGGCCCGCCGCACGGGGAGGTCCTCGCGCACGCTCGCGTCGGAGCACACGGCCAGGACCTCGAGGCGGGATCCGGCGTGAGCAGTCCACTCCCGCAAGGTCTGGGCCACCAGGCCGAGACTGGGCAGGATCACCAGGATCAGCCTGGCCCCGAGCTCCTCGGCCGCCCACAGTCCGACCAGGGTCTTGCCCGTGCCGCAGGCCATGTGCACCTGGCCACGGGAGGAGGAGGCGAAGCCGGCCACTACCTCGGCCACGGCCTCGTCCTGGTGCGGGCGGCGGCTGCGCACGCCTCCTACCCGGCCCGGCGCTCGGCTGCGCCGCGAGCCGCAGCGGCGGCAGCGAACACGTCGACCAGGCCGTCCGGACGGGCTCGCTTGACGAGCGACCATCGTCCGGGAGCAAGCTTCTCCGCGGCCTTGACGGCAACTTCGGCGTGGTGGGCCGGCAGGCGGCCGACGTGGGCGAAGCGCTCCCCCATCGCGGCGTGCTCCAGCCGCTCCAGGAACTCGCTCACCGCCTGAAGGTCGGCCTGGGTCGGTGCTCCCATCGAGGGCATCTCTTCCGCAAGGGTGACGGCCAGGCCACCGCGTCGCAGGCGACGGCGCTCGCGCTCGGTGAGACCACCCCAGACCCCGTCCTCCCCCGAGGCCAACGCCCACTCCAGGCACGCCTCGCGAACCGAGCACGTGCCGCACACCGACTTGGCGGGGCCCGCCTCGTCTTCGCTGGTCGGGAAGAAGATGTCCGGGTCCAGCCCGTGGCACGCGGCCAGACGCCGCCATGCCCGGGGGTCGGCGGCATTCTTGACTTCCTCCCGGCCGTGAACGACCGGGATTCCTCCAGCGCCGCTCATGCGGCACCTCGGCGGGTTCCTGCTTCACCGGAAACTGCGGGAACTGCTTCCCGTCTGACGTCTCCTCCGCAGGCGTTTCGGGTGTCCGCCAGCCCGGCGGCCACCTTGCGACCCTCGACAAGGATGTTCCTCGCCGCGTTCAGGTCGCGATCATGATCAGCACCGCATTCGGTGCAGGTCCATGCCCTGACGTCGAGCGGCTTGGGGCCGTCGTTGTGCCCGCACGCCGAGCACAACCGCGACGACGGGAACCAGCGGCCGACCTTGACCACCTGGCGGTGGTGGCGGGCGGCCTTCTCCTCGATGAGGCGGACCAGGGTGGCCCAACCGGCGTCGTGGACCGATCGGGCCAGCCGGGTGCGGGCCAGGCCTGATATGGCCAGGTCTTCGACGTAGACCGCTTGGTTGTCGCGCACGAGTCGAAGGGCGAGCTTGTGGTGGGCGTCGAGGCGGGTCTCGCGCACCTTGCGGTGGGCCACCGCCACCCGGCGGGCGGCCTTGGCCCGGTTGGCCGATCCTTTCTGCTTGCGGGCCAGGGACCGCTGGGAGCGGGCCAGGGCCCTCGCCCTTGCCCGGAGGTGGCGGGGGTTGTCCACGACCTCGCCGGCGGAGGTGACGACCAGGCGGCCGAGGCCCAGGTCGATGCCGACGTCGGTGGTGAGCGCCGGCAACGGTGTGTCGGGCACCTCCACCACGAAGCTGGCGTAGTAGCGACCATCCGCTTCGCGGATGACGGTGACCGACGACGGCACCGAGGGCAATGGGCGGGACCAGGCCAGGGCCACGTCGCCCACCTTGGCCACCCGCAGTCCTCGGTCGGTGACGCCGAAGCCGTTGCGGGTGAGGCGGATCGACTGGCGGTTGTCCTTGCGGGAGCGGAACCGGGGGTGGCCGACCCTGCGTCCCCTGCGCTTGCCCGACAGGGAGTCGAACCAGTTGCGGTAGGCCCGGCGGGCGTCGCCACAGGCCTGCACCAACGCCACCGAGGCGACCTCGGCCAGCCATGCCCGCTCCGGGGTGGTCTTGGCCAGGGTGAGCACCCGGCGCTGCACCTCGGTGTCGGTGATCCTCTCGCCGGCTGCGTGGGCGTCCTGGCGGACGCGCAGGGCGTCGTTGTAGACCACGCGGGCGCAGCCGAAGGTCCGGGCCAGCATCTGGGCCTGGGCGGGGGTGGGATAGGCCCGGTAGCGGTAGCGGACGATCATCGCTGCGGCGCTGTGTCGCTACGCTGCTCCACGTCGATCCCTCTCCGCAGGTGGTCGGCCACGCCGGGGGTGTTCCACCACGCCCCGGCACCACTCATTGTACGGGTCGGGTGCGACAGTCGAGCCCCGAGGGCAACGGCTATCCCGGCCCTGAACGGCCGGGCTTGCGCCGCCAAATATTGGGTCAAGGGGGCGGAGACGGCGCTGATCGACGACGAGGGCCTTCGCCGCCGTGGGAGCCCGATCCACAGAGGACGTCAGCCGGGCTGCAGCGCCGTAAGACAGGCGCCCCTGGCCGCGCCAAACCCGCACGGGGCCACGGCATGGTGGGGCCAGAGCACCCTCGACCGGAAGGTGGCCCGCGATCCCCGACGACTATCAGCGACATCCCGATGGCGATGCAGCCATGACCCCGGCCCGCTGCTCGGTGCGGCGCTCCTCCAGCGTGAGCCCAGCCAGCTCTGAGCGGTCGAAGCGTTCGGAGCGGCGTGGATGAAGACTGCTCTCTCCGTCGCCGTCGTGGTCCTTCCGTTCCCGGCCCTGAGAGCGTTGGGAAGACTGGTGGGGACGCTGCGTCCCGTGCCGGGCGTCACGGCTGCGGTGGCGGCCCTGATCGCATGGGTCCTCGTCCTGGCGGCGGTGCTGGACGCGGAGGGCCCCTCGCCTGTTGTGACGACCGCTGGCGTGGTGTGCGCTTCCGGTGTCCTGCTCTTTGCTGCGCGTTCGCCCGCATGCCGGCACGGTGAGCGCCCGTGACACAACTCGGCGTCCTTGAACTCGAGGTCGACGGCGAAGTCTTCGCTTTGGCCCGCCGGGTTGCCTCGGTGCGGCCCTGTCCGTGGGAGAGCGCTGATGGCGAGCCGGTGTCCGCCCTCCTGCTCGTCGACGCGGTGGGCACCACCACCGCGATGGTCCCGGTCCCGATCGACGCCGTAGGCCGGACCGGAGCCCTTGCGCGCCAGGGCCGGCTGGTCCTGCGCCGAGGACTCCGCCGGGTGACCCTCCCCTGCGATCCGCAATGAGCTCGTCGACCCCGACGCGCCACGGCGTCGGCTCGAACCAGTACAAGAAGAAGGGCGCGTCTAAGCGCCGCGAGCGACACGCCGCCCTGGCCGCGATGGCAGCCGGATCGACGGGGCCAGCGATTCCCCCCGAGGAGGTCGGCCAGTGCTCGTTCGCCTTCGTGCCCGCCAGCGCCGGGGCAGCGGGGACCGGCAACTACCGACAGTGCAAGAACGCGATCCGCGTGTCCCCGGGCGCCTCGCCGTCCGGCTCATCGCAGCTCTGCCACTGCCACGGCGGCGCCCAGGCAAACAGCTTCGGTGGCAAGACGGTGGCCAAGGCCACCGCCGAGGCCCAACGTGGCGAGCTCCGCCTTCCCCCGGCGGAATTCTGGGAGGGAGCGGAGGCCCGCTACGAGCTGCTCCAGGGCCAGGTGGCCGACATGTTCCGGCGCGACCCCGAGACCCTGGCTGCTCTCGTCGACGGCGCCTCCCGCCTGCATGCCGCTCAGAACAAGGAGAGCGGCGGCGCCCGGTTCTCGACGGGCAACCAGTTCCTCGTCGTCATGCAGCATTACCAGAGGGCCCGCGACGAGGGACTCGACGGTAACGAGGCTCTCGAGACCGCCTTCTCCCGGGCATCGCAACCCCACATGACAGCCAAACGATGGGCCGAGCACGGCCGCCACCCGGACGGCGATCCGGTGGCAGTGACCCACTTCCAGCCGGCCTCCTACATCCGCCGCGAGGCAGGCGAGACCGACGACGAGTTCACGGAGCGCTGTCGCAAGGCCAAGGGCCATTCGACGGTCCTCCTGCAGTACCCGCTGTCCGCCACCCACGGGGATCCCTACGAGACGCCGCCCGACCCCATGGCCCACCTCAATGCCTCGATCAAGGCTCGGGCCACGCCAGCGGAGGTCGACTCGTCCATCGCCCGCCTTACCGACTGGGGGCGGGACCGTGGCTACGACATCGAGTGGTCCGACGCCCGTCCGGTGAGCGGCGGCCGAGAGGTCGACGGCTACTGGAACGCCTCGGCCAGCCGCATCGTGGTGTGGAAGGGGGTCGGGGGCGGATCCCCCGCCGCTCGCCTCCACGTGCTCGGCCACGAGCTGGGCCATGCCGAGCTCGTGGCCGAGCACGTGGAGG
>Ga0247713_1001716_pt1 | contig 10571 bp, 12 predicted proteins | sample 21E_NmetaG_FD_189936 | JGI IMG/M metagenome (GOLD analysis project Ga0247713, IMG submission 189936) | Soil microbial communities from hillslope of Landscape Evolution Observatory, University of Arizona, Oracle, AZ, United States - 2-1-E_N | ecosystem: Engineered > Artificial ecosystem >... | reverse complement strand
CGCCAAAGCCATCGCCTCCACCGCTGCTCCCGCCGCCCCCACTGCTGCCACCACCACCAAAGCCAGAGCTGCCACCGCCTGCTTGCCCTAGCGCGAGATCCCCCATGCCGAGGGCCAACAGCATCGACGCGACAAGTGCGATGGCCGAACGCAAGACGTCGAGCCTCCGAGCTGACGAGCGCACAGGAGAATCCTAGGTCGGCGCTTTGGCTGAAGCAACCAGCGAAGCATCCGTTCAGGTGCGGACCGATCGAGAAGCGGCGCTGTCATTGCGATCTCTTCGCGACGAAAAGGCTAGAAGCCTGCGGGTTGTCAGCTCGGTCGGCTCGCGTGGGAGGAGCGTGAAGCGCGATCATCCGCCGAGCAGGCCGCGTATCCCTTCGAGTGCCCGGTGTGCTCGCAGCAAGTGATGCGTTGGGATTAGGATGACGAAAGCTATGAGTCGCATACTGTAAGAGCGCTGCTTGGCAGTCACGAGCGGTAGCCCGCCGGCCGTCGGCGCCAGCGCTGGTCCTCGCGCATTGCGGGTGCGGACTGTTCAGCACTCGTGGCGTCGAGGAGCAACTCTGGCTTGGTGGCTGGCTGGGCGGGGTGCACAGGGTCGACAGCGAGGCCGCGGAGGGCTAGGTTTGGCTCTTGCTCAGGTGCACTTGGCCTGCGGTCGCGCTTATGTGCTGCGTCGTGCTGCTGGTGTCTGCTTGTGGTGGTGAAGACGCTGCCGCTCCGGCCGCTCCGACCGACATGCCCGCGATCTCCGACGAGGCGGATCGCGGGCTCTCGCCCTCTGTCGAGGAGGTGCGCAAGCTGAAGGACGGAGCGGACGTCATCGACAATCGGTCCGCGGCGTGCCGGATGACCCACGCGGTGCTGATCGCCGGCGGCAAGCCAAGGCCAGTCTCGCTGACGGTCCAGGCCGGCGACTGCATAGTGTGGGGCAACCACGACCGCACCGATGTCGTGGTGCAGTGGACGGCGCCGGGGCCGCGGATATCGAACAAGCGCGCGACCGGCGCGCTGTTCGGTTTCGTCATCACCATGGGGCCGCGAACGGCCGGCCGGAGCATTGGCCCGTTCATGAGCCTCAGTCCGCGCGAAGCGTTCGAGCAGGTCACTGCGGAGCGCGCCAAGGCCAAGGGTGAAGCGGCTCCCGACCTTGTTCCCTACGCCTATGCCAGCACGAACAAGGCGATCACGGTGCGCTACACGCTGCGTCCGACCGGGGCGACCGGCAGCCTGGTCCTCACGCCGGCTGCCAACGGGCGGCCGAGCATGCCGCGCGAGCGTTTCTCGGCCGTCGAGCGCGTCCGGGACCTGCGGGGCGGGATCCGCGTGCTCAACGAGCGTCCCGCCACATGCCGGACAACGCATGCGATCCGGTTCATCGATGGACGGCCGCAGCCCGCGAAGCTGATCGTCCCGGCCGGCGCGTGCGTCGTATGGGGCAACGAAGGCGACGTCGATGTCGACGTCGAGTCACGGCAGGAGTGCACGGGCTACCTCACGGGCTACCGATCCTGCGTCAGCTTCAGCCGCGCCATTGGGCCACGCTCGGCGGCAGCGGCGACCGAGCCGCTGAAGCGAGGGCTGCGCGACATCCCGTACACGGCGACGCTGCGTCATCCGCGCGCGCAAGGACGTGCAGACGGGCGCAGCCCACGCGTCGCGCACGGCACGATCATCGTCGACTAGCCAGGCCGCTCTCAGCCAGCACCTCAAAGCAGAGCGCACTTGCTGCCCGGTTCGGGTTCGGGACAACCTCAAGACCCTCCCGCCATCGGTCAGCGCGAGGCTGTGGTCCTGACCGGACCCCGTTCATCGGTCCACCTGCTGTGAGAGCTGGTGGTTGGTAGGTGACTGCAGAGTAGGGCCACCGCCGGCGTCGAACGGAGCGAGCCCGGAGGGCGAGCGCAGTTCGTCGCCGGCGCGCGCGGCGGCGTGGTGGGCCTCGCGGTAGCCGATCGCGAAGCGGGTCGGGGCCATCATCCCGAGCGCCGAGTGCGGCCGGTGCTCGTTGTAGTCCTGGCGCCAGTCCTCGATCAGCACGGTGCTTCGGCGAGACACGAGAACAGCTCGACGCTGAGCAGCTCGTCGCGCACACGCGAACCGAAGTTCTCGACGTACGGGTTTTGCCACGGCGAGCCCGGCTCGATGTACGCGCTACCGGCACGCGAGAATCGGCACCAGTCCTTCAGCGCGTTCGCGGTCAGCTCGGGCCCGTTGTCGCAACGGATGAACGCCGGCGCGGTCGCGCGCTCGGCGACGAGGCGCTCCAGGGTGGTGACGGTCTTGTCGGCGTCGATGCAGCGGTGGCACTCGATCGGCCAGCGCCTCGCGGGTGAATCGTCGACGACATGCAGCAGCTTGAGGATCCGCCCGTCGGTCTGATCGAACTGGAAGTCCAGCGCCCAGACGTGATCTGGTGCCTGGGAGCGCAGCCGATCGGCTGGAACCGTCGAGGTCCCGAACCGCTGGGGCTTGCGGCGTCGCTGCGCCACCGGCAGGCCCTCTTCGCGCCACAACCGCTGCGTGCGCTTGCGCTTGAGCACCCAGCCTTGCTCGAGCAGCAGCTGGTGTGCGCGCCGATACCCCCACCGCGGGCGGTCGCGGGAGATCTGGCGCAACGCGGCGCGAAGCCCCGCGTCGTCGCTGGCGACCAGCGGCGCGTGGCGCTGCGTCGAGCGGTGCTGGCCGGCGTATCGGCACGCCCGCCGCTCCGAGATGCCGAGACGGTCCTGCAGCATGCGGACCGCCTGGCGCCGGCGCGACGGGCTCACCAGTTTCCCGTGCTGATCTCCTTGAGCGCCGCGACCTCGAGCACCTGATCGGCCGCGATCCGCTTCAGCCGCGCGTTCTCCGCCTCGAGCTCCTTGAGACGCTTGACATCGACGGCCTTCATCCCGCCGTACTGCGCCCACCAGCGGTGATACGTCGCCTCTGAGATCTCCAGCGCCTTCGCCACGTCCGGCACCTCGGCCTAGGCCTCCCTAGGCCAACAGCCTGTCGGCCTCCCGCAGCCTCCGAACGATCTGCACGGGCGTATGACGTCGCCGCTTCACGTGCTCGCTCCTCTGACCCATTCAACAGGGCCGTCGAAGCTCTCACAGCGACCGGACCGAACTCACGGGGTCGGGCCAGTCCTGCGCCGCCGCGACAGCCTGCACCCTACGCGGCTCCGCCTGAACCGCGGGAACGCCACCGCGTGGAACACTATTGGCTTCCTGATCCTGGCGCACCATTTGGTTCCCGTTGACAGGAACGAGCCGAGTTAGCAATTGACCTCGGGCCCGCTGGCGCGCCTTACTCTCGATCGCTACGCTCGCGCTGCTTGCTCCCGGACCGTTTGAGGCCGTTGATGAACCCTCGCCGGAGGCTCATACCAATGCGTTTTGCAGCGCTTTCCCGAGTGGGCGGTCGCGGGCTCGAACCGCGGACCTCCTGCTTGTAAGGGGCCAGATGAGGCTGCTCGTGGTGTTCCGCTGCGTGTCCCTTGCTTGCTCCCTCTGGCGTGGACCCCGTGGGGGCGTTGACACTTCCTGGGTCCTGATTTGAGAGGGGGACGCCCGCGAGGCGGGCCGTCGACCTGTCTGGCTCAGAGTCCAGGATCGGCCGCTCAACCACGAGGAGTCGAAGTTGAGCGAGACTAAGAAGTACCGCAAGTTCACGGCGCAGCAGAAGACCGAGATCGTGCTCGCCTGGCTGCGCGGGCCGAAGACGATGACCGAGCTATGTCGCGAGCACGACATCGCCGACAGCCTGCTCAGGAAGTGGCGTGAGCAGTTCCTCGCGGCCGGCGCTGAGCGCTTGTCGGGCAAGAGCGAGCGAACCGAGGCCGACGAGCTGCGCCGCCAGATCAGCCGCCTGAAGCGGGCGCTTGGGCGCAAGACGATGGAGGTCGAGGTCGCGGGGGAACTCTTGCGGGGATGGGAGTAGCGATGCGCGTCGCCCGTTCCCGCGAGCTTGTCGCGCAAGGCCGCCCCGCCGCGGTCGTCGCCAGATCGCCGGCATCAGCCGCCAGGCGATCTACCGCCGGCCCGCCCGACCGCCGAAGGGTCAGCGCCGGCCGCTGATTCGCGTCGATGAGGTCGTGCTCGGGGTCGCTCACGAGAACCCGACGGACGGCACGCGGATGGTCGCCGCACTCGCCTCTCGTGAGCTCTCCGGCGGCGCGGTCAACCGCAAACGGGTGCAGCGCCTGATGCGCGAACACCGGCTGCTGCAGCCCAAGCGCTCCGAGGGCCGACGCAAACGACCCGGCTACTTCCAGGTCACCAGGCCCGACGAGCTGTGGCACCTGGACATGATCAGCGTCTGGGTCGCCGAGCACGGCTGGTGCTATCTGAACGCGGCGATCGACTGCTGCACGCGCGAGATCACCGCCCGGGCGCTGGACGTCCGCTGCCGCGCCCCGGAGGCGATCGCCGTCATCGACTCCGCCATCGAGGACCGCAACGTTGCGCGCGCAACGCTGACGTTGGCACCGACAACGGGACCGCGTTCACCAGCCGCGCGTTCCGCGCGCGCCTCGCCGAGCACGAGATCACGCACCGCCGCGACGGCTACCGCGACCCCGAAAGCCAGGCGTTCATCGAATCATGGTTCTCAACGCTCAAACAACGTTGCGTCTGGCGCGAAGAGTTCGAGACCCTCGACGAGGCCCGCTACAAGATCGGCGTCTACATCGACCGCTATCACCACCGGCCGCACTCGCGGCTGGCCTACCGCACGCCGCGCGAGGTCGCAGCCACCTGGAAAGATCACGACGACCAATCAATCCCAGCGGCCTGAACTGACAACACCAACGGGGTCCACGCCACCTCGCGAGCAGCCGCGACCGCATATGGGTCCGTCATGAGGTCAGGAAGCCGGCTCGACCGAGGAGGACGGCCGCGGGGTCTCGCGGCGCAGATCGATCGGGCGGCCGCGGGGCGCGGGACCGGCCGAGAGGCCGGCCGGTCCCGAATGCTCCGTCGTGAGCCTGCTCAGCGTGGCCCGAGGACCTGGAAGGAGCGCATCTCGCCGCGAATGCGCGCCGGGAGGTAGCCGGTGAACAGCGTGTAGGAGTGCACGGCGCCGGTGCGCCGGGCGATCTCGTCGCGGATCGTCTGCGACAGCTCCTGGTTGAGCGTCCAGCTCCCGTTGGCGATCCGCGCGAGGAACTGGTGGGTGCGCGTCCGTCCGTCGGCGGCGTACTCCAGCTGGACGCGCACGACGCCGCGTGCCCGGTTGTCGACCGTGCCCGAGGCGCGCAGCCGATCGGCGGCGATCGTCGGGCGCTGCAGGCGCAGCTTCGCCTGCCGGTTGGCGGCGCGCAGCCGCACGGTCTGCGGTCGCGTGTCGGCGTCGCCGCGGTAGGCGATCGTGAGGATCCCCGTCCCGACGCGGGCCTGCGCCGCCGGGATGCGCTTACGGAAGCGGATCCGGCCATCCCTGCTGTCGATCGGCGCGGTGAAGCGGAAGCGCTGCCCGGCCGCGTGCAACTCGACGTTGACACGGCCCGACGCCAGGCTCGTGATCGGCGCCAGCACGTCGAGTACCCGCTCGCGGCGGTTGATCGTCGCCCGCGCCAGCGACAGCTTCGCCGTGAACGGTCCGGGCGTTGCAGCCCCACCCTCGGGCGGCCTGATGGTCCCGACCGGAGCTAGGGGCGGCTGCAGCGAGTAGATCCCTCTCATCCCGGGGTCGTGCTGGCCCGCGGGCGCGATCAAGTCGCCACGCAGGGTCGCGAAGTCGGCGTACTCGCCTTGCTGCGCGCAACTCGGTTGCGCTGGGAAACGCAGCGCTCCGAGGCACACGAAAGCGCCGTCGAGCGCTCCGCCCCCGGTGAGCCCCGCGAAGATCCCCTCACCGCCGGTGATCCTGAAGGTCCCGACGAAGCGCAGCACGTTGTCCGATTCTCGCCTGTACGTGGCGCGGTAGCTCGTGTGGATCGCGTCGGCGGTCTCCGGCCCCCCGGTCCCAGGTGCGTCTGGTCCCGTCGGCGCCGGCGGCAGGCAGCGAACGCTCGTCGTGTCTCCCGCGATGGTCCCCGCCTCGGCGTTTCCGCCCGTGACGCTGCCCCGGACCCGGTGTCGAAGCCGGATGGGACTCGTAAGACCGCCGACGTCGGGGGCCATCACGAGCCCGAGGTCGTTGTACGGGGCGAAGTCCTCACAGCGGCGAGACGAGTACAGGTACGTGTTGCCTGGTGCCGCGTTGAACGGCAGTGTCTGGATGGGCCCGAACCTGAGAGGGGAGGGCACTTGGGCGCTGTGCGTGTGTATCGACATCGTGATATCCCCGCTCGCCGGGGCGACCGGCGCGGTCTGCGCGCTCGCCGGGCCGGCGCTGGCAAGCGCCCCGGCAAACGCGAGCGCGGACACGAGACCTAGCTGCTTCATGCATCCTCCTTTGACGACAAAGTCGCCGCCCCATAGCCGGAACCGCAGCTTGGTAAACGTGCCGGATCGCTTCCGCTGCGCGCGGAGGAGGTGCCCGCGAGGCCTCGTAATCCGCAACACGGTCAGCTGCCAGCAGGCGCGACAGGCGACCGCTGCGACCAGGGCGTCGTCGTCGTCCTGGACGGCGGCAAGGCCCTCAGAGCCGCCGCGGGCGACGAGGTTCGCGAGCAGCTCGACGCAGACGCGCTTGTTCCGTCGACCCGTCCCACAAGCCCAGCGGTACCTCGACGCCGTCGGTTGTGACGCCGAGCGCCACGACGCAGCAGCGGCCCTTGAGCTCCAGGCCGTCGAGCATCAACGCCGCCAGGCGAACGTCGGCCAGCGACCGCGCCATCAGCGCGCGCAGGTGCTCGCCGGTACGGCCGACGAACGCGCGGCTGACCGCGCTCTTGCTCGTCGAGCGCTCCGCGTCAAGCACGTCCTGACCGACGGGCTCACGCGTCCTGGTGAAGCGGCGCGTAGAGACACCCGGCGAGCATCTGCTCGAGCACGACCTTCGTCAACGGGTCGCGGTCGGCGAAGTGCGCATAGATCGTCATCTCAGCCGCTGCCGTCCGTGGCGCGCACGCGCGGACGCTGAACCGGCACGCGGCGGCCGCCGAGCGTCACGCTGCCGTCCTCATGGCCGTGACGGACCGCGACACGCTCGGCGTCGTGGCGGCCCTTCGGACCGACGACGTCGTCGACCTCCTCGGCCATCAACTCCGTCAGCACCCTGAGCCCGACGCCGACGCTCAGCGCCAGCAACCCTTCCTTCGCGGCGCCGGCCAGCTCGCCAAGCGCCTGCTGCACACGCTCGGGCAGCGCGTCGAACTTCGATTCGTCGATCTCGTCGTCTCACTGTGGCGGCGGCGCCCCTCGCCTCAGCCGCCGCATCCAGCCGCTGCCGCCGTCCGGCTGGGCGTCGAGGCGCGCCGACACTGCTTGCATCAGCGCCGACGCCGTCTCCCAGCTACCCCTCGGCACGCTGCGCTTGCCGAGACAGGTTCGCACGAGCGCGGCGAACGCAGTGCGGTCCGCGGCGGGGGTTGCCGCGCCCGGGAAGAGCCCGAAGTCCACCAGCCAGGTCCAGCCGTCCTCGTCGATGAGAACGGCTTGGGGCCTGACCCACCCGTGTGCGAGGCCGCGCTCATGAGCACTGTCAAGCGCGCTTGCAACCTCCGTGAGCGCAGCGAGCGCAGCCGACTGATCGAGATCTCCGCGCGCGAGCAGCTCCGTGATCGTGTCACCGCGGATCAACTGCATGGCCACGAACAGGCCGTGCTCCCATTCGCCGGCCTCGAACACCGAGGCGATGTGCGGATGCTGGGGCCACTCCTGCTGCCGGAAGCGCTCGACGAACGCGGGGTCGTGGCCGCGGCTCAGCCGCAGGTCGAGCACCCTCAGCGCCACCACGCGGCCCACGCCGACCTGCACGGCCTCGTACAAGACTCCGCGGGGCCCGGACCGCAGGTCCCGCTGGATCTCGAAGCCTCCGACGACGTCGCCACGCCCGAGCACGACAAACAGCCTAAAGGCAGTCGGGCGCCGATTCCGACTCCCGGTCGGGGACAAACCAGGGTGTTGCATGCCCTTGCACGCGCAGCAAAGTCGCCACCGGCTCCCGGATTCGTCGCAACAGCGAACCGCGCTTCAGAGTGCCGCTGCTCGCGCAACTGGGCGCTCTCGCGGGGGAGCGTGCGACTTCTGCACGTCGTCCAGAGGGGCAGTGCTGCTCTACTCGTGGCGCGGTCGCGGCGGAGCTGGTCGACCGCGATGAGCGAGTATGGCGCGTGCTGTACTTGCACGTGCTTGTCGGCCGGGCTGCTGATCGACCGACCGCTAGCATGCACGCGATGCCCATGACGGCGCTGACCTCGGCGGAGATCTCGCTGCCGAGCGCTCCGGATGCGCTGCGCGTTCGGGAGCGGATCGCGGCGCTGGCCGACACCGTCGATCTGGTTGGGCTGACGGACAACCACGCTGGTTTGCCGCGGATGTCGCCGCTCGCTGCTGTCGCGCTTGCCAGAGAGCAGGGGGTGAATACCGTCGTCCACGTCTCGTGCCGCGACCGCAACCGGCTGGCACTGCAGTCTCAGGTCGTGGGAGCGGCGGCGCTTGGCTCTGAGGGCGTTCTGTGTCTGTACGGCGACCCGGTGGACGGCGTTCCGCGCGTCAAGGATCTCACCGCTACCGCGCTGATCGCCAGCGCGAAGCAGTGGGCCAGCCCGCATGACCTCGCGGTCGGCGCCGTCGTCAACCCGTTCGCGCCAGACGAAGATCGCGAGCTGCGCTTGCTCGAGCGCAAGATCGCCGCCGGCGCCGAGTTCCTTCAGTCGCAGATGATTTTCGACCTCGACGCGCTCCGATCCTTCCTGGATCGCGCCGCCGGCCTGCTGACCAGCGTTCGCTTCTATGCGGGCGTGGCCCTGCTGCGCAGCGAGCGGATGGCGGACAACGTGCGCAGGCTGCCCGGCTGCCTGCTGTCTGACGCCGCGCACCGGCAGATCAGCATGGGTGGCGGCTTGGACCTCGCCACGCAAGTCGCGACCGAGCTGGCCTTAACGCCTGGAATCGATGCCCTGCACATCTTTCCGCTCGGGGCCGAGACGGAAACGCGCGAGGTCGCCGCCGCCTTCCGCAGCGCCCGCGGCGTACCGGCCCGACGACGCTAAGACACCGTCCATCGCGATGGAGGCCTCGGCACCCGCCCGAGGCTGATCCAACAACCGGGAACGCCCACAGTGCTGGTCCTCGTCTCTATGAAAGTGGGCGTGGTGTCAACTGTTGGTTCGGGGTCTTTGGGGCGGGAGCCCCGGGATTGGGTGCGTAGACGACCGGCCGGGTGTGGGCGGTCACCCGGAGGGCGGCCCCCCTTGGGGCCGAGCGCCTTTGGCGCTTGACGGCCGGCGCGGCGGGTCGGTCAGGGAGCTCGTGCGGGTGGTGGGTGTCGAGCGGCGCTCATGTCTCTATCGCCCCGTCGGCGTGGGGAGTAGGCGAAATGGGAGGCTCGTTCCGGCGGCGCATTTCCAAAGAGAGCCGTCAGGCGGCTAGACGAAAGCGGGCGCCTGCCGGAGCGAACGGTTCATTGCGGGTGAGCATGTGCCAGATCGCCTCGGTCAGCTTGCGCGACAGGTCGATCTGCGCGACCTTGGGGCCGCGCTGGCGGCCGAGGCGGCGCTTGGTGGCCAGGTAACGCTCGGCGTAGAGCGGGTGCTTGCAGGCGTTCAGCGCGGCCTCGAACAGCCCCCAGCGCAGATAGCGCGGGCCGTGCTTTGAGATCGGTCCGCGGCGGTCGGTGTTGCCAGACTGGATGACCCTGGGGCACAGGCCGGTGTAGCCGCACAGCTTCGCCGGCGATGAGAAGCGCTCGATGTCGCCGATCTCTGATGCGACGGTGAACGCGTTGATCCAGCCGAACCCCGGCGCGGTGACCAGCAGCGGGATGTAGCGGTGATCGGCGCCCAACTGCTTGAGCTGCACCGTCAGCTGCGCGATCTCAAGCTCGAGGTCGTCGATCACGCGCAGGCTGACCTCGACGTTGGAGCGCCACGGGTCCGGGATCGCCAGCTTGTCAAGCAGATCGCGGCCCGCGAGCCCGAACGGATCGCTCACCGGGCAGGGGTGCCCGAACGTCATCAGCGTCGCGTGGATGCGGTTCTTCAGCGTCGTGCGGTGACGCACCAGGTGCAGCCGAAAGCGCGCCAGCTCACGCTCGCGGCGAACCGACGGGTCAGGCAGCCAGATCGCCGGCACCAGATCGCGCCACGACAACTCGGCCAGCACCCGGGCGTCAATGCGATCGGTCTTGCAGGCCAGCGGCGCCAGGCCCTTGACCTTCTGCGCGTCGGCGACGAGCACCTCCCAGCCGTGCTCCTCAAGCGTGTCGTGCACGAAGCGCGCGCCGTTCATCGACTCGATCACCGCGCGCACGCGATGCCCGTGCAGGCGCCGCACAAGGCCGTGCAGCCCCTCGACGTCGGGCGGCACCGCGAGCTCCCCAGCCGGCTCGCCGCGCTCGTCAAGCAGGCAAATGTCCAATCGCCGTCGGCTCAGATCCAATCCAGCGTGCAACATGAGGCTGGGCCTCCTCCTGGTCGCTCTTCGATGACACGCTGAGCGTGCCACCGAGGAGGCCCCCTTTCATCGCAGTCC
>Ga0247713_1001715_pt1 | contig 10572 bp, 8 predicted proteins | sample 21E_NmetaG_FD_189936 | JGI IMG/M metagenome (GOLD analysis project Ga0247713, IMG submission 189936) | Soil microbial communities from hillslope of Landscape Evolution Observatory, University of Arizona, Oracle, AZ, United States - 2-1-E_N | ecosystem: Engineered > Artificial ecosystem > Mesocosm... | reverse complement strand
GGGCCGGGGTCGGCGGGGATGCGGGCGATCCGCTCCAGGGCCGAGGTGGGGGCGCCGGCCAGCGCCTCCTGCACCTGGGCCAGTGTGGCCCCCTGGGCCTGCAGGCGCTTGATGGCCACGACCTGCAGGAGGTGCCGGCGGCCGTAATAGGCCACCCGTCCCCGGACCTCGGGCCGGTCGAGCAATCCGAGGGTGGTGTAGTACCGGAGCATGCGCCGGTCGGGGACGGGTGTCACCCGGCCCGAGGCCGTCGGCGTCTCGGTGCCGTCGAGGGCGGCAGCCGCCCGCGCCGCCAACTCGTCGATGCGCCAGCTCTCCATGCTGTCGCATTATATGACACTGTCACAGTTAATGCGACAGTGTTGTGGGCTTGGGCCACGCCACGAAGGGGACCGCCGAGGGGTCGAGGCCGTCAGGAGGCAGTCGCGCAACGCCGGACGGGCAGGAGGACGGTGGCGGGGGCCCGGCGAGTGAGCTCGAAGACGAGCTCCCAGTCGAGGGCGACATCTCGCTCATCGGCGAGCTCGACGGCGTCGGCGAGCTGGCCCGTGGCGAGGTCGGGCGTCGCGTCCGGACCGACTCTGCGGTGCCCTCGGCGCTGGTCGTCATCCGGCAGCGAGTCACCGCTGAAGACGCGGTTCCACCCGCCACCGGCTCTCTACGTGGGCAGCGTGCAGACCACGTGGATCGCCTGGCCCTCGTGGCGGAAGATGAACGCACCCCCGGCGGTCTGGCAGATCTCCTGCATCGCCGCCGTGGCCTCCGGGTGGTGTTCCCCGACTTCGACCACGACAAAGGAGCACCCCAGCACCGGCACTCCGTACACGTCGTCATAGACGAGTCCGCCGTCACCGGTGCAGGCCTCGCGGTAGGCCCGGTGCAGCGGCGGCTCCTCCAAGTCCGGTCGCGTCAAGACACCGCCTCGTGCCGCGTACGCGACGCACTCACCTTGGTTGGCGAACGATGAACCGCCCTCGCGGACGAGTTGCTTCCAGCCTCCGTGCTGGCATGCGTGCGCGTTCGCCGAGTTTCCCCGGTTCGGCTCGCCCGCCTGGGCTGCGCCCGCTCCCAGCACCATCCCCGCCAGCAGGCCTAGCCCCATCAGGCCCGCCCGGTAGACAGCCCACACGCTCCGTTGCTCTCTCAACTGATCTTCTCCTCGCTCGGTCCTACCTTTCAGGGAGAAGGCGTGCATCGCCGGTGAACAGCCGTTCATGTGTGATGAACGAGGCCTGGCCTGGCGCGAAAATGCCGCCGTGCGAGAGAACCGAGGCGTCGAGGCGGCCCGCGTGTGGGGGGACGGGTCATCGGGAGCGCCGGCGTCACGGACCATGGTGACCGCCGTGGCGTCTCTCCCCGGCCGCAGGGAGCCGTCTTCTCCCTTCACCGACCACTTCGCCGACGCCGTCTGCCGGCACCACGGCCGGGTGGTCTCCCGGGGAGCGTGGTTGGGCGCCGCCTTCCCCACCGCTCGGGCTGCGGTCGCCTGTGTCCTCGAGGTGCGACGCCGGTGGACCGCCGAGGACCGCCATCCCGTGGCGGGCCTGGCTCTCCACGCCGGCGAGGTGACCGATGCCGGCGGGGAGCTCGTGGGGGAGGGCATCGTGACCGCCGCCGCTCTCGCCGCTGCCGTCGCCCCGGGTGACGTCTTGTGCACGGGTCCCGTACGGGAACTGGCCGCCGGTCTGCCCGGGGTGGACTTCGTCTCCCACGGCTCGCTCGACGCCTACCCGGTCGATCGCCCCGTCGCGGTGTTCCGGCTGGCCGAGGTGGCGGAGGCCGCTTGGGCACCGACCCCTCTCGTCGGACGAGATCGCGAGCGCGCCGAGCTGCGGCAGCTCCTGCGACGGGCACTCCTCGGTCGAGGTGAGCTCGTGCTCCTGACCGGCGAAGCGGGTGTTGGCAAGACCTATCTGGCCGACGACCTTGTCACTGAGGCCAGAGCGTTCGGGGCCCAGGTACTGGCCGGGCGGTGCCAGCAGGATGCGACCCTGCCCTACCTGCCGTTCGTCGAGATGCTCGACGCCCTTCTGCCGGAGATGCTGGCGCCAGAGCAGGCGCGGCAGTTTCTCGCCGAGGACGCCCCGCAGCTGGCCAAGATCATGCCGCGGCTGCGGACGCTGCTCCCGGACCTCCCCGCCGCCCTCGACCTTCCCCCCGCTCAGGAGCGCCGCTACCTCTTTCAGGCCGTGCAGGCCTTCCTGGCCCGGCTGGCCGAGCTCCGCCCGCTCGTCCTGGTCGTCGAGGACGTGCACTGGGCTGACGACGCCACCCTCCAGCTGCTGCGCCACGTGGCCGAACAGACGGCGGAGATGCCGGCGTTGGTGATGGCGACCTGCCGCGACGAACCCGTCGAGCGGGGCGAGCGGCTCGAGGGCCTGCTCGAAGAGCTGCTGCGCCGGCGCCTCGCCCGGCGCATGCGGCTCGAGCCGCTGTCACCACCGTCAGTCGCCGCCATGCTGGCGGCCCTTGCCCTGCAGGACCCGCCCCCGGAGGTGGTGGAGACCGTGTGGGGGGAGACCGACGGGAACCCGTTCTTCGTAGAGGAGGTGTACCGGCACCTGCACGAGGAGGGGAAGCTCTTCGACGAGCGAGGCCGCTTCCGGCGCCAGCTCACCGTCGACGTTCTCGACGTCCCCGAAACGGTGCGGCTCACGCTCCAGCGTCGCCTCGACCGCCTCGGCGCGCCCACGGGCCAAGTGCTGGCTGCCGCCGCAGTCATCGGACGGGACTTCCCCGTCCGGCTCCTCGACGGACTTCGCGAGGTCTCTCCCGACGAGCTCGCCGATGCGCTTGAGCGGGCGGAGCGGGCGGGACTGGTCAGGCCGTCGTCGGGCGACACGCTCCACTTCACCTTCACCCACGAACTGGTGCGCCAGACCCTGCTGGCCGGCATCCCGACCCTCCGTCGCCAGCGGCTGCACGCCCGGGTGGCGGATGCCATGGAGCAGCTGGTGCGCCACCCCGAGGAGCACGCCGCGGAGATCGCCTATCACCTGGGCGAAGCCGGCGACGCCGCCGATCCGAACGTCGCCGTCCGTTTCCTCGCCCTCGCTGGGGACCGGGCCGTGGCCGGCGCCGCGTACGCCGAGGCGCTCCAGGCGTACGAGCGCGCCCTGGCCTACCCCGAGGGCGACCTGAGGACCAGGGGGGCTTTGCTCTTCGGGCGGGGGGTGGCCCGCCACGGCGTAGGCGAATGGCAGGGCGCAGTCGACGACTGGCATGCCGCGGTGAGCACTTATGAGCGGGTGGGCGACGCCGACGGGGTGGCGGCCGTGGCCCTGCGCATCGTGCTCCGGATGAGCGCCAGCGGACGGGTCGTCGAAGGGCTCGAGATGGCGGCCCGTGCGCTTCGCGCCCTGGGCAGCGGTGCCCACCCGGCCCGGGTCCGCCTCTTGGCGGTGACGGCCAAGATCAGGTCGCTCGCCTGCGACTACCCGTCCGCCGAGGCAGCCCTCGCCGAGGCCTTTCCCGACGCCGAGGTTCTCGGGGACCGCCCCCTGCTGGGCGAGGTCCTGACCTACCAGGGTTTCGTGCACTGGACGCACATGGAGGTGGCCGCGGGCGTGGAGACGACGGGGCAGGGCCTGGCCCTGGTCGACCCCGCGGAGGGTGTCTTCGCCCATTCCGAGGCGATGTGGGAGCTCCTCGGGTGCTCGCTGCTGGCCGGCCGCCTGGGCGAGGTCGCCCAGAGGCTGGGCGAGCTCGACGCCTCCGCGGCGCGATCCGGGAATCCGATCGCCCTCTACGCCGCTCCCCTCTACCGGGCGCTGCTGGCGGCCGCCGCGGGCGACCTCGCCGCCATGGAGTCCTGGGCCGAGGAGACCCTTGGGTTCTGCGAGCGGGCGGGGCTGCCGTGGGGTTCGGTCGCCCACGGCTACCTCGGCTGGGCGGCCCTGTGGCGGGGGCGGTGGGACGACATGCGGAAGTACTTCGAGGAGGCGGCGCGCCGGGAGCCCCCCGGGTTCTTCCGGGGCGCCGACCCCGCCGGCCTCGCGCTGTCGCTGGCCTACTGCGGTGAACCGGAGCAGGCGCTCACAGTGATCGATCAGTTGGAGCAGGACGGCAAGCTGCCTCGGTCCGGCGTGCGCAACCCGCTGGCGTCGTGGTCCGCACTGCTGTCCACCGTCGAGGCGCTGGTGGTGATCGGTGAGCGCGAGCGGGCGGGCTCGCTCTACCCCGTCCTCGTCGAGGGCATCGCCACGGGAGCGGTCCTGGACCTGTGGTGCGGGCGCCTTCTGGAGCGGGTGGCGGGACTGGCGGCGGCGGCGGGAGGCCGGTGGGAGGAGGCCCAGCAGCACTACGAGCGGGCCCTGCGCCAGGCCGGTGAGCTGCCTCACCGGGTCGAAATGGCCGAGGTGCGCCGCTGCTACGCGGCGATGCTGCTCGAACGGGCCCGGCCGGGCGACCAGGAACGAGGGCGGCGGCTGGCCCAGGAGGCGATCCAGCAGTACGCCGCCCTCGGCATGACGGGCCGGGCCGGCTTGACCCAGCAGCTGGTTGCCTCGGGCGGGGGGCGACCGGCGCCGGCGCCCGACGGCGGGACAGCCGAGCCCAGTCGCCGGAACCGCCTGCGCAGAGAGGGCGAGGTGTGGACCGTCCACTACGCAGACCAGGTGGTCCGGGTCCGTGACGCGAAGGGCTTTCACTACCTGGCCCGGCTGCTCCGAGAACCCGGCCGGGAGTTCCATGTGCTCGACCTCGGGTACGAGGGCGGCGAGCCCGCAGTTGCCGTGCCGGCGCCGGCCTGGGACGAGACCCAAGGCCGCGGCTTCGGCGACGCCGGCGCCCTCCTCGACCCCAAGGCCAAGGCGGCCTACCGGCGACGCATGGAGGAGCTGAACGAGGAGCTCGACGAAGCGGTGTTGTTCAACGACCCGGAGCGTGCCGCCCGGGCCGAGGAGGAGCTGGAGGCGCTCAAGGCCGAGCTGGCCCGGGCGGTGGGCCTCGGGGGCCGGAACCGGCCGGCGGCCTCGTCCGCCGAGAAGGCCCGCCTCAACGTCACCCGGGCCATCCGGTCCGCCGTCCAGCGCCTCGCCGGCGCCAACCCCCAGCTCGGCGACCATCTTCGCCTCACCGTCCGTACCGGCACCTTCTGCTCCTACCAGCCCGATCCCGCCGCCCCGACCGTCTGGGACGTCTAAACGCCTCGTCGTTCAGCCCCGTTGAACGGCCGTTCAGGGCAATTGCACGCCTTCTCGTCGTACGGGTTCTGACCAAAGGAGAGCGTCATGGAGCTAAAGGAGCAGCTGAGCGTCAACGAGGTCGTGGAGACCTACCAACGGGCGTGGAGCGAGGAGGGTCCCGCACAGCGCCGCCTGCTGGAGCTGGTGCTGACCGAGGACGCCGAGCTGGTCCAGCCCAACGGCCGGGCGGGCGGTCGCGATGCCGTCCTGCAGCGGATCGCGGGCCTGAACGATCGGTGGCCGGGCGCCAGCGTCGTGATCACGAGCGGCGCCGACGAGCACCACGGCTTTGTCCGCTACACGTGGGAGCTCCGTGGACCCGAGTCGGTCCTCCTCACCGGGTTCGACATCGGCGAGCTCGCGCCCGACGGGCGCCTCCGTCGCGTGGTCCAGTTCTTCGGCCCCTTCCCGCCGGCGAGCTGAGCGGCGACCCTCAAGAAAGGAACAATGACCCGTGCGAACAATTGTGCGCCGTGTGGCGGGAATCGCCATCGGCATCGCCGTGAGCGCCGTCGTCGGGACAACCTCTGCTGGAGCGATCCTCCAAGACGCAGGGGGCGCCGTGAACGTTCTTGCCGAACCGCCTGCGGACGTGAGCCCCGACGTGTTGGCCAGTGATACGCAGGCCTTCGTCTTCGTGGAACAGGCGTGCGTCACCCTGACGACGGGCCTGGCCGTCGACGTCATCAACCCGGCGGGAACGTACAGCGACGTGTTGACACAACGGGGCGTCATCCCGGCAGGGACACAAGTGGACAGCTACTACGTCCATTTCGATCAGGTCCAGACATCCAGCGGCACGGTCTCCGGGACATTGACGTTCGATCGACCGGTGCTCGGGCTGATCTACCGCACACCGACCCTCAACTCGACCGACGCGACAATGGGCGCACCGGGTACCCAGTACCCGGAAGGGCCGGACACCCTCGCGCGGGGCTATGACGGCCCCTCCTACGTCAGCGTCAGTGTGGACGGGCGCACGGTGACGTTCTCTGCGCAGGTGAGCGCATACCAGGAGGAGCTGCGGATCATCACGACGGGCACGTGCGAAGCGGAGACCCTGGCGGACTGCAAGAACGGGCGGTGGGACGCCTACGGCTTCAGGAACCAGGGCCAGTGCGTGAGCTTCGTCGCCACGAACAGCAGGCACGCAGAGGCGGCCTTCTCCTAGAGAGCGCGGTTTGGTAGTTCCGGGCCGCTCTGTCGCGCCGGAACTACCAAACTCTCTGGTGAAAGCAGCGCCGCATCCGCCGGTTGCCGATTCCCTGAACCGCACGACCGGCGGAAGCAGCCGCCGCCCCGGGCGATTGCGTTCGCCGCCGCCCATGATCGCCCGTAGACTCCCTCGGTGGTCATGACGGGTCTCGGGGCTATAGCTCAGTCGGTTAGAGCGCACCCCTGATAAGGGTGAGGTCGCTGGTTCGATTCCAGCTAGCCCCACGGACGGGCCGGCGCCGGTGAAGGCACTCCGACGGGGTGCCCTCGCCCTCGTGCTGGCCGGCATCGCCGCCGCCGGCGTGCGGTTCAAGCGCGGCGGTCCCGTGCCCCTGCAGCAGGGCGGGTGGCGCGAGCTCAGTGGCCCGGAACTGAAGTAGCCGTGCGCGCCGTGGTGGTGGGGGCGGGAGCGGTCGGCGTGCGCGCCGCCCGCCAGCTGCTGTTCCTCGGACAGGTCGACGGGCTGGGCATCGTCGAGCCTCAGCAGGCTCGGCTGGAGGCGGTGGTGGCGTCCCTCGGGGAGCCGGCCACGCCCGTGGTGAGCCCGGCGGGCGCAGACGTCGTCCTGCTGACCGGTCCCCGCGGCCACCGCGAGTACGCCGAGTCGGCCCTCGACGCCGGCGCCTCCGTGGTGTCGGTCTCCGACGACGTCGAGGATGTGCGCGCCCTGCTCGCCCTCGATTCCGAGGCCGTCGAGCGGGGCCTCCACGTGGTCGTCGGCGCCGGCTTCTCGCCCGGGCTGTCGTGCCTCCTCGCCGCCCACGCCGCCCGCAGCTTCGAGGCGGTGGAGGAGATCCACGTGGCCAAGGTGGGAACGGGGGGGCCGGCGTGCGCCCACCAGCACCACGTGGCCCTGCAGGGTCCTGCCATCGAGGCCGGCCCGGGCACCTGGCGCCGGCACCGGGGCAGTTCCGGCCGGGCCCTCATGTGGTTCCCCGACCCGGTGCGCGGGGTGGACTGCTACCGCGCCGCCTTGCCGGAGCCGGTCGTGCTCGCCCCCGCCTTTCCGGACGCCGAGCGGATCACCGCCCGGGTGGGCGCCAACCGGCGGGACCGGGCCACCGCCCACCTCCCCATGCTCCGCCGGCCCCATCCCGAGGGCACCCTCGGCGGGGTGCGGGTCGAGGTCCGTGGCCGCCACGGCGAGGTTCACAGCGACCGGGTGCTGGGGGCCGTCGACCGCCCGGCGGTGGCCGCCGGCGCGGTGGCCGCCCTCGCCGCCCGGTGGGTGGTCGACGGGCGCCTGGCCCGCACCGGCGCCGGCGGGCTGGCGTCGCTGGCCGACCCGGGCCCGTTCCTCGCCGCCCTGGCCGACCGGGGCGTCAAGGCCGCGGTCTTCGAGGGCGCCGGTGCCTCAGCGAACCAGGCGTGACATCCGCCGGTCGGCGAGGACCTTGCCACCGGTCTGGCACGCCGGGCAGTACGTGACCTCGTAGGACTCATACGACACCCGGCGCAGGCCGTCGCCGCAGACGGGGCACGGCGTGCCGTGGCGGCCGTGCACGACCCAGTGATCGCCGACCTTGGTCGGCAGCCCGCCGCTCCGCCGGCGCTCGACCTCCAACCCCTCGGTGAGCACCGCCCGCACCGACTCCACCAACCGTTCCCGCTCCTCACCCGACAGCGACCTCAACGACGCGTAGGGCGACACCCGGGCCCGGTGCAGGCTGTCGTCGGTGTAGCCCCGGCCGATGCCGGCGACGGTGGACTGCCGGCGCAGCAGCGTGTGCACCCGCCGGCCGTCGTCACCGTCGAGGATCAGCCGGGCGAACTCGTCGGAGAAGGGCTCCGGGCCCAGGCCGGCCAGCGGGCCGTCGTCGCCCTCGGCCAGCACCCACCACCCGGCCTTCTTCTCGGTGCCGAACTCCTTGACCAGCACCGAGGGCCGGCCGTCGAAGAGGAACCGCACGACGCCGAACTTGGGCCGGGTGCTCTTGGGCGGCGCCTCCACGTCGACCCGGCCGCCCTGGGACAGGTGGACCAGGACCCGGGGGCCACCGAAATCGAGGATCAGGAACTTGCCCCGCCGGCCCACCGAGACCAAGGTCCGACCGGCCAGCGACTCCGGCGCCGGCGCGTACGTCTTCAGCCCCGAGAACGACAGAGGCATCGCCTTCTCGAACTCCGCCCCGCCGACCGCCGCCTCCAGCCGTTCGGCCAACGCCTGCATCTCGGGCAACTCGGGCACCGGCGAAGTCTACGGCCGGCTTACCGGCGAGCAGCCCTCCAGGCGCCCGGCGCCAGCCCGTGGGCCCGCTTGAAGGCCCGGCTGAACGCCTCCTCCGAGTCATAGCCCACCCGGCGGGCGACGGCGGCCACACCGTGGTCGGTGGCCGCCAGCAGCTCCTCGGCGATGTGCATCCGCCACTCGGTGAGGTACCGGATGGGGGACCGGCCGAGCACCTGGCGGAAGCGCTCGTCGAGCACCGAGCGGGAGACGGCGGCGCCGGCGGCCAGATCCGTCACTGTCCACCGGCGGTCGGGCTCGGCGTGGAGAGCGGCCAGCGCCGGCGCCAGCACCGGGTCGCTGAGGGCCGCGAGCCATCCCCGGTCGATGGCCGGTGTCGTGGCCAGGTGCAGGCGCAGCACCTCCTTGAACACGAGCTCGGCCAGCCTGGGGTCGGCCGGCTGCACGGGTTGTGTGGCCGAGGAGCTGGCGACGGCGAAGTCGATGCTGGCCCGAACCCATTCGAGCGCCGGCCCTTCGGGCGGACGGACGACGAAGATCGGCGGCAGGGCCCGCAGGGCCGGGTTGAACAGTGGATGCTGGGAGTGGAGGTAGCCACACACGATGTCGGTGCGGTCGCCGCCGGCGCCGTACTGGATGACGGGCAGGGCCTGCCAAGGCGGAGGGGCGATGAGGGTGGCGATGGGCACCACGTCGGCCGTCTCCTGCCCTCCCACCGAGTGGTGGTCACCGTAGGGCATGACGACCACGTCACCGTGGCCGGCCCAGTGCCTCTCGCCGTCGTCGAGGGCCATCCAGCACCGGCCTGCGGCGACGATGTGGAACATGATCAGGCGCTCGGCGCCGGGATGCAGCATGCCGGCCATCTCGGGCGCGGTGGGCGACTCGTAGCCCCACCCCTCGGTGAACTCCGAGCGGAAGAAGATCGCCCCGTCGAGACGGAGCTGGGCCAGAACCGCGTCAAGCGGCTTCTCGGTCAGGTGCTGCGGTGTCGCGGTCATGGTCTTCGAACCCTCCGGCGCGGACACTCATGGTGTCAGCCCACCCCACAAGGAGAACATCACAATGCCGAAGTTCGTTATCGAGCGCACGCTACCCGGCGCCGGCAACCTCATGACCGAAGACCTCCAGGCCATCTCCCAGAAGTCCGTGGAGGTCCTCGACTCCATGGCCGGACGGGCGCAGTGGCTGCAGACCTACGTCACTGACGAGAAGCTGTTCTGTGTCTACATCGCCGACGACGCCGAGACCGTGGCCGAGCACGCCACGGCGGGCGGCTTCCCGTGCGACGCCGCCCGCCCCGTGCACGCCATCATCGACCCGACGACGGCCGAGGTGCCCGCGTGACCGGCGGGCGGTGATCTGGCGCGCCACAACGGGCCTCCTCGCAGGGAGGCCCGTTGTGCCGGCGCCGAAGGGGCTCAGGCCGCGGAGAGTGCGTCGACCTTGACCGCGGTGATGCGGATGTCGTGGGCCTTGATGCGACCGTCGCTGTCACCGCTGCCGCACATCAGGTTGACCTGCACCGGGCGGGGGTTGTCGATGGCGATGCTCCACGATGCCGCGAAGCCGCTGTGGCCGAGGGTGGTGCGGGGCAGGTACAGGTTGGTGTCGTCCCGCTGCGTGCCGCCGAGGTCGTACAGGTAGCACTTGGCGTCGGCGTCACCGTCGAAGACGCCTCGGGTGTTGCGGAACCAGGCCTTGGCATTGACGATGTACTTGCCCGCCGGCAGGTCGAGCCACCCGACCGAGCTGTACACGTTGCACGGCGCACCGCCCGAGCAGTACCACCAGACGTCTACCGGCCCGGGCACCCGCACCGAGTAGCCGCCGGCCCCGGCGCCTGCCGGCCCCGCCGGACCTGCCGGCCCCGTCTCACCTTGCGGCCCCGCCGGCCCCGCGGGACCTGCAGGTCCGGCGGGACCAACCGCCCCGGTCGCCCCCGCCGGACCTGCAGGTCCCGCGGGGCCGGCGGGGCCGCAA
>Ga0247713_1001713_pt1 | contig 10578 bp, 6 predicted proteins | sample 21E_NmetaG_FD_189936 | JGI IMG/M metagenome (GOLD analysis project Ga0247713, IMG submission 189936) | Soil microbial communities from hillslope of Landscape Evolution Observatory, University of Arizona, Oracle, AZ, United States - 2-1-E_N | ecosystem: Engineered > Artificial ecosystem > Mesocosm... | reverse complement strand
ATCGCTAGCCGGGCGACGCTCACCCGCCGCCCGGCTAGCGATCGAGCTCGTCGAACAGCCACGCGAGCGTCCCCGCGCGGATCGGGCCGATCCCCGCGACCGCGCGCAACTCCTCGCCGCTGGCGGCGAACACCGCCGGCAGCGAGCCGAAGTGCGCGAGCAGCCGGCGCGCGCCCACGGTCGAGATGCCGGGCAGGCAGGTCAGCACGTCCTCGGCGACGGCGGCCCGATCCTCGGTCGGGCGTCGCGGGCGCGGCCGGCCACGCGTCTGGCTCGGACCGCCGCCCTCCAGCCGCGCCAGGCGCTCGAGCCAGTGCGCCGTGTCGCGCGCGTCCTGCGTCGCCACGACCGCCGCGCCGCTGAGCAGCACGCGCGCGAGCGCCCCCTTCCACGAGCTCTGCGCGATGTGGATCGGCACGCCCTCGACCACGACGACGACGGCCTCGTAGGCCTCGGCGAGCCGCTCGATCTGCTCGAACAGGCGGCGGTCCTTGATCGACGCGGCGAGATCGGCACCCGTCTTGCGCTCGACGATGACGCGGTCAGACAGCACGTAGTCGCCGACCGGCAGCTGCGCCGCCGTCGCCTCGAGACCCGCCGCGCGCAGCATCCGCGGGATCCCGGAGCGCTCCTCGCGGTGGTCGTAGAGCAGCGAGAGCACGCCGACAGGATCCACCACCGCCATTATGGGCGCTCTGACCAGTTCCGACGCCAACGGCCTAAGCTGTCGCCGATGCGCTGGACGGCGACGAACAGCGAGGGCTACCCGGCGCCGGCGGCGCTGGCCACCGACGTCGTCGTGCTGACCGTGCGCGAAGGCGCCCTGTTGGCGCTCACGGTCGCCCGCGACGGCGACCGCGACGACCGTGCGCTGCCCGGCGGCTTCGTCGGCATCGGCGAGCGCCCGCTGGACACCGCGCTGCGCAAGCTGCACGAGAAGACCGGGCTCGAGGCGCCCTACGTCGAGCAGCTCGGTGCGTTCGCCGACCCCGGCCGCGACCCGCGCGGCTGGATCCCGTCGATCGCCTACCTCGCGCCGGTGCCGCCGGGGACCGTGGTGCCCGACACGAGCGCGCGGTGGATCCCCGCCCGCGGCGACACGCCCCTGGCCTTCGACCACCGCGAGGTGCTCGACGCCGCGGTGCGGCGCATCGAGGGCAAGCTGTGGTGGTCGAACGTGACGGTCGGCATGCTGCCGGGCGCCTTCACGCTCAGCGACGCGCGCCGCGTGTACGAGGCGATCGCCCAGACGCGCTACGACCCCGCGACGTTCGGCCGCGACCTCAAGGCCACCGGCCTCATCGAGCCGACCGGCGCGCAGCGCGCGACCGGCCCCGGCCGGCCCGCCGCGATGTACCGCTTCACGTCCAATCGTCCCGAGTGGGGCGCCGGGCGGCGCAAGCGCATCGCGGTCGTGTGAGCAACGTCACGCAACTTTTTCCCACCGCTCGCGGCGCTCCGGATACGTTCGCGTTCAACAGGCGCAACGTGCGGATCAGGGGGCAAGAGGGATGGCGTATCGGCGTAGGTCGGCGGCGGCGCTCGCGGCGCTGGCGATGACGGCTGGACTGGTCTGCGTGGCCAACGCGCAGGCGCTCGCGCTCAACATCAACCTCGGCCCGATCCACATCGGCGTCAACCTCAGCGCGCCGTACATCGAAGGGCTGCTGACCGGGCAGACCCAACCACTGGACACCGTCGGCAACCTCGTCTGCGTGCCCGGCCAGAAGGTGGGCGGCCACCTGCCGGACGGCCAGCCGGTCAGCCAGGCGCTGTGCGCGATCCCCGCGCTGGACTACCAGTACGTCACCCGCCTGCGCCAGCCCGGCGGCGGCGAGATCGTGCGTCGCCACACCGCGCTCATCAACATCCCCACGCCGCTCAACGTCGACGGCGACCTGCTGCCGGACGTCATCGCGACCGTCCAGGTCTTCAGCCTCACGCAGTTCACCGTGCGGATCGAGCGCGTGCTCGGCGAGCTGTCGACGCTGCCGCTGAAGGTCGAGGCGATCGTCGACGACCCGACCGCGGGCGCGCTGCCGCGCGAGAACATCAACGTCGGCTACGACGCCCGCGACGGCCGTGCGCCGAACAGCTGGAAGGCGACCGCCACGCTGCCCGACGACGGCAGCGACGCGCTGACGACCCTGAACATCGTCAAGGACGTGGTCGGCGCCGGCCCGACGATCAAGACCGTCGGCGGCCTGTTCGACGGCGACTCGCTCGCGCGCCGCGACCCGATGGGCGGCGAGATCGCCTACACGCCGGTCCCGACGCAGGCGACGCTCGGCCTCACGCTGGGCTCGTACATGGAGGTCCGCGCCGGCGCGAACCTGCCGGTCGGCGTCAAGGCCCGTGCCGAGATCGTCAACGGGCCGCGCGAGCAGCTCGTCGACTTCAACCTGGCGGGCCTGCCGCAGAGCCTGCGCGTGCGCCTGGAGGAGCCCGGCACGAACCAGCGCATCGTGACGTACGCCGCCTCGGCGAGCGTGCCGTCGCTCGGCGCGACCTACAGCGACGCGACCGGCGGCACCGTGGCGACGAAGGTCGTCGCGAAGGCCGGCGGCCTGCCGACCGGCATGGTCCTGCATCAGACCGGGGCGCGCGCCGCGACGTTCAACGCGACCGGCGGGACGCTGGGCAGCGTCGAGGTCGGCTACGCCAACGGCGAGCCGCGCCTGCTCACCAACGCCACCCACCCGTACGCGCGCATCTTCGACGACGGCACGCTGAAGTCGTACGCGGGCCGGATCGACGGCCTGCGGTCGGCATCCGTCGACGCCACGACGAAGATCGACGGCGAGCTGCAACTCGGGCCCGACGCGCGCAAGCCGCTGCGCGCGCTCGTCGACATGCCCGGCCGGCACATCGACGCGCTGCTCGAGGACCTGCCGCGCCATCTGAAGGTGCTCTACGACGCCGACGGCGGGGTCATCGACTACAACGCCTTCGGCGAGACGATCGACGACATCACGCTCGACGCCGAGCAGACGACGCCCTTCTTCGGGCGCGTCAAGCGCATCCACGGCCACATCGGCGGCCTGCCGTCGCAGGCCACGGTGAACATCAAGCCCAACGGCGGCGGCGTCAGGCTCGACGCCAACAACCCAATCGGCTCGGTCGAGGCGCTGCTGACCAGCGGTCCCGACGCCGGCCTGCCGGCCGGCCAGCTCGGCGCCCAGGTCGAGGACCTCGCCGACCGCTTCACCGCGTTCGCGCGCGTCGAGGGGCTGCGCCTGGTCGACGTGACGACCGGCCCCGGCGACGCCGTCGCCGGCCACATCCAGCTCGCCAGCAAGCCGCTGCGCGTGCGCTACCTGCGCACGGGTCAGACGATCGACGCCTCGCTGTCGCCGATCCCGAGCGACATGACGGTCAGCTTCGACCCCGACGGCGGCAAGGTCGACTACAACGCCAACGGCCCGATCGACGCGATCGACGCCACGGTCACCTCCGACGCGCCACTGTTCGGACGCGTCCAGCGCATCGTGGCGCGCGTCGAGAAGCTGCCCGACGTCGTCGGCATCGGCTTCAAGCCGGCCAGCGGCTCGGGCGTCGACTTCTCGGCGACGCCGGCCGTCGGCATGGTCCAGGCCGCGCTCGACGACGGCGTCAACAGCGCCGCGCCGCTGGCGGCGGGCAAGTCGGGCGTCGTCATGAAGGACGTGCCGAGCGAGTTCTCGCTCTTCGGGCGCATCTTCAACGTCAGCTCGGCGAAGGTGACGACCGTCGGCGCGAACCTCGAAGCCGCGCTGAAGACCGGGCCGCTCGCCAACAACGAGTTGCAGGACCTCGATCTCGACGTGACGTTCGACACGCCGGGCGACGCGGTCGCCGACCCGGCGCGCATCGTCGCCTTCGTGCAGGACCTGCCGATGACGCTGACGCTCAAGCAGCAGGGTGCGAAGACGATCTACGACGCGCACAGCACCGTCCCGAAGGTCACGCTGGACGCCCGCAACCTGCCGGGCGGCAGCAGCGGCGGCTCGCTGGACGGCGGCCTGCACAACGCGGTCGGGACGCTGACCGGCGTGCCGACGCATTTCGAGATCGCGCAGAGCCCGAAGGCGGGGGTCACCGCGGACGGCGCCTTCACCCGCGCCGATCTCGAGGCGTGGGACCACGGGCCGCAGAACGCCGCGTTCCCGGAGGACAACCGCAACAAGGTCGCGCTGAACACGCGTGACGGGCGGCTGCACGTGCAGGCGCGGGTGTTCGCGCTGAGCAAGGTGCTGCTCGGCACGTCGCTGACGACGAGCGTCGAGACGGCGTTCGGCTCGACCCCGGCGCCGCTGGACATCGCGGTCGACGGCGGCACCGGCGGCGAGCCGCTGGACCTCGACGTCGTGGTGGACGACCTGCCGCTGTCCTCGACGTTCACGCTGAGCCAGTTGGGCGGGATGAAGCTCGGCTGGACCGCGGGAGCGGCGAACACCGACGTGGCGGTCAAGCTGTCCGCCAAGGACGTCGGGGCCGACCTGACGCTGACCGACCTGCCGTCGTTCGTCGACGTCTGCATCGGCGGCGGCCTCGTCGGCTGCTCGCCGAAGGCGCCGTCGTTCTTCAGCCGCGGCGGCGACACGCTGATCTTCCCCAACGCGTTCACCGCGGTGACCAACGCCAACGGGACGATCCGGATGGGCGGCAAGGTCTGCCTGCCGCCCACCGACGGCGACGGCGAGGCGCTCAGCCCGCCCGGGACGGTCTACGGCGCGTGCCTGAACGGCACGTCCCCCAACCGCATCGAGATCGACAACCTGCGCCTCAAGCAGCAGCGCCTCGAATTCGGCTCCGGCGACACGACCAACGAGGACGAGGACGGCGATCCGCTCGAGGACGACCTGCTCAAGCTGTGGCTCGAGGGCGACAGCCAGGGCATCCGGGTCAACAACCTGCACGTGCGCAACGACACGTCGGACTCGTCGACGATCGTGCGGGCCGGCCACAACGGCGGCCTGCCGCTGCGCAACTCGAGCGACCACTTCTTCCTGCTGGCAGACATGTCGGGCATCCCCAACACGGAGATCCGGCACAACCAGATGGAGTGCGACGACCTCGACGTGAAGGTCGACCTGCCGGTGCTCGGGCTGACCGACGTGCTGCCGTTCCCGGGCGAGGTCGTGCTCGGCGACATCTGCATCGACTAGCAGGCGCAGGAACGAGTGACGTGAGTCCGGGCATCCGTGCCCGGACTCCGATGCACCCCTACTCGCGCTCGATCGCCAGGTGCGGCATCCGCCGCTCCAGCCAGCGCGGGGCCCACCACGCCTTCTCGCCGACGACCTGCATGAGCGCCGGCACGAGCAGGCAGCGGATGACCAGCGCGTCGAGCAGGACCGCCATCGCCAGCCCGAGGCCGAACTCCTTGATCACGCGTTCGGGCGTCAGCGCGAACGCCGTGAACACGACGATCATGATGAGCGCCGCCGCGGTGATGACCCGCCCCGTCGTGGCCAGGCCGTTGCGCACCGCCAGCGACGCGTCGCCCGTGCGCAGCCACTCCTCGCGCACGCGCGACATGAGGAACATCTCGTAGTCCATGCTCAGCCCGAAGACGATCGCGAACGTCATCACGGGCACGAAGGACTCGATCGGTCCGCTGCCGACGCCAAGCGCGTCGGCCAGGAAGCCGTCCTGGAAGACGAGCGTGATGAAGCCCAGCGCCGCGCCGATCGACAGCAGGTTCATGAGCGCCGCCTTGATCGGGATGAACACGCTGCGAAACACCGCCATGAGCAGCATCGCGCTGAGCAGCACGACGAAGCCGACGAACAGCGGCAGCTTGTCGGCGATGACCGCGGTGAAGTCCTCCTGCGACGCCACCTGGCCGCCCACGAACACCTCGGCTCCCGTCTCGCGGGCGACCGGCGGCAGCACCTCGCCGCGCAATCGCTGCAGCAGGCGGGTCGTCGCCTCCTCGCGCGGTCCGGTCGTGGGGAACATGACGATCGTCGCGATCGCGCCGTCGCGCGAGAGCTGCGGCGGCGCGACCTGGGCCACGCCCGGGTCGCGCCTGACCGCCGCGGCGACGCGGTCGGCCGCGCTCGCCTGGCCCGGCCGCTGGAGGTCCACCGCGAGCAGGAACGACCCGCTCGTGCCGGCGCCGAACGCGTCGGCGATGAGGTCGTAGGCCTCGCGCGTCGTCGTGCCCGGCGGGTCCAGGCCCGCGTCGGCGCTGCCCAGGCGCATGTGCGTGACCGGCAGCGCGAGCCCGAGCAGGATCGCCAGCGACAGCGCGATCGCCGCCCACGGGCGCCGCTGCACGGCCTGCGCCCAGCGCGACCAGGCGGGGCTCACGCCGGAGATCCCCACCGCGGCGGACTCCTGCGCCGCCTTCGCGCGGCGGCGCTGCCGGCCGGGCAGCGGGATCGACAGGCGGTCGATCCACCGGCCCGAGCGGCTCAGCAGCGCGGGCAGCAGCGTGAGTGCCGCGAGCATCGTCAGCCCGACGGCGATCGCGGACGCCACGGCGGCGCCGTGCAGGAACGACAGGCCGAGCAGCAGCAGGCCGAGCAGCGCGATGATCACGATGCAGCCGGCGAAGAAGACCGTGCGGCCGGCGGTGTCCATCGCGAGCAGCAGCGCCTCCTCGCGGTCCAGCCCGCGGGCGTGCTCGGCGCGGTAGCGCGTGACGACGATGAGCGCGTAGTCGATCCCGACGCCGATGCCGATCAGCGCCGCGAGCTGGCCCGCGAACTCCGGCGTGTCGACGAGCTGCGAGATGACCGGCACGAGCCCGAACGTCGCCGCGATCGCGAACGCCGCGGTCAGCAGCGGGATGCCCGCCGCGATGAGCGACCCGAACATCACGAGCAGCACGAAGAACGCGGCGACGAAGCCGACGATCTCGGTCAGGCCCTGCTCCTGCTCGCCGAAGCGCACGAACTGCGCACCGGGGCCGCCGTGCTCGACGCGCAGGTCGGCGCTGCGGGCCGTGAACGCGGCCTCCTGCACGGCCTTGAACTGCGCGGGCTCGAGCTCCTCGAAGTCGTCCTGGTAGGTGACGTTGACGACGGCGAGCCGGCCGTCGGGCGTCAGGCGCGGGGGCGCGACGTCGACGACGATCGGATCCCGGCGCACCCGCTCGAGCGAGCGGTCGATGCGCGCGCGCAGCGCACGGTCCTTCAGAGTGCCGTCGCGCGCGACGTAGACGAGCTGGTCGGTGATCCCGTTCTGCTGCGGCGAGTGCTCGGCCAGCACGTCGTAGGCGCGCTGGGACTCCGTGCCGGGCAGGCGAAAGTCGTCGATCTTGGCGGTGCCGACCGTGGAGCCGAGCGCGCTGACGGCGACGACGAGCAGGATCCAGCCGACGAAGGTCTGCCAGCGGTGGTGGGCACACCAGCGGGAGATGCGGACGAAGCGGGAGTGGGAAGACGATGGTGGGGTGGACATGGGCGCCATCCTGCCGGACGGCGCGGCGCGACAGCTCGCCCGGCGTCGCGCGCCCGGCGGGCGTCCGATGAGCCAAGATGCACGACGACCGGAGGCGAGATGGAGATCGAGCGTAAGTTCCTGCTGAGCGGCGTGCCGCCGACGATGCGCTTCGCGCGCCGCGAGGCGATCCGCCAGGGCTACCTCGCGCTCGACGGCGACACCGAGGTGCGCATCCGGATCAGCCCGAAGGGGGCCGTCCTGACGATCAAGGCGGGGCGCGGCGGCGTGCGCGTGGAAGAGGAGATCTCCCTGGACCCGCGGCAGGCCGAGGCGCTGTGGGAGCTGACCGACGGCCGCCGCGTGCAGAAGTCGCGCCGGCGCGTGCGGCTGCCGGGGGTGGCCGGCGGACCCGAGCTCGTCGCCGAGATCGACGAGTACGCCGGCGCGCTGGACGGCCTGGTCGTGGTCGAGGTGGAGTTCCCCGACGAGCGGACCGCGCGCGGATTCGAACCGCCCGCGTGGTTCGGTCGCGAGCTGACCGACGACTGGCGCTACGCCAACCGCAGCCTGGCCAGCGACGGGATGCCCGAGGAGCCGGACGCGGCGTAGGGAGCTCGACGGCGCCCCGCCCGGGCGCCCGACCGCGGAGCAAAAACCTGGGGAGCCTCCCTAGTGCGCCCCAGCGGGACGCCGGGCAGCATGCGCGCCGCGCTGTATGTTCCCGACATGGAGTAGTCGCCCGTGAACGATCTCGTTGCTGCGTCCCGCGACAAGGACGCATCCCATCGGTCCCCGCGCAGCGCCGTGCTGCTGCTGCTCGCGACGCTCGTCGCCACGCTCGCGTCGGCGATCCCCGCGCAGGCGGCGTTCCCCGGCGAGAACGGGCCGATCGCCTACCAGGAGCTCAGCGGCGTCAACATCAAGACGACCCTGCCGGACGGCTCGCAGCCCCGCGTCCTGGCGCCCGGCGAGGACGTGGCGTGGTCGGCCGACGGGCGCAAGCTGGCCTTCAACCGCCAGGGCGACATCTACACGATGAACGCCGACGGTTCCGGGCTGCGCCAGCTCACGTCGGGCGACATGTTCGACAACGAGGCCGCGTGGTCGCCGGATGGCGACGAGATCGTGTTCAGGCGCGCCGATCCGGCCGGCCCGCGCGATCTGCACATCATGGCCGCCGACGGCTCCGACGTACGGCGCGTGCCGGTCAGCTTCGTCTGGCCGGGCCACCCCGACTGGTCACCCGACGGCTCGCTGATCGCCTTCAGCCACACGGACGGCATCGCGGTCGTCCGGCCCGACGGCACCGGCGAGCGGGCGGTCGCCACCCGGACCTCCGGTCCGCAGGAGATCAACAACTACACGCTGCTGCGGCCCGACTGGTCGCCGGAGGGCACGCGGCTGACGTTCCAGCGCGGTACCGACGTCATCAGCGGCGCCGGCCACGTCGCCGACAGCGAGGTCGCCGTCGTCAACGCCGACGGGTCGGGGATGCAGGTGCTCACCGACAACCTCGTCTCCAACCACGCGCCGGTCTGGTCGCCCGACGGCAGCAAGATCCTCTACGGCAGCCTCGGCGGGAGCTGGGGCGGCGACGGCCGCTTCCACACGATCAACCCCGACGGGACCGGCGACGTCGCGCTGTCGTTCGGCGGCCGCTACGCCGACTGGGCCGCCGACGGCGACCGCGACGGCGACGGCGTCCGCGACTCCGCCGACAACTGCGCGGACGCCGCCAACGCCGACCAGGCCGATCAGGACGGCGACGGCAGCGGCGATGCGTGCGACGGCGACCGCGACGGCGACGGCGCCGCGAACGGGTCGGACAACTGCCCCATGGCGCCCAACGCCGATCAGGCCGACGCCGACGCCGACGGGACCGGCGACGTCTGCGACGCCGACCGCGACGGCGACGGCGCCGCCAACGACGCCGACAACTGTCCCGACAGCGCCAACGCCGACCAGGCCGACGCCGATGCCGACGGGATCGGGGACGTCTGCGACGCCGATCGCGACGGCGACGGGATCGCCAACGGCGCCGACAACTGCCCCGACGCGGCGAACGCCGACCAGGGCGACTGGGACGCCGACGGCCAGGGCGACGCGTGCGACGCCGACCGGCCGGCCGGTGAGCAGATCGTCGACATGACGACGACGATCGACGGGCTGCCCGACCTGCCGCCCGGCATGCACAACAGCCTGACGCGCAAGCTCGAGCAGGCGCTCGCGGCGTACAACGCGGGCGACGTCGCCCGCGCGTGCACGAAGGTGACCTCGTTCGAGCACGAGGTCGGCGCCCAGGCGGGCAAGAAGATCAGCCGCGCGGATGCCGACCTGCTGCTGGCGGCGGCCGCCAAGCTCAAGCAGACGATGGGCTGCTGAAACGCCGCGGCGCTCGGGTGAGCGCCGGCCCGAGGGGCGGCCCGCCGTGTGGCGGGCCGCCCCGGCGGGCAGAGTTCGCGCCGTGACGGCGTCGCGCCTGCGTCCCTTCGGCACCACGATCTTCAGCGAGATGTCCGCGCTCGCTGCGCGCACCGGCGCGATCAACCTCGGCCAGGGCTTTCCTGACACCGACGGCCCGGCGGAGATCATCGCCGCCGCCGAGACCGCGCTGCGCAGCGGGCAGGCCAACCAGTACGCGCCGATCGCGGGCGTCCCGGAGCTGTGCGCCGCGATCGCCGAGCACCAGCGCCGCCGCTACGGGCTGGTGGTCGACCCGCGCGACGGCGTGCAGGTGACGTTCGGTGCGACGGAGGCGATCGCCGCCGTCATGCTCGGCCTGCTCGAGCCGGGCGACGCGGTCGTCGTGATCGAGCCGTTCTACGACTCGTACGCCGCGACGATCGCGCTGGCCGGCGCGAGACGCCGGCTCGTGACGATGCGCCCGCCGGACTTCGCGCTGGACCTCGACGCGCTGGCGGCGGCCGCGCCCGGCGCCCGGATGCTCGTGCTCAACTCACCGCACAACCCGACCGGGCGCGTGCTGACCCGCGGCGAGCTCGAGGGCGTCGCCCGGGTATGCGTCGAGCACGACCTCATCGCGGTGTGCGACGAGGTCTACGAGCACCTCGTGTACGAGGGCGAGCACATCCCGCTCGCGACGCTGCCGGGGATGGCGCAGCGCACGCTGACGATCTCCAGCGCCGGCAAGTCGTTCTCGCTGACCGGCTGGAAGATCGGCTGGTGCAGCGGCCCGACGGCGCT
>Ga0247713_1001712_pt1 | contig 10578 bp, 8 predicted proteins | sample 21E_NmetaG_FD_189936 | JGI IMG/M metagenome (GOLD analysis project Ga0247713, IMG submission 189936) | Soil microbial communities from hillslope of Landscape Evolution Observatory, University of Arizona, Oracle, AZ, United States - 2-1-E_N | ecosystem: Engineered > Artificial ecosystem > Mesocosm... | reverse complement strand
CCGCGCTCCTCGGGGCTCGCCGCGAGCCGGTCGAGCGCCGCCGCGAGCTCCTCCACCTCGCGCTCGCCGGGACGCACCTTCAGCGCCGCCTCGTCGGGGAGCTCGGCGAACCAGCCGACGTCGCTGACGACGAGCGGCCGGCCGAGCGACAGCGCGCGGAGCGCGATCCCCGACGTCTCGCCCATCGTCGGCGAGCGCAGGGAGACGCAGACGTCGCAGGCGTCGAGCAGCTGCCACAGCCGCGCCTCGTCGACGTAGCCCTCGCGCACGACCGACGGGTCGCCGTCGAGCCCGAGCCGGCGCAGGCGCGCGTCGAGGTCGAGCCGCGGCGCGACCGCGCCGGCGAGGACGAGCCGCGCCTGCGGCCGCGCCTCCCGCACGCGCGCGAACGCCTCGAGAAGCTGCGGCACGCGCTTGCTCGGGTTCAGGTGCCCGAGGCAGGCGATCACCGGGTCGCCCTCGACCGGGGCGCCGGCGCCGACGTCCGGGCGCGGCCACGCCGGGTGCGGGATCCGCCACACCGGGCCCTCGTAGCCCGCCTCGCGCGCGCGCTCCTCGACGTACCGGGAGTGGACGATCAGCCCCGTCGCCGCGTCGAGCACGATCCCGGCGAGCGCGAAGTCCTCGGGGCGCGTCTCCCAGAGCGGCGGGATGCACCCGTCGACGACGCCGAGCGCGAGCAGCCGCCCCGGCAGCCCCGCCTCGCGCTCCATCGCCGCGAGGTACTGCGCGACGTCGCGGCGTGCGAGCGTCATCCCCGCGACGAGGTGGTGGAGGACGTACTCGTGCAGGACGACGACGCCCGGCCGGCGGCGAAGCGCCTCGAGGATCCACCCGTGCGCCTCGGGGTCGTTGCCGACGTGGTAGAGCGCGACGTCCGTGCCGCGCGGCGCGCGCCGGCGGCCGCCGCGCGCCACCTCGACCTCGACGTGGCGGCGCAGCTCCGGCAGGAGCAGCGCGCTGTAGTCCGCGATCCCCGAACGCTCCGGCGGCAGGGGCGAGTGGTAGGCGACCTTCACGCGCCCGACCCGGCGTCGACGATGCGCTCGGCGGCGTCGCGCCACGAGAGCCGCTGCGCGACCTCGCGGCCGGCGCTCCCCCACGCGCGCGCCTCGTCGGGGTGGGCGAGCAGGTACGCGCAGGCCTCGGCGACGGCCTCCGCGCGCGGCTCGCAGACGAGGCCCGTCCGCCGGTCGGCGACGACGTCGAGCGGGCCGCCGGCGTCGTGCGTCGTGATCACCGGCTTCTCCGCCATGAACGCCTCGTACGGGACGATCCCGAAGTCTTCGTCGTACGGCGCGTAGAAGACGGCGAGGCAGCGGCCGTACAGGCTCGCGAGCTCCGCCTCGTCGACGCGCCCCGCGAAGCGGACGCGGCCGTCGAGCCCGTGCGCGCGCGCGATCCCCTCGAGCCGCTCGCGGTCGGGGCCGTCGCCGACGATCACGCACCGCAGCGCCTCGCGCGCGGCCGCCGCCTCGAGCAGCAGGTCGATCCGCTTCGCCCGGTCGAGCCGGTTGACCGAGAGGACGAAGTCGCCGTACGTTTCGCAGCGGTAGGGGAGCTCCTGCGGCGGCGGGAGCAGCACCTCGGCGTCGAGCTCGGTCGTTCGCCGCAGCCGCCCGGCGACGTTCGACGAGATCGCGAACAGCTTCCGCGCCTCGCCGAGCGCCTGCCGGTCGAGCCGGTGGATCGCCCGGCGCGTCGCACGGTCCTGCGCGGTCTCGCCGAACTGGCCGAGGTCGGTGCGGTCGAGCTCGTACGCCTGGCGGAACTGGTGCACGAGCCAGACGACCTTGTTCGGGTGCCGGACGACGTACGACGGGAACTTCGTGCCGACGACGATGTCGACGCGGCGGCCGTCCACCTCCTCCAGGTCGAGGAGCCGCCAGAGCAGCGCCTGGCTGAGGACGCGCGTGCCCGGGTACCACTTGAACGGCACCGTGACGAGGTCGGCGTCGTGGCCGAGCGCGCGCAGCTCGTCCGTCAGGCGCTCGGCGAGGAACTCGGCGCCGCCGCGCGCGAACGGCACCTGCGGCGAGCAGACGGCGATCCTCACGGCTCGCGGGTCGCCGCGCGCAGCGCGTCCGCCCGCCGCTGCAGCTCGTCGACGAGGCGCAGCGCGGCGTCGTTGAAGGCGCGCTGCTCCGCGAAGGCCGGCTCGACCTGCGGCCGCGCGAGCGCGCGGACGAGCAGCTTCACGGGCTTCATCGCCGCGCCGGCGGCACCGCCCCGGCCGCCGAGGTGCCGGTCCGCGGACACGGGCCAGACGCGGTCGGCGGTGGCGCGCGCGTTCAGCCGCTCGGCCGAGGCGCCGCCCGCCGCGCCGTGCCGCGCGCCCAGCAGGCGGACCTCCTCCTCGAGCCGCGCCAGGAGCGCCGCGACGTCGAGCTCGTCGGGAGCGGAAACACCTGCATCGGCGCGGGTCTGGCGGGCCTGCGCAGGCATCGCGGCATTCTAGCTGCGCGCCCTGGCCGGACCCGCGCGCGCGGCCGCGCCGGACGTGCCTGGATACGATCCGCCGCGGCCCGTCGTGGACGCGTTCCCCCCCAGCGCCGAGCCTCCGCACGGGGTGGTCCCGCCGGAGCCGCCGGCGCCCCCCTCCCAGACCCGCCGCGTCGCCTGGAACACCGGCGTGCAGGCGCTCGCCCGCGCCGTCGCGATCGGCCTCGGGCTGCTCACGACGGTCGTGCTCACGCGCTACCTCGGCGTCGAGGGCTACGGCGACTACGTCACCGTCGCCGTCTACGTGACCGCCTTCGCCGTCGTCGTCGACTGGGGGACGGCGACCGTGCTCGTGCGCGAGCTGGCGACGCGCGGGCCCGACGCCCACGCGCTCGTGGGGCGCGCGCTCGGCCTGCGCGTGCTGATCGCGGTGGGCGTCTCCGCGGTGGCGGCGGCGCTGCTGCCGCTCCTCTACGGCGGCGCCGACGCGGAACGGGTGCGGATCGGCGCGCTCGTGGCGCTGCCGTTCCTCGCCTTCGGCGCGGTCGCGACCACGATCTCGGCGTTCTTCCAGTCGCAGCTGCAGATGGGGCGCGTCGCCGCCGCGGAGCTCGCCGGGCAGGCGGCCGCGACCGGCCTCGTGGTCGGGCTCGCGGCGCTCGGCCGCGGCTTTTACGAGATCATCCTCGCGTTCGCGCTCTCGAGCGCCGTCTTCGCCGCGATCATGGTCGCGCTCGCGCGCCGGCGCGTCTCGCTCGCGCCCCGCTACGACCGCGACGCGTGGCGCTCGCTCGCGCTCGCGTCCGCGCCGCTGGGAGCGGCGCTCGTCGTCAATGCCGTCTACTTCCGCGCGGACGCGCTGCTCCTCTCGCTCCTCCGCGGCTCCCGCGAGGTCGGGATCTACGGCGTCGCGTACCGCTTCGTCGAGGTCGCCGTCCCGTTCTCGCACTTCCTCGTGCTGGCGCTCTTCCCGCTGCTCTCGGCCGCGGCCGCGAACCGCGCGTGGACGGCGCTCCACCGGGGCCTGCAGCGCGGGATGGACGTCCTCGTCGTCGTCGCCGTGCCGCTCGTCGTCGGGACGATCGCCGTCGCCCCGGCGCTCGTCCCGCTCGTCGTCGGCGACCGGTACGAGGAGTCGGTGCTCCCGGTGCGGATCGTGATGCCCGCCGCGGGGCTCCTGTTCCTCACGTGGCTCGCGAGCTACCTGCTCGTCGCGGTGGGACGGCAGGCGGACGTCCTCCGCCTCAACGTCGGCGCGCTCGTGCTCAACGTCGCCCTCAACGTCGCGCTGATCCCGCCGTACGGCCCGGTCGGCGCGGCCGCGGTCAAGACGGCGTCCGAGGCGGCGCTCCTCGGCGGGACGCTCTTCCTCGTCCAGCGGCGCACCGGGTTCGTCCCGTCGCCCGCGGTTCCCGCGCGCGCGTTGCCCGCCGGCGCTGCGATGCTCGCCGTGATGCTCGTCCTCGACGTGGGCTTCGTCCTGCAGCTCGCCGCCGGGACCGCCGTGTACACGGCCGCGCTCGTGGCGCTGCGCGTCCCGTCGCGGCTCGGCCTTCGCGAGCTGCTGGGGCCGGCGCGATGAGCGGCTCCGACCTCCGCGACACGCGCAGCTTCTACCTCGGGCTCGAGCCGGAGGCGCTCGTCGCGGACGCGCACGTGCGGTGGGTGCGGCAGCGGGCGGGGCGCGAGCTCCTCGACTACGGGTGCGCGACCGGCGGCTACTGCCTCGCGCTCGCCCGGCACGGGTTCCACTGCCGCGGCGTCGACGTCAACGAGGCGTACGTCGAGCGGGCGCGCGCCGCCGGCGTCGAGGCGGAGCTCGTCGCGCCCGGCGCGCCGCTCCCGTTCCCCGACGCGAGCTTCGACACCGTGCTGCTCTTCGAGGTGCTGGAGCACGTGCCCGATCACCGCGGCGTCCTCGCCGAGGCGCGGCGCGTGGCTCGGCGGAACGTCCTCGTCACCGTCCCGAACAACCGCGCGCAGCCGCTCCTGCGGGAGGCGTCGCTGTCGTTCGACCACATGCTCGACGTCGACCACGTCAACTTCTTCACGCGCGAGACGCTGGAGGAGGCGCTCGCGGCCGTGTTCCCGGCGTACCGCGTCGAGGAGCGCGAGCACAAGGACCTGTCGCTCTACCTCCGCCTCTTCCCGAAGCCGGTGGCGGCGCTGCTCGGCGCGCTCGTGGCCCTGCGCGTGGTGCGGCCGCGTCTCAGCTACCGGCTGTTCGCGGAGGCGCTGGTCGACGCGTGACGCGCGTCCTCCTCGTCTCCACGGGGCCGGTCGGCCGCAGGATGGCGGGGCCGGGCGTCCGCTACTTCCACCTCGCGCGCGAGCTCGCGCGCCGCGGCTCCGACGTCACCCTCGTCGCGCCCGAGCTCCCCGACGTCGACGTCGGCGTCGAGGTGCTGCCCGCCTCCCGCCTCCCGTCGCGCCGGTTCGTGCGCCTCGCGCGCCGCTACGACGCCGTCCTCGCCCAGCAGCTGAGCCCGTGGACGATGTGGGCGCTGGCGGGGTCGCCCGCGAAGGTCGTGTACGACCTGTACGACCCGCTGGCGGTGGAGGTGCTGCCGCTGCTGGCGGAGGAGCCGGCGCGCGCGGCGCGGGCCCCGACGTACCGCTCGGTGGTGCTGTCCCAGCTCGTCGCGCTCGCGACCGGCGACGCGTTCGTCTGCGCGAGCGAGCGCCAGCGCGACCTCTGGCTGGGGATGCTCGCGGCGCTCGGCAGGCTCGACGTCGACACGTATGCCGCCGATCCGACGCTGCGCGGCCTCGTCGACGTCGTCCCGTTCGGGCTCGACCCGGAGCCGCCCGCGGGCGGCGGCGCGCTCAAGGGCGTCGTCCCGGGGATCGGGAGCGACGACCGCGTGCTCGTGTGGGCCGGCGGGATCTGGAGCTGGTTCGACCCGGAGACGGTCGTGCGCGCGGTCGCGGCGGTCGCGCGCGAGCGGGGCGACGTGCGCCTGTTCTTCCTCGGGACGGCGCCGCCGCGCGGCGAGCTCGACCTGAGCAGCGCCGCCGCGCGCACGCGCGCGCTCGCCGCGGAGCTCGGGCTCGAGGGCCGCCACGTCTTCTTCAACGACGGCTGGGTCGAGTACGGCGAGCGCGGCCGCTACCTCGCGGACGCCGAGCTCGGCGTGTCCGCCCACTTCGACAGCGCGGAGACGCGGTTCGCGTTCCGGACGCGGCTGCTCGACCACTTCTGGGCGGGCCTCCCGACCGTCGCCACCGGCGGCGACGTCCTCGGCGACCTCGTCGCGGAGCGCCGGCTCGGACGGGCGGTCGCCCCGCGCGACGTCGACGCATTCGCGGGCGCGCTGCTCGAGCTCCTCGGCGACGACGCGGCGTACGAGGAGTGCCGCGCGAACGTCGCCGCCGTGCGCGACGAGTTCGCGTGGCCGCGCGTCGCCGCACGCCTCGCCGCGGTGCTCGAGGCGCCGGTCGCCGCGCCGCGGCCGCGGCCGGCCGCGCGGATGGCGGCCGCCGGCTCGTGGCACGCTGCGCGCGGCGTCCTCGCGCGCGCCGGCGCCCGCGCTGTCGCCGCTCAGGTCGTCAGGACGCTCCGCCGGCCGCGCGTCCCGTAGCCGGCGCAGCGGCGCGCAGCCGCTCGAGGTCGGCGTCGACGAGGAGCCGCACGAGCTCCTCGAAGCTCACGCTCGGCGCCCAGCCGAGCACCTCGCGCGCCTTCGACGCGTCGCCGACGAGGTCGCGGAGCTCCGCCGCGCCGCGCCGCAGCGACTCGTCGCTGCGCACGTGCTCGCGCCAGTCGAGGCCGACGTGCGCGAAGGCGGCCGCGACGAGGTCGCGGACGCTGCGCGCGTCGCCGGTGGCGACGACGTAGTCGCCGGGCTCGTCGTGCTGGAGCATCAGCCACATCGCGCGCACGTAGTCCGGCGCGTACCCCCAGTCTCGGCGCGCGTCGAGGTCGCCGAGGACGAGCTCGCGCTCGAGGCCGAGCGAGATCGCCGCCGCCGCCCGTGCGACCTTCCGCGGGAGGAAGTCCGGCGGCCGGCGCGGCGACTCGTGGTTGTAGAGGACGCCCGAGCACGCGTGGAGCCCGTAGCGGAGCCGGTAGCTGCGGACGATGAAGTGCGCGTACGCCTTCGCGACGCCGTACGGGGTGATCGGCGCGAGCGGCGTCTCCTCCGTCTGCGGCGTCGTCGCCGGGTTGCCGAAGATCTCGCTGGAGGTCGCCTGGTAGAAGCGGATCCGGCCGTCGACGCGCCGGATCGTCTCGAGCAGCGAGGTCACGCCCACGGCGGCGAACTCGGCGGTCTGCACCGGGTCGTCCCACGAGGCCGGGACGAACGAGACGGACGCGAGGTTGTAGACCTCGTCCGGCCGCGCCCGCTCGAGCGCCCGCACGAGCGAGGGCGGGTCGAGGAGGTCGGCCTCGACGAGCTCGACCGCGTCGGCGACGCCGTCGAGGTTCGGGTAGTCGGCGACGGACCCGCGCCTGACGACGCCGACGACGTCGTACCCCTCCGCGAGGAGGAGCTCCGCCAGGTACGACCCGTCCTGGCCGCCGATCCCGGTGACGAGCGCGCGCCGTGGCACGCGCAGAGCCTAGTGCCCCGCCCGGTGATGCCGCCCACGTTCTCGGTCGCGAGCACCAAGCACGAGCCGCGTGATCGCGAGCGAGAGACGGGCGCGTATCGCTGGGCGGGGCACGAGTCCGACGTGCGGCCCGGCCGCCGCAGCGGATACCCTTGTCCCTCCGCCGGCGTGACCGACACGAGCTTCCACACCCTCTGGCACGACGAGGCCGTCGACGAGCTGCGGCGCGAGTTCGGCGACGCCTACGAGGACCGCACGGTGGCCGTCACCGGCGCCGACGGCTTCATGGGCTCGCACCTGACGGAGGCGCTCGTCCTCCTCGGCGCGCGCGTGCACGCGTTCGTCCGCGCCACCTCGAGCGGCGCGCTGAACAACATCGGGCACCTGCGCACGCAGCTGAAGGTGCACTTCGCGGACCTGACGGACCGCACCTCGATCGACTTCCTCGTCCGCGAGCTGAAGCAGGCGCCGGACAAGCCCTACGTCTTCCACCTCGGCGCGCAGGCGCACGTCGGCGAGTCGTGGCACCGGCCGTACGAGACCGTCATGGCGAACACCGTCGGGACGCTGAACCTGCTCCAGTCGATCGTCGACAACGAGCTCGAGCTGGAGAAGTTCGACACCGCCGGCACCTCCGAGGAGTACGGCAACGTCCACAAGGACGTCGCGCACCACCACGACTTCGACCCCGACGGCGGCCTCATCCTCCACGAGCGCTCGCCGATCAACCCGAAGTCGATCTACGCGACCGCGAAGGTCGCCGCGGACTTCCTCACGCTGAACTACCACGACGCGTACGGGGTCCCGGGCGTCGTCACGCGGATGTTCAACAACTACGGCCCGCGCCAGAACCCGCGCTACGTCACCGGCACGATCATCACCCAGGCGCTCGAGCGCGAGCACGTCGAGCTCGGCAACCTCGAGCCGCTGCGCGACTTCTGCTTCTGCACCGACGGCGTGCGCGGCCACCTCACGGTCGCAGCGAAGGGGATGCCCGGCGAGCACTACGTCTACGGCCAGGGCGAGAACGTCTCGATGGCGGACTGGGCGGGGCTGATCCTCCGGATCGGCGAAGAGCACGGCTACTGGGGCCGGCGCGAGATCGTCACGAACCCGGTCCGCTTCCGCCCCGGGGCGAGCGACGTGATGGCGCTGCGCGTCGGCTACGAGAAGCTCGCGCGCGAGACCGGATGGGCGCCGCGCGTCTCCTGGGAGGAGGGCGTGCTGCGCACGATCGAGTGGTACGCGGCGAATCGCGACCGCTGGATGGGCCGCGTGGACTGGCTCCCGGTGACGCAGCCGACCGTCAAGACGCGATGAGGATCCTCGTCACCGGGGGCGGCGGGTTCCTCGGGTCGCACCTCGTCGAGCGGCTGCGGGCCGCCGGGCTCGACCCGTTCGCCGCGCGGCGGAGCGACTACGACCTGACCGTCTGGGAGGACGCGCGGCGGCTGTTCCGGGAGGCGCGGCCCGACCTCGTCTACCACCTGGCGGCGGAGGTGGGCGGGATCGGCGCGAACCGGGCGAACCCCGGCCGCTACTGGTACGCGAACCTGATGATGGGCGCGCACGTGCTCGAGCTCGCGCGCGAGCACGGCGTCGGCAAGGTCGTCGTCGCCGGCACCGTCTGCGCCTACCCGAAGCACACGCGCGTCCCGTTTCGCGAGGACGACCTCTGGGAGGGCTACCCGGAGGAGACGAACGCGCCGTACGGCGTCGCGAAGAAGGCGATCCTCGTCGGCGCGCAGGCCTACCGCGCGCAGTACGGGCTCGACTCCGTCTTCCTCCTGCCCGCGAACCTCTACGGGCCGCGCGACAACTTCCACCCGACGAACGCGCACGTGATCCCCGACCTGATCCGGAAGATGAGCGAGGCGCGCGGCGAGGTGGTGCTGTGGGGCGACGGCAGCCCGACGCGCGAGTTCCTCTACGTCGAGGACTGCGCGGAGGGGCTGATGCTCGCGGCGGAGCGGTACGGCGGCGCGGAGCCGGTCAACCTCGGCACCGGCGAGGAGATCTCGATCCGGGAGCTGGCCGAGCTCGTGGCGGAGGCCACGGGGTTCGAGGGCGAGATCGTCTGGGACACGTCGATGCCGAACGGGCAGCCGCGCCGGAAGCTCGACACGAGCCGCGCCGAGGAGCTCTTCGGCTTCGGCGCGCGGACGCCGTTCCGCGAGGGCCTCGCGCGCACGGTCGAGTGGTACCGCGCGTCGGTGCCGTCGTATGCGTCTCGCTGAGCGGCTCCCGCGGCGCACGCCCGGTCCGGTGCCCGTCCTCGCGACGCTCGTCGTCGCGCAGTGGCTCGCGACCGGCGCCTTCGCCGCCAGCGTGGAGCGGAACGGCTGGTTCTTCTTCCAGGGCGGCGACCAGACGTGGCTCTACTCGAGCGCGTGGGCGCTCAGCGACGGGTTCCTCCCGCCCACGATCATCTCGTACGCGTGGCCGCTGCTGCTCGCGCCGGTGGCGCTCTTCGCCGGGCCGGACTACCTCGCCGCGCTCCCCGCGATCGTCGTGCTCCAGGTGCTGCTGCTCCAGCCGCTCGCGCTCCTCTGCGTGTACGGGATCGCGTCGCGCCTCGGCGGGCGCCTCGTCGGGTACGTCGCCGCGGCGGCGTGGATCGCCGCGCCGTTCGCGATCATCCCCCTCTGGGATCCGCGCTACCACGAGCGCTACGTCGACCAGTTCCTGCCGCAGGCGCTCGGGCTCACGGGGATGGCGGACTACCCGTCGATGGTGGCGGCGCTCGTCGCCGCGTACCTGACGGTGCGCGCGCTCGAGAACGGCTCCTGGGCGGACGGCGCCGCCGCGGGGCTCGCCGTCGGCTTCGCGATCGGGCTGAAGCCGTCGAACGCGTTCGTCGTCGTCGCGCCGCTCGCGGCGCTCGCCGTGGCGCGGCGGTGGCGGCCGGCGGGCGCGTTCGCGCTCGCGCTCGCGCCCGCGCTGCTGACGCTCGCGCTGTGGAAGTACCGCGGGCTCGGGTACCTGCCGGCGTTCCTCTTCCCCGAGGCGCGCGTGGCGGCGGGGGCGGTGGCGTTCACGGGGCCGCTCGACCCGTACCTGTCGCTCGACTGGCAGCGCCTCGCCGACAACGAGGCGCAGCTGCGCGAGTACTTCTGGAGCGTGCGGCTGCTCGAGTGGGTGCCGCTCGTGGGGCTCGTCGGCGTCGCGCGCCGCTCGCTCCCCACGGCCGTCCTCCTCGGGACGTGGTTCGTCGCCTTCCTCCTCGGCAAGGGGGCGAGCGAGCGCGCCGGGGTCGAGGTCGGGACGTTCTTCCGGCTGCTGATGCCGGCGTACCCGGCCTTCTTCCTGCTCGGTGTCGGGATCCTGCTGGTCGTCCCGGTGCTCGGCGGGCGGCTCGCGTCGCTCCCGCGCCCGCACGCGCCGCCGTTGCGCGCGGCCGCGCTCGCCACGGGCGCCGCCGTCTTCGCGCTCGCCCCGCTCGCCGCGGTCGCGGCGGCGCGGCCGCTGCCGGAGCCGGCGGTGCTCCAGCACGTGCCGTCGAACACGCTCGTCCCCGTCGACGCGCGCCTCGTGCCGCGGGTCGACGGCGGCGGCGCGCTCGTCTGGCAGGAGCGTTCGGGG
>Ga0247713_1001711_pt1 | contig 10578 bp, 12 predicted proteins | sample 21E_NmetaG_FD_189936 | JGI IMG/M metagenome (GOLD analysis project Ga0247713, IMG submission 189936) | Soil microbial communities from hillslope of Landscape Evolution Observatory, University of Arizona, Oracle, AZ, United States - 2-1-E_N | ecosystem: Engineered > Artificial ecosystem >... | reverse complement strand
AACGGATACCGCCTCTACCACGCAGGAGACACCTCGGTATTCGGCGACATGGCGCTGATCGGAAAACTCCTGAAGCCCGATGCGGCGATGCTCCCGATCGGCGATCACTACACGATGGGGCCCGAATCGGCAGCGGAGGCGGTACGGCTCCTGGGGGTCGATACGGTCATACCGATGCACTACGGAACGTTCCCGGTGCTCGTCGGCCGCCCCGACCACCTCAAGGAGGCGGCCGCCGACGTCGACGGCCTCACCGTCTACGACATCGAGCCGGGCGAGTCGATCGGCGGGACTTTCTAAGTCATTGCGCCGGGGACGGCTCGTCCTCCTCGAGTAGATCGGTCGCGGCGAGGGCGGCGGCCCACCCGTGCTCCGGATCTTCCACCGCAATCCGCAGGACCCAGCCCTTTTCCGGCTCGCCCTCGTCCCACCGAAACCACCGAAGAGACCCGCCGGCGCGCCCCAGCGCGCCGGGCTCCATCGGCCACGGCTCGTCGGCCACCAGCGCGGCCGTGGCCCACGCGAAGAATCTCCCGGCGGCGGCCCCGCGGCGTCGGCCGTGCGCGCCGCCGCTGGCCGCCGCCCACGCCATCCGCTGAATCGCTTCGTCGAAGCCAAGAGGGCCGATCCGCAACGTCTGGAGCGTGAGCGCGGATGCGGCCGCAACGGCATCGCCTTCGACCACCACCGCCCTCGCGGCCCCGTTCGACTCCGACGTCCACGGCGCCACGAGATCGAGCAGGGCGCTCACCAGTCCCGGCTCGTCGAGCACGTCGGCACTCCGAAGATCCTTCTCGGTGGTGGCGGCGCACGGATCCCACGGCTCGGCGACTTCGACGTGATCGGAATAAAACGTTGCAAGTGCGTAGGTGGGTTCCCACGGCTCGAGCGTGAGCGGTAGTTCCAGGAACTCCGGATGCGCCCGCTCGTCGCCCGCCAAATGTTCGCCCCGCAGGACGCGTTCGGCCGCGACGTATGCGGCGACCTGTGGGGCTTCGATGTACGGCGCTAGTTCGGCCCACGTATGCGTGGACGCGGCTACCTCCGTCAGGGGCCCGTGTGCAAAACGCGCCGCTTTGGGTTCCAGAACCCCGGCCGCATACTCCCCCGGCGCGCCGAGAGCGATGCGGTAATCGATGTGTGCGGCGATCGGCCACAACTGCTTTCCTCGCTCGACGGCTTCGTCGCACATATCGGCTAGGTCGAGTAGTTCGTCCCACGAACGACGGGCGCAGAGGCCGTCTACCGCGCGCAGGAGCGCATTCATGTCACCGGCTTCCACCAGTTCCCGCAGGTCGTTCACCCGTTCGACGCGAGCGCTTTACGAAGGACGGGCTCGATCGCATCCGCCCACTTCTCGTAGCCGGCCGCGCTCGGATGAAAGAGATCCTCGCTCAGGTATGTCTCCGGTGCCCGTTGAAAGAAATGTCCGGTCTCCTCGGCGAGAGCGACCACGGGGACTCCCCGCTCGCGCGCGGCCGCGGCGATCGCGTCGGACACACGTCTCCCCCGCCATCCGGCGAGCGACCTGAGCGGCTCGTGAAAAGCGGCGGCGCGCATATCCGGCGCGCCGGCGACGACGATGGTCGCGCCGGTGGGCCGCAGCCGATCCAGCACCTCGCCCATGTCGCGACGAACCGCATCGAGCGGGGTCACATGGGTCGCGTCGTTGGCGCCGATGCCGATGAAGATCAAATCGGGACGGGCCGCCATCGCGTCCGACACCTGATGCTCGAGGACGTCACGCACGCGCGCACCCGAAACGCCGATGCCGAGCAGCTCGACGCGAAATCCGTCGGAGGCAAGACGCGTTGCAAGGAGGGTCGGATAAGCGAGGTCGGCGGTGCCGGCGCCGACTCCCGCCGCGGTCGAATCGCCGAGGACCACGAACCGCAGCGGCCGCCCGTCGCGCGGCCCAAAGGTTCCCCTCACATCCAGTACCGGTGAAGTCGGAAGGTATTCCCGCCGGAGGGCGAGGACGATCTCGGCGCCGACCATCGCGCCGAGTGACAGCGTGACGAATGCGAGCGCAAACAGTGATCGCCGGATCACGTGACGGCTAAGCCAAGTGCCGGGCTATGGCCCCGGCAGCGCGGTTGGCGATCGCGTACACCGTCAGCATCGGGTTGACCCCGGAGGCGGTCGGAAAGGTCGAGCCGTCCACCACGTAGAGCCGTTTGACCTCGTGCGACTCGTTGTCGGGCCCCACCACCGACGAACGCGGGTTCGTCCCCATGCGGCATGAACCCATTTGATGCCACGAACCAAACGTGGCCGCGCCCCGTCGGTATCCGCGCCGGCGCGTTTCGTCCGCCCACGCCTCGTGCCTCCCGGGGCCCGGCCGGTAGGTGATCGGGACCTCGTGCGGCGAGAAGACCTCGCGTGCTCCCGCGGCCTCCATCACCCGCCCGGCGTTCACCACTCCCTCGGCGACCCGGTGCTCGTCGCCCTGATCGAGCGCAAAGTGAACGCGGGGGTTGCCGTCCCGGCCGAGGGTGACGCGACCCTCGCTACGATCTCGCGACAGCACGCCGCAGAACCCGAACTTACGGAGGTTGCCGAGCCGCTCCCGATGCCCGGCCGCCGACACCCACGGCGTAAAGACCGCCGCCGCGCCGGGGTGAACCGGAATAGTTTCGAAGATCGGTCCGTAACCGCCGCCCCAGTGTCGGAACTCGGTCGAATAGCGGGCCTGGGTCGTTCCCTCCCACATCCGTACCTCGTCGTCGAAGGTCCCGAAAGCAGCGCTTCCCGGATGAAGATGAAGATGTTTGCCGACCTCTCCCGTCAACCCCGAGCGAAGCAACAACGTCGGCGTCTCGATGGACCCTGCCGCAACGACCACCGCGCGCCCGGAGACGCGGATGTGGTTATCGGCTCCGACCACCACGTCTACCTCGCGCGCGACCCCGTCGCCGATACGCACCTTGCGCACGTCGGCATCGACGATAATGCGGGCACCGTGCGCCGCTGCATCCTCCAGGTAGGTGCGTAGCGACGACTGCTTTGCGCCGGTCCGGCATCCCAAGCCGCAGTAACCGCATCCTTCGTCCTGGGCACAACCTCGAACCGCACGCGGCATGTTGTCCACGTGCCATCCGAGTTTCTTGAGACCCTCTTCCATCACCGCGTCGCGACGTCCGGCGGCACTCGAGTCGTTATTGACGCCGAGGCGCCGGGCCACCTCGTCGAGCGATGCGTCGAACTCACCGGAGACGAATGCATCGATTGCCGTGAGCCCGGCCCACTCCTTGAGAACGAACTCGGGCGTGCGAAACGCGGTCGCGAAGTTGACGAGCGTCCCGCCGCCGAGCGTTGCCCCCGCGACGATCCGGACGCCTTGATCGGCGGTCGTCAACGTCGCCCCGTACAGGTACATGCTCCGGAACGCCTCATGCTCCAGGTGCGAAAAGTCGCGCTCTGCGTAGTAGCCGCCCCGTTCGAGAACGACGACGTCGAACCCCTCCGCCGCCAACTTGGCCGCGACACACCCGCCCGCGGCTCCGGAGCCCACGATGATCGCATCACACGAGATTCGCTCCCCCACCTCCGGCTCGTACGGCTTGATGCGATACGGCTCGTCCGGCGGATCTCCGAGCGGCCCCGGATAGCCGATCCGGTCCCACTCCGGACCGGGCGGCCCGTAAAGAGCATGGGTTGCGAGTGCGATCACACCGGTCGCCAGCGCGCGCTGCGGCGCCAACCGGCTGCCCTTCCACTTCATCACCAGACGCTCGGCCGCGTGCGGAGAGAGCCACGAAACGGGAATCGGCCGTCCGGTGAGAAGAAGCGCGCCGGCCCTCGTGTCGAGCGCGCGCAGGACGCCGGTGAGCCGACTCCTTTCGGAGGACGAGGCCAGTTGCGAGATGCCTCCGATCATCCGCGCCGGAACCTCCGGCACGTAACCCTCTCCCAGCACCCCGCGTGCGAGCGCGGCCACGACCCCGCTCACGTGCCGGTCTTTGAGTTCCATCTACCTTGTTCTACCTCGCCCGGCCCTCAACTGCGTGGTGGATCCACGGGCGATGTATGCCCGCCCCGGGTGCGAAACAGTCCACTCAGCGGCGACGCGGCGGGCGGCGCGAGCGGCGGTGTTGACGGGCGCGCGGGTTCTTGCGGCGGCGCGGCTCGGCGACCGGCTGCTTACGCGGCCGCTCCGCCTCCGCCTTCTTGACCGCCTCGACCACGTCCTGTGTCGATTCTTCGTCGGCGCCGGCCCCGAGCAGCAATTGGAACAGCACCGAGCGTTCGAATTCCTCGACCGAATCGGCCACCTTGTGCCGCGACCCGGCCGGCGTGTCCCACTCGGCGATGATCCGGCCCTCGTGTGGAACCCCGACGCGCAACGGCGTGGCGCCGATCTTCCCCTCCCAGATGACGTCCTGTGGCTCCATACGTCCGTATCCCTCTTCTCTGTCTTCTGTGAATTGCCCGTTTGTCGCGGGACGCGCGCCGCCGCACGCTCTGTTCGCGTGGGGGCCGTGTCGGCGTCCGGCGCGACCTAACTACGTTATAGGACGCCGCAGGGGTATCGCGCCACCACCGCCCGCGCCGGTGCGAAGCACCACTTGCACCGGCGACGCGAACCCGTAGCCTCTCTTGGGTGACCACTTCCCCCTCCTTCGTCGTCGACGCGGGAGCCGCCCTCGTCTCGGCCGAGCTCGACCTCGTCGAAGACGTTCGGATCTCCATCGACGACGGCATCGTGGCCTCGGTCGACAAGCGGCCGGACCGCGACGCCCCGGCGCGCCCAGCAACCGTCGACGCGTCCGATCTCTTGGTCGTACCCGGATTTGTGGACGCGCACGTCCACATCGGTTTGGCCGATCCCACCGCGGTGCTCGAGGGAGGCGTCACCGCGGTGCGCGACCTCGGCTGGCCGCCCGCGCGCATCCGCGCGCTCATCGAGGCGCCGGGGCACGCCGGGCCGCTCGTAACCGCGGCCGGACAGATACTCACTGCGGAAGGCGGTTATCCGACACGCGCCGCATGGGCGCCGAAGGGCACCGGCCGCGAGGTGGGGCACGCGCGCGATGCGGCCGCCGCGGTCGCCGAGCAAATCGACCTCGGCGCGTCGATCATCAAGATCGCGCTCAATCCGGAGGCGGGGCCGGTTCTCGATACTCCGACTCTCACCGCGGTCGTCGAGGCGGCCCACGAAAAGGGCCTCGAGGTCACCGGACACATCTCGGGGCTCGATCAACTCGAGCGCGCCCTCGACGTGGGCGTGGACGAGCTCGCACACATGCTGATGAGCCCGGAGTCGATCCCGGACGAGATCGTCGAGCGCATGGTCGAGGCCGGCATGGTGGTGGTCCCGACGCTGTCGATCCGGTTCGACGATCAGGCCGCCGCGATCGAGAACACCGCCCGGTTCCTCGCCGCCGGCGGACATGTCGTCTACGGGACCGATCTGGGGAACGAAGGACCGAACCCGGGCATCGATCGGCGCGAGGTCGACGCGCTTCAGCGCGCGGGAATGTCGGCGCGCGCCATCATCCGCGCCGCGACCGTCGACGCCGCGCGCCGCCTCGGGCTCACATCGAAAGGATCGATTGCGAAAGGCATGGACGCCGATCTCGTGGCACTGCCGATCAACGCGCCGTCCGAGGCCGCGTCCTTGACCGACGTCCGCATGGTTTGGCGCGAGGGCCGCCGCGCCCGGTAGCTTTTACGGCGCGACGTACTCGATTGCAGCCGCGCCGGGCACCGCGGCGGAATCCAGAACTGCACCGGTAGCAGCATCGAGCTTGTTGATCTTGCCGGAGACCGACACGTAGATCACGCTTCCATCGGGTGCGACGTTGAGTCCTTCGATCTCACCTTCGCCCGACCATCGCGCCACCGGCCGCAACGACGGCAGGGCGAGCACCACGACGGTGTCGTCGCCGGCGACGTAGAGCCGATCCCGCGTCGCCCGCGCGAACGTCTCGTCGTCGGGCGCTCCGAACTCGATGCGCGCGGTGCGCGCCACCCGAAGTCGATAGGGGCGAACGACTGCAACCACACCGTTCGTCCAGTCGGCGACGTACAACCGCTCTCCCTGCGGTGACGTCGCGAGCGCGCTTGCCGTCGCCGAGCCGCCCCCGAACTCGTGGGGCAAGTCGATGCAGTGCGCCCATTTCTCGTCGAGGTTGAGGAGATGGACGAAGGCACTTTCGCGATGGTCGTGCTCGCCGTGCCCGGCCTCGGTTTGCTGCGTGTAGAGCGTGTAGAGCTCATCGGCGGCCGGCGAATAGATCTGCGTGCGGCCGGTCCCTTGCATCTGCTCCGGCGCCGCGTTCTTGAACCTGCCGATCGGCATCACTCGTCCGTCCGAGAGACGCAGCCGGCGCACCCGGTAACGCTCCGGATCGAGCGCGGGAAGAAACTCGATCATGAACAGCTCCGAGTTGTCGGTCGAGAACGCCTCGGGTTCGAAGTTTCCCTCGAGGTCGAACTCCCTCACCCGGGCGGGAGCGGCCTCCGCGTCCACGACCGCGAGGTTCGTTCCGGCCCTGGCCTCGGGGACGTACGGAGCGCCGTCGGCGATGCGCGGCGGGCCGAGCGCCACCAGATCGCCGTCCGGCGACACCACTTGCGGCACCAATTCCCCCTCGAGCGCGATCCGCTCGAGGCCGTTCCCCGAACGATCGAGGCGCCGCAGAACCGTCGTCCCTTCGCGCGCGTCCGCAGTCGCCACCACGGAAAAGTCGGGGGCGGCAACTGCATGCGCGGCGCGAAACGAAGGCCCCTCGGATGCATAAGGGAGCGCCGCAAACCCGCCCGCGGCGCGTACGAACAACAAATGACCGGATTCCACCTGCGGCCGCGGCTCCTCACCACAACCGGCAACGAGAAGAACTGCAACCAACGACAGCGATAACCGGGCCATCATTCACTCCTCCCGAGGTCTCCGTACCTGATGCCGGTACACCGCGAGAGGAGCTTTGGTTCCCTTCTCTCGTTTGCGCCTAACGGCCCGGCCCTACAGGGCCTTCACCTCGACCACTTCTATCTCCAGGCGGCCGGCGGGAACGCTTGCGGTCACCGTCTCGCCGGCCGAGTGCCCCATGAGCGCCTTTCCGAGCGGCGACTCGGGAGTGAGCAAGTCGTAGGCGGCTCCCTTTTCCTCGCGCGTCGCGAGCAGGTAGGTCTCGGGATCGTCGTCGCCCGCGTGCCGGATCGTCACGACCTTCCCGGGTGCAATGACGCCGTCGTCCTCGCTTTCGATTATTTCCGCGTTCTCGAGCATCTCTCGGATCTGACGAACGCGCGCCTCTTGCATTCCCTGCTGGTCCTTCGCCGCGTGGTACTCCGCGTTCTCGCTGAGATCCCCATGGGCGCGCGCGGTTGCAATCGCATCGATCACCGCGTCGCGCGCGGGTCCTTCGAGCTGCTCGAGCTCGTCCCGGAGGCGCTCTACCGCGGTCTTTGTCAACGGCACTTTCTTGTCGTCGTTCATTCCTTCATCCTAGGGCCACGCGCCTCTGCGCGCGCGTAGGATGCGCCGATGAGTGGACGACTGGAGAATCGGTCGAGCATCGTCACCGGAGCCGGTCGGGGCATCGGGCGGGCAATTGCGCTGGCATTCGCTCGCGAGGGTGCGAAGGTGCTCGTCAACGACATCGACAAAGAGGCCGCCGACGTCGTCGCGGCCGAGATCGGCGACAATGCCGCCGCCGAGTATTCGCCGATCGGCAGCGTTGCGTCTGCCGAACGGCTCGTGCAAGCCGCCGTGGAGACTTTTGGGTCGGTCGACATCCTCGTCAACAACGCCGGCATCCTGCGCGACAAGATGACTCACAACATGACCGAGGAAGATTTCGACCGGGTCATCGAAGTTCATCTCAAAGGAACGTGGGCATGCGGGCGTGAGGTCATTCGTCTGTGGCGTCCTCTCGCCAAAGAGGAACAGGCACGAGGTGAAGAAGTCCACCGGAAGATAATCAACGTGACGTCACCGTCGGGTCTCATCGGCGCCGTGGGCCAAAGCAATTACGCCGCCGCCAAGATGGGCGTCGTCGGACTGACGAAGACGTGGGCGAAGGAGCTCGGGCGGCTGGCGATCAACGTCAACGCGGTGTCCCCCACTGCCCTCACTGCGATGACTCAGCCGTTGGTGCAGGACGAAGAGCAGAAACAACAGCGTCTCCAACGGTTTGCGATGGGTCGTTACGGCGCGCCGGACGAGATCGCGCCGAGCTTCGTATTCCTTGCGTCGCACGACTCCGACTACATGACGGGCCAGGTGTTGTGTGTCGACGGAGGCCTCGTCATCTAAACCGACGCCCATTTAGTCTTGGTTACTCCAATCTGCGAAAGGGTGGTGACGATGGCCCGCGCGTGGCCGTTCGAGAACAAGCCGGAGGCGGGCGGCGCGGCCGCCAAATTTCGGGACCCCGGGGACTTCGTCGCGGTCCGCAGCGGCTGTGAGGCGGTGGTCGTTCGCATCGGGGCGCACGATGCCCAGGTCGTGGTGGTCGACGCCGACGGCGCCTGGGAACGGTGGGTCTATCACTCCCTCGAGGACGCGCTCGAGGCGGCGAATGCGCTCGGCGTGCCGGTTCACGACGGCGAGTATCCGGAGGACCTCAGGGTGCGCATGAACGCGAGGCAGCGCCCGGCCCGTGAGTACCGGGACGCGGCCTACCCGGAACAGGGGCGGGTCGGACCGCTCATCCCCTACCCGGAGAATCGTCCTCGTCGGATCCCCGGTCCGGAGGAAGAGCAGGAGGAGACTCCCGAGGGGGCGTCGCCGAGCGCGACCGGGTGACTTTGGTGACGCGGTAGGAGCGGTCGTCGAAGCGCTCCCCTCGTTCGGCGCCGCCGACGGCGGCGTGGAAGATGCGGAGGCCGGGAGCCACTCGGTTTCGCGCCCAGCGCGCGAACAGCCGCCGGGCGGCCCTTTTGAGCCCGGCCCGCGTCGGCGGGAAGAGAAACAACAACCCGACCGCGTCCGTCAAGAAGCCGGGCGTCAGGAGCAGCGCGCCGCCGACGACGATAAGCACACCGTCTACCAGCTCGCGGTGCGGCATCTTGCCGTGTGCAAGGGAGTCTTGCAGGCGCGCCCACGTGTGAAGTCCCTGCTGCTTCAACAACCACGCACCTGCGAGTGAAACGCCGATCAACAAGACGATCGTCTCGATCAGCCCGATGCCGTCGGCCACCTGCACGATGACGTATAGCTCGGCGAGCGGGACCGCGATGAGGAGGACGAACAGAACGGCAGCCACGATGCCAGTATGCGTCCCCCGACTCTGGTAGAGATACGCGATGCCGCAGACCACGCTCAAAGAGCTGCCGTTCGCGCGCGCGCTCGCGGAGGTGGAAGGTCACGGCGCCGCGTTCGTCGACATACGCCCGGTCGCCGCCTACCTCGAAGTGCACATTCCGGGCTCGCTGAACCTGGAGTACGACTCCGGCCCGGGATTTCAGGGCCGCGCCCGCGACTGCATACCGCTCGACACTCCGCTGGTGCTCGTCGATCTCGGATCGAACGACCCCCGCGCCGCGGCCGACGCGCTGAAAAGCAAGGGGTTCACCGTCCTCGGCGCCTGCGACGACGCCATCAACAAGTGGGCCGAGGCTCGGGGGACACCGGCATCCACCGAGGTAGACACGGGGGTCGATCCGCCGCACGGCTGCACGGTCCTCGATGTCGGCGACGCGGGGGCGACGGTTCCCGACGGGACGCTTCTGATCCCCGTAGATCGGCTGTGGCGGCGAGCAGATGAGGTCCCCGACGGGCGGATTGCGGTGGCGGCAGGTTACGGGGTCAGGGCGTCTCTTGCGCTCGGCATCCTCGAGCGGCACGGCTCGGTCGACGTGAGCATGTGGCGCACCGGCCGGCGCGGCTAGCCTTCCTCCATGCCCTTGGCAATGAGGTAGCCGCGCGCTCGCTCGGTCAACGGGTAGCGGTTCACGATGCGCCAGAAGGATGGGCTGTGGTCGGCGACGATGAGGTGCGCCAGCTCGTGGACGATGACGTAGTCGCGGACCCACGACGGGTACGAGCTGAGCTCAAGAGACAATCGGATCGAGCGGTCCTGCGGCGAGCAGGACCCCCAGCGGGATTTCTGATTGTCGACCCACGAGATCGCAGACGGCCGTACGCGATCGACGTAGCGGTCGGCGAGATCCGCGGCGCGGCGCGCGAGCTCGCCGTCTTCATTCAAGCGGTCGCGGCGCTTACGCTCGGCCATCCGGCGCGCCATCAGCGCGACCCACTGCTGCTCGTCGGCGCGCGACAACCGCTCGGGGACGGAAACGACGAGGGTATCGCCCACGATCTCGGCCGAGATCGTCTTCCTGCGGCGGGCGCTCCGTCTCACCTCGATCCGTCCGAACTCCGTCTCCACGCCGGGGGCGTCTAGCGGGAGCCGGTTCGTGTTCATCGGAACGATCCTACGGTCCGACCGGCTCCGAAAAATGTTTTGTGCATGAAGCACAACCTGACGACGCCAACATCGGCCTGCAGTCGGTTGCCGAAGCTTGTGAAGGGGTTCACAATATGGGTCACGCACAAAGTCCCGTCCCCCCGGGACGACATAGCGGATTCCGGTTCGCCGGGATCATCCCCAGGCCCCCTCCGACTTC
>Ga0247713_1001710_pt1 | contig 10579 bp, 12 predicted proteins | sample 21E_NmetaG_FD_189936 | JGI IMG/M metagenome (GOLD analysis project Ga0247713, IMG submission 189936) | Soil microbial communities from hillslope of Landscape Evolution Observatory, University of Arizona, Oracle, AZ, United States - 2-1-E_N | ecosystem: Engineered > Artificial ecosystem >... | reverse complement strand
TGTGAGAGCGGCTGCCCCTCCTGCGTGCAGTCGCCGAAGTGCGGCAACCTCAACGAGCTGCTCGACAAGCGCGGCGCGCTCACCCTCCTGCGCCGGCTGCTCGCGTCCGCGTAGCCCGGCTGTCGATTTCCGCCGCCCCCGTTCGTCGTCCTCGCGAGACGAAAGGAGGAGGCGATGAGACGACGCCGGTTCGGCCGCCGCGCCGGCGCCGACACGCGGACGGTGCGGCGGCAGGTGCCGGAGCGCGACCGGCTCGCGGAGCTCGGGCTGGCGCTGCTGCGGCTGCGCGGATGACAATCCCGACGGAAAGGAGACGCACGTGCAGTACCTGCTGCTGATCTACGGGTCGGAGGAGCGCTGGGAGGCGCTGACCCCGGAGGAGGAACGCGCCGTGTACGCCCGCTACGGCGAGCTCGAGCGCGAGCTCGCCGCCCGCGGCGGGCTCACCGGCGGAGCGGAGCTGCGACCCGCCGCGACAGCGACGACCGTGCGTGTCCGCGACGGCGAGACGCTCGTCACCGACGGCCCGTTCGCGGAGACCCGCGAGCAGCTCGGAGGCTTCTTCCAGGTCGAGTGCGAGAGCCTCGAGGAGGCGCTCGAGATCGCCCGGCGGATCCCGGCCGCCGAGGACGGGGCGGTGGAAGTGCGGCCGCAGCACGTGAGGGCCGCGCCGTGAAGTACCTCCTGCTGCTGACGAACGACGCAGACGAGATCGCGTCGTGGGAGCACCTGACGCCCGAGGAGGCGCGGCGCGCGGACGAGGAGTCCGAGCCCGTGTGGAACGCCGCGATCGCGCGGATGAGCGAGCGCGGGCGGCTGCTCGGCGGCCTCGAGCTCGCCCCGCCGTCGGCCGCGAAGACGGTCCGCGGCCGCGGCGGCGAGCTGCTCGTGACCGACGGGCCGTACGCCGAGACGCGTGAGCAGCTCGGCGGCTACTTCCTCGTCGAGTGCGAGAGCCTGGACGACGCGATCGCGATGGCGGAGCTCGTCCCGGTCGCCCGGACGGGCGCGGTCGAGATCCGGCCGCTCGTCACGGAGGAGGAGCGGCCGTAGTGGAGCGGCTCTTCCGCGAGGAGTGGGGTCGCTGCGTCGCCGCGCTGGCGCGCGCGACCGGCGACCCCGACCTCGCCGAGGACGCGGTGCAGGACGCGTTCGCGGCCGCCCTCGAGCGCTGGGGCGGCAACCCGCCCGCGAACCCCGGCGGCTGGCTCTATGCCACCGCGCGGAACCGCGCGATCGACCGGATCCGCCGTGACCGGACACTCGCGCGCAAGACGGAGCTGCTCGCCCGCGTGGAGGCGCTGCCCGTCTCCGACGAGGAGGAGGACGCAGTGCCGGACGAACGCCTGGGCCTGATCTTCGCCTGCTGCCACCCCGCCCTCGCGGCCGACGTCCGGGTGCCGCTGACGCTGCGGCTGGTCGGCGGGCTGACGACCGCCGAGATCGCACGTGCGTTCCTCGTCCCCGAGGCGACGCTCGCGCAGCGGCTCGTGCGGGCCAAGCGGAAGATCCGCGACGCGGGGATCCCGCTGTCGGCGCCGGCGGCGCACCTGCTGCCGGAGCGGCTCGACTCCGTGCTCGCGGTGCTCTACCTCGTCTTCAACGAGGGCTACGCGGCGACGGCCGGCCCTGCGCTCGTCCGCGGCGGGCTCTGCGACGAGGCGATCCGGCTGGCGAAGCTCCTGGCGGCGCTGATGCCCGACGAGCCGGAGGCGCTCGGGCTCCTCGCGCTGCTGCTCCTCCACGACTCCCGCCGCGAGACGCGGGCGGACGCGACAGGCGACCTCGTGCTGCTGGAGGACCAGGACCGTTCGCGGTGGGACGCGGGCCGGATCGGCGAGGGGACGCGCGTGCTCGAGCGCGCGCTCCGCCTGCGACACCCGGGCCCGTACCAGCTCCAGGCGGCGATCGCGGCCGTGCACGCGCGGGCGGAGGCGCCGGAGCAGACCGACTGGGCGCAGATCGCGGCGCTCTACGCCGAGCTCGAGCGCCTCCACCCCTCGCCCGTCGTCTCGCTCAACCGGGCGGTCGCCGTCGCGCTCTCCGACGGCGCGGAGCGCGGCCTCGAGCTGCTCGACGGGCTGGGCGGGCTGGACGAGTACCACCTGCTCCATGCGGCTCGGGCCGACCTCCTGCGGCGCCTCGGCCGCCGCGCCGACGCCGCCGCCGCCTACGAGCGGGCGCTCTCGCTGGTCGGGAACGAGGCGGAGCGGCGGTTCCTCGAGCGGCGGCTGGCCGCGCTGCGTGCGACAGTCCACTCGTGACGAACCCCATGACCGCGCCGCTTCGCCGCGTGCTCGTCCGCGCGCCCGACGCGACCACGCTCGGCGCCTGGCGCGACTACGGCTGGCGCAGCGCGCCCGATCCCGTGCGGATCGCCGAGGAGCACGAGGCGTTCCGGGCGGCGCTCGCCGAGGCCGGCGCCGAGGTCGTGCTCGCCGAGGGCGCCGTCGACGGGAACCCGGACGCCGTGTACGTCTACGACCCCGCCGTCGTCGCGCCCCACGGCGCGGTGCTCCTCCACCCCGGCAAGGCGGGACGCCGCAACGAGGTGGAGCCGATGGCGCGGGAGCTCGAGCGGGCGGGGATCCCGATCCTCGGCCGCCTCGAGCCGCCGGCGCTCGCCGAGGGCGGCGACACGCTCTGGCTCGACGAGCGGACGCTCGCCGTCGGGCTCGGCTACCGCACGAACGCCGCCGGGGCGGAGGCGCTCGCGCGTCTGCTCCCCGACGTGGACGTCCTCGCCTTCGACCTGCCGCACTTCCGCGGCGCCGCCGAGATCCTCCACCTGATGTCGCTCGTCAGCCCGCTCGACGACGATCTCGCGCTCGTCTACCTGCCGCTGATGCCCACGCGGCTCGTCCAGCTGATGGAGAGGCGCGGCATCGGCTTCGTCGAGGTCCCCGAGGAGGAGTTCGACTCGATGGGCTGCAACGTGCTCGCGCTGGCCCCGCGGGTCGCGCTCGCGCTCGAGGGCAACCCCGAGACGCGGCGGCGGCTGGAGGCGGCGGGCGTCGAGGTGCGGACGTACGCCGGCGAGGAGCTGTCGCGCAAGGGCGACGGCGGCCCCACCTGCCTCACGCGCCCGCTCGCGCGCGGCTAGACGACGCGGATGCAGGCGTTCAGCGCGATCGTCAGGAAGAGCGAGAGCGCGAGCGACATCAGCAGGCAGCCGGGCGAGCAGCCGTAGACCCGGACGCGGCCTCCGCGGGATGTCCTCGGGCCGAACACGAGGAGGCCCCTGTACCGGGAGCAGCGGCGCGGTAAACGGCAGGATACGACGGTGGCGACGCGGCGGAAGGCGAAGGACGGCTACCTCGTCGTCGGCGGCGGCTTCGCCGGCGCGTACGTCGCGCGCCTGCTCGGGTGCCGCGCGACGATCGTCAGCCCCGAGAACTTCATGCTGTTCACGCCGATCCTCCCCGAGGCGGCGTCGGGCACGCTCGAGCCCCGCCACGTCGTCGTCCCGCTGCGGCTGATGTGCCCCCGCTCGGAGCTCCTCCTCGGCCGCGCGACCGCGCTCGACGAGGAGCAGCGCGTCGTCCACGTCGAGACCGACGCCGGGCCGTTCGAGGTCGAGTACGAGCAGCTCGTGGTCGCGCTCGGCGCGGTGCCACGCGTGCTGCCGATCCCGGGGCTCGCCGAGCACGCGCTCGGCTTCAAGGACCTCCCCGACGCGATCCACCTGCGCAACCACGTGCTGCGGGAGCTCGAGGCGGCGCAGGCGGAGCTCGACGACGAGCGGCGGCGGCCGCACCTCACGTTCGTCTTCTGCGGCGCCGGCTACGCCGGCGTGGAGGCGCTGGCGGAGCTGGCCGACCTCGTCGACGACGCGCTGCGCTTCTACCCGGAGCTGCGCGAGCACCCGCGGCGCTGGGTGCTCGTCGACGCGGCGCCGAAGATCCTCCCGGAGATCCCGAGCCGGCTGGGCGAGTACGCCCACCGTGAGCTCTCGAGCCGGGGGATCGACATCCGCGTGAACACGACCGTCGAGGAGGTGGAGGCCGACGCCGTCACCCTCTCCGACGGCGAGCGGATCGAGACGCACACGTTCGTCTGGACGGCGGGGGTGACCGCGCACCCGCTGCTCGCCGAGTTCGGGCTGCCGCTCGACGAGCGCAAGCGCGTCTGCGTCGACTCGACGCTGCGCGTCGAGGGGCGCGACCGGATCTGGGCGCTCGGCGACTGCGCGCGCGTCCCGAACGCGGCCACGCCCGGCCGCTTCGACCCGCCGACGAGCCAGCACGCGCTCCGGCAGGCGCGGCGCCTCGCGAAGAATCTCCGCGGCACGCCGGAGCCGTACGCCTACCGGATGCTGGGCCAGGTGGCGACGCTCGGGCGGAACAAGGGCATCGCCGAGGTCGTGCGCTTCCGGTTCCGCGGCTTCCCCGGCTGGTTCCTCACGCGGACGTACCACCTGTACCAGCTGCCGACGCTCTCCCGGAAGCTCCGCGTCGTGATCGACTGGACCGTGGCGCTCTTCTTCAAGCGCGACATCGCCGAGCTCGGCGGCCTGGCGAAGCGGCCGGGCCTCGGCCCGTGAGCGACGCCTTCGCGCGCGCGTTCGCGTTCATGCGCCGCGCGGACATCGCCGGCACGCGCGAGGAGCCGCACCCGCTCGGGGTCGCGGTGTTCGACGACGAGCACCGGCTCCGGTGGGACTCGAACTACCTGCTCGTCGAGCGCGACCCCGGCAGCGCCGACGCCCTCGCCGCCGAGCTCGACCTGCTCCAGGGTGGCGCGGGCCTCGCGCACCGGAAGGCGGTCGTCCCCGACGAGCGCGTGGGCGACCGGCTGGCGCCCTCGTTCGAGGCGATGGGGTGGGAGGTCGGCCGCACGCTCGTGATGGTGCACGGCGGCCAGACGCCTCCGGTCGCCGGAGCCGACGAGGTGCGGGAGGTCTCGCCCGCGGCGCTGCGGCCGGCCCGAACGCGCGCCATCCTCGGCTACCCCTGGGGCACGGAGGAGGTGGCGCGCGCGCTCCTCGACTCGAAGGACCGGATCGCCGCCCGGATGCGCCTGCGCTGCTACGCGCGCCTCGCGGGCGAGGAGCCGGTGAGCTGGGCCGACCTCTACAGCGACGGGGACGAGGCGCAGGTGGAGGACGTGGCGACCGAGCCGGCCCACCGGGGCCGCGGGCTCGCGAGCTCCGTCGTCGTGCGGGCGGTGCAGGTCGCGCGCAGCGAGGGCGCCTCGTTCGTGTTCCTCGCAGCAGACGACGCCGACTGGCCGAAGGAGCTCTACGCGCGGCTCGGCTTCGTCGGCGTGGGCCGATACGTCCACGTGACGCGCGCGGGGTAGCGCGTCAGCCGCGCAGCGAGCGCAGCGCCTGCCCCAGCGACTGACGCGTCGTCAGCACCCCCTCGAACAGGTCGCCGTAGCGGCGGACGCGGTCGAGCACGACCTCCATCGTGTAGATCGCGGGGTTGAGCTTGTCCGTCACCTCGTCCCAGCGCAGCGGCGTCGAGACGTGCGCGCCGGCGCGCGGCCGCACCGAGTAGACGGACGCGATCGTCTTCCCCTCGCCGTTCTGGTTCGCGTCGATGAGGACGCCGCGCCGCTTCGCCTTCGACCACTCCGTCGTGGCGAGGCCGCGGTTCGTGCTCGCGATGGCGCGCGCGACGATCTCGGCGAACTCGCGCGTGTCGGCGTACGTGTGCCGCCGCTCGACGGGCACGAGGACGTGGATCCCCTTGGAGCCGCTCGTCTTCGGGAAGCTGACGAGGCCGAGCGCGTCGAGCGCCTCCTTGACGAGCAGCGCGACCTGGATCGTCTCGGGGAAGCCGACGTCGGGGGACGGGTCGAGGTCGAACAGGACCCAGTCGGGCCGGTCCGGCTTGTCGATCCGCGAGTACCACGTGTTCAGGTCGATGCAGCCCATGTTCACCATCCACAGGAGCGCGAGCTCCTCGTTGACGATCGGCGCGTCGACCTCGCGCTTCTTCGGCGGCCTGTCCCGCGTGGTCGCCACGAACGGCCACGTGGGGATCCACTCGGGCATGTGCTTCGGCGCGTCCTTCTGGAAGAAGTGGCCGCCCTGCCACCCGTCCGGGTAGCGCTTCATCGTGAACGGCCGGTCGCGCAGGTGCGGGAGCACCGCCGGCGCGATCGCCCGGTAGTACGCGAGCAGGTCGCCCTTCGTGATCCCCTCCTCGGGCCAGAACGGCTTGTCGAGGTTCGTCAGCTTCAGCGTCTTCCGACCCTTGCGCAGCTCCTCCGGCACCGGCTCGGGCGGCGCCGCCGCCCCTTCCGTCGCCGCCTCCGGCTCCTCCCTCGTCACGTCCTCCGCCTCCTTGTCGTCGCGCAGACCCTGGTACGACGGCGCGCGGAGCCGCCGGTCGTGCGTCCACTCGACGAACACGACCTCGGCGACGAGCCGCGGCTCGACCCACACGATCTCGTCCCTGCGGACGCGCGGCAGCTTCGGCACCTCCCGGAACGGCGCCGTGTCGCGCTCGAGCGGCCGCAGCAACGCGAGCAGCCGGTCGATCTCGCGGTCGTCGAAGCCGGTGCCGACGTTGCCGACGTAGACGAGGCCGTCGGGCTCCTGCGTCCCCAGGAGGAGCGAGCCGAAGCGCCCTCCTCGCCGGCCGCGGCCCTTCGTGTAGCCGCCGATGACGAACTCCTGGCGCCCCGTCGCCTTGATCTTCAGCCAGTCGCGCGAGCGCCGGCCCTCGAGGTAGCGCGAGTCGGCGCGCTTCGAGACGATCCCCTCGAGCCCCTGCTCCTTCGCGGCCGCGAACAGCGCCTCACCGTCGTCGAAGGCCTCCGAGAGGCGGACGACGCGGTTGCGCTCGTCGAGCAGCTCCGCCAGCCGCGCGCGCCGCTCCAGGAGCGGCAGGCCGACGAGCGGCTCACCCTCCACCTCGAGCACGTCGAAGGCGTAGAACCGCAGCGGCGTCCCGTCGAGCCCCTGCTGCATCGCCGAGAAGCTCGGCCGCCCGTTCTCGTCGAGCGCGCAGACCTCGCCGTCGAGGACGCAGTGCGGCGTCTTCACCGCCTTCGGCAGCTCCTTCGCCACGGTGGGGAACCGCGCCGTCAGGTCGTTGCCGTTGCGGCTCGTCAGCGTCGCCTCGCTGCCGGCGAGGACGGCGATCGCGCGGTACCCGTCCCACTTCACCTCGTGCAGCCACCCGTCGCCGCGCGGCACGTCGGTCTCGAGCGTCGCGAGCATCGGCGCGTAGCGGTGGCGCTCGCGCGGCGCCTCGGCGTCGTCGCGCTTGCGGACGATGAGCCAGTTCTTCGGGTCGCCGGAGAGCTTCGCCGGCACGAGCGCCCAGGTGCCGCGGAGCCGCTCGCCGTGCAGGCGGACGGTGAGGCCGCCGTTCCGCTTCTCCTCGAGCAGCTCGTAGGTGCCGCTGTCCCACAGCTCGACGGTGCCGGCGCCGTACTGCCCCGCCGGGATCTCCCCCTCGAACTTCGCGTACTCGATCGGGTGGTCCTCGACGTGCACGGCCAGGTGCTGCTCGCCCGGCTCGAGGGGCACGCCCTTGGGCACGGCCCAGCTCGCGAGCGCGCCGCCGCGCTCCAGGCGGAAGTCGTAGTGGAGCCGGCGCGCGTCGTGGCGCTGGACGACGAAGATCGGCGCGGCGCCGGCGCGCGCGCGGCCGCGGCCGCCCCCGCCGGGCTCGGGGGTGACCTTCGGGTCGCGCTTCCTCCGGTACTCGTCGAGCGTGCTCACCTGCGTCTCCTTGCCCCGCCGGAGGTGGGGACAAGCGCGCGATGTTTCGCCCTCTGGAGCAGCGGAGACACACGCAGCGATCGCGGACGGTGAGACGCCCGCGAGGAGAAGCTTCTCCACCCTGTGGGGGGGTCGTGCTCGGGGCCGCCGGTTGGCGGCCCTGGGCCGTTTTCCGGCCTGAAATCAGGATTACAAGCCGGGGAAAACCCTGTGGACAGTGTGGAAATCGCCGCTCAGGCGTAGACGCCGAGCGAGCGGAACTTCGCGCGCCGGAGCCGGCGCAGGTCGTCGCCGGGAACGGCCTCGAGCTCGGCCAGCGTCTCCACCAGGGTCTCCCGCAGCAGCCGCGCCGCCTCGTCGTGGTCGGCGTGGGCGCCGCCCTCGGGCTCGGGGACGATCCCGTCGATCACGCCCAGCTCGAGGCAGTGGGCCGCATCGGGCTTGAACGCCGCCGCCGCCTTCTGCGCCTCGGCCGCGTCGCGCCAGAGGATCGCCGCACAGCCCTCGGGCGAGATCACCGAGTAGATCGCGTTCTCCTGCATCAGCACGCGGTCGGCGACCGCGATCGCGACGGCGCCGCCCGACCCGCCCTCGCCGATCACGCACGCGACCGTGGGCACGCGCAGGCGCGCCATCGCCGCCTGGGAGCGCGCGATCGCGCCGCCCTGGCCGTGCTGCTCCGCGGCGACGCCCGGGTAGGCGCCGGGGGTGTCGACGAGCGAGATCAGCGGGAAGCCGTGGCGGTCGGCGAGCTCCATCGCCCGCATCGCCTTGGCGTACCCCTCCGGATAGGCCATCCCGAAGTTGCGCCGGGTCCGCTCCTTGATGTCGCGCCCCTTCTGCTGGCCGAGGAGGACGACGGTGCGGCCGTCCATCCGGCCGAGCCCCGCGACGAGCGCCTCGTCGTCGCCGCGCGCGCGGTCGCCGTGGAGCTCGAAGAAGTCCTCGAACATGCGGGCGACGTAGTCCAGCGTGTACGGGCGGTCCTGGTGGCGCGCGAGCTGGACGGAGCGCCAGATCTCCTCGTCGCTCGGCTCGGCCGCGATCCGGTCGAGCTGCCGCTGGAGGCGCTCGAGCTCGCGCGAGAGGCCGGTGCCGCCGAGGAGCCGCGCCTGCTTCAGCTTGCTCAGGCGGTTCCTGAGCCGGAGCTCGGCCTCACCCGGCACGGGAGAACAGCCTCAGGAGCCGGTGCAGGGTGGGGCGCAGCTCGGGCCGCGGGACGACGGCGTCGACGTGGCCGAGGCGCAGGTTCGACTCGGCGAGCCCGAAGTCGTCGGGGAGCTTCTCGCGCGTCGTCTGCTGCACGACGCGCGGCCCGGCGAACGACATCAGCGCACCCGGCTCCGCGAGGAGCACGTCGCCGAGGGTGGCGAAGCTCGCGAGCACGCCGCCGGTGGTCGGGTGCGCGACGACGGAGATGAACGCGCAGCCGGCGTCGCGCAGGTCCTCGACCGCGCACACCGTCTTCGGCAGCTGCATCAGCGCGAGGATCCCCTCCTGCATCCGCGCGCCGCCCGACGCGGACACGGCGATCAGCGGCACGCTGCGCGCCGCCGCGCTGTCGCAGGCACGGGAGAACTTCTCGCCGCACGCGCTCCCCATGGAGCCGCCCATGAAGGCGAAGTCCATCACCGCGAGCTCGCACGGGAGCCCCTCGATCGCCGCCTGGCCGATGATCATCGCCTCGCCCATCCCGGTCGCGACCTCGGCCTCTGCGAGGCGCTCGGTGTAGGGGCGCAGGTCGAAGAAGCCGAGCGGGTCCTCGGAGCGGACCTCCGCCGCCTCCTCGACGAACGAGCCCTCGTCGGCGAGGTGCGCGATCCGGGCCGGCGCGCGCATCGGGAAGTGGTGGCCGCAGTGCCCGCAGACCCAGAGCGCGGCAGCGAGCTCGTCGTCGCGGTAGTGCGAGGCGCAGGACGGGCACGTGTTCGGGTGCCGCTTCTTCCGCGGCTCCTCGCCGCCGCCCTGCTTGTGCTCGATGGAGACGTCGATGCGGCTCGACATGGTCGGGATCTTAGACCTGCCCCCGCGGAACGCGGTTGCAGCGGCCTAGAAGCCGAGCGCCGCCGTGAGCCGGCGCAGCGGCTCGACGTTCGTCGGGTCGCCGCGCAGGCCGGTCAGCCCGGCGCCGACGATCGCCTTCCGCGCGGCGAGCCCCTCGAGCAGCCGCGCCACCTCCGCGACCGTCGGACCGCCCGGCTCCGGCATGTACGCGCCGAGCTCCGACGGTTCGAAGACGTCGCAGTCGAGCGCGACGTAGACGCAGTCGGTGCCGTCGACGGCACGCTCCACCGCCTCGCGGCCGCCGGCGTGGACGCCGGCGGCCGCGATGAACTCCTCCTCCGGCGGGTCGAGCGCCCGCGCGCCCACCAGCGCGACGTCCCCGGGCGCGACGGCGCCGCCGTCGATCGCCATCCGCAGCGGCATCCCCCACGGGTTCCCGGACGGCGAGCTCTCGGGCGTGTTGAGATCGCCGTGCGCGTCGAACCAGACGACCGCCAGCCGGTCGACGCGCGAGGAGAGGCCCTCGATCGCGCCGAGGTGCGCGCAGCAGCACCCGCCGAGCACGAGCGGCCGCTCCGGCAGCTCGGAGGCGAGCGCCAGCGTCTGCTCGCGCAGCGAGCCCTCGTCGACCACGGCCGCCTCGGGGAACGGGAGCGGCAGCGACGCGGCCTCGACCATCGGCTCGCCGCCGTCGCCCCACGCGCGCGGGACGCGGACGAGCCCGGCGCCGAACTCGCGGCCGCAGCTGTGGCACTGGTACTCGTCGCGGAGCGCGACCGCGGTGAGCGTCCGGCAGTCGGGGCAGCGGGCTCGGAGCACGCTCACGGCAGCGTCTTCTCGTAGACGTCGAACCGGCGGATGACCCGCATCCCGACCGACCCGTAGAGCCGGTTC
>Ga0247713_1001708_pt1 | contig 10593 bp, 20 predicted proteins | sample 21E_NmetaG_FD_189936 | JGI IMG/M metagenome (GOLD analysis project Ga0247713, IMG submission 189936) | Soil microbial communities from hillslope of Landscape Evolution Observatory, University of Arizona, Oracle, AZ, United States - 2-1-E_N | ecosystem: Engineered > Artificial ecosystem >... | reverse complement strand
GGAGCGGCGGTGCGGGAGGACGGCCGCCCGGGGGCGGCGACGTGCAGGTGGTGCGATGGACCGGGGTGCTGCCAGGGGTACGGCAGCGGGTGCGGCGGGGTCCGGACGCGAGCGCCCGGCGACCCGCTCCGCCGTCCGGACTCTAACAGCCGGGATCGGGCGGCAGCGGCGGCCGCGGGGCCCCGGCACCACCAGGCGATCGCCCGGCCGGGCTCGTACGCGGTGGCGGGAGGGGCGGGAACGCGTCGGGCCGCCGGTCCGACAGGACCGGCGGCCCGGAGCCGCTGCCGGGTCTTACAGGACCGTCGCGGTCCCGCCGGCGGCGCTGATCTTCTGCTTCGCCGAGGCGGAGAAGCCGTTCGCGGTCACCTGGACCGCGACGCCGATCTCGCCCTCGCCGAGGACCTTGACCAGGGCGTTGTCGCGCACGAGGCCCTTGGCGACCAGGTCGTCGACGCCGATGGCGCCGCCGTCCGGGAAGTGCTCGGCGATCTTGTCGAGGTTGACGACCTGGTACTCGGTGCGGAAGCGGTTCTTGAACCCCTTCAGCTTCGGCAGGCGCATGTGGAGGGGCATCTGCCCGCCCTCGAACGCCGCCGGCACCTGGTACCGGGCCTTGGTGCCCTTGGTGCCGCGACCGGCCGTCTTGCCCTTGCTGGCCTCACCGCGACCGACGCGGGTCTTGGCGGTCTTGGCGCCCGGGGCGGGGCGCAGGTGGTGCACCTTGAGGGTGCTGCCCTGGGACTGCTCGGCCATGACCTACTCGACCTCCTCGACCGTCACGAGGTGCTGCACGGTGTTCACCATGCCGCGGATCTCGGGGCGGTCCTCCTTGACGACGACGTCGGAGATGCGCTTCAGGCCCAGCGAGCGCAGGGTGTTGCGCTGGCCGTGCGAGCCGCCGATCTCGGACTTGATCTGGGTGACCTTCAGGCGCGGCATCAGGCGGCGCCCGATCCGGCCGAGGAGCGCGCCGCCGTGGTCGCCGCGTGGGCGGCCCGGGCACGCAGCATGGCGGCCGGCGCGACGTCCTCGAGCGGCAGGCCGCGGCGGGCCGCGATCTCCTCGGGACGCACGAGGCCCTGCAGGGCGGCCACGGTCGCGTGCACGATGTTGATCGGGTTGGAGGACCCGAGCGACTTCGACAGCACGTCGTGGATGCCCGCGCACTCGAGCACGGCGCGCACCGGGCCACCGGCGATGACGCCGGTACCCGGGCTCGCCGGCTTCAGCAGCACGACGCCGGCAGCGGCTTCGCCCTGAATCGGGTGCGGGATGGTGTCGGCGATGCGCGGCACGCGGAAGAAGTGCTTCTTGGCCTCCTCCACGCCCTTGGCGATGGCGGCCGGCACCTCCTTGGCCTTGCCGTAGCCGACGCCGACCTGGCCGTCGCCGTCGCCCACGACGACCAGCGCCGTGAAGCTGAAGCGGCGACCGCCCTTCACGACCTTGGCGACGCGGTTGATGGCGACGACGCGCTCGATGTAGTTGCTCTTCTCGGGGCCGCCGCGGCCGCCCCGACCGTCACGGCGGTCGCCGCCGGCACCCTGCTGCGGGCCACCGGCTCCCGTGCCGCCGCCGGTGCGGCGCTGGGTACCGGGCATCAGGCGTTCCTCTCGATCTTCGGGTTGCTGTGGACGGCGCGCATCAGAACTGCAGCCCTCCCTCGCGGGCGGCGTCCGCCAGGGCGGCGATCCGTCCGTGGTACTTGTGGCCGCCGCGGTCGAACACGACGGCGTCGACACCGGCGGCCTTGGCGCGCTCGGCGACCAGGCGGCCGACCTGCTCGGACCGGGCCTTCTTGTCGCCGTCGGTGCCGCGCACGTCCGCCTCGAGCGACGAGGCGCTGGCGAGGGTGCGGCCGGCCAGGTCGTCGACGACCTGCGCGGTGATGTGCCGCGACGAGCGCGTGATGACCAGGCGCGGGCGCGCCGCGGTGCCGCTGACCTTCTTGCGGACGCGGAAGTGGCGGCGGGCCTTGCCCAGCCTGCGGGTGGTCGATACGTCAGCCATTACTTACCCGTCTTCCCGACCTTGAGCTTGATCTGCTCGCCCTCGTAGCGGACGCCCTTGCCCTTGTAGGGGTCGGGCTTGCGCAGCTTGCGGATGTTGGCGGCGACCTCGCCGACCTTCTGCTTGTCGATGCCGCGCACGACGAACTTCGTCGGGCTCTGCACCTCGAAGGCGATGCCCTCCGGCGCCGCGACCGGCACCGGGTGGCTGTAGCCGAGCGCGAACTCGAGGTCCGAGCCCTTGGCGGCGACGCGGTAGCCGACGCCGCGGATCTCCATCGCCTTGGCGTAGCCCTCGGTGACGCCGATGACCATGTTGGCCACCAGCGACCGGGTCAGGCCGTGCAGCGCCCGGTTGTCGCGGGAGTCGTCGGGGCGCTGCACGAGCAGCGTGCCGTCGTCCTGCTTGCCGAGCGTGATGCTCTCGGCGATGGTGTGGGACAGGGTGCCCTTGGGGCCCTTCACCGTGACCAGCTGACCGTCGATCGTGATGTCGACGCCGGCGGGCACGGGGATGGGGAGGCGACCGATGCGGGACATGTCGTGGCTCCTTCTCTCTCGGTCGCCGACTAGTAGACGTAGGCGAGGACTTCTCCGCCTACGCCCTTCTTGTTGGCCTGGCGGTCGGTGAGCAGGCCCTGCGAGGTGGAGATGATCGCGACTCCGAGACCACCGAGGACCTTGGGCAGCGCGCCGGCCTTGGCGTACACGCGCAGGCCCGGCTTCGACACGCGGCGGACGCCGGCGATGGAGCGCTCCCGGTTCGGCCCGTACTTCAGGTCGATGGTGAGCAGCTTGCCCTTCTCGCCGTCCGAGGTGTTCCAGCCGGCGATGTAGCCCTCCTGCTGGAGGATCTCGGCGATGTGCGTCTTGATCTTGCTGTGCGGCATGGTGACGGCGTCGTGGTACGCGGAGTTCGCGTTCCGCACACGGGTCAGCATGTCCGCGATCGGGTCGGTCATGGTCATGGTGCGAGGCCTGTGGCCTTTCCCGCCGCGGTTCCCGTGAGGGCCTTCGGCGAAGGGAGGACGTGCGGGGAGGACTTACCAGCTGGACTTGGTGACACCGGGCAGCTGCCCGGCGTGGGCCATCTCGCGCACGCAGATGCGGCAGAGGCCGAAGGTGCGGAAGACCGCGCGGGGCCGACCGCACCGGTTGCAGCGGGTGTAGCCGCGGACCGCGAACTTCGGCTTCTTCTGGCTCTTCTGGATCAGGGCCTTCTTGGCCATGTCTAGCTCTCCTTGAACGGGAAGCCGAGCGCCCGCAGCAGCGCGCGGCCCTCGTCGTCGTTGGTCGCGGTGGTGACGACCGTGATGTCCATGCCGCGGGGGCGGTCGATGCGGTCGACGTCGATCTCGTGGAACACCGACTGCTCGGTGAGGCCGAACGTGTAGTTGCCGTTGCCGTCGAACTGCTTGGGCGACAGGCCGCGGAAGTCGCGGATGCGCGGCAGCGCGATCGTCACCAGGCGGTCCAGGAACTCCCACATGCGGTCGTTGCGGAGGGTGACCTTCGCGCCGATCGGCATGCCCTCGCGCAGCTTGAACTGCGCGATCGACTTCGTGGCGCGGCGCAGCTGCGGCTTCTGGCCGGTGATGGCCGTGAGGTCGCGCAGCGCGCCGTCGATGAGCTTGGAGTCCTTGGCGGCCTCGCCGACGCCCATGTTGACGACGACCTTGACGACGCCGGGCACCTGCATCGGGTTGCCGTAGGAGAACTGCTCGGTCAGCGCCGGCACGATCTCCGACCGGTACCGCTGCTTGAGGCGCGGGATCTCGCTGGTTGCGGTGGGTGCAGTCATGTCCGTCAGTCCCCTACAGATCCGTGTCGCAGCGCTTGCAGACGCGGACGCTGCGCGACTTGCCGTTGTCGTCCGGCTCGGTGCGGCGGTGGCCCACGCGGGTCGGCTTGTCGCAGCTCGGGCACACGACCTGCACGTTGCTCACGTGCACGGCCGACTCCTGCGTGACGATGCCGCCCTGCTGGGAGCCGCGCGTCGACTGCGTGATCTTGGTGTGCTTCTTCACGCGCCCGATGCCCTCGACGAGGACGCGCGAGCGCTCCGGGTAGACGGCGATGACCTTGCCCTTGGAGCCGCGGTCGTCACGACGACCCGCGATCACCTGGACGGTGTCGCCCTTCTTCACGAACAGGCCGGCCACAGCTACAGCACCTCCGGCGCGAGCGAGATGATCTTCATGAACCGCTTGTCGCGCAGCTCCCGGCCGACCGGGCCGAAGATGCGCGTGCCGCGGGGGTCGCCGCCGTCCTTGATGAGGACGGCCGCGTTCTCGTCGAAGCGGATGTAGGAGCCGTCCGGACGGCGCCGCTCCTTGACGGTGCGGACGATGACGGCCTTGACGACGTCGCCCTTCTTGACACCGGCGCCCGGGAGGGCGTCCTTGACCGTGCCGACGATGATGTCGCCGATGCCGGCGTAACGGCGCCCGGAGCCGCCGAGAACGCGGATGCAGAGGATCTCCTTGGCACCCGTGTTGTCGGCGACGCGCAGTCGCGACTCCTGCTGGATCACTTCTTCTCCTTCGGAGTCCGTATCCGGTTCCCGGACGCGACCCCAAGTAGGTCCACGCGGCGGCGCTGCGTGGTGCCGCCTGTCGGCAGCGGTTGCTGTGTGCGGAGCTCGCGCTCCCTTACTTGGCCTTCTCGAGGACCTCGACGACGCGCCAGCGCTTGCTGGCCGACAGCGGCCGGGTCTCCATGAGCAGGACCCGGTCGCCGACGCCGCAGGTGTTCTGCTCGTCGTGCGCCTTGAGCTTGTTGGTGCGGCGCAGCGTCTTCTTGTACAGCGGGTGCTGGACCCGGTCCTCGACGGCCACGACGACGGTCTTGTCCATCTTGTCGCTCACCACGAGGCCCTCGCGGACCTTGCGGAAGCCGCGCGCCTCGTCCTGGTCTGCACTGCTGCCAACAGTCGTGTCGGTCACTGCGTTCCCCGTGCTCTCTGCGGACTCGGTCATGCGTCGGCGTCCGCGGTCTGGTCGGCGGATGCGGTCTGCTCGGTGGCGGTGCCGCCCGCGCCGGCGGCCCGGACGATGCCGAGCTCCCGCTCGCGCATCACGGTGTAGATGCGCGCGATGTCCTTGCGCACCGTGTGCAGCCGGCGGTTGTTGTCGAGCTGGCCGGTGGCGACCTGGAAGCGCAGGTTGAACAGCTCCTCCTTGGCCTCGCGCAGCCGGGTGAGCAGCTCGTCGTCGTTCAGGTCGCGGACCTCGGCGGCCCGGGTGTTGGTGACGGTGCTGTTGTCGGTCGCCATCACTGACCACCCTCCCGAACGATGAAGCGGCACTTCATCGGCAGCTTGTGCATGGCCCGGCGCATGGCCTCGCGGGCCAGGGGCTCCGGCGGACCGGCCAGCTCGAACAGGACGCGGCCGGGCTTGACGTTGGCCACCCACCACTCGGGCGAGCCCTTGCCGGAGCCCATGCGGGTCTCGGCCGGCTTCTTGGTCAGCGGACGGTCCGGGTAGATGTTGATCCAGACCTTTCCGCCACGCTTGATGTGGCGGGTCATGGCGATACGGGCCGACTCGATCTGCCGGTTCGTCACGTAGGCCGGCTCGAGGGCCTGGATGCCGTAGGTGCCGAACGCCAGCTCGGTGCCGCCCTTGGCCGCGCCGCTGCGGTCGGGGTGGTGCTGCTTGCGGTGCTTGACCCTGCGGGGGATCAGCATGGTCAGGCCCCTTCCTGGTCTGCGGGCGCGGTCTCGGCAGCGGGTGCGGGCTGCGTCGGGTTGTTGGCCGGGGCCGGCTCGCCCTGGGTGGCGACGTCCGGGGTCTCGCCGGACGGGTTCGCGCCGGCGCTCTCGGGACGTCCGCCGGAGCGGACCTCCGAGGGCTCCTCGCGCTCGGCACCGGTACGACTCGGGTCGGTGGTGCTGCCCTGCGCGGCCTCGGGGGCCGACTCGGTCACCGGCACCGCAGGGGTGTCGGCGACGTCGGCGGAGCGCTCGACGGCGACGTTCGCGACGGCCGGGTCGGCGGTCGGCAGGACGACGTCGCCACCGGGGCCGCCGTCGACCTGGTCGCCCACCTGGCGCCCGGCGTCGGTGCCGCCGGCGGTGGTGCCGGTCGAGCCCGAGCGCGGACCACGGCGGGCCGGCCGGTCGCGCCGCTGCTGGCGCAGCGCGGCGTCCTGGGCGTCGCGCTCGGCGCGGCTCTGGACGACGTCGCCCTTGTAGATCCAGACCTTGACGCCGATGCGGCCGAAGGTCGTCTTGGCCTCGTACTGGCCGTAGTCGATGTTGGCGCGGAGCGTGTGCAGGGGCACACGGCCCTCGCGGTAGAACTCCGAGCGGCTCATCTCGGCACCGCCGAGGCGGCCGGCGCACTGCACCCGGATGCCCTTGACGCCCGGGCCCTTCATCGCGGACTGCATCGCCTTGCGCATCGCGCGGCGGAAGCTGACCCGGCTCGAGAGCTGCTCGGCCACGCCCTGGGCGACGAGCTGGGCGTCGGATTCGGGGTTCTTGACCTCGAGGATGTTCAGCTGCACCTGCTTGCCGGTGAGCTTCTCGAGGTCGCCGCGGATGCGGTCGGCCTCCGCGCCGCGGCGGCCGATGACGATGCCCGGGCGCGCGGTGTGGATGTCGACGCGGACACGGTCACGGGTGCGCTCGATCTCCACCTTGGAGATGCCCGCCCGCTCCATGCCCTTGCCCATCATGCGACGGATGGCGACGTCTTCCTTGACGTAGTCGGCGTAGCTCTTGCCGGCGTACCACCGCGACGTCCAGTCGGTGGTGATGCCGAGGCGGAACCCGTGCGGGTTGACCTTCTGGCCCACTAGCGGGCACCTGCCTTCTGCTCGTTCGTGCGGTTCGCGGGGGCGCTCGTGCCCTTCTTGGCGGCGGCCTTGCGGGCCTGCGCCTCGAGCCGCTCGGGCTGGGACTGCACGACGACGGTGATGTGGCTCGTGCGCTTGCGGATGCGGTACGCCCGGCCCTGTGCGCGAGGTCGGAAGCGCTTGAGCGTCGGGCCCTCGTCGACGTAGGCCTGCGCGACCACCAGCGAGCGGCGGTCGAGCTCGGCGTTGTTCTCGGCGTTGGCGACCGCGCTGGCGATGACCTTGCCGACCGGCTCGCTGGCCGCCTGCGGCGCGAAGCGCAGGATGTCCAGCGCCTCCTGCACGGGCAGGCCGCGCACCAGGTCGACGACGCGACGGCACTTCATCGGCGTCATGCGCACGTACCGTGCCTGCGCCAGGGCGGCGTTGGCCGGCAGGTGCCGGGTCTTGTTCTCAGCCACGACGGCTCCTCCGGTCGTCCTTGACGTGACCGCGGAAGGTGCGCGTCGGCGCGAACTCGCCGAGCTTGTGCCCGACCATCGCCTCGGTGACGAACACCGGGACGTGCTTGCGACCGTCGTGCACGGCGATCGTGTGCCCGAGCATGTCGGGGATGATCGTCGAGCGGCGCGACCAGGTCTTGATCACGTTCTTGGTGCCCTTGTCGTTCTGGACGTCCACCTTCTTGAGCAGGTGGTCGTCGACGAACGGGCCCTTCTTCAGGCTGCGCGGCATGACCTAGAACCTCAGCGCTTCTTGTTGGTACGGCGGCGACGGACGATGAGCGCGTCGCTGGCCTTGCGGCGACGCGTGCGGCCCTCCGGCTTGCCGGCGGGGTTGACCGGGTGGCGACCACCGCTGGTCTTGCCCTCGCCACCGCCGTGCGGGTGGTCGATCGGGTTCATGGCGACACCGCGGACGGAGGGGCGCTTGCCCTTCCAGCGCATGCGGCCGGCCTTGCCCCAGTTGATGTTGCTCTGCTCGGCGTTGCCGACCTCGCCGATCGTGGCGCGGCAGCGCAGGTCGACGTTGCGGATCTCGCCCGACGGCATGCGCAGCTGCGCGTACGGCCCGTCCTTGGCGACCAGCTGCACGCTCGAGCCGGCCGAGCGGGCGATCTTGGCGCCGCCACCCGGACGCAGCTCGATGGCGTGCACGGTCGTGCCGGTCGGGATGTTGCGCAGCGGCAGCGCGTTGCCCGGCTTGATGTCGGCCGTCGGGCCGGCCTCCACCCGGTCGCCCTGCGACAGGCCGCGCGGCGCGACGATGTAGCGCTTCTCGCCGTCGGCGTAGTGCAGCAGCGCGATGCGCGCGGTGCGGTTGGGGTCGTACTCGATGTGCGCGACCTTGGCCGGCACGCCGTCCTTGTCGTTGCGCCGGAAGTCGATGACCCGGTAGGCGCGCTTGTGGCCGCCGCCCTGGTGGCGGGTCGTCACCCGGCCGTAGTTGTTGCGCCCGCCCTTGTTGTGGAGCGGCTTGACCAGCGACTTCTCGGGGGTGTCGCGGGTGACCTCGACGAAGTCGGCGACGGACGAGCCGCGGCGGCCCGGCGTCGTCGGCTTGTACTTGCGGATGCCCATGTCAGTGTCCTCAGCTCTCGGAAGTCCCGGCCCCGTTAGGAGACCGGTCCCCCGAAGATCTCGATGCGGCCTTCGCGCAGGGTCACGATCGCCCGCTTGGTGTCGGGGCGCTGTCCGTAGCCGGCGCGGGTGCGCTTGCGCTTGCCCTGCCGGTTGATGATGTTCACGCCCTTGGTCTTGACCTTGACGCCGAACACCTTCTCGACCGCGATCTTGATCTGGGTCTTGTTGGCGTCCGGGTGGACGACGAAGGTGTACTTGTTCTCGTCCAGCAGGCCGTAGCTCTTCTCGGAGATGACCGGGGCGAGCAGGATGTCGCGCGGGTCGGTCAGGTCGCTCACTGGTCGGTCTCCTCGGCAGTCTCGGGAGCCTCGCTCGCGGGGACGACGCTGGGGGCGTCGCTGTCGAGGTGCTTCGGGGTGAGGTCCTCGCCCGGGGTGGCCGGCTCGCCGGGGGCGGCGGTGCTGCCCTCGACCGGCTCGGTCTGTGCGCCGGCGCTGCCCGGCAGCTCGCCCGTGAAGGACGCCCGCGCCGGCTTGGTCGAGGGGGCCGACTTGCCCTTCGGCGAGCCGGCGAGGAAGGCCTGCAGCGCGGACTCGGTGAACACCACGTCGTCGCTGACGAGCACGTCGTAGGTGTTCAGCTGGCCGGGCGACAGCAGGTGCACGGCCGGCACGTTGCGCAGCGACTTCCACGACACGGCGTCCTCGCGCTCAGCCACGACGAGCACGTGCTTGCGCTCGCTGACCTTCTGCAGCAGGGCGATCGCGCTCTTGGTCGACGGGGCGTCGGTGGTGGTGAGCGCCGAGACGACGTGGACGCGGCCGTGGCGGGCCCGGTCGGAGAGGGCACCGCGCAGGGCGGCGGCCTTCATCTTCTTCGGAGTGCGCTGGCTGTAGTCGCGCGGCGTCGGGCCGTGGACGGTGCCACCGCCGGCGAACTGGGGCGCCCGGATCGACCCCTGGCGGGCACGGCCGGTGCCCTTCTGACGGTAGGGCTTCTTGCCACCGCCCCGGACCTCGCCGCGGGTCTTGGTGTCGTGCGTGCCCTGGCGGGCGGCGGCGAGCTGGGCCACCACGACCTGGTGGATCGTCGGGATGCTCACCTGCGCGCCGAAGACCTCGACGGGCAGCTCGACGGTGCGACCCGACGGCCCCTCGGGGGTGAGGACGTCGACGGTGAGGCCCTGCGTGCTCTCGGTCTGCTCTGTCGTGGCGGTCACTGGGCCGCACTCCCCTTCGCGAGGCCGCCCTTGACGGCGGTGCGGACGACGACCAGGCCGCCGCGCGGGCCGGGAACGGCGCCCTTGAGGAGCAGCAGGCCCTTGTCAGCGTCGACCGCGTGCACCGTGAGGTTCTGCACGGTGGTGCGGGCGTTGCCGGACCGGCCCGCCATCCGGGTGCCCTTGAACACCCGTCCCGGGGTCGACGCGCCACCGATGGAGCCGGGCGAGCGGTGCTTGCGCTGCACGCCGTGGGCGGCGCCGAGGCCCTTGAAGTTGTGCCGCTTCATGACACCGGTGTAGCCCTGGCCGCGGCTGGTGCCCACGACGTCGACGACCTGCCCGGCCGAGAACACCTCGGCGGTGACCTCCTGGCCCAGCGTGTAGGTCGAGGCGTCCTTGGTGCGGATCTCGAGCAGGTACCGCCGCGGCGGGACGCCGGCCTTGGCGAAGTGCCCGGCCTGCGGCTTGGTGACCTTGCGGGGGTCGATGGCCCCGTAGGCGAGCTGGACGGCGGCGTAGCCGTCGACGTCGGGGGTGCGGACCTGGGTGACCACGCACGGCCCGGCCTTGACGACGGTCACCGGGATCATCCGGTTGTTCTCGTCGAAGACCTGGGTCATGCCCAGCTTCTCCCCCAGGACGCCCTGAGTGGTTCGCCCGCCGGAGGCGATGGCGTTGACAGTCATCTGCGTCGTCCCTTAGAGCTTGATCTCGATGTCGACGCCGGCCGGGAGGTCGAGCCGCATGAGCGAGTCGACGGTCTTCGGCGTCGGGTCGAGGATGTCGATGAGGCGCTTGTGCGTGCGCATCTCGAAGTGCTCGCGGCTGTCCTTGTACTTGTGCGGCGAGCGGATGACGCAGTACACGTTCTTCTCGGTCGGCAGCGGCACCGGACCGGCCACCTGCGCGCCGGTGCGGGTCACCGTCTCGACGATCTTGCGCGCCGAGCTGTCGATGACCTCGTGGTCGTAGGC
>Ga0247713_1001707_pt1 | contig 10598 bp, 11 predicted proteins | sample 21E_NmetaG_FD_189936 | JGI IMG/M metagenome (GOLD analysis project Ga0247713, IMG submission 189936) | Soil microbial communities from hillslope of Landscape Evolution Observatory, University of Arizona, Oracle, AZ, United States - 2-1-E_N | ecosystem: Engineered > Artificial ecosystem >... | reverse complement strand
GGAATCGGTCGGGGACTCGGCCGTCGCGCCGGCCGAGTCCCCGACCGATTCCGGTCCCGTGCCGGCCGCGGCGGCGACTGACGGGGCGGGGCGCAAGCAGGCGGCGCGCAAGCGCTCCAGCGGGCGCCGGCTGTTCGGATTCGACCGCCGCCTCGGGGTCCGCTGGGTCGCCGGCGCCGATGAGGCCGGCCGCGGCTGCCTCGCCGGGCCGCTCGTCGCCGCCGGCGTCCTCTTCGACGTCGAGGCGCTCACGACGCGCGAGCTGCGCGCGCTGAGCCGCCTCAACGACTCCAAGCAGCACACCCACGAGGTCCGCGAGGAGCTCTTCCCGATCGTGATGCGAACCGCCGTCAGGGTCTGTGTCGTGTCGCGCTGCGCGCGCACGATCGACGCGCGCGGCCTGCACAAGACGAACCTCGCCGCGCTGCGCGACGCGCTGCTCGGGGTCGCCCGACCCGGCTGCATCTGCCTGTCGGACGGCTTTGCGGTCGGCGCCATCGGCCACGAGCAGCGCGCCATCGTCGACGGCGACGCGACCTCCGCCGCGATCGCCGCGGCTTCGATCGTGGCCAAGGTCACGCGCGACCGCTACATGCGCCGCGCCGACGTGCTGCACCCCGGCTGGGACTTCGCGGCGCATGTCGGCTACTCGACGCCAGAGCACCGAGAGGCGATCCAGCGCCTCGGCGTATCGCCGCTGCATCGCCTGAGCTTTCAGTCGGCCGCCTACCAGCAGCTCGCGCTGTAGCAGCGGCTCCCGGCGGCGCATTCAGAACGCCGCCTCGACGTGGTCCAGCCGCAGGAGCCGGCTGTGGCGGTCGACGGTCACGGCCACGACGTCGAAGCGCAGCTCGCGCGACCGCGGTCTGTCCGTCGCCTCGACGAGCCAGGCGCAGGCCATCCTGCGCACGCGCTGCTGCTTGTCCGCGGAGACCGCCTGCATCGAGGATTCCAGGCCGCCGGCGCGACGCGTCTTGACCTCGACGAAGACCAGCCGCGTGTCGTCGCAGACGATGAGGTCCAGCTCGCCGAAGCGCGTGCGGTGATTCGCGGCGACGACGCGATAGCCGAGGCGCTCGAGATGCTCGCGCGCAAGGCGCTCGCCGACGCGGCCGAGGTGGTGGCGCAGATCGATGACCATCGCCGGCCACGCTAGGCGGCGGCGTGTGCCGTTTCAGCACGCGTCTGCGACAAGTTCGCGCAGCGAACGTGCCATCTGTGCGGCGTCGCAGATGCCGTGCGATTCCTGCGCAGAACCGGCACGCAGAGGTGCTGCGGGGTCACACGATCGTGCCTACGGTCCCGCAGATGCTCGCCCATGTGACGACGTTTGCGCTCGACGGCCTGATGTCCCGCCGGATCACGGTAGAGGTGGATCTGCGCCGCGGCCTGCCCGCGTTCACGATCGTCGGGCGCGGCGATGCCGCGGTTCGCGAGTCGCGCGAGCGCGTGCAGACCGCGCTCATAAACGCCGGCTTTCGGTTTCCGCAGCGGCGGATCACCGTCAACCTCGCGCCCGCGCATCTGCGCAAGGTCGGGCCGGGCTTCGATCTGGCGACCGCCTGCGGCGTGCTGGTCGCATCCGAGCAGCTTCCGGCAGCGGGGCTGGAGCACTGGGCGGTGTTCGGCGAGCTCGGCCTCGGCGGCGAGCTGCGCCACTGCCGCGGCGTGCTGACGGTGGCGGAGGGCGCCCGCAGCGCGGGCGTCGCGGGGCTCGTCGTCCCGCGCGAGTGCGCGCTCGAGGCGGCGCTCGTCGAGGGGCTGGCCGTGGCCGGCGTCGAGAACCTGTCGCAGGTGGCCGCGATCCTGCGAGGCGAGCCGCCGCCCGCGCTGCCGGAGCCGGTCGGCCGGCCGCGCGCCACGACCGAGCCGGACCTCGCCGAGGTGCGCGGTCACAGCGAGGCGGTCCGCGCGATGACGATCGCGGCGGCGGGCGGGCACAACATCCTGCTGTCCGGTCCGCCGGGCACCGGCAAGACGATGCTCGCCCGCCGCGCGATCTCGATCCTGCCGCCGCTGACGCGCGAGGAGGCGATCGCGGTCACGCGGATCCACAGCATCACCGGCCGTCACGCCGGCGACGGCCTCGTGGCGCAGCGGCCGTTTCGCGCGCCGCACCACTCGATCTCCCCATCGGGGCTCGTCGGGGGCGGCAGCCTTCCCGCGCCGGGGGAGGCGAGCCTGGCACATCACGGCATCCTCTTCCTCGACGAGCTCTCGGAGTTCAGCCGTGCGGCCCTCGAGTCGCTGCGTCAGCCGCTCGAGGATGGCGCCGTGGCGATCGTGCGCGGCCAGCGGACGGTGACGTTCCCCACGCGCTTTCAGCTCGTGGCCTCCACGAATCCCTGTCCCTGCGGCTTCGCCGGCGAGCAGCGCTGCGGCTGCAGCGAGGCCGACCTGGCGCGCCACAGGCGCAAGCTCAGCGGCCCGCTGCTGGACCGCATGGACATGCTCGTCCACATGCCGCGCCCGACGGCCGAGGCGCTCGAGAGCGACCGCGGGACGGCCTCCCGCGAGGCGCGCGAGGCTGTGCTCGAGGCACGCGAGCGGCAGGTGCGCCGCCTGGCCGGCACCGGCCTGCGGACCAACGCGGAGCTCACGCCGCGGCTCGTTGCCACGCTTGTCAGCACCGACGCGGCCGCACGCCGGGTGCTGTTCGACTCCTACACGAAGGGCACGCTCAGCGCGCGCGGCCACGGACGCGTCCTGCGCGTCGCGCAGACGATCGCCGACCTCGACGCAAGCGCGCGCGTCCGCGCCGCCCACGTCCGGGCGGCGCTGTCTCTGCGCCACGAGAACGTGCTCGACGGCGCGGAGGCGGCGGCATGAGGGCCTGCGATGACTGCCTGCGGCGAACGGCGCTCGTCGCGCGGCTCGCCGCGCACGTCGAGCGCGCGCGCCACGAGCGCCGCCGGGTCGGTGAGCTGCTCGCCCTGCACGACGACGAGTTGCTCGATGCCGTGGCGGGAGACCGGCGGGCGGCGATCGCCAAGGAGCACGCCGCCTTCGACCCGGCCCGCTCGCGGCAGCGGCTCGGCGACGCCGCGATGCACGCCGTGTGCCGCCACGACGAGTGCTATCCACCGCGGATGCTCGAGGCCGTCGACGCCCCCGCGGTGCTGCACGTCGCGGGAGACCCGGCGCGGCTCATGGTGCTCGCCGAGCGCGACGTGCCGGCCGCCGGCGTTGTGGGCGCGCGCCGGGCCGGCGCGGACGGCCTCGAGGTCGCGCGCGGCCTCGGCCGCGGGCTCGCGGCAGCCGGCGTCACCGTCGTCAGCGGCATGGCGCTGGGCATCGACTCCGCCGCCCATGCCGGCGCGCTCGAGGTCGGCGGCCCCACGATCACGGTCCTCGCGGGCGGCGCGGACGTCGCGTACCCGGCCAGCAAGCGCAGCCTGCACCGCGAGCTGATCCGCACGCAGGCGGCAGTCTCGGAGATGCCGCCGGGGTTCAAGCCCTTTCGCTGGTGCTTTCCCGCGCGCAACCGCACGATCGCCGGCCTGTCGTCGCTGACGATCGTCGTCGAGGCGACGGAGCGTTCCGGGTCGCTGATCACCGCCGACCTCGCACAGGAGCTCGGACGTGCCGTCGGGGCGGTGCCCGGTCCGGTCACGGCGCCGCGCTGCGCGGGCTCCAACGCGCTGCTGCGCGACGGGGCGCTCGTGATCCGCGACGCGCAGGACGCCCTCGACGAGGTGCTCGGCGTAGGGGTCGCGACGGCGCTCAGCGGCCGCCGCTCCGACGAGCTGGCGGCGCCGCTGCGCACGTTGCTGCGGCGCGTCGAGGACGGTTGCGACACCGTCTCAGCGCTGGCCGCGTCGCCCGCCGCGGCACAGCACGTGCTCGCCGCGCTGGGCGAGCTCGAGCTGCTCGGCTTCGTGCGCCGCGGTCCCGGAGGGCGCTGGACGCGACGTGTCTGACGCGCCGTATCCTCGTCGCCATGTCGATCCGCCGCGTTCCGGTCGCGCTCTCGATCGCCGGCTCGGACTCCGGTGGTGGCGCCGGCATCCAGGCCGACCTCAAGGCGTTCGCGCGAGCCGGCGTGCACGGGACAACGGCGATCACGGCGATAACGGTCCAGAACACCGTCGGCGTCAGCGCGGTCCAGCCGGTCGAGCCGGAGATCGTCAAGGGCCAGATCCGCGCGGTCGCAGAGGACCTCGGGATCGACGCGGTGAAGATCGGGATGCTCGGCGACGTGGCGACCATCGAGGCTGTCGCGGAGGCGTTGGACGAGCTGGCGCCGGGCACGCCCGTCGTCCACGACCCGGTCATGGTTGCCGAGTCGGGCGCCCGCCTGCTGGCGCCCGACGCCGTCGATCTCCTGCGCGCGTCGATCGTCGCGCGCGCGACCATCATCACGCCGAACCTCGCCGAGGCACGGGTGCTGTGCGCTGACGAGCGGCTGGACGGCATCGACCTGGTCCGTTCGCTGCACATGCTCGGATGCGCCAACGTCGTCGTCACGGGTGGCCACCGTGAAGCGGCCACGGACCTCTTCTACGACGGCGCCACACTCACCGAGCTGGCGGGTGAGCGCCATCCCGACGGAGCGGCGCACGGCTCTGGCTGCACGCACTCCTCGACGCTCGCCGCGCGCCTGGCGCTGGGCGACGATCCGCTGGGCGCGGCGCGCGCGGCGCGCCGGATCGCCGCGCAGGCCGTCGCGAACGGCCTGCGCGAGCTCGGGTCGGGCGCCGGTCCGGTCGACGTCTTCGGGCTGGCGCAGCGGGGCTAGGTCGCGCGGCCGATTCGCTTCCTGGCGGCGTGGCCGCTTTGCCATAATCGCGCCCTGTGCGCTTTCTCCGGATGAAGCCCGGTCATGGCGAGGTCCTCATCGCAGAGGGTGACGTCGACGTCCCGGAGGAACACGACGAGCTCGTCGAGGAGTTCCGCGCGCAGCTGGATGCCGGGATGTGGGCGGCCGTGCCGACGGCGGGCTCCGGTGGACGCCGGCAGGGGCGCATGGTCTCGAGCTTCGACGACGTCCCCGCGGACGCCGATCGCGTGATCTTCTTTCCGCGCGCGGCCGGCGGCCGCTAGGTTCGGCCAGTCATGCTGCTTGCGATCAGCGCCAGCGTCATCGTGGTCCTCGTCCTGCTGTGGGAGGTTGCGTGGCCGGTCGCGGCCGAGAAGATCGCTTGCTGGCGAGCACGCCGCGCGCGAATCGAGGTCGAGGGCTACGATCCCGGCCGCGAACGCCGCGCCGAGCAGCGCGCGCGGGCGCTGCTGCGCTCGTGCGTCGACGAGGAGGAGTGGGCGATGTACAGCGACCTCGGCTTCATCCGGGTCTGGGGCGGCCTGTCGGAGGGTCCGATGGAGGGTCACGACGGCCGCGGCGCGGCGTATGCCTACCTCATCTACCCGCACAAGCCGATCGTCGCGTTCCTGCCGCAGACGCGCCGGCTGCTGAGCGAGTACTGCGTGACCTTCCCTGACGAGACGCGGCCGTACGGCTCGGCGCGGCTGCCGGACTCGGACGACGTGCTGGCGAAGTGGATGGCGCTGACCGGTGACGAGCGCCGCCTCATCGCGACCGCGAACATGCACCTGCCGGGCCGGCAGGTCGACCCCAAGCAGGTCAAGCGCGACCTCTGGCGCCTGGGCCAGTGGGAGCAGGCACGGCTCCGCGACCGCCGGCACGGCGCGGATAGTGTTCGCTCCCCGTGAGCACGAACGGCAAGCTCGATCCGAAACACAACTCGCGGGCCCTCACCGAGGGCCCCGCGCGCGCTCCCGCACGCGCGTACCTGCACGGGATCGGCTTCGACGCCGAGGCGCTGAGCAAGCCGATCATCGGCGTGGCGTCGACGTGGATCGAGACGATGCCCTGCAACTTCCACCTGCGCGCGCTCGCCGCGAAGGTCAAGGAGGGCATCCGTCTCGCCGGCGGCACGCCGATGGAGCTCAACACGATCGCGATCTCCGACGGGATCACGATGGGCACGAGCGGGATGAAGACCAGCCTCGTGTCGCGCGAGGTGATCGCCGACTCGATCGAGCTCGTCGCCCGCGGCCACCTCTTCGACGGCATCGTCGCGCTGAGCGCCTGCGACAAGACGATCCCGGGCACCGTGATGGCGCTCGCGCGCCTGAACCTGCCCGCCGTGATGCTGTACGGCGGCTCGATCGCGCCCGGCACCTTCCGCGGTCACGACGTGACGATCCAAGACGTCTTCGAGGCGGTCGGCGCCCACGCCGCGGGGACGATGAGCGACGAGGACCTGGCCGAGCTCGAGTCCGTCGCCAGCCCGGGCGCGGGCGCCTGCGGCGGGCAGTTCACCGCCAACACGATGGCGATGGCGTTCGAGGTGCTCGGCATCAGCCCGATGGGGTCGGCGATGGTGCCGGCCGAGCACGCGAGCAAGGCGAGCGTCGCGATCGCGGCCGGCGAGCTCGTCATGGACGTGCTCGCCCGCGGCCTGCGGCCGCGCGAGATCATCACGAGGGACGCGCTGGAGAACGCGATCACGGCGATCGCGACGTCCGGCGGCTCGACGAACGGCGTCCTGCACCTGCTGGCGGTGGCGCGCGAGGCCGGCGTCGGTCTCGACATCGACGACTTCGACCGCATCTCCGAGCGGACGCCGCTGCTGTGCGACCTCAAGCCCGGCGGCCGCTACGTCGCCACGGACCTGTACGCCGCCGGCGGCGTGCCGCTCGTCGCCAGGCGGCTGCTCGAGGCCGGCCTGCTGCACGAGAGCGCGATCACGGTCACGGGCCGCACCGTCGGCGAGCACGCGCGCGAGGCGACGGAGACCGAGGGCCAGCGCGTCGTCCGCCCGCTCGACGATCCGATCAAGGCCACCGGCGGCCTGGCGATCCTGCGCGGCAACCTCGCGCCGGAGGGCTGCGTCGTCAAGCTCTCGGGCCACGAGCGCCGCCACCACGCCGGCCCGGCGCGCGTCTTCGAGAGCGAGGAGGACGCGATGGCCGCTGTCGTCGCCGACACGATCCAGCGCGGCGAGGTGATCGTCATCCGCAACGAGGGGCCGGCCGGGGGACCGGGCATGCGCGAGATGCTCGGCGTCACGGCGGCGCTCAACGGCCTCGGCATGGGCGAGCACGTCGCGCTGCTGACCGACGGGCGCTTCAGCGGCGCCACGCACGGGTTCATGGCCGGCCACGTCGCGCCCGAGGCGGTGCGCGGCGGCCCGATAGCCGCGGTGCGCGACGGTGACGTGGTCACGATCGACGTCGACGCCCGAAGCCTCGACGTGCAGCTCGACGACGCGACGATCGCCGCGCGGATCGCCGCCTACCAGGGGCCCGACAACTCCGGCCTCGGCGGGGCGCTGGGCAAGTACGCCAAGCTCGTCTCGAGCGCCTCCGAGGGTGCCGTCACCTGAGCCCGAGTAGCCGCGCCAGCGTCAGCGCGTTGCGCGGCGCGAAGATCTCCCAGTCGTTGTTGAAGTACGCGTAGACGTCGAGCGCGTCCGCCCAGCCCGCGATCCGCGGCGCCCACTCGGCGATCTCCGACTGCGAGTAGTTGCCGCGCCTGCCGCGGTGGCCGTAATGGAAGCGCACGTACGTGAAGTCGGCCGTGATCTCGTGCGTCTGGAAGTCCAGGCCCGGCCGGTCGGCGATCGTGAGCGCCACGTTGTGCCAGCGCAGCAGCTCGTAGACCTCCGGACAGAACCACGACGCGTCGCGGAACTCGAACGTGTGGCGTCCCGCCGGCAGGTGGTCGAGTGCGAATGCCAGGCGCTCGTCGTCGCGGCGGAAGTTCGCCGGCAGCTGCCACAGCATCGGCCCCATGCGGCCGGCGTCGCCCAGCGGCTCGAGCGGCTCGACGAGCCGCTGCACGCCGCGCTGCATGTCCATCAGCCGCCTGATGTGCGTGAGGTAGCGCGACGACTTCACCGCAAAGCAGAAGCCGCCCGGCGTCTGCTCCGTCCAGCGCTGCACCGACTCGCGTCTGGCCAGCCGGTAGAACGTCGTGTTGACCTCGACGGTGTCGAAGACCGACGCGTAGTGCTCGAGCCAGCGCGAGGCCGGCAGCCCCTTGGGATAGAACGACTCGCGCCACGAGACGTAGTTCCAGCCGCTGCAGCCGATGCGGATCATGTTCGCCCGTCCCGTCTACCCGGCCGGGAACGCGCGCAGGTCGGCGTCGAAGCGTCGCCACGTCGGCGAGCAGGATCCGTTGCAGCCGGGCGCAGCAGCGATGGCCCGCTGCCGATCTCGACGAGGTTCACGAGCCGTCCGGCGACCCGCAGGATCCGGCGCTGGGCGGACCGGTGGGTGCCGAGCGGCCGGGCGCCCCGTGGGCTTCGGGGACCGGAGGTTCTACCCTGGGTGATGCGGCCACGCGCCCGAGTCAAGCATGCGGATCGCCATCGACATCGACTCGACCCTGCATCACTACTGGGATCGGCTGTCCGATGCCGCGCTGCGTCGCTTCGGGGTCGAGCTGCCCTACGAGGAGCAGCTCGATTGGGGAATTACGCGCCTGCGGCCCGACCAGCTGCAGCTGTGCATCGACGAGACCCATCGCTCCGAGGCGATCCTGGCGGGCGAGCCGTATCCGGGCGCCGTCGAGATCGTCGCCCGCTGGCGCGCCGACGGGCACTTCATCCACATCACGGGCCACCGCGACGTCGCCGCGCGCAACCCGACGGCCAGCTGGCTGCAGCGGATCGGCGTCGTCTACGACGACCTGCACTGCTCCGACGACAAGGTCGGCCGCTGCGTCGAGCTCGGCATCGAGCTGCTCATCGACGACAGCCCCGTGAACCTCGCCAGAGCGATGGAGCACGGCATCCACGTGGCGACGATCGCGCATCCGTGGAACCGCGACCTGTGCGAGGAGGAGGACGTGATCTGCGCCGGCGATTGGCCCGCTCTCTCGCGCGCGCTCGATCCCCTGCTGCGACGGCACATGCCGGTCAAGCCGTAGAGACGACGCCGGCAAGACGCGCTGCAACCGTCACTCGACCACGCGCGCGTCGCGTACAGTGATCGCGCCGCGCCGCAGGAACCCCCACAGAAGGTCATGCTCCCGAGATCGATCACCGTCACGCTCGTCGCTGTCGTCATCGTCCTGTTCGTCGGCATCGCGGCGGCGTTCGCCTTGGATGCAAGCCGGGCGGACGTCGTCGCCAACGGGATCAGGATCGGGACCGTCGAGGTCGGCGGCCTGTCACGCGAGCAGGCGCGCATCCGCCTGCAGCAGCGCCTGATCGAGCCGCTCAACACCACGCTCGTGATCAGCGCGCGCAGCGAGACCTTCCAGCTGTCGGCGCGCGAGGCACGCATCCAGACCGACGTCGAGGCGATGCTCGACGAGGCGCTCGAGCGCAGTCGCGCGGGCGGCGTGCTCGCGCGCACCTGGCGCGCCGTGAGCGGCGAGGAGGTCGACGCCAGGATCACGCCGCAGGTGCAGTACTCGCGCAAGGCGGTGCAGCGGATCGTCGATCGTGCGCGTGTCGCCGTGAGCCGCAAGGCGATCGACGCGAAGGTCGAGTTCAAGCCGCAGGACGTCGCGATCCGCCCGTCGCGCGCCGGCCGCACCATCGACGCGCTGAAGCTGCGCAGCGAGGTCGAGCGAGCGCTGGTGTCGGCGACCGGCGACCGCACGATCACGGCCGAGGTCCGCACCGTCGAGCCGAAGATCACGACCGACGAGCTCGGCGATCGCTATCCCGTCGTCCTGGCCGTCGACCGCGGCGCCTTCCGGATCAGCCTCTTCAAGAAGCTCGCGAAGGTCAAGAGCTACCCGATCGCCGTCGGCGAGATCGGGCGCGAGACGCCGGCCGGCCTCTACAAGATCCAGAACAAGGCGGTCAACCCCGCCTGGACGGTGCCCAACTCCGACTGGGCCGGATCGCTCGCCGGCCAGGTGATCCCGGGCGGCACGCCGCAGAACCCGCTGAAGTCGCGCTGGCTGGGCGTCTACGACGGCGTCGGGGTCCACGGCACCGACGCGCGCGGGTCGATCGGCACCAACGCCTCCAAGGGGTGCATCCGGATGCTCGTAGAGGACGTCGAGGAGCTCTACGACCAGGTCCCGGTCGGCACGCCGATCTACATCGGCTGATCCCCGGCGGCTATGCCGCGGGCGCGACGCCGATCGAGTCCGCCGCGATCTCCTCCCAGCCGGACCGCAGGAGCAGGGCATGATGTGGCGAGTGTCGAAGGACGAGCGTGCCGATGAACACGCCCCGCTCACGCTTGCGCATCACCGCGTACCACATCGTCGAGGCGTCGCCGGTGCCCTGGACGCGCAGCCACGGGCGCGGCGGGATGCCGCTCGGCGGCGCGATGCCCGCTTCGACCAGCTGGTGCTGCGTGGCGACGGTGCCCTGAGCCGTGTCGATGAAGAAGACGCCCATCGAGCCCGAGGCTAGCGCGCAGTGGCGCAGCGCCATCGCCCGCTTCGACGACGACCTGCGCCGCCGCGGGGCGGCCGAGAAGACCCGCGCCGCATATGCCGCCGACCTGCGCCAGTTCGCCGTCTGGGCGACCTGCCAGCAGGTGCAGCCGGACGGCGTGACGCACCGCCTGCTGCGGCGCTACGCCTCCGCGCTGTCGGAGCGCCGCTCGGCGCCTGCCACCGTGGCACGCAAGCTCGCCGCCCTGCGCGCGTTCTTCGAAAC
>Ga0247713_1001706_pt1 | contig 10601 bp, 8 predicted proteins | sample 21E_NmetaG_FD_189936 | JGI IMG/M metagenome (GOLD analysis project Ga0247713, IMG submission 189936) | Soil microbial communities from hillslope of Landscape Evolution Observatory, University of Arizona, Oracle, AZ, United States - 2-1-E_N | ecosystem: Engineered > Artificial ecosystem > Mesocosm... | reverse complement strand
CGGGCTACCAGGTGACCGGAGGCCGGATCCTGTTCAAGGGCGAAGACCTGGCCGACCTGTCTCCCGATGAGCGAGCCCGCCGCCGCATCTTTTTGGCTTTCCAGTACCCGACCGAGATCCCGGGGGTCTCTGTAGTCAACTTCCTGCGCACCGCGTACAACGCCGTGCACCCCGACAACGTTTTGGGTCCCCTGGAGTTCCGCAAGTACCTGCAGACCAAGATGGACCTGCTCGAGGTTCCGAACTCCATCATCAACCGGTACGTCAATGCAGGCTTCTCGGGCGGCGAGCGCAAGCGCGCCGAGGTCCTTCAGATGGCGGTGTTGGACCCGGATCTGGCGGTCCTCGACGAAACCGACACCGGCCTGGACATCGATGCCCTCAAAGAGGTTTCCGCGGGAGTCCTCAAGGTCCACAACGAGACGCGGGGCATGCTGGTCATCACCCATTACCAGCGGCTGCTGAACTACATCCAGCCGGGTTTCATCCACGTGCTGATCAGCGGGAAGATCGTCCGTTCGGGCGGAAAGGATCTGGCACTGGACCTGGAGGCGAAGGGCTACGACCAGTTCCGGGTGGAGCTGGGACTTGCCGAAGGCGAAGAGGGCACGGCCAAGAGCTGAGCTCGCCGGTCAGGCGCTCCACCTCAACAATTCCTCGATCTCCTCGGCCAGTACCGGCCGCAGGTCGCGTAGTTCCAGCTCTTTGGACGCCTCCTGGAGAGTGATCGCGTGCATGACCACCAGGTCGGTGAGAATCTCGGCGGCGTTGTCGAGCTCGGCGGGCCATCGGTCCACCACGTCCTGCTCCCGTAGCGACTCGTGCCAGTCGTTCAAGAAGGCCAGCGTGTCCAGCAACCGCTGCGCCTGCCCCTCGCCGGCAAGCATCCTGCCGCCGGCGATCCAAAAGACGGACTGCTCGACGAGGTGGCGGGGGAAGAATTCCGCTGCCAACCCCTCGGGAGTGAGGCTCAACAGGACCTCCAACGCCAGATGGGCCTCACTTGAGACCCCGGCGTGGTTGCCCGACAGGAACCGGTCGATGGAGCTCTGGTCGGCAAATATGCGGGTTCTGCGGCCGATTGTGAGGACGCGGGAGTCCCCGTTCGACCGGTGGTACTGAATCACAAAGATCCTCTCGTCGGGACCCAGAACCACGCTTGACGGCCAGATGCCGGCGGTCTCGACGGCTACCTGCCAGGTGGCTGAATTGATGTCCATGGCAACCCTATCGGCAGGTTTGGAACCGCGGTTAAGGTCCAGATGGAACAGCCGGCTTGCCAGTCGTGCCCCGAAGGGACTAACCGAGGATTGATGGAATGATGGTTGGGTAGGTAGAAAACCCACCCTCAAGTGCACGGAGGGCTCCAATGAGACGACAGCTCTTGAGCACGCGCATGCTTCATAGGAAGCGGTTCCAGGTTCTCCATCTCCCGCTTGGTCCGTGATTTGACCGCCAGCAAACCATCACTCACCCGGGCGGACGTTCTGGATCACGTTCGCTCCACGATTTTCACCTCCTCGGTGGAGGGGACGATCGGAGTGGAGATCGAGTGGTTTCCCGTCTTCGAGGATGACCCCGGCGCCTACGTGGCCCTGGAGCACCTGAACGGAATTCTCGATTGCACCAAGCCGCTTCCCTGCGGCAGCACCCTGACCTACGAACCGGGGGGTCAGCTCGAGATCAGCTCCATCGCCGGCCGGTCTGCCTCCGCCACCTGTACCGCCGCCGGCAATGACCTGGATTTTGTTCGCAGCAGGCTGAGCGGCCATGGTATCAAGCTCGTAGGGGTCGGCCTCGACCCCATCCGACCGGGCCGCCGGGTTCTGGCACTGCCCCGCTACGAAGCCATGGAGGCGTACTTCGATGCCGGGTGGCCCGAGGGCCGATCGATGATGCGGGCCACCGCCTCGGTTCACGTCAACCTCGACGTGAACGGCATAGAGGACGGGGCCGAGCGATGGCGGCTGGTGCACGCCATGGGTCCCACTTTTTGTGCTGCCTTCGCGAATTCGGCGATTGCCCGCGGCAGCCCCACCGGCTGGAAATCTTCGCGGCTGGCCCTGTGGCAGGCACTCGACCCGTCGCGCACCCTGCCGACATCCCCGGTCGGGGACCCGGTCGAGGTTTGGACCGCCTATGCGCTCCGGGCCAGGGTGATGTTCATCCGCCACCGGGGAGGTGCAGAGGCCATCCAGCAGAGGATGACCTTCGCCCAATGGCTCGAGCAGGGTCACGACCTCGGCTTTCCGGACCTGGAGGACCTGAAGGTTCATCTCTCAACGCTGTTTCCACCAATCCGGCCGAAAGGCTGGCTCGAACTAAGGATGATCGACGCCCTTCCCGACCCCTGGTGGAGGGTTCCGGTGGTGGTGGCGTCGATGGTTTACGACGAGGAGGCGTCGCGCCGGATCGACCGCCTGGTGGAGCCGACGGCGGACCTATGGGAGGTGGCGGCCCGGCAGGGGATGGAGAACGAGCTGCTGTCGCACACCGCCCAGGCAGTTTTCGACGCGGCGCTCGATGCGATGGAGCGGCTGGAGGTCGACGACGAGACCGCCGCGGTCGTCGAAGCCTACAACCGCAAATTCGTACAGAAGGGCCGGTCGCCGGCCGACGAGCAGCTGGAGGCTTGGGGAAGGGGCATCAGCCTTCTGGAGTTCGATTCGATGGAGGACGCATGGACATAAAAGAGCTTGCGGCCCAGCAGCTGGAGGCGGTACGGCGGCGTTCGCTGGACCTTTTGGACCCGGTCCCCGAGCAGGACCTGGTTGCTCAGCACTCGCCCCTGATGTCGCCGCTGGTCTGGGACCTGGCCCACGTAGGAAACTTTGAAGAGATCTGGCTCTTTCGCACCATTGCCGGCATGCCCGCCCGGGACCCCGAGCTGGACGACATCTACGATGCTTTCCGCCATGCCCGCCGGGAGCGAACCCGCCTGAAGCTGCTGGACCCGGCACAGTCTCGTGTCTACATCTCGGATGTGCGCGGGCGCGTGCTGGAGACGCTGGAGCAGATAGAGCTGAACCCAGCCAACCCGCTTCTCGCGGACGGCTACGTTTACGGCATGGTCATCCAGCATGAGCACCAGCACGACGAGACGATGCTGGCGACACTCCAGCTGCGGCCCGGCGAGTATCCGGTCGGCAACCCGCCTCCCCCTCCGGCCGAGCCGGCCGACGGGGAGGTCCTCGTGCCGGCAGGCCCCTTCGTGATGGGCACGAACACCGAACCGTGGGCTTACGACAACGAGCGGCCGGCGCACACAGTGCCCGTCGGCGGCTTTTGGATCGACACCCTGCCGGTGACCAATCGGGACTACCTGGGCTTCATGGAGGATGGCGGCTACGACGAGCGCCGTTGGTGGACCGGGCGCGGGTGGGCTCACCGCACCGAGCAGGGGCTTCGCCATCCCCAGTTCTGGGAACGAGACGTGTCGGACTGGGTACGCACCCGGTTCGGCCGCCGCGAGGCCCTGCCGCTCGACGAGCCGGTGCAGCACGTCTGCTGGTTCGAAGCCGACGCCTACGCCCGGTGGGCGGGCAAGCGGCTTCCCACGGAGGCGGAGTGGGAGAAGGCGGCTTCCTGGGACCCCCGTACGTCGAGCAAGCGGCGCTATCCCTGGGGCGACTTCGACCCGACCGCTCAGGTGGCGAACCTGGAGCAGCGTTACTTTCACCCCACCCCAGCCGGCTCCTACCCTGACGGCGCGAGCGCATACGGCTGCCGGCAGATGATCGGTGACGTATGGGAGTGGACCTCGTCGGACTTCACGGCTTACCCGGGGTCGGTGGGCTTCCCGTACCCGGAGTACTCGGAGGTGTTTTACGGAAAGGACTACAAGGTTTTGAGAGGCGGCTCCTGGGCCACCCACCCGGCCGCCATCCGTAACACCTTCCGCAATTGGGACCATCCCATCAGGCGCCAGATCTTCAGCGGCTTCCGCTGTGCCCGGAGCGCTTGAGCCGTGTGCCGCCACATCGCCTATCTCGGGCCGTCCGTCAGCCTGGAGAGCCTCCTTCTCAGCCAGAGCCACTCGCTGCTGCACCAGTCCTACCAGCCGAGGTTCCAGCGCCACGGCACGGTCAACGCCGACGGGTTCGGGTGCGGCTGGTTCGCCCCGCAATCGCGGCCGGAACCGGCCGTCTATCGCAGAGACAAGCCCATCTGGAGCGACGTCACCTTCGCCAGCATTGCCGGCGTGATCTCGTCCGGGGCGTTTCTGGCTGGGGTACGGGATGCCACCACCGGCAGCGCAGCGGAGGAAAGCAGCACTTCACCTTTCGCCTCCCCGGAGTGGCTGTTCTCCCACAACGGCATGGTGAAGGACTTCGACGGACCGGCCGGGGTCGCGCTTCGTAGGATGGTATCGGATGCCCGGATCGCCTCCATCCGGGGAACGAGCGACTCCGAGGTGCTGTTTGCCCTCATCCTGGACCGTCTTCAGGACGGAATGGACCCGGGGGAGGCGCTCGGCTGGTGCATCGACCGCAGCCTCGAGCTGTCGGGGGGCACCTTCAACTTTCTGCTGATGAACGATCGGTCCATCTACGCCACGGCGTGCGGGGACTCGCTCTACGTTCTCTGCGGCGGGGAGCTAAACCCGGGGGCAGTGGTGGTGGCATCGGAGCCGCTGGATGACGACCCCGCCTGGGAGCAGGTGCCGGACGGCTCGGTGGTTGAGGCAGGGGGCGGCGAGGTGGCGATGAGGCCGCTCAAGGAGGACAAATGAGCCCACGAGGAGCCGTATCTGTATCCGGGTCGCCGGGTCTCGCCTCGCACCTGGATCCAATCGAGCTGGACCTGGAGCTGCGGCGAGACGCGAGGAAAGGCCTCTCGGCCGCCGGCAAAAGCATTCCCTCGAAGTGGTTCTACGATTACACAGGCTCGATGCTGTTCGATGAGATCACCCGGCTGCCCGAGTACTACCTGACCCGCTCCGAGCGGCAGATCCTTCAAAAGCGGGCGGCGGCGATTGTCGAGCTGAGCGGCGCAGAAGCCATGGTGGAGCTCGGCTGCGGCCTCTCCGAGAAGACCCGTGTGCTCCTGGATGCCTTTCAGGGTCGGTCCTCCCTAAGGCGCTTCCTGCCCTTCGACGTCGACGGAAAGGTCCTCACCCAGGCGGCCGGCGAGCTGTTGGACCGCTACCCGAATCTCGAGGTACAGGGCATCGTGGGGGACTTCGAGCGGCACCTTACGGCGATTGCCGTGCCCGAGCGGACGCTGGTGATCTTTTTGGGAAGCACCATCGGAAACCTGGAACCGACGAAACGCAGAGCCCTGTTTGGCCGGCTCTCCGCAAGCTTGAAGCCGGGGGACTCGTTTCTTCTCGGGGTGGACCTTATCAAGGACGTGGGGATCATGGAGGCCGCCTACAACGATTCCGCCGGCATCTCCGCCGCTTTCAACCTGAACATGCTGTCGGTCCTGAATAAGCGTCTCGGCGGCAACTTCGACCTCGACGGCTTCCGGCATGTCGCCCGGTTTAATCCCGAGACCGAGCAGATGGAGATGTTTCTCCGGTCGGTCCGCCGGCAGAGAGCCCGCTTGGAGGAGATATGCCTTGAGATCGACCTCGCCGCCGGAGAGCTCATTCATACCGAGATCAGCGCCAAATTCCGCCGCGAAGGCCTGGAGGCAGAGTTGGCGGACGCCGGGCTGGAGCCGGCGCGCTGGTGGACCGATGTCGACGGCTACTTCGCGCTCAGCCTGTCGACCAGGCGGTAGGGGCGGTAACGGGACGCTCCGGCCCTGGCCTCCTGTTGCCCCTGAACACTTAGGAAATTAGGAGTGCGATTAACCAGCACTCTAACTTTTGGGTGAAACTTTTCCGATTCCTGCCGATTACCTAACCAGCAAGAGTTGGGTTCCCCTGAGCCCCAAACGGGGAGGTTTCTAAGTGTTCAAGGCAGTCTTTGGTTCAGTTTTAGGCAAATTCGCTGCGGTAGCGCTCGTGGTGACCGGCGTCCTCGGAGGTCTAGTCCTCACGGGCCAGGTTTCCGGCTTAGGTAGTCCTAAGCACTACATGGTTGCTGCGGCAGCCGGTAGCCAGGTTGCTCCGGGCGTTACGCTCGATTTCCCCACCTGGGTGGTGCAACCGAGGGACCTCGAGGTGCCCGCGGAAGAAGTGGTCGAGGAAGTAATTGTGGTCCAGGCGGCCCAGGAGACGGCCCCACCGGCCCCCGTCGCGCCCGCCGTGCCCTCACCTCAGTGTGTCTCCGATGTCACCAACGCCCTTAACGCCGTGGTCGGCGCCATCCCCGCCATTGCTACCGCTGAGCAGGGCCAGGCTCTGCTCGCCCATGCAAATGCCGTCGGCGGCGCGGCCGCCAACTGCCTGGTCGAGGCCCAGCGGGTCGGATTTGCCGGCGTCGATGGTGTCTCCCACCTCGTGAACCAGACGGGCGCAGTAGTTGCTCAGATCTCAGCCATCCCCGTGGTCGCCGCCAACTCGGCTCAGCCGGGCGGCCAGCCCAACCTCGTCGGAGGAGTCGTCGGAGGAGTGGGAACCGTGGTCGGGGGCACACTGAATCTGGTCGGCAGCGGCCTGGGTTTACTGGGAACCGGCCTGGACATTCTCACCAGCCCACTCAAGTAATCAGCCGCCCTCAAGGGCTTTAATCAAGGAGAAGAATCATGCAGCCCAGATCTGTCGCGGCCACTGCCGTCATGAATGTATCCCTTTCGTTTGTCTTGCTGGTGGCGGGCATCGGCGGAGGCGCAGCCTTCGGCCTGCTCAACGGTCCGAGCTCCGCTGCCGCATCGGTTCCGGACGCCGTCAATCACATCGCAGCTTTCTCGGCCGCCGAGCAGGTCCACATCGCCGACCTCAACGTTGAAGAAGCACCGGTAGCCCGGGCCGTGGTGAGAAAGGTAGTCCGGCAGGTCGTGGCTAAGCCTGCTGCGGGTAAAGGCGCTGCCCGCGGTGCGGGACCGGCAAACGCTTCTGCCGGCCTGCCCGGGATCGCCATCGCCGGTACCGAGAACTGCGCCCGGCTCGACGACGCGAAGATCCAGTGGCTGTTGCGCCTTGTGGCGAAAGCCAAGGCATCGAACCCGGATCAGGCGGCGGTGGCAGCGGGCGTGGAGCAGCAGCTCAACGCGGCCCTCGGCAAGAACATGTGCGCCGAGGAGGCTCAGATCTACCTCGGTAACATGTGTGCCGATCCGGCCGTGAAGAAGTTCATGGGGTTGATGGTCAAAGAGCTCCCGTTCTTCGTCCGGCCGCTCGTGGGCGATCCCTGCACCAAGGATGTGGTGGCCGCGGCCGACAAGTACCTGCCGTGACCACCGGTACGCCGAAGGCCCGCAGCCGCTGGGAGGCTGCGGGCCTTCGGCGTGCCCGCAGATCTGCTTCGTCGGTTAATCTAACGTGTCGCCACCCAATGTCCCCCGAGTCCAATTCCAGCGGGCCTGGGTAGTTGGCCGGTGCGGGATGTCAATCAGGCGTTGCCCATATCAAGCCGGAGGCCGCGACGGGACCCGAGTTGGAGGAGCAGATCTAGATGGCACGTTCAAATGTTTCAGGATTTCCCAGAATCGGCCCCCGCCGTGAGCTGAAGTTCGCCACCGAGGGCTACTGGAAGGGTAAGACTTCAGCGGAAGAGCTCAGCCGGGCAGCCGCCGGCCTGCGCAGCCGGAATTGGACACTCATGAGGGATGCCGGTGTCGATCTGATTCCCTCCGGCGACTTTTCTTTCTACGACCAGACCCTGGATGCCATAACCATGGTCGGCGCGGTGCCCGATCGCTACCAGCACTCCGGCGGGCCGGTTGACCTGGACACCTACTTCGCAATGGCTCGCGGCCGTCAGACGGCCGGTCAGGACGTGGTGGCGATGGAGATGACCAAGTGGTTCAACACGAACTACCACTACATCGTTGCGGAGCTGGCGCCGGACACCAGCTTCAAGCTGTGCAGCGACAAACCGGTTGCCGAGTACCTGGAAGCCAAAAGCCAGGGCATCCAGACCGTGCCGGTTCTGGTTGGTCCGGTCAACTTTCTCCTTTTGGGCAAGCCGGCCCCCCACGTCGACCAGGACTTTGACCCGCTGTCGCTCCTGTCCGGCCTCCTCCCGGTATACGAGGAAGTTCTGGCCAGGCTGGGGGCAGAAGGTGCCGAATGGATCCAACTCGACGAGCCGGCCTTCGTCCAGGATCGCTCCGCTGCCGATCTGGAGGCGCTCAAGGCGGCGTACGACCAGCTCTCCAGGGTCCCCGGAAGGCCCAAGATCCTGGTCAAGACCTACTTCGACCACGTCGGAGACGCCTACCCGGTGCTGCGCGACCTTCCCGTTGAGGGGATAGGTCTGGACTTTGCCGCCGGGGCGGAGAACGAGAAGCTGATCGCCCAGTACGGCGGCCTGGGCGACAAAACCCTTTTCGCCGGGATCGTAAACGGGCGCAACATCTGGATCAATGACTTCAGCAGGTCTTTGGACCTGCTGGACCGGTTGAAGGATGCGGCGGCCGAGATCGTGGTGTCCACCTCGTCGTCGTTGCAGCACGTCCCGGTCGACCTATCCCTGGAGGCCGACCTCGATCCGGAGATCGGCGGCTGGCTCGCTTTTGCGGTGCAAAAGGTGGGCGAGCTGGTGACCATCACAAAGGGCTTCGGCGAAGATAGGGATTCCATCGCCTCCGAGCTTTCGGCGAACCAGGCGACCCTCGAGAGCCGGCGCACGTCTTCGCGGTCGGTAAACTCCCAGGTGCGCGAACGGCTCAAGGGTCTTACGGACAAAGACTTCGCCCGTGCCTCCGCCTACTCGGATCGCTCTACCGTGCAGCAGGCGGAGTTGAACCTGCCCCTGTTTCCCACCACGACCATCGGCTCCTACCCGCAGACCGACGAGATTCGGCGGGCTCGGGCCCTGCTGCGGTCCGGATCCATCACCCCCGAGGAGTACACCGAGGAGATGAGGCGCGAGGTGGAGCGGGTTATCCGCTTCCAGGAGAAGCTGGACATCGACGTCCTGGTGCATGGCGAGCCCGAGCGTAATGACATGGTCCAGTATTTTGCCGAGCAGATGGAGGGATATCTGTTCACCACCAACGGGTGGGTTCAGTCCTACGGCAGCCGCTACGTCCGTCCGCCGGTAATTTACGGCGACATCTCCCGGCCCCACCCGATGACCGTGGAGTGGGCCAAATACGCTCAATCCTTGACCGACCGCCCGGTGAAGGGCATGCTCACCGGTCCCGTCACGATGCTCGTGTGGTCGTTCGTGCGGGACGACCAGCCGTGGGAGGACACCTGCACTCAACTGGCGCTGGCTATTCGCGACGAGGTCAACGACCTGGAGGCGGCAGGGTTCCAGGTGATCCAGGTCGACGAGGCGGCCCTGCGTGAAGGCATGCCGCTGCGCTCGGAGCGGGCCCGGGAGTATCTGGATTGGGCCGTGCGATGCTTCCGGCTGACCACCTCCGGAGTCGCCGACCGGACCAACATCCAGATGCATATGTGCTATTCAGAGTTCGGCGACATCATGGAAGCGATCGACATGCTGGATGCCGATGTCGCGCTAATCGAGGCCGCCCGCTCCAACATGGAGTTGTTGGACGACTTCGTCAGGGCCGGATACGTCCGCGCAGTAGGCCCCGGGGTCTACGACATCCATTCCCCGCGAATCCCGTCCGTCGGTGAAATGGCCGAGAAGCTGCGTGTGGCGGCCGGCAAACTTGACCGTCGCTGGATCTGGGTGAACCCGGATTGTGGGCTGAAGACTAGGGGGTGGGCGGAAACCGAGCCGAGTCTCAAGAACATGGTCCAGGCGGCAGCCCAGCTTCGGGAGGAGTTTGCCGCCCTGGAAGGATCTTCGGCCTGAGGTTTTCGCGAGAATACTGAGAAAAGGTTTAGGCTAAGCCGATGATGGGCCTAGGCGGGGGGCGTGCAACTCTTTGGATTGCCGGCATCCTGATCGCCGTAACCGCGCCGCTCGCCCTGGTGTTTGCTGCGGTGAAAGAGCAACCACCGCCGGCCGTCTCCTCTGCTGCCAGGCAGGCGTCCTCCCTTCAGGCGCTTTCGGCCGGCACGGCTTCGGTCCTGGTCAGCTCCATGCCGCCTCCGCCTCCGCCTCCTCCGCCCCCGCCCCCGCCGCCGGCCGTTCCGGTGGGCGGTCTGCCGGAGAATCCCTCCGGACCGGCGGTCCTGGCAATGGAGGAGAAGCTCGCTGAGCTGGGCTACCTGGTGGGGAAAGTGGACGGAGTTTTCGACGGCGCGACCAAGCACGGGGTCACTGCGTTCCAAAAGGTGGAGGGATTGGAGCGCACCGGGGCGGCCGACGGTCCGACGCTGACGCGGCTGGCCTCCGCGCAGAGACCCACCCCCAAGTTCTCCACGCCGCCCGATCACTTCGAGGTCGACATTCCCCGGCAGGTGGTCTTCATGGTGCGCGGCGGGCAGGTGGCGGCCGTGTCTCCCACGTCCACCGGTAACAACAAGAAGTTCACCTCGCAGGGCTGGACCCGCCGGGCGGTGACCCCCAACGGTCAGTTCCAGATCAGCTACAAGCGCAACGGCTGGCGCAACGCGCCGTTGGGACGGCTGTACCGGCCTGCCTACTTCAACGGCGGCATCGCACTGCACGGAAGCACCTCGATAC
>Ga0247713_1001705_pt1 | contig 10607 bp, 12 predicted proteins | sample 21E_NmetaG_FD_189936 | JGI IMG/M metagenome (GOLD analysis project Ga0247713, IMG submission 189936) | Soil microbial communities from hillslope of Landscape Evolution Observatory, University of Arizona, Oracle, AZ, United States - 2-1-E_N | ecosystem: Engineered > Artificial ecosystem >... | reverse complement strand
AAGGGCGCCGTGATCCCGTCGGCCGTGGGTGTCGACATCGGTTGCGGCATGATCGCGGCCGAGCTCGACGTCACCGAGGACCAGCTGCCCGACAACCTCGAGCCGCTCCTCGGCCGCATCGAGCGGGCGGTGCCCGCCGGCGTGGGCAAGGGCCACGACAAGGCCGGCAACGCCGCCGGCCGCTGGCTGTCGCACCACCGTCCGGCCACGACCCTGTCCGCGGCCCAGGCCAACAGGGCGGCCAAGCAGTTCGGCACGCTGGGCTCGGGCAACCACTTCTTCGAGCTGTGCATCGACGAGCGCAGCCGGCTGTGGGTGGTCCTGCACTCGGGCAGCCGGGGCATCGGCAACCAGCTGGCCCAGATGCACATCGCCAAGGCCCGGCGCCTGGCCAAGGAGGCCGCGCTCAGCCTGGAGGACCCCGACCTGGCCTGGTTCGTCCAGGGCACGCCGGAGTTCCAGGCCTACGTCACCGACATGGGCTGGGCCCAGGACTACGCCAAGGCGAACCGCAACTCGATGATGGACCGGGCCCTGGGCGAGGTGCTGCGCTTCATCGGCACCGGCCGCGAGACCCGGCGCATCAACTGCCACCACAACTTCACCCAGCAGGAGGTCCACGGTGGCCGGGAGCTGTGGGTGACCCGCAAGGGCGCCATCCGGGCCGATGTCGGCGACCTCGGCATCATCCCCGGCTCCATGGGCACCCGCAGCTACATCGTGGCCGGCAAGGGCAACCAGGCGAGCTGGACGTCGTGCAGCCACGGCGCCGGCCGCCGCCACAGCCGGACCAAGGCCCGCAAGCTGTTCACCAACGCCGACCTGGCCACGGCCATGGCCGGCAAGGTGTGGCTGGCGGACCGGGCCGGCGCCCTGCTGGACGAGATCCCCGCCGCCTACAAGGACATCGACCAGGTCATGGCCGACCAGGCCGACCTGGTCACCGTTCTGCACACCCTGCATCAGGTCCTGAACTACAAGGGGACTTGACGAGTTCCGAAACACGCCCGCCTCGAAGAGGCGTTCGGGCCGCAGGCCTGAAATGCGTGCTTTCGGGACGAGCAGGCCTGCAGTACCCGGTCCCGCCCGACGTGCCCACCTCGGGCGGGACCACCCTGCCGGTGAGGTCCTGAGGGTAAGGACGCTCGCGTCGTAACCGAGAAAGAGCGGGTTCGATCCCCGCCGCCGGCCCTGCTTCACCTTGCCCGATGCGCAGACCGGGGGCTACTTCATCTGTCAAATGAATGTGCCCGCAAGGGCGCAGGAATCGACGGAACGAGGATTCTCACGGCGAGCTCGATGCCCTACCTGCAATTCCCGACGAGTAGGTCAGTGGCCAGACCGCCTCTCTTACAAAGAAGATGCCGGAGGTTCGACTCCTCCCTCGTCGACTGTGGCCGAAGTAGAAGTGGACGACACGCCGGGAGGTGGCCCCGGAAGAAGCCGGTTCGAGTCCGGCCGGTCACCCCATCAACCATCAGTGCGGGGGATCTGGCGATCAGCGGGGTCTCATACGCCCTGCGCGCGGGTTCGATCCCCGCCCCCGCCACCAGCCACCTGACACCAGGGCCGGTAGCGCAACGGATGCGCAGCTCCCCTGCAAGGAGAAGGGTGCGGGTTCGACTCCCGCTCGGTCCACCCAACGCTCAATGCTGACGTAGCCCAATTGGAAGAGGCACGGCGCTCAGACCGCCGCCAGTGTCGGTTCGAATCCGACCGTCAGTACCAATCGGTCCGCAACAGCTGGATGTGGTGCAATGGGAGCGCACCGGCCCTGGGAGCCGGGGGTTGGGAGTTCGAGTCTCTCCATCCAGACCGATGCGAGGTAGTGAAACGGCACCACGCCTGGCTCTGAACCAGGAGATCCGGGTTCGAATCCTGGCCTCGCAGCCAAACGACGATGCTCCGCAGCCGAGTCGGCCTGATGCGCAGGTGGGGGTTCCTTCGCCTCTTAAGCGGGTGGTTGCGGGTTCGAATCCCGCCGCCCGGCACCACATCCACATCACACCAGGCCGGGCGTAGCTCAACGGTAGAGCACCTTGTGTCCTCCGCCGTCTGGTTCCCAGGCCGACTCGATCACCGGTCAGCTGCGAAGGACGGGCTTCCTTCCTTGGTGAGGGGCGCCACGGGCAACCGTGCGCCCGCCGTTCGACTCGGCACCGCTCGTCCGCCCTGTTCCCTGACCGGACCATCTCCAATCGACTACCCGCCAAAGGAGCACGCCATGACCAAGTTCTCGGGCACCCGCCGCCGCCCCCTGCGGGCCAACCTCACCGCGCCCGTCCGCACCACGGGCCGGCGCACCCTCACCCACGAGGGTGGCCTGGCCTTCGTGCGCGACGCCGAGTCGGAGCTGTTCCTGCTCGCCGCCACCAACATGGTGGGCGAGGACACCTTCTACGAGCGCGCCCCTGCCCGCGACGCCCGCTTCGCCGCCCTCGTCCACCACGTGACGGGTACGAACCCGGCGTTCGTCGCCGGCCTCGCTCCGTACCTGCGCACCACGCTGCTCATGCGTTCGGCCGCCGTCGTGATGGCCGCCGAGTACGTGGCCGCCGGCGGCCCGCACGGCCGTGCCGTTGTCGACGGCGTGCTCCAGCGCGCCGACGAGCCGGCCGAGCTGCTGGGCTACTGGCTGACGACGCACGGCCGCAACGTGCCGATGGCCGTCAAGCGCGGCGTGGCCGACGCGGCCCGACGCCTCTACACCGAGCGGGCCGCCCTCCGCTACGACGGCCTGTCGCGCCAGGTCCGCATGGCCGACGTGATCGAGCTGACCCATCCTCAGCCGCGTGACGACCGCCAGTCGGCCCTGTTCCGCTGGCTGCTCGACCGTCGCCACCACGACGACGCGGTGGCCACCGGCGATCGCCTGCCTGTGCTCGCCGCCGCGGCCGCCCTCGACACCGTCCCGGCAGAGGACCGTCGATCGGTCCTGCGCGACCGGGGCCCGGCCGCGCTGGCTGAGGCGGGTTTCTCGTGGGAGCGGCTGTCGGGCTGGCTGCCCGGCGGCATGGACGCCGAGGCGTGGGCCTCGGTCATCCCGTCGATGGGTGTGATGGCCCTGGTTCGCAACCTGCGCAACTTCGACGAGGCCGGCATCGACGAGGCCGTCGTCGACGCCGTCATCGCCAAGATCACAGACGCCGACCAGGTGGCCAAGGCCCGGCTGTTCCCCTACCAGGTGTGGGCGGCGTACAAGCACGCGCCGTCGGACAACTGGAAGCGAGCCCTCGGCCGCACCCTCGACCTCACGGTCGCCAACATCCCAACGCTCGACCGCACCCTCGTGGTGGTCGACACCTCGTCGTCCATGACGGCGCCGGTGTCGGACCGATCGAAGCTGTCGCGGGTGGAGGTGGCCTCGGTCATGGCCATGGCCACGGCCCGGCGGTCGACCGACGTCGACGTCGTCATCTTCGGCGACCGGAACCGCCGCCTGCGCGAGCTGGCCGGCATCTCGGTGCTCGGCGGTGTGGCCAAGGTGGTCGACCTGGTCGGCTCGGTCGGCCACTCCACCTACGGCCACACTGCCATCGCCCGCCACTTCGATCCGAAGCGTCACGAGCGGGTCGTCATCTTCACCGACGACCAGCAGCACGACTCGGGCCACGTCCGGCTCGACCACGTGCCGCTGATCTACATGTTCGACCTGGCCGGCTACCGCCCGTCCGCCCTGCCGGCGGGCCAGCGTGGCCGCTACACGCTGGGCGGCTTCACCGACGCCACCTTCACGGTGATGAAGGTGCTGGAGGACGGCCGCGACGCCGGCTGGCCCTACATGACGTGAGCGTGAACCGGAGACGACCCGGGCGATCGGGCTCCTTTGAGCGACAATGGGATACTTTGTAGGTCATGGCCGACCCGAAGTCCGTCCAACGCTCATTTCGGCTCTCCGGCCGCACCGTCGAACTCCTTGACGCGGCGGCCGTCAGCAGTGGCGAGACGCGCAACGCCTTGGCCGATCGGCTGCTCGGCGAGGCCCTCCGCGTCGAGCGCCACCCACTCATCCGCTTCGACGCCGGGGCCGCGGGGCGCCGCCAGCCTCGAGTGGTCGGAACACGCCTCGACGTGCACCAGGTGGTGGCGACAGTGCGGGCCAACGACGCCGAGGTCGATGCGACCGCCGAGTACCTCGGTATCGACGCGCGCCTCGTGCGGGCCGCGCTGGACTACTACGCGGAATTCACCGACGAGGTCGACGCCGACGCGGCCGAGGCCGACCGCGTCGCAGAAACGGAGCGAGCGCGCTGGGAGCGCGTGCAGCACGCGCTCCGTTGAGGCTTGCGCTCGACAACCACTACTCCCCCGTCATCGCTCACCGATTACGTGACGCCGGCCACGATGTCGTTGCCGCCGTGGAACGGGGATGGGAGCGCGAGGACGACGAGCGAATCCTGGCCATCTGTACCGAGGAGGCTCGGGCCCTCATGACCAACGACGTGGCCGACTTCACGGCGATCTACCGACGCTGGGCGGCCGAGAGCGGAGCTCACGCAGGCCTCGTCTTCACCTCGGATGCCAGCATGCCCCGGGGTCGAGCCACGATCGGCCGTTTCGTCGGTGCGATCGATGCTTTGCTCAGGCTCCACCCCAGCGAAGACGCCTTCAAAGAACGAGTGCACTGGCTCTAGCGTCCGAATCGCAGACCGGCCCTTGACGTCGCCGGTAGGGCCCGACGGCACACGACCTCCGGACGGATGTTGCCGCCGGGGCGGGCGAACTGCCTTCCTTGGGCGGGATGTGCGACACCATGGAGCCCATGACAGTCGACCCTTTTGCGGGCTCCCCCGATTTCGCGCGGCTGTATGGCGACCCGGACTCGGCACTCTCGCCGCGCATGGCGTCGCAGCTCTGGACGACGGCCATCTACCTGGTCGACACCTACGCCGACTCAGACCTTCCGGACCTCCTCAAGCGGGAGCTGCCGCCGGTCGCCAGGCGGATGGCGGACGACGTCTGGATGGAACGCTTCATCGCCTGCTTCGAGGGCATCGCCGCCCGGCTGGCACGCGGGCGATTCGCATCGAGTCAGCTGGCGTCGTGCACCGGCGAGGAGATGGCGCTGCATCTGATCATCGACGCGGCGGAGGCGGCGGTGAGCGATGAGACCATCCCCCTGGACGAGTCGCTGCCTGCCGACCCGAGCGTGACCGCGACTTCGAATGGGCGCGCGAGGTCCTGTTCCGCGACCACGACGTCCTCCTCCTGTTCAACCCGTCTCTTGACGGGATCGAGGACAACGACAGCGATCTCAGCCAGCGCCACATGTTTGCCAACCTCCATCCGCGGCGCTGGTTCCTTCCGTTTCCGGATCAGCTCGACGTCGATACGGAGGAGTGAAGACGAGCCCCGAAGGGCCTGTGCGGAGGATCGGCGCAGGATCCTGAACGTCCCGCTCAAGGAGAGACAGCAGCCTCGAGTGGCTGGGCTCCGCCGCCCCTGACCGTCACCTAAGCAAGCACGAGCAATGGATGATTCGAAACTGGAGACGGATCAAACGCAACCCGCGCCTGGTCACTCTCGTGCCCTGCGTCGCCGCCGCCTTGTGTGCCGATCAGGGCCAGCAGACGTACGAGGACCTCTTCCCGAACACCAAGCTGATCGAGCACTTGCCCAGCGACGCCGCGAGAGTCCCGCGCCAAGGCAAGGAGCAGATGCTCCGTACCCACGAAGCCCTGTCCATGGGCTTCCGCTTCAGACGCGGCCTGCACGATCACACGGCGGGCCCTTGGGGTCAGCGAATTCAGAGCGAGTGTCATCCTCATGCTCGCGCCACGGAAGGCAATCGTCGGGTTGTGTGCGAACGACTAGACCGTGGGCCCTTCGAGAAGCACGAGCTCCGTGAACTCTCGCCCGCCGGGTCCCTGGAAGGTGGTCGTGGGGCGAAATCCGGCCCACCGGCACAGAACGATCGATCGCCGGTTGAAGGACGCGATCGCAGTTCGGAAGCCCGCGGGTGAGAAGCGGTCTCGCGCGTAGGTGAGGACCGCCGCCATTCCCGCCGCGCCGAGGCCCTGACCGACAAGATCGGGTCGAATGCCTCCGCCGAGATCCAGCAGGTCGTTACGCCCGGCGGGCTGCCCGGCCACCCTTCCTTCCGGTCCGAAGCAGCAGAACCCGACAAGGTCGCCGTCGTCGACGATGGCGTAGTAGCCGTGGCCTTCCTCCGTCTCCGCCAGAAACTGCTGCCAGGCGGTTGGTTCGCCGTCGTACATCGACAGCTCGCCGGGGTAACGCCAGGAGGCAGCGATGACGGCCTCCTCTTGTGTGAAGGGCCGGATATGGATCGCGACCTTCGCTGAACGCATGGCTCCGCCTCGTGGTTTCGGGCCCCGCTGGGCCGACCGCGGAACCCATGCTGCCACCGGACGGCCGTCGTCGTGCCGTCGCCGGCCCACGATCGGGGGGCGAAGGGCGGCCGGGCCGCCGAGCCTCGATGGGTGCGCGTCCAGTCTCGCCTGATCATGCGTTGCGGGCCAGATGCCCGCCAAGCCAGCGTGCCATTGCGGCCTCGTCAAGCTCCCCGGCGGCAATCGCCAGCATGGTCTCCACCGCCTCGTCCGCCGGCACACCAAGGCTGTAATCGTTGAGGGCACAGAACATCGTCAACGCCTGCCAGGCCAGGCGCTTGTTCCCATCCGGGAGTGGGTGGTTCCGGGCGATGCGAACAGCCAGAACGGCCGCCTTGTCGACGAACTCCGGCTAGAACTCTTCATCGCCGAAGCCGGCCTGGGGAGCATGTAGCGCCGAGTCGAGCAACTCCAGCCGCGATGCCCGGCCCAGCACGGCGGCATCGATTCCGGTAACTGCCTCGGCGATGATCAGTGCTTCCGCGAGCGTCAGGTACCTCACTCAGCCAAGCGGTCGAGGATCTCCCGGTCCCGTTCGGTGAGGGCACGCAGCTTCTCCATGAAGTCCGAGTCGTCCTTGACGCGGGCGATCTCGGCGATCAGAGCCTCGATCACCAAGCCGTTCACGCTCATACCCCTCCCACGGGCGACGACCTCGGCCGTCTCGGCCAGCTCCTCGGGGAGTCGAACGGTCGTCGTCTTTCGAGCCATGCAATCATGCTATCACGCCACCACATGTGCCCCGACCCCCCGCGGTACCACATACCGGAACAACTGCGACCCGTCGGGAGAGTCCTCGGCAGGCGGCCGTGCGAACGCCTTGCCGACGATGCCCGCGGCCCGCTGATCCGCGCCCGGCATGAGGTGGCTGTAGATCGTCAGGGTGGTGGATGTGTCCCGATGGCCGAGAGGGGCCGACACGGTCGTGATGGCTTCGCCGGCGCCGAGGAGAAGCGATGCCTGCAGGTGGCGGAGGTCGTGCAGACGCGCCATGACCCGGGGCACGTCACCGTCGATGTCGACCGCGGACCACTTCAGCCCGCAGAGCTCACCCCGGCGGCACCCGGTGGCGGCGACGAGACGGAAGACCACGGCGTTCTCCGGGTTCCGGGATGCCGCAGCCGCGTCTAAGACGCGGAGGACATCGGCGACGACCGGTGGCACCGTCTCGACCTGCTCGACTCGCGGTGGCGTGGCCCGGGGGTTCCGCTCGAGCCAAATCCACCGGACGGCCTGGCGGAATGCGGCCCGCAGGACGCTGTGGAAGCGCAGGACTGTGGCCGGCTTGGGAGTCGTCGCTTGGAGAGCAACCGGTAGAGGTCGTCGAGAACCTTGGGCGTGACCTTGGCCAGAGGTTGGGCGAGGAATCCCTCGGGCAGTTGTCGCACGAGCCGCCGGTATCCGTAGAGCGTCGACGGGGACCGGCCGACGTGCTCGATGTGATCGAGCCACGCCTCGAGCAACTCGGCGACCGTGCACTTCTTGGCCTCGACGACGCCGCCGTCGACCTCGGTGACGAGAACGGCAAGGGCGCTCGAGGCCTGGCGCTTCGTCCCCCGGAAGGTGCGGGTCCGGTACTTCCGCTTGCCGGTGACCGGGTCTGCGCCTTCGAAACGCGCAGCTCCCAGTAGCCCGGGCGCTTCTCCCGCATCGACCCCTTCACCGCCGCCGTCCTTCCTCCATGCCGCCCGGATGCGCCGGTAGGGCAAGACAAACGTGTTATGTGCAACCTCTGGGAGCGGTTCTCAAGCTGCAACGCTCTTACCAGCACTTTGTCTGCGCCCTCGGCAGGATTCGAACCTGCGACACACGGTTTAGGAATCGGACAAATTGGCAGTTTTTCACAGTTCATTTGGTGCCGTACGGACGCATCGTAGCAGGTCAGAGGCGGTTTTGGGTTGTCCCGCCGGAACCTTTTTGCACAGCGTTCCCATCCAGAAACGGCCCGTCCGAGGGCAAAAGATGGGACAAAAGATGGGACACTTTCGCGTCCTTCGGGGGGGTCGCCGGGCACACTCACGGCGGAGGTCGCGTGACGCTGCGACGACCTCATCATACAGCTCGCCTCTGTCCGCGCCGAGTCGAAGTCCGCCGCTTCGGCGCAGGATCGCCGCGTGCCCGGCCTCAGGGCACGGAGCCCCGAGCGACGATCCACTCGGCAGGCTGTCCGGTAACCGCCACGATGCGGTCGTAGTCCTCGTCGTAGTGCCAGACCGTCACTCCGGCCGCCTCAGCCGCAGCGGCGATCAGGAGATCATTGACTCCGACGCTGCGGTGATGCAGAGCCCGGCGTGCGAGCTGGGACTGGACCTCTTCGGCGCGATCGGCGATCTCAGCGTCGAGCGGAATCTGGTGGAGCGCGTCCAGGCTCGTACGCAGCCGATCGTAGGCGGCGGTCCCCTGAGCCATGAAGAGCACTTCGAGGCGGACGACCGGCGTGATGGCCACGCGACCGCGGGCGACGGCGTCATTGAACCGCTCGGCCACCTCGCCAGCGGTCGAGCGAGCCCAGACGCTCGTGTCGGCCAGGAGAAGCGTCACGACCGCCTGGCGTCAGCGACGAGGGCAGGGTCGGCGTCGATCAAGCGACCTGCGGCGAGATCGTCGGCAAGCTGGGCCAGCTTCTCCCGTCGCACGAGCTCCCTCCAGGCCCCTTCGACGGTGTCGCGCACCCCAACCGTTCCCAATATGCGCTGGGCCTCCCGTAGGAGTGCATCATCGATCTCGATTGATGTGCGTCGCATCATACTCTGAAAGTATACACGAGCACGGTAGACCGCACATAGCCACGGCCAGAACGCGCTCGCCGCAAGCCGAAGGCCTCCACGTGACAGTGGGTAGCGACGGGCCGCTGGACGTCTCAGGGGCGCTCCACCTCGAGGTGCCGGTTCGCGGCGGCAGCGAGCGCCTTGAGGTCCTCGGGGTCGGAGCTGACCACGAGGTCCCGCCGACGCAGAGCTCCCTCGGTCACGCAGGCGTCGACAACATCGGTCGTTCCGGCCTTCGCGGCCAGCGTGCCGGTTACTCGGGCCAGTCCATCATCGAGCACCTCGATGTCGCACCCTCGCAGGAGCCGGGCCAACAATGCCTGTCGCCCGCCTCCACGCCAGGCCTGATCCCAAAAGTATCGGTTTGATACCGCGCGGTCGCTACATCAGACCGGCGAGCCGGTAGAGCACGAGGGACCCGGCGACGGCCACGTTGAGACTCGACCCCTGCCCCACCATCGGGATCTCGACGATCTCGTCGATCAGGTCCCATGCCTCCGCCGGCACGCCGTGGTGCTCATGTCCGAGCAGGACGACGGTGCGCGTCCGCGCCGCGGCCAGCCTGGTGAGCGGCGTTGCGTCCTCTGCGAGCTCGACGGCGACGATCCGACTCGTCTCGCGCTGCTCGGCGATCCAGCTCAGCTTGGACCGCTGCACCCAGTGGACGTGAGGCCGGCGAGGCAGGGTGTCTCCCCTGTCGAGCGCCTGGTGATAGTGGTCCGTGCTGGGTACGGCCATGCAGGCGCCGACGGCGTCGCAGGTGCGAAGCAGCGTCCCGAGATTCGCCTGGTAGGCCACCCATAGCGGGGCGACGATCAGCTGGTCCCAGCAGCCGTGTTGGCGCCGCCGGCGCTGCTGACGCAGGTCCGTCCGGCGGGTCTTGTCCCCCGGCGTCACCGGCGGGAGAAGGAACTCCTCGTCATGTTCATTTCGGGACGCTCTTGGCGGCGGCGTAGGGCCATCGACAGGCCCACAGGGGCGACTGAAAGGACAAGCTACGCCGCTGGGCGCGCGTCCGCCTCCTGACAAGGGCTACCGGATGCTCAAAGTTTCCGATAATCGGTTGACATCGTCCACAGAATGCCTACTATCGATGTCCATGGCACGCATACACATCGTCGAAACGAAGCTCCGGGGAACAGCCCCGTTGAGCGTCGGCGCGTACCCGTGCCTGCCCGGTCTGTCACTCGATGAGCGACAGCTAGCCGGTCGGGAAGCCGGGAATACCGGCAGTACCGACGTTCGCTGGTAGCTGACGCTCCTTCGTTCGCTCCGCATTCTCATCGTTGACGCGCACCCCGTCATGCGCGTGTTCACTTGGGCTCGAGCCAGTGGTGGCGCCGCGGTCTCCAACACCGATGGCCGGGGGTTCGACACCTTCCGAGCCTGCTCATACGCGCCGGACTTCCAGTCCGGACGTGAGCATCTTGACAACTGCAGAGCATCGCCGTCGGGGCCATTTCCCTATGGCCCCGCATGGGTCGGT
>Ga0247713_1001704_pt1 | contig 10610 bp, 10 predicted proteins | sample 21E_NmetaG_FD_189936 | JGI IMG/M metagenome (GOLD analysis project Ga0247713, IMG submission 189936) | Soil microbial communities from hillslope of Landscape Evolution Observatory, University of Arizona, Oracle, AZ, United States - 2-1-E_N | ecosystem: Engineered > Artificial ecosystem >... | reverse complement strand
GGCCGTCGAGAGCGGCGAGGTCCTCGTCGACCTGTAGGCGTCGGCGGCGGCGCGTGCGGTCAGCCGGCCACCGACCGGGCACGGCCGGAGGGTCGAGATCCCCCGGAAGGCGGACAAGAAGCGCCCGCCCCCGGCGTCACAACCTCCGCATGCCCCTCCCGCGCAGACGTGTCGAACTTTGTGTTGCTGCAACACTTGCTCGCGACGGACGGCTTGCCGCCGCGCCTCCACCCGCCGCGCGAGGACTTTGTGTTGCAGAAACACAAGCTCCCTGCCGCAGCGTCGTCGCGGCCAGAGAGGACACGGCGGCGTGAGGCGGGGGCGGGGCAACGTCGCGGCGGCGCGAGAGGTCCTCGCGCGCGACCGGCTCGCGCGAGCCGCGCTCGCGGCGCAGGTGCCGCCGCTCTGGCTCGCGGTCGCGCTCGCCGACCCGTGGCTGCTCGCGCTCGGGCCCGCCGCGGCCGGCCTCCTCGCCGTCCTCTTCCGCCACGGCCCGCTCGAGCGCTTCGAGGAGCCGGACGAGCTCCTCTAGCGCCGCTCCGCCGCGCGCCGCCTACTCGACGGTGACGGTCTTCGCGAGGTTGCGCGGCTGGTCCACGTTCAGCCCGCGCAGCCGGGCGATGCGGTAGGCCAGGAGCTGGAGCGGCAGGATCGCGAGCACCGCCTGCAGGAACGCCGGCGACTTCGGCACGTAGATCACGTCGTCGGCGTGGTGCTGGATGTCCTCGTTGCCGTCGGTCGCGATCGCGATCACGTGCGCGCCGCGCGCCCGCACCTCCTGGATGTTCGAGACGATCTTGTCGTAGACGTGGATGTTCGTCGCCACGACGACGACGGGCGTCTGGTCGTCCAGGAGCGCGATCGGCCCGTGCTTCATCTCGCCGGCCGAGTACGCCTCGGTGGGGATGTACGAGATCTCCTTCAGCTTCAGCGCGCCCTCGAGCGCGACCGGCAACCCGATGTGGCGGCCGAGGTAGAGGAAGAACGGGCACTGGTGGAAGCGCTGCGCGATCTCCTCAATCGGGTGGTCGCCGTCGAGGAACCGCTCGATCTTCGCCGGCAGGTCGTAGACCTCGTCGAGGATGAACTCGATCTCCTCCGGCGGCAGCGTGCCGCGCACCTGCGCGAGCTTGAGCGCGATGAGGTACGTCAGCGCGACCTGCGCCGTGAACGTCTTCGACGCGGCGACGCCGACCTCGAGGCCGCAGCGCGTGTAGAGCACGGAGTCGACCTCGCGCGTGATCTGCGAACCCATCATGTTCGTGAGCGCGACCGTGCGCGCGCCCTTCTCGCGCGCGAGCCGCATCGCCTGGATCGTGTCGCGCGTCTCGCCGGACTGCGAGATGCCGATCACGAGCGTGTCGTCGTCGAGGACGGGGTTGCGGTAGATCCATTCCGACGCGATGTCCGGCTCGACGGGCACGCGCGCCCACTCCTCGATCGCGTACCGCGCCACGACGCCCGCGTGGTAGGAGGTGCCGGCCGAGAGGATCACGATCCGCCGCAGGTCGCGCAGCTCGTTCTCGGGGAGCCCGAGGCCCTCGAGCACGAGCGTCCCGTGGCGCACGCGGTCGCCGATCGTCTCCGCGACGGCCTCCGCCTGCTCGTAGATCTCCTTCAGCATGAACGTCTCGTAGCCGCCCTTCTCGGCACCCTCGTCGTCCCAGTCGAGCTCGACCACCTCGTGCTGGACGCTCGAGCCGTCGGCGCGCGTGAAGACGGAGCCCTCGGGCGTGATCTCGACGATGTCGCCGTCGTCCGGGAACTGGACGATCCGCGTCTCGCGGAGGAACGCCGCGGCGTTCGACGCGAGGAACATCTCCCCCTCGCCGACGCCGACGACGAGCGGCGTCTGGTGGCGCGCGCCGACGAGCAGGTCGGGGTGGTCGTGGTGGATGACGACGAACGAGAAGTGGCCCTCGAGCAGAGGGAAGACCGCGCGCACCGCGTCGCCGAGGTCGCCCTCGTAGTGCTGCTCGATCAGGTGGACGACGGTCTCGGCGTCGGTCTCGGAGGTGAAGACGTGGCCGTCCTCGCGCAGGCGCGTGCCGAGCTCGCGGTAGTTCTCGACGATGCCGTTCAGCACGATCGAGAGCTTCCGGGCGTCGCAGCCCGCGAGCGGGTGCGCGTTCGCCTCGGTGACGGCGCCGTGGGTCGCCCAGCGCGTGTGTCCGAGGCCGTGGCGCGCGCGCGAGCCGTTCGGCCCCGCGGCGAGCTTCAGGTTCTGGAGGTTGCCCACGGCCCGGACGTAGTCGAGCCCGTCCTCCTCCCGCAGCGCGATCCCTGCCGAGTCGTAGCCGCGGTACTCGAGTCGCTCGAGGCCCTGCAGCAGGAGTTGCTTGCACTCGCGCGGGCCGACGTATCCGATGATTCCGCACACCCTGGAGCTCCTTTGTCCGTCTCTTCGGGTGAAGCGCCACCCACCAGCGGCCCTCGGGGCCGTCGTTTCCTGCAAAACCCTCTCAAAAACGCGAAAGGAGCCCGGTCACCCGACCTCCGCAGCGTCGCCGAGGTCAGCCGAGCTCTCTCCGAACGAGAGCGGCGATCGTACCACAGAGGCGCTCCGCCTCCTCGGCCGTCTCCGCCTCCCCGAGCACGCGGATCAGCGGCTCGGTGCCGGAGGCGCGGACGAGCACGCGGCCGCTCCCGTCGAGCCGCGCGTTCAGCCGCTCGGCCGCGGCGAGCGCGTCCGCCGGCACCTCGCGCTTCGCGACCCGCACGTTCTCCTTCGCCTGCGCGTAGCGCGGCATCACGGCCGCCGCCTCGGCGAGCGACCGCCCCTGGAGCGCCTCGCAGAGGAGGAGCGCCGCCGCGAGGCCGTCGCCCGTGACGTGGTCGCGCAGGCAGATCACGTGCCCGGACTGCTCGCCGCCCAGCACGCCGCCCTCGCGCCGCAGCGCCTCCAACACGTAGCGGTCGCCGACGGGGGTCGTCACGACGCGAATCCCGCGCTCCTCCATCAGCCGGTGGAAGCCGAGATTCGTCATCACGGTGACCGCGACCACCTCGACGCCGAGGTGGAGCGCGAGGATCGCGAGGATCTGGTCGCCGTCGACGACCTCCCCCGCGGCGTCGACGGCGAGCATGCGGTCGCCGTCGCCGTCGAACGCGATCCCGAGGTCGAGCCCCTGCTCCCGCACGACCCGCGTGAGCAGCGAGAGGTCGGTGGCGCCGCAGCCGACGTTGATGTTCGTCCCGTCGGGCTCGTTCGCCACGGCCGTGACCTCGGCGCCCAGCTGCTCGAACGCCTGCGGGGCGATCCCGCTGTAGGCGCCGTTCGCGCAGTCGACGGCGATGCGGAGGCCGCCGAGGTCGGAGCCGAAGCGCTCGAGGACGTGCTCGAGGTAGCTGTCGGTGGCGACCTCGAGGTGGTCGATCCCGCCTCCGCCCGGCGCGGGCGCGTCGAGCAGCGACTCGATCTCCTCCTCCGAGGCGTCCGTGAGCTTGTTGCCGTCGCGGTCGAAGAACTTGACGCCGTTGTACTCGGGCGGGTTGTGCGACGCCGAGATGACGACACCGAGGTCGAGCGCGAGCAGCGCGACCGCGGGTGTCGGCAGCACGCCGGCGAGCACTGCGCTGCCGCCGGCCGCGGCGACGCCACGGCCGAACGCCTCCTCGAGCTCGGGGCCCGAGCCGCGCGTGTCGCGGCCGACGAACACGCGCCCGCGGCCCGACCAGAGGGTCGCCGCCTTCGCGAGCCGCTCCACGAGCTCGACCGTGATGTCCTCGCCGACGACGCCGCGGCGTCGTCCGTCCCGAAGTAGCGCCTCACGGCGCGGGCTAGCGCTTCGAGAACTGGGGCGCCTTGCGCGCCTTGTGCAGGCCGGCCTTCTTGCGCTCCACCTCGCGCGCGTCGCGCGTGAGATAGCCCTCGCGCTTCAGCGGGACGCGGAGGTTCGGGTCGGCCTCGACGAGCGCGCGGGCGATCCCGTGGCGCACGGCCCCGGCCTGGCCCGTCGGGCCGCCGCCGTGCACGCGCACGCGGATGTCGTACGTGCCCTCGACGCCGGCGGTCTTGAGCGGCGCGAGCGCGGCCGCGCGATGGGCGAGGCGCGGGAAGTACTCCTCGATCGTCCGGCCGTTGAACCAGGTCGTCCCGTCGCCGGGGCGCAGGATCACGCGCGCGACGGACGTCTTGCGCTTGCCGGTGCCGAGATACTGGGCGCGCTCAGCCATCAGTCGACCTCCAGGGGCTTCGGTGCCTGGGCCTCGTGCGGGTGCGTCGGCCCGGCGTAGATCTTCAGCTTCGTGATCTGCTGGCGCGCGAGGCGGTTGCGCGGGAGCATCCCCTTGACCGCCTTCCGCAGCACCTCGGTCGGGCGCCGCTCGAGCTGCGTGCGCAGCGTCCGGCTGCGCAGGCCGCCCGGGTAGCCCGAGTGCCGGTGGTACATCTTCTGGTCGAGCTTCTGCCCGGTGACGTGGATCTTCTCCGCGTTGACGACGATCACGAAGTCGCCGGTGTCCGTGTGAGGCGTGTACGCCGGCTTGTTCTTGCCGCGCAGCGTGTCGGCGATCTGCGTCGCGAGGCGCCCGAGCGTCTTGCCCTCGGCGTCCACGACGTACCAGTCGCGCTGGATCTCACCCGGTTTCGCGGAGTAGGTCTTCATCGTCTGACAGAAAGAGGGCGCACCTCGGGTGCGCCGGTGGCGGACTGTAGCAGAATCCAGGCCGCGGGCAGGGCCACGCAGGCCGTCGCGCCGAGCGAGAGCGCGACGACGCCGAGCTCGCTGTAGACGACGCCGCCGACGAGCACGAGCACGACCGCGGTCGCGCTCGAGAGGCCGTCGGTGAGGCCGATCAGCCGGCCGCGCTCGTGCGGGAGCGCGCGGTCGGCGAGCTCGGTGACCGCGGCGACGTACGAGACGTTCCAGCCGAGCCCGAGCAGGAAGAGCGACGCCGACATCCAGAAGACGCTGTCGAGCCACGCGAGCGCAAGCGTCGAGACCGCCATCACGAGCAGGCCGACGACCTCGCCGGGGCGGCGCCCGATCCGGTCGACGAGCTGGCCAATCACGAGCACGAGCGCGTACATCCCGACGATGTGAAGGCTGATCACGGTGAAGACGTCCGACTGGTGATGGCCGTGGTCGATCACGAGGTAGCCGGTCAGGTTCATGACCGAGACCATGCCCCCGAAGCTCGCGACCGCGGCGACGAGCGCGGTGAGGACGCCCGGCCGCCGCAGGAGCTCGCGGAGCGGCGCCGCGGCCGTGGGCGCCGGCGCGCCGGAGTCGCGCTGCAGGCGCTGCGCGATCGTGCGCGGGTCCGGCCGGATGCAGAGGACGAGACCGAGGCCGAGCACCATGATCGCGCCCGCGGCGAGCCACGGCAGGACGAGGGCGTCGAGGTCGAGCTCCCGCCCCGCGAAGAGCGGGCGGAAGACGAGGGGCCCGAGCGCCGCGCCGAAGAGCGCGCCGAAGAGCACGTAGGAGATCCCGCGCGCCCGCCGCTCGACCGGGTACATGTCCGCGGCGGCAGCGCGCGCGAGCAGGATCGTCCCCTGCGCCACGCCGACGAGCGCGAAGCCGGCGATCACGACGGCCGCGGACGCGAGCGCGCAGCCGGCGGCCGTGACGCCGCAGCCGGCGACACCCGCGACGCAGCCCGCCGCGAGCACCGGGATGCGGCCGAAGCGATCCATCAGCCGTCCTGCGGGGAACGCCGCAGTCGCTCCCGCGGCGAGGAAGATGGCGGGGCCGAGGCCGAGGATGCCCTCGATGCCGGTCACGAGGACGAGCGTGACGGTCGCGACGGCCACGGCGAGCTGCACCATCCCGGAGAGCGACGTCAGCGTCGCCGCGAGCAGCACCGTGTTGCGGCGGACCGGGTACCCGTCCATATCCGCGACCCTACTGGAGCAGCAGTCGCTCCAGGCCGTCGCGGAACGCGGTCGCGCCGCCGTGCGACGGGTGGCGGACGTGCTCGCCGCCGAGACGAGCCCGCGCGAGCTCCGACTGCGCGACGCGGCCGACGGCGACGACGCGGCGGCCGCGCGCGAGCTCGGCCAGGTACGGCGCGGCCGCCTCGGCCTCGGCGCGCGTCGGCGGCCGGTTCGAGTGCGGCGCACCGCGGCGGTGCGGATGCGTCGGGACGACGTTCCAGAGGAGGACGCGCCCCGTCAGGCCGAGCTCGGCGAGCGTCCGCTGCACGATCGTCGCTGTCGCCTCGGCGGGGCCGCTCCCGGTCAGCTGGCGCTCGGAGGTGAAGGGGAGGCCCGAGATCCGCGCGCCGCGGTATCCGGCCGCCTCGCCGACGAGCAGCACGTCGGCCTGCGAACGCGCCTCCAGGTACGCGGCGAGGCGCGCGCGCAGGTGCGGCGCGCGCGCGTACTGGTTGAACGTGTCGCCGATCCGCGCCGCCGCCAGCGCCTCGACGAGAGCGGCTACTCCCACTCGATCGTCGCCGGCGGCTTCGACGAGATGTCGAGCGCGACGCGGTTCACGCCGGGGAGCTCGTTGATGATGCGGCTCGAGATCGTCTCGAGCAGGTCGTACGGGAGCCGCGCCCAGTCCGCGGTCATCGCGTCCTCGGAGGTGACCGCGCGGATCACGATCGGGTAGGCGTACGTGCGCTCGTCGCCCTGCACGCCGACGGACTTGATCGCGGGGAGCACCGCGAAGCTCTGCCAGAGCTCGCGGTAGAGGCCCGCACGACGCACCTCCTCCTGGAGGATCGCGTCGGCGGCCCGCAGGATCTCGAGCCGCTCGCGCGTCACCTCGCCGATGATCCGGATCGAGAGGCCGGGCCCCGGGAACGGCTGGCGCCACACCATCCGCTCGGGGAGGCCGAGCTCCTCGCCGACCCGTCGCACCTCGTCCTTGAAGAGGAGCCGCAGCGGCTCGACGAGCTCCATCCGCATGTCCGCGGGCAGGCCGCCCACGTTGTGGTGCGACTTGATCTTCGCGGCGACTCCGTCCTCGCCGCCGCCCGACTCGATCACGTCCGAGTACAGCGTCCCCTGCACGAGGAAGCGCACGTCCCCCAGCTTTCGCGCCTCCTCCTCGAAGACGCGGATGAACTCCTCGCCCACGATCTTGCGCTTGTCCTCGGGGTCGGTGACGCCGGCGAGCCGCGCGAGGAAGCGGTCCTGCGCCTGCACGTGCACGAGCGGCACGTGGAAGTGGCCGCCGAAGGTCTCGGCCACCTGCTCGCCCTCGTTCTCGCGCATCAGGCCGTGGTCGACGAAGACGCACGTGAGCTGGTCGCCGACCGCCTTGTAGACGAGGAGCGCCGCCACCGCGGAGTCGACGCCGCCGGAGAGCCCGCAGATCACGCGCTCGCTCCCCACCTGCGCGCGGATCCGCTCGACCTGCTCCTCGATCACCGCGGCCGGCGTCCACGCGGGCGGCGCGCCCGCGACCTCGTAGAGGAAGTTCTTGAGCACGTCCTGGCCGTACGGCGTGTGGCGCACCTCCGGGTGGAACTGGACGCCGTAGAGCCGCCGGCGCGCGTCCTCGAACGCGGCCACCGGCGTCGAGGGGGAGCGGCCGGTCACGGTCGCGCCCGCGGGCGGCGCGGTAACGGTGTCGCGGTGGCTCATCCACACGGTCTGCTCGTCGGGGAGGCCGTTGAAGAGCGCGCCGCCGCCGCCTTCGAGCTCGGTCTTGCCGAACTCGGAGGTGCCGGTCCGCCGTACCTCGCCGCCGAGACGGAGCGCCATCAGCTGTGCTCCGTAACAGATCCCGAGGGTCGGCACGCCCAGCTCGAACAGGCCCTCGTCGACCTGCGGCGCGCCGTCCGCGTAGACCGACGCGGGGCCGCCGGAGAGGATCACGGCGAGCGGGTTCCGCCGCCGCACCTCCTCGGCGCTGAGCGTGTGCGGGACGAGCTCCGAGTAGACGCGCGCCTCGCGGACCCGGCGCGCGATCAGCTGCGCGTACTGGCCGCCGAGGTCGAGCACCAGCACCGGGCGCTCCTCGGGCGCCTCCTCCGGCACCGGCAGCTCGTGCACCGTCGCGGCCATCTACGCGCGCCGGTAGTTCGGCGCTTCCTTCGTGATCGTGACGTCGTGCGGATGGCTCTCGCGCAGGCCTGCGCCCGTGATACGGACGAAGCGCGTCTCGAGCTTCATCGCCTCGATCGTCGGCGCGCCGCAGTAGCCCATCGCTTGGCGGAGCCCGCCGACGAGCTGGTACAGGATCGCCTGAACCGGCCCCTTGTACGGGACGCGCCCCTCGATCCCCTCGGGGACGAGCTTGTCGACGTCCTCGACGTCGCCCTGGAAGTAGCGGTCCTTCGAGAATGACCGCGCCTTCATCGCGCCGAGCGACCCCATGCCGCGGTACTCCTTGTAGCGCTCGCCCTGGACGACGATGACGTCCCCCGGGCTCTCGTCGACACCCGCGAGCATCGAGCCCAGCATCACGGTGTCGGCGCCGGCGGCGATCGCCTTCGCGACGTCGCCGGACGACGTCAGCCCGCCGTCTGCGATCACCGGGACTCCGTGCCGGAGCGCGACCTCCGCGACGTCGTGCACGGCGGTGATCTGCGGCACGCCGACGCCCGCGACGACGCGGGTCGTGCAGATGGACCCCGGCCCGATCCCGACCTTGAGCGCGTCCGCGCCCGCGTCGATCAGCGCCTCGGCAGCCTCGGCCGTCGCGATGTTCCCGGCGACGACCTGCACGTCCCACTCGTCCTTCACGCGCCGCACCATCTCGGCGACCGAGCGGGAGTGGCCGTGCGCGGTGTCGACGACGAGCACGTCCACCTCGGCGTCGACGAGCGCGCCCGCGCGCTCGACCGCGTCGGGGCCGACGCCGACGGCCGCACCCACGCGCAGCCGCCCCTGCTCGTCCTTCGTCGAGAGCGGGAACTCCTTGCGCTTCCGGATGTCCTTCACCGTGATCAGCCCGCGCAGGCGCCCGTCCGCGTCCACCACCGGGAGCTTCTCGATCTTGTGCCGGTGCAGGATCTCGTTCGCCTCGTCGAGGGTCGTGCCGGCGGGAGCCGTGACGAGGCCACGCGACGTCATCAACGCGGAGACCGGCTGGCGCGTGTCGCGCTCGAAGCGGAGGTCGCGGTTCGTCAGGATCCCGACGAGCACGCCCGCGTCGTCGGTGATCGGCACGCCGGAGATGTGGTAGCGCTCCATCAGCGCGAGCGCGTCGGCGACGAGCGCGTCCGGCGGCAGCGTCACCGGCTCCGTGATCATCCCGGACTCGGAGCGCTTGACCCGGTCGACCTCGGCGACCTGCGCGTCGATCGGCAGGTTCCGGTGCACGATGCCGATGCCGCCCTCGCGCGCGAGCGCGATCGCGAGCCGGGCCTCCGTGACGGTGTCCATGGCCGCCGAGACGATCGGGATCTCGAGCGCGATCGTGCGCGTGAGGCGGGTCGCCGTGCGGACGTCGTTCGGGAGCACGGACGACTCCGCCGGGAGGAGCAGGACGTCGTCGAACGTCAGGCCTTCCTTGCCGAACTTCGTCTCCCGGTCGAAGCCGACCTCCGCGCGGTCCAGCTCCATCAGCGGTCTCCTCCGCGTGCCCCGAGCCGTGTTGCGCGCGCCGTCGCCAACTGGAGGCCGACGATAGCAGCGCCCTCCGACGGCGGTGTTTGCCCCGACCGGGCCGGGGTAGACGCCAGAGGACCGCCGATTAGACAAACGCTGGACGCAGAAGAGGAGGCCTTTATGGCGAGCATCGAAGAGACGATCGAGGTCGACGTCCCCGTCGGCACCGCGTACAACCAGTGGACGCAGTTCGAGGAGTTCCCGGAGTTCATGGACGGCGTCGAGAGCGTGCAGCAGATCGACGACACGCACCTGCTCTGGACGGCCGAGATCAACGGGCAGCGCGAGGAGTGGCGCGCCGAGATCACCGAGCAGCACCCGGACCACCGGATCGCGTGGAAGTCGATCGAGGGCCGGCCGAACGCCGGGGTCGTCACCTTCCACCAGCTCGACGAGAACCGCACCCGGATCGCGCTCCAGATGGACTGGGAGCCGGACGGCGCCCTCGAGCAGGCGGGCGCGGCGATCGGGTCGGACAGCCGCCAGGTGAAGGGCGACCTCGAGCGGTTCAAGGAGCTGATCGAGAGCCGCGGCGTCGAGACGGGCGCCTGGCGCGGCGAGGTCGAGAACTCCGCCGATCGCACGTCGTAGTTCCCCCGGCCCGGCCGGGGAGGCGGTGCCGCCGCCTCTCCGGCCGCCCCTCCGCCGCGGCGGCTAGGCCGCGAGCGGCTGCAGCTCCTCGAGCTGCACGCCGGCGGCGAGACGGCCCACGTCCCGCGGCTCGAAGCGGCCGGCGCCGACCTCGAGGGTCGAGGCCGCGCCTGCGGCCACCGCGAGCCGCAGCGCCTCGTCGGCCGTCTTGCCGGCGAGCTGCGCGGCGAGGAACTGCGCGAGCAGGACGTCGCCGGCGCCGACGGTCGACACGGCCTCGAGCAGCGGCGCCACGGCGCGGTACCGCCGCACCTGCCGCTCCTCGCGGAGGAGCGCGAAGCAGCCCGAGTCGACGGTGACGTGCACGTTGCGCGCGCCCGCGTCGGCGATCGCGTCGAGCGCCATCAGGAAGTCCTCCTCGTCGTGGAACTCCTGCCCCACGAGCGACTCGGCCTCGCGCTGGTTCGGCGAGACGAGGAACGGCTCGGCCTCGGTGCCGAGGCGCAGG
>Ga0247713_1001703_pt1 | contig 10614 bp, 16 predicted proteins | sample 21E_NmetaG_FD_189936 | JGI IMG/M metagenome (GOLD analysis project Ga0247713, IMG submission 189936) | Soil microbial communities from hillslope of Landscape Evolution Observatory, University of Arizona, Oracle, AZ, United States - 2-1-E_N | ecosystem: Engineered > Artificial ecosystem >... | reverse complement strand
TCACCGGAATAGCCAGAGCAAGGCTGATCGCAGCTAAGGCCGCGCCTGAGCGCGCTTGGTAGCGAGCCATGTCCCGTAGGGCCAACCGCACGGCGATCGGTGATCGCCCTGCGATCCGGGCCAGTGCCCGGATCGCCAACGGCCCTGTGAACAGGACGCCGATGATGGTTGACAGCATCCCGGTGACGATGAGCAAAGCGTTCGTCCAGTAGACCCGTTGGTCGTCAGCGATCTCCCCAGCGACGGCGATGCAGACGACACCGAGGACGATTAGAAACGCGGCCAGCGTGGCAGACCGATGAGTCGGTTTCGGGATGGGCGGTCGGCCCGACAGGGCCGACACAGTTGGGATGCGCGCCACCGCTCGCGCGGGCCACCAGGCTGCCGCGGTTGCACCTGCCACCGCGAGAAGCATGCCCGTCGCTATCAACCACCACGGGACGTTGAACCGGTCGATGCGATGGGCAACGGCCGTTTCGATCAGCGGTACCGCAACGTTCCATGCCAGCAGCGCGGCGATCGCTCCGAGTACGGCCGCAACAATCCCTACAACGGCACCATTGGTTATCGTCACGAGCCGGAGGTGCCTTTCGGTCGCTCCTATCGCTGCCAGCATCCCCAGCTGGCGGAGGCGGCGCTGAGCAACAACGATGAAGCTGGCGACTGCGACCAGGGCGACCAGGAGCATCGCAACCGTGCTGGTAAGGAACACAGCCCCCGCCGCGATCGCGCCTTGGTTTTCCGAGCGCGGGGTTCTCGCACTCAGACTTGGCGTTCGGAACCCGAAGACGTGGTTGTCACTCGCATTGACCAGGATCGTCACCGACTCCGGCTGGTGAAGGGAGCCTGGTGCCGCGAGCACGAACTCCGCATTCAGGTCGCTGGGATTCTCCACCAGACCAACAACGGTCGGCGTTGAACCGTTGAGATCGAATGGAGTGCCGATCTGGAGTTTGAGGTTCTCGGCGATGCCGTCGGTGACTGCAACTTCGTCGGTGGCAGTCGGGTAGCGACCACCCCGAAGCTGCAGCATTGGCTCGCTATACGCGCCTCGGGGGTCTTGGTCTCGGAGCTCGAGCGGTTCGAAGAGCCCCGGCGCGGGCACCTGCTGGAGCCCGATCCGGTCGATGGTGCCGAACCACTCTCGCGCGGCGGCTAGATCGTCTTCCAGCGCTTCGGGGTTCGACCCGTCGAACCTCAGGAGGTGATTGGCCGTGCCGAACTCGGCGTTGCCCGGAACAGGGGCCACGTTGTACGCAACCGAGGCGCTGAAGATCGCCGCGGTCACCGCAACGGTGAGCAGTGCCAGCACCAGGACCTGTTGGCGCCACTCGCGTAAAAACAGGCGTCGCGCCCATCGGATCACGGCCCGGCGAGCCGGTACGCCGCCGCTCCCGCGGGCCACGCTGTTGGGTCGGGCGACGCTCGCTGGGGTCACTGCTCGGGGATCGGTGCGAGGAGCGACTCGGGACCCGGTGGAGGCAGCGTCTGGTCGATGACGCGCCCGTCACGGAGGAAGATGACCCGGTCGGCCCACGACGCCAGGCGGGAGTCATGGGTCACCACCACCCCTGCCACCCCTCGCTTGCAGGCAGTGCGGACTAGACGCATGACCGCCTCACCGTTAACTGAGTCCAACGCGCCGGTCGGTTCGTCCGCGAGTAACAGCCGGCGCTCGCCCACCACCGCTCGAGCGATAGCTACCCGCTGGCGTTCACCCCCCGACAGCTCGTCTGGGAAGTGTCCGGCGCGCTCGCCCAGTCCCAACTCCTCCAACGCACCGCGCGCGACGATGCTTGCTTGCTTCGCTCGGATGCCGTCCAGCTCCAAGGGCAACGCCACGTTCTCGGCTGCGGTCAAGCCCGCCAGCAGATTGAAGTCCTGGAACACATAACCGATCGACCGTCGTCGCGATCGCGCCCGGTCGTCACGCGACATGTTCGATACGTCATTCCCACCGATCAGGACGTGGCCGGAGGTAACCTCTTCGAGTGTGCCGGCGATGGTCAGCAGCGTGCTCTTGCCTGAGCCGCTCGGTCCCATGATTGCAACCAACTCGCCGGCTGTGACCGAAAGGTCAACCTCACGCAACGCGTGCACCAAGGTCGCTCCGTCGCCATAGGACTTCGACACTTCTCGCATCTCGAGGGCTCCCGTCATTTCCTCGCCTCCGTTGCTCGTCGGGGTCTCGGTGACACCGGCGTCGCCTTCTCCTGGTGAGCGAGGTCAAGTCGCGTGAGACGAGAGTCGGCGGTGTCGAGCCAGCGGATGACGGCGTCGAGGCGGTAGATCTCCGCGTCCGCTACGAGTAGGAGGCCGACGTCCTCCTCGGGGGCGTCCTCCTTGAGACGCGTGTAGTACTGCATCTCTTCTACTAGGAGGCGGCGGTGCGCCTGTACCAGGTCGGCCACATCTACGCCGGGCACCCGCAACGAGACCAACACCTTTATCACCAATTCGTCGCGCGGCGGAGTCCCCATGCGTGGGGGGGTGTGCAGCCACAGGTCCAACTCCTCACTTCCTGCGGCGGTGATCCGGAACCCCTTCTGCGGCCCATCTTCGCCGGCGTCGTCGGACTCAACTAGTCCATCACGCTCGAGTCGCTGCAGGGTTGTGTAGACCTGGCCGACGTTTAACGGCCAAACCTCGCCGGTCCTTCCTTCGAACTCCTGACGCAGGCGCAAGCCGTACTTCGGGCCTTCGCTCAAGAGTGCTAACAATGCGTGTCGAACGCTCATGATTTGCCTCGGCTGAGTTGCATACCGGGTAGTATACGCAGTATGCAATGTCTTTTCAAGTCCATTCATGACTCACGAATGCATTCGTGTGGTGGGAGGCTGACATGGCGCGCATCTTGATCGTGGATGACACACCGGAGATCCGACGCATGCTTACCTCGCGCCTCAAAGCAACTCACGAGATAGTTGGCGAGCTATCCGATGGCTACGCGGCCGCCTCGGAGGTGGAAGAGACCCAACCCGATGTGGTCATCATGGATTTCAAGATGCCGACCGTGAGCGGAATTCACGCGACTCGGGAGGTAAAGACCCTGTTCCCGCACGTCGTGATCGTGGGCTTCACCTCGTCTGAAGAAGACGTCCGCCGCAGAATGGTCCAAGCGGGTGCGGATGCGGTGTTTGCCAAGGAGGATGTTGTAGGGCTGGCGGAATTCGTAGACGCGCTTCGCGCCGGAAGCTGAGCGTTTCGACCTTGTTCGTAGCTCTTCGCCCGCGTCGAAGGGTGCTTTCCGTTCAGCCGCATGGCAGGACACGACGGCAACAAGCGTCAGAGCGTCGAGATCCAGGTCACCCACGTGGGACCGGACCTTCAGTTCGCTACCGCAGAGGTAGCCAAGTCCTCCGCAGAGGGTTCGAAGTCGTCCTCGGACGGTCCTTCGGCTGCGTCCTCGGCCGAGGAAAAACAGAGCGCCTAACCGATGCTCGTAGGAAGGCCCCGGCGATGCCGGGGCCTTCCTCTGCTGAGGTGCTCGCGGAGCCGGGATCCGTTCCGTGGTCGCGGAGTACGGTCTCGGGATGAGAACTAGGCTGACATGGACCCGATACCAATTCGTTGTGACGATCGCTGCGCTCAGCATCGCTCACCATGTCGACCACATCCTGCGCGACGTAACCGGGTGGCCCCTCGGCGGAGGCTTCAATCCATTCAGCGCGAGCTTGTTCGTTTACCCCGTTATCTTCGCGGGAGTGATCTTGTCGAAGCAGGGGCGAGTGGGGCACAAGTTTTGGAGCGTCCTAGCTGGAGGCGGCGCCTTGTTCATCTTGGCTGTCCACGTCGGCCCCTTCGCGGGCGATGCGGTCAGCGACATCCCTGACGGCTACGACTCCGCCGTCGCTGATGTAGTTGCTCTAGCAATCCTGGCGGTGTTCTTTGCCGCCCTTTGTTCTCACTGCATCTACGAGATCAGGCGGACACCTCCGACACAGAGCCACCCGGTGTCTTGACCAAGGACGGCCGAGTCGAAGTGCTGGGCCCGGGGGACGAGCGGGCGGGGGCAGACGCCTTGGTCGCCAGCCACGCCGACTACCCCGCGTTCCGGAGCGTGTTCCCCGACGCCACCCGCCGCGAACGCGCGCTGCGACCTTTCTTCGAGGCCACACTGCGCGATGCGATCCCGTTTGGCCACGTACTGGGGGCCTGGGCAGATACACACGTCCTCGGGGTCGGCGCATGGCTGCCACCCGGCGCCTTCCCGTGGACAGCAGGGCGCAAAGCGCGTGCCGCGCTCTCTTTCATGCGCGTCTTGGCTGGCGACCCTCGTTCCTTTCTGAAGTTCACCCGTTACGGCGCGAACGCGGAAGAAGCCCATCCCGCCGACCAGCACTGGTATCTCGTCGTGCTCGGCATTAGACCCGACGCGCAGCGTCATGGCTGGGGACGTCAGCTATTGGGTCCCGTAATCGGTCATGCCGATAAGTTCGGCCAGGACTGCTTTCTAGAAACCTCCGACCCGGCCAACATCGACTACTACCGACGCTTTGGGTTCGAGATCGAGAACGCTGCCCTTGAGCTGGTGCCCGGAGGGCCCACTCATACAGCCATGCGGCGTCGGCCGCAGAGGCCATATCGGTGAACCTCAAGACGATTCGTGATGTGACCACGGCGGATCTTCCGCTGCTGCGACGGCCGCCGGTATCCCCTTTCCGCCGGGCGCAAACGAACGAGGTCGATGCTGGACTGACGTTCGGCGTGAGAGGGTTCGCGGGTCACTAAGCCCCTTCTACTCGCGGTTGCTGCTCTCCGCTCAGGGTTCGGCGGGTGTCGATACCTTCGAGGAGCCAGCGCAGCCCTTCGTCGAAGATCACGTCAGCGGGATACCGCGCGAGTCGATTAGCAAGTCCGCTCATTAGCGGCCGGTCCGGATCTGCTCCGAACAGCTTCTCTGTTGTTGCTCGCTGTTCGTCGGGTTGAGGATTGCGGAGCCTTGGACTCTCCTGGGCGGCGAAGCCGAAGGTGTAGCTCAACAGGATCTGTAGGGCATCTGCGGCTTCTTCTCCCTCCAAGCCGGCATGGGACAGAAGGTTCAGCGTCGCTTCCCCAAGGCGGATGGCGTTGGGTCCACGTGTCGGGCGAGACAAGAAATGGGGAAGCAGGTCCGCGTGTGCCAGGAGGAAGCGGCGGGTGGATTGCATCAGGTCGATCAGGCCATCCCGCCAAGGGACATCGTCCCCGACGGGGACATCTAGTTCGACGAGGAGGGAGTCCAACAGCGCGTCAAGTAGTGCGGACTTGTCGGCGAAGTGACTGTAGAGGGCGTTCGGAGCAACACCCAACCCTGTGGCGACTCGCCTCATCGTTAGCCGTTCAACGCCCTCGACCTCAGAAACGGAGCGCGCCTCGGCCACGATCGCCTCGACGGTCAATCCGGCGCGCTGTCCCGGTGTGCGACCACGCCTCCGATCTTCTTTTTTCGATTTGTGAGTAGGCATTACCCCTTGACTCCCCTAGCTGGACACCGTACAGTTCAGCTATTGTACATCGTCCAGCTTCCGGGAAGAAGTGGATTCGGGACAGGTCCTGAGTCGGATGAGAAGGGAGACCGCATGGATGAAGAGGGACTGAAGATCGGGCGCGAGGGTTTCGTCTGGCACGAGCTGATGTCTACGGATCCTGAGGAGTCGGAAGAGTTCTACCTGCGGGTCGTAGGGGTCTCGACGGCGCGCCTGGGCGACGAGCCCGGTTCGTATCAGATGCTCATGTCAGCTGGTGAGCCCGTGGGGGGGATCGCGGGACCGCCTTCGGGTGAGCAGGGCTGGCCGTCTGGGGGCCCGGGCGCTCACTGGCTCGCGTACTTCGGGGTAGCGGATGTGGACGCAGCTGCCGGCTCCACGGAGAAGCTCGGAGGACAGGTCTTGCTGCCACCCACCGACGTGCCGGGCATGGGGCGGGCCGCCGTCTTACGTGATCCCCAGGGCGCGACATTCGGAGTGTTCGCGTCCGGCGCTTAGCTCGTCATCGAGGGGCGGCCTCTGCCGAGGAGAAGCAGAGCGCGCCGAGTCCTTGCGCGTAGGGGCTGACCCAGACGGCAGTGTCGAGCGGTTAGGCCGCGCCCGCGCGCGTCGCGTTCGCTCGGATCGCATCCCGCACGTACTGGGACAGCCCTTGTGCCATGTCCTCGTACACCTTCCTGAAGCGCGCGTCGGTCACATACATGTCACCGAGGCCCACGTGGATCTCGGGGCTGCATTCGTAGAACCAGCGACTGATGTGGTCGCGGTGCTCCTCCACCAGCCCCCGTGCTACATCCCCATCGGCCGGTTCACCGGCTGTCATCGCTTCGACCAAGCGTTTCGAGATATCGGCGGCCTCGGCTTTGATCGCTAGCCAGTCCTCCTTTGAGTAGCCGGACGTGCGTCGCTGGGACTCCGTGAATGCCTCGCTGTCGCCCCACCGCTCGTCAGCTTCGGGCGCGTGCTCATCAGGGTCAAAAGACCCCCAGACCTCGAATCGCTCTTTAGGCGTCAATTGGATATCCATCCTGTATGCCTCCATTTCCTTGTCGATGGCCGCGAGCATCAGCTCGAGGCGGTGGACCCGCTTCACTAGGAGCGCCCGTTGGCGACTCAGGTGCACAGCTGCGTCGGTACCGGGGCTGTCCACGATCGCCGCGATCTCTTCGAGCGGGAAGCCGAGCTCGCGGTAGAGCAGGATCTGCTGTAGCCGTTCGAGGTCGAGGTGGTTGTACCGGCGATAGCCCGATCCGCTCCGACCGCTAGGCCTGAGCAATCCGATGCGGTCGTAGTGGTGAAGGGTCCGCACAGTGACCCCTGCCAGCTCGGCAACCTGCCCAACCGGATAACTCCGTGTCTCCGTCTCCATGACCGGAACGTTAGAGCCTGACGTTAGGTAAGGGTCAAGTGGAATTGTTTGTGCTCGGAGCCCGTCCGAGGGCTGCCGAAATCAGCGAATCAAGCGTAGAATCGGTTTATGACTGTCCGGAAGGTGATTTCGGTTTTCCTGCTTTTGCTGGCGGGGCTAGTGATACTCGCTGCTATAGCCACCACGAATCTCGGACTTGTTGAGAAGGTCGTGCTCATCGCTATCGCGGCGCTGCTTGTAACGGCCGCGACTCGGGTCCAGACGGGATTCAAGGCCCCCCTCGAGTCCTGACGAGTCGTTCGTAATCTGTCGGATGCCCGGGCCCTGCGGCGGCCGCCGGGTAATCCCTCCCTCTGGCAAACAGAATCGCCCCCGGTGTAGGTCACCGGGGGCGATTCTGATGGCTGCTAGTGGGGTCCGAAGGGATCGGGATCGATGCCCTGATCGCTCGGGATCACCAATACCTTCTTTGCTCGGTCATCGAATGCCACGTTGTTCGCGCACGCTCTTCCTTCATAGTCTCCTGGGTGGATCTCGGCAGACCACTCGTTGAATTCATAGTCTGAGAGCACAGCGCGCGCGACCTCGAGCGACTGTTGCTGAGTTAGGCACGCGTCTTGATCCGTAGCGGGACCGGCTGTCGCGGTCTCGTACATTCGCCTGATCAGTTCATCGCGCATCGCTGTGAATCGCTTGGCTTCACGCTCGTATCCCTCGGGAAGTGCCTGAAGCCCGAGTCGCGTGCAGATCGACTCGTCCTTACTGGGGAAGACGTAGACAGCGCCACTCTCGTTTACGCACGGCATGAGTGCGGGCGCCGAGCTGGTGCCGTGGCGCACGACTCCCTCTGCCCAAAGTTTCCCGCATACTTCTTCGGGACTTTCCCCGCTGGTCGATACGATTGTGACGTTTCCTTCGAGGTGCGCTTCATCGAAACAACCGATCCCTGCCGCAACGACCTCATCGGAACTAAGCACCACGTAGCTCGTGGCTGCTATACCAAGTAGCGCGGCGGGGAGCAGGACGGCCACGGAGCGGCGACGTCGCTTCCGAACGGTGGGGCGCTTCCGTTCCTTGGTGATCTCCTTCATGAGAGCTTCCTTTCTGAGATGCAGCCGAGCGCGAGGAAGATCTCTTGGCGGCGGTGGTGACAGCCCTTCTTTCATCCCTCGACCTCACTCGGGTGCGTAACGGAAGCTCTGGCCAGAGCATTGTCTTCATACATGTCATGTCCGCGGCTAGTCATCAGTTCCATGAGAGCTTGACGACCTCGGGATACCCGTGACTTGACGGTGCCCGCAGGAACACCAAGCGCGACCCCAGCGTCCGTATAGCTGAGTCCGGACCACAGGACTAGGGCTACCGCCTCTTGCTGCTCGGCCGGCAGACGTCCGAGTTCGCCCAAGAGCTCTTTCATCTGTAGTTCATCATCGACACGACCGGCGACCTCTTCGTCATGGCCTGGTATGTGGGCAGGCGGAAGGGTCTCAAGGCGCCGAAGCGCAACATCGCGTCTGCGGCGCGAGCGCCAATCGTTGCGCATCAGATTCGTAGCAACACCGAGGAGCCAGGGCCGAATCGAGTCTTGAGTCATCCGAACCTCATCGCGTCTTCGCCAGGCCTCGAGGAATGTGGCTGACATGAGGTCTTCAGCGGTGCTCCAATCGGCACTCCGACGAAAGCAGTAGTTGTAGACGGCCGATGCGTGGCGCTCGAAGAGCGCGCCGAAGGCGCCATCAGACCCTGAGGCGGCCTGCCGCCAGAGCTCGGCGTCCGAGGCTTCGTCCATCACTTCATCATGTCCGCAGAGGGAGAAAGGGTTCCCGTCCGTCCGTCCGTCCGTGCCGGCGGCGGCCGCCACCGACAGTAAGAGCAGAGCTATGTCCGCGCAGGGTCGCTTTGATCCCGATCAGACGACACGATCTTCCTCAGTAGCGAGGCGAGCTGCTCTCGCTCCTCCGGAGCCAGCTTCGCCATCACCGGCGACTCAAGGATTACCGACCGCTCGAGCTCGGCCCGGACCTCCTCGCCACGCGGGGTGAGGGCGAGGAGCTTGACCCGCCGATCATCTGGCGGGGCCTCCCGGCGTATCAGCTCCCGAGCCTCGAGGCGATCGGCGATTCCGGTGATGTTCGATGCATCACATCGCAGGTGGGTCGCGAGAGATCGCATCGGAGCCTTCTCCTTCAACTCCAGAAGGGCCCTTGCTTGTTGGGGAGTCAGAGAGTGGCGAGCGCACACGGCTTCGAAGCTAGAGCGCATGCCGTTGCTCGCTCCCATGATGAGTCCGGCTAGTTCGTGGACCCCAATCTCCCCGCTTTGCGTGGCCATCATCCAAGGATACTCCATCACATCAACACTTGACAACATCAAGTATCTACGTCTAGTCTCCATCCAGGTAGTTGAATGGCTCAACTATCAAGGAGGTGGAGTATGTCTAGCAAGAAACCATCGGTGTGGCGGTCCGGAGTGGGGAGTGCTGCGGTGGGGGCGATCGCAAACCTAGCCATCTATGTGGCGGCGCGAGCCGCGTCGGTTTCATTCGTAATACCCAGCTTCAGCCCTGGGGGCGAGCCGGTCGCCATCCCCGCAGGGCAAGTCGTCTTCGTCACGCTGGTGATGCTGCTGATCGGCACGGCAGTAGCGGCCTTCGCGCAGGGCCGAGGTCGTCTTCCTGTGGTGAAGTGGCTGGCAGGTGTGCTTGGTGTCGTCTCGCTGGGCGCGCCCCTGTCGCTGGATGTCGATACGTCCACCAAGCTCGTTCTCGCGTCGATGCACATCGTCGCGGCAGCCACCTTCGTCATCGCTCTTCGGAGGATTGAGCCAGCGACCCGCGGTCCTGTCCACACGGCGCCCCTTGCAGACGCACGGGTGACGGCGTGAAGGGACTCACCATCGTGGGGTTAGGCGGCTCGTTGAGCGCCAGATCCGCCAGCCTCGCGGCGCTCGATCAGTGTCTTGATGCGGCATCGAGTCTCGGTGCCTCCGTGGAGCGCTACGCCGTCCGCGATCTGGGTTTACCGCTCTATGACGCCGCAATCAGTCCGCCGCTTGCGGCGCGGCGTCTCGCTACTGCAGTCGGTAGGGCCGACGGCCTCATATGGAGCAGCCCGATGTATCACGGGACCGTCAGCGGAAGCTTCAAGAACGCGCTCGACTGGCTGCAACTGCTTGCGGATCACGACCCCCCCTTTCTCTCAAATAAGCCGGTGGGCCTCATCAGCACCGCGGCGGGCACTCAGGGCCTACAGGCGATCAACACGTTGGACTTCGTGGTGCGGGCGCTGCGAGGGTGGGTCGTCCCGCTCGTCGTTCCCATCCCTCAAGCCTGGCGAGCGCTTGACTCCTCTGGTCGCTTGCTTGGCGACGTGAGGATGCAGCTCGACGCGCTCGCGCGTGAGGTCGTGACAAGCTCGGCCCGATTGGGTGATCCCGTCGCACGGACAGCGGCGACGTCGGCATGAAGGAGAGGAGTGGAATGGCTGAGTTTTCTGCCACGGAACTTCGGTTCCTGCTGGGCGAGCGCCATCTCGGACGGCTCGCGACGATCGATGACAGGGGTCGCCCCCACGTCGTCCCACTGGGGTGGCGCTACAACGAGGAACTAGGGACCATCGACATCTCTGGGCGCAATTTCGCCGCGACCAAGAAGTTTCGCAACGCGAAAGCCAATCCGAATGTGAACCGCCCCGGGTTTCATAGAGACTCGGTTCCTTGAGTCGTGGCCCCGGTGACCACGCCTCCTTGACTGTAGTACGCGGCCTCTGCCTCCGCCGG
>Ga0247713_1001702_pt1 | contig 10618 bp, 9 predicted proteins | sample 21E_NmetaG_FD_189936 | JGI IMG/M metagenome (GOLD analysis project Ga0247713, IMG submission 189936) | Soil microbial communities from hillslope of Landscape Evolution Observatory, University of Arizona, Oracle, AZ, United States - 2-1-E_N | ecosystem: Engineered > Artificial ecosystem > Mesocosm... | reverse complement strand
AGGACCCTGAGGAGCCGGCCGGCCAGTGCCGCCGGCCGTGGCGCCTTCGCATCGCCGCGAAGCAGCATCTCGAGCTCCTCACCCGCCGCTCCGCCTGCGGCCCGCAGGGCCCGGTACGTCGCGGAGAGCGAAGCACGAAGTGCGTACTCACGCTCATGGATCTGCTCCGCGAAGCGTACCTCAGGACGGCCCCACGCCAGGTGCGTGAGCCGTCCGCACGCGCGCAGCGGAGCGGCGGGTGGATCGAGCATCACGACGTGGTCGTCCGGCCGCGCCAGCGCGGGGTCGCGCTCGAGCGCCTGGTGCGAGCACAGCCGGAAGCCGCCGCCGACCGGCTGCAGGTGGCGCAGGCGCAGGCGCGCGTCGGCGGCGACGACGAGCACCGGCTCGCCGGAGTGCACGAGCGCGGCGATCGTGCCGGCGATCCCGCCACCGCGGCGGTCGCGCACGGGAGCCGCCAGCTCGCGCGACCCGAACGCCGGCTCGTGAAGCGGCCGCCGCAGTTCGTCGAAGGCCGCCTGCAGGTAGTCGTCGGCCTCGCCGACGAGCTCGATCGGCGGCGGCGCGCTGGGCCGCGCGTCGCGCAGCACGAGGCGCGGCTCGACGCTGCCGTTGTACTCGTTGAGCTCGAGCGCGAACGTCGCGTCGAGCGGGCCGTCGCAGTCGATCTTCGTCGTGCCGAAGGCGACCGCGCGGGCCGTGCAGCCGCCGGCGGCGACCGTGAAGCGCAGGTGCTTGCCGTCCTCGCCCATCGTCCGCGCGTCGCTGCAGCGCGCGGCCGGCAGCAGCAGTGAGACGCCGGGATTGCCGATCCCGAACGGCGCGAGCCGCTCGAGCTCGTCGGCCAGCGGGAGGCCGAGCTCGTCGCCCGCGACGACGGCGTCGACGCGCTGCTTCGGGATGAGGTCGTCGGGGGCGAGGGCGGCGGCGGCGTGCGCCTCGAACGCCGCGCGGAACGCCTCGATGCGCGTCGCCTCGATCTCGCACCCGGCGGCGGCGCGGTGGCCGCCGTGACGCTCGAGGTGCTCGGCCGCGGCATCGAGTCCCGCCAACAGGTCGAAGGCCGCGATCGAGCGCCCGGAGCCAGTGCCGCGACCGGTGTCGGGATCGAGCGCGATGAGCACCGCCGGCCGGTGATGGCGCTCGGCGATGCGCGACGCCACGATCCCGATCACGCCCTTGTGCCAGCCCTCCGCGGCGAGGACGTACGAATGACGCTCGCCGGCCTGCGCGACCAGCGACTCCGCCTCGAACAGGATCCGCGTCTCGGTGTGGCGGCGCTCGGCGTTGAGGCGGTCGAGCTCGTCGGCGATCTGCGCAGCGCGGATCTCGTCGGCTGTCAGCAGCAGCTCGAGGCCGGCGTCGGCGCGCTCGAGGCGGCCCGCCGCGTTGATCCTCGGCGCCAGGCGGAAGCCGACGGCGCGGGCGTCGATCCGCGCCGGGTCGGCGCGCGAGACGCGCATGAGCGCACGCAGGCCGGGACGCTTCGTCGCCGCCAGCGCCCGGAGGCCGGTCCGGACGAGGCGCCGGTTCTCCCCCCTCAGCGGGACGCAGTCGGCGATCGTCGCGAGCGCGACGAGGTCGAGGTCGCGGTCGGCTTCGGCGGGGTCGCGGCCGGCGGCGACCAGCAGCGCCGCCGCGAGCTTGTGGGCGACAGCGGCGGCGCAGAGATCCGGGCACGGGTAGCCGCAGACGGCGGGGTGCACGATCGGCGCGTCCGGCAGCCGGCCGTCGGCCCGCGCGCTGTGGTGGTCGGTGACGAGGACGTCGATGCCGGCCGCGCGCGCGGCGGCGACCTCGTCGACGGCGGTGATCGCGCAGTCGGCCGTGATGAGCAGCCGGGTCCCGCGTGCGGCGAGGCGCTGCACGGTGGCCGCCGCCAGGCCGTAGCCGTCCTCGGCGCGGCTGGGCAGAAACCAGTCGACCTCGGCACCCAGCGCGCGCAGGACACCGACGAGGATCGCGGTCGCGCAGACGCCGTCGACGTCGTAGTCGCCGTGAATCGTGATCCGGCTGCCGCGCCGCACGTGCTCGAGCACGAGCGCGGTGGCCGTGTCGATGCCCGCGAAATCCGACGGCTCGTGGTGCTCGCCGGCGGCGAGCCAGTCGCGTGCGGCCTGCGGGTCGTCCAGGCCGCGGCGCACCAGCACCTGCGCCAGCGGGTGGCTGACGCCGAGCGCGCGCTCGAGCGCGAAGACGGCGGCCATGTCGCATGGAGCGATCTGCAGGCGGGCGGAGGGCGGCGGCACGTACCGGACGGTAAGCCCGGGCCCCGACGGAACAGCGGTCGGGCGCGTACGCCGCGCCGTGGCCGTGTACGCGATCGGCTGCCCTCCGCGCTCGTGCACGACTCGCTTCCACGCCAGCGGCAGCGCGCGTCAACGGCCACAAGCTCGATCGACGACAGACCATCGCTTCCGCCCGGTGAGGCAGCCGGCCTTCTACTTCAACGCGACGACGAGCCCGCCGATGAGCACGAGCGAGAGCACCGCCGGGATCGCGTAGGTGACGGCGCCCGCCGCATACAACAACCACATCAGCGCGAGCGGCGCCATCACGGCGCTGGCCGCAGCCCCCCAGCCGCGGCGCAGCGCGAGTTCGGCGACGCCGGTGCCGATCAGCGCGACGAGCGCGGCGCAGAAGACGACCATCCCGATCACGAACAGGCCGAAGCCCATCGCCAGCAGCGGGCTGTCGCCGGCGCCGAAGGCGCCGAACCGCGTGACGAACATGAGGCCGCCCAACACCGTGGCGCCGGCGCCGAGCGCGCCGGCGATCGTCAGTCGCCGTGTTGTCCAGCCGCCGGAATGCATCGCTCGCTTCTTCGCCGTTGATTCCCCCGGCGGATGCGCCTCACGCGCGAGCGGCTGCCGGGGCGCCGGCTGCGGCCGCGAACCGCCGATGACGACGATGCGCCGCGAGCCGGCTCCGTCGGGTGCCATGCTGGTTGGATACGCGGGTCGCGCGGCGATCCCTGCCGCTCGCGACGCGAGCGAGCGCCGACCGAGCATGACGCCTACGTCGCCAGCAGCTCCTCCTCCGCCTGGGCGTTCTCCCTGCGCGCGCCGAGGAAGTAGAAGAACGCGTAGCCGAGCATCGTCCCCGGCACCGCCTCGAGCGCGGTGACGATGTCGGTCGCGTCGCGGCCGGGAACGTTGAAGCCGTGGATGACCAGGCCGAACAGGATCGCGCCGAAGACGCAGCCCAGGAACGCGCCGATGATCCCGCCCCAGCAGCGATCGGGCAGGAAGATCGTGAAGTGCCAGAGGGCGAGGCCCATCATCGTCCAGGCGAGCACACCCATCAGCGCGGCCTCCCGTGCTTGCCGCGCCGCTTGGCTGCCGCCGACGGCGAGCGCTTCGGCTTCGGCCTCCCCCCGTCGGCGCGCGGCGGCATGACGGTGTCCTCGGGTGACGCGTCGGACGCATCGTGCTCGGGCGCGGGCGGCGCGGCCGGCTTCGGGGCGCGCTTGCTCTTCGGCGCGGCCCGGTCGGCGACCGCCGTACGCCGCGGGGTCGGCTCGGCGTGCAGGTCGCGCACGAGGTCGTCGAACTCCTCGCGAGAGACCTTCTCCGGATCGTCGGGCGCAGTCAGCCGCTGGCCCTGCTTGAGGCGGCGCCCGGCCCGGTCGACCTCGACCTGCTCGCTGGCGCGGCCCGTGGCGAACGCGGGCACGACGCCCCCGTGCTCGGCGGCGATGCTGGCGCGACGGCGGCGGTAGACCGGCTCGCGCTCCTTCCAGGCGGTCAGGACGGGACCGGCGATGAAGATCGAGGAGTACGTGCCCGAGATCGTCCCGATCAGCAGCGCGATGGCGAACGCCTGCAGCGTCGCGCCGCCGAACAGCAGCAGCGCCAGCACCGGCAGCGCGGTCGAGAAGGTCGTCGCCAGCGAGCGCACGATGACCTCCGACATCGAGCGGTTGACGATCTGCGCGAAGCTCGCGCGCGGCATGCGCGGGACGTTCTCGCGGATGCGGTCGAACACGATGATCGTGTCGTACAGCGAATAGCCCAAGATGGTCAGCAGCGCCGCCACCGTCGCGGTCGACACCTCCAGTCCGAGCGTCGCGTAGACGCCCGCGGTGATGAGGATGTCGTGGGTGAGTGCGATCAGCACCGGGACCGCGTACTTCGGCTCGAACCGCAGCGCGATGTACGCGGAGATCACGATCAGCGACGCGATGATCGCGATGATCGCCGAGTTGGCGACGGTCTCGCCGAACGTCGGCCCGATCGACGTCGAGCTGGGATCGTCCGCGAGGTCGTACTCCTCCTCGAGCGCGTTGGTGACGTTGCTGACCTCCTCCGGCGCCAGGTTGTCCGTCGAGATCTGGAACCGGCTGGTGCCCGCGGCGTCTTCCTCGCCTGTGACGCGCTGGATCTTCGCGTTGCCGAGCCCCTCGCCGGCGAGCACGTCGCGCACACCGTTCTCGTCGACGTTCTGCTCGAGCGCCACGCTGATCCGCGTGCCCGACTCGAAGTCGATGCCGAAGTTGATGCCCTTCGAGCCGAGCGCCAGCGCGCAGACGAGCAGGATCACGCCCGACGCGCTGAAGAACCACTTCGAGTAGCCCATGTAGTCCAGCCGGAGGCGGTCGCCCTTCGGCTTGCCCGCGCCGAGCGCGGACGGGTGGGCGAGCAGGCGCGACTTCGCCATCGTGCCGAGGATCGCCTGCGTCGCGAGCACGGCCGTGAAGAGGGACACGATCACGCCGAGCCCGAGCGTGAGCGCGAAGCCCTTGACGCCCGCCGTCGCCAGGACGAACAGGATGAACGCCACCATGACGATCACGGCGTTCGCGTCGATGATCGCCGTCAGGCCCTTGCGGTAGCCCGTGGCGATCCCGGCGATGATCGATCTGCCGCCGCGGATCTCCTCCTTGACGCGCTCGAAGATCACGATGTTCGCGTCGGCGGCCACCCCCAGGGTCAGGATGAGGCCGGCGATGCCCGGCAGCGTCAGCACGACCGGGATCATCTTGATGAGGGCGAAGAAGTACAGGCCGTAGATGCCGAGCGCCGTGACCGCGATCACGCCGAGCAGCCGGTAGAAGGCCAGCAGGAACAGCGCGACGACGCCGAAGCCGGCGATGCCGGCGATCAGGCCCTGGTTGAGCGCCTGCTTGCCGAGCGTGGCCGACACCTGCGAGCTCGAGATGAGCTCGAGCTCGATCGGCAGCGCGCCGGTCTTCAGGACGTTCGCGAGCTCCTGGGCGGACTGGATCGTGAAGCCGCCCTCGATCTGCGAGCCGTTGCGCGCGTCGATGCCCTCCGGGTTCTGCTGGAAGTCGATGAACGGCGTCGAGACGAGCTCGTTGTCGAGCACGATCGCGAAGTGCTGCGCGACCTCGTTCGGGCCCTGGCCCGGCAGGATCCCGACGCTCTCGGCGCCGCGCTCGGCGATGCGCTTGGTGACCTGCTCCCAGATCTTGCGGCCCTTGTCGCTGAACTGGAAGGTGACGATCGGCTCGCCCGAGCCGCCGGTGCCCTGGTCGAAGTTCTGCTCGGGGTCCTTGAGCTCCTTGCCCTCGAGCGCGACGTCGTCCTTGAGGACGAACCACTTGTCGGGCTCCGGGCCGCCGCCGCGGTTCTCGGCGCGCACCACGACGGTGTCGGGCTTGACCTCGATGACGTCGGCGTTCTTGCGCTGCGCGGCGGGAACGTTCTCCAGCGCCTCGGCGCGCGACTCCTCGCCGAGCCCGAAGACCTTCTTGGCCTCGCGGTTCACGGCGTAGAAGAGGCTGCCGTCGCGCGAGTTGTTCGGCTCGGCCTTGGCCGGCCGCTTGGAGGCACGCAGCACGGCGTCGTATAGCGACAGCGCGGCGGGGCTCGACGCGTCGCCGCCGCTCGGCCCGCCGGTGACCGCGGGGTTGGTCGGGTCGGGCTTGCCGTCGGGCCCGATGACGTTGACCTCCCAGTCATAGAAGGCCAGCTGCGCGACGGTGCCGACCTGCTTGATCGCCTCCTGCAGGTTGGAGACGTCCGGCAGCGCGACGTTGATCTGCTGGTCGCCGAACTGCTGGATCTCGGGTTCTGCGACGCCCAGCTGGTCGACACGCTCGCGCATGACGTCGATCGCGCGCTGGATCGCGTCCGGCCCGGGCGGCGGCTGCCCGGCACGGGCCTCGGCCTGGTAGATCAGCTCGACGCCGCCCTGCAGGTCCAACCCGAGCTTCGTCGGCTTGGAGGCCACGACCACCGCGGAGGCGATCATGAGTCCCGCGATGAGCAGCAGGATGAAGAGGTTGCGTCGTCGGTCGCTCACGATGACCTATTCGGCAGGTTACTTGGCGGGGGTGAGGACGAGGAGCAAGCCACCGTCGTCGTCGTAGGCGGGAAAGAGGTCTGCGGTCGCGGTCGCGGGCAGGTCGCCCTCGGCGTTGACCTCGACCGGCTTGTCGAGCGCGCGCACGCCCCACTCCAAGACCGTGCCGACATGGTCGCTGCCGTCGGCGAACTTCAACCCGAGGACCTCGTTGGCCTTGCGGCCGATGACGCGCTCGTCGTCGAGGCCCGTGAGCTCGAACGAGCCGCGGCCGCAGCCGATCACGCGCCCCTGTTGATCGCACACGAAGAACGCGGCGTTGGGCGCCGGGTAGTAGTCGTCGAGCAGCTCGAAGAGAAACCCGAAGCCGCACTTCGCGCACCCCTTCGCCTGGCGAGTGAAGCCCGCCGTGCGGTCGGACTCCGAGGTGCGGTTGCCGCAGTTCGGGCAGATGAAGAGATGGGCCATCGCGCGAATAAGCCTAGACAAGCGCTTGGCGCGTCGTGCGCGCCCGGCCGCTAGAACAGGCTCGCGCCCGCGCCGGCCGGCGGGTCGAGGCCGAGGTGCTCGAACGCCCGGCGCGTCGCGGCGCGGCCTCGCGGCGTGCGCTTGAGCAGCCCGCACTGCAGCAGGTAGGGCTCGTAGACGTCCTCGATCGTGTCCTGCTCCTCGCCGACCGTCACCGCGAGCGTCGACAGCCCGACCGGACCGCCCTCGAACTTCGCGCACAGCGCGCGCAGCAGCTCCCGGTCGAGGCGGTCCAGGCCGAGGTCGTCGATCTCCAGCAGCGCCAGCGCGGCGTCGGCGGCGGCCGCCGTGACGATCCCGCGGCAGCGCACCTCGGCGTAATCGCGCACGCGCTTGAGCAGCCGGTTGGCGACCCGCGGCGTGCCGCGGCTGCGTCCCGCGATCGCGAGCGCGCCGTCGCGCTCGAGCGCGACGTCGAGGATCTGCGCCGATCGGGTGACGATCGTCGCGAGGTCGCCGACGCCGTAATGCTCGAGGCGGTGCTGCAGCCCGAAGCGGTCGCGCAGCGGCGCCGTCAGCAGCCCCGTCCGGGTCGTCGCGCCGACGAGCGTGAACGGCGGCAGGTCGAGCGTCACGACGCGCGCCCCCGCCCCCACTCCGACCGTGATCGGCAGCTGGCGATCCTCCATCGCCGGATAGAACGTCTCCTCCAGCGCGCGCTGCAGGCGGTGGATCTCGTCGACGAAGAACACGCTGCGCGGCTCGAGCGCCGTGAGGAACGCGGCGATGTCGGCCTTGCGCTCGAGCGCCGGCCCGGCCGTCTGGACGAACGGCGCGCCGAGCTCGGCCGCGACGATCTGCGCGAGCGTCGTCTTGCCCAGGCCCGGCGGCCCCGCCAGCAGGACGTGGTCCAGCGGCTCGTCGCGCGCGCAGGCCGCCTCGATCGAGATCGCCAGCTGCTCCTTGAGCGACGGCTGGCCGACGAAGTCCTCCAGTCGCCGCGGGCGCAGCGAGCGGTCGAGCTCGTCCTCGTCGAGGCGCTCGGGCGTCTGGATGCGCGGCGCGGTGCTCATCGCGGCCTACCGTCGCGCCAGCCGCAGGGCGTGGGCGATGAGCGCCTCGGGCGTGTCGGCGGGTGCGTCGCGCAGCAGCTCGTCGGCCTCGACGACGCTGAAGCCGAGCTCCACGAGGCCGTCGCGCGCCAGGCGCCGCGGATCGTCGCCCCGCGTGACGACGATCTCCTCCGGGAGCTCCGCGCCGCCGACCTTCTCGCGCAGCTCGACGATGATGCGCTCGGCCGTCCGCTTGCCGATGCCGGGCACCGCCTGCAGGCGTGCGGCGTCGCCCGCAGCCAGCGCCGTGACGAGCTCGCGCGGCGTGCCGCCTCCGAGGACCGCGAGTGCGACCTTCGGCCCCACCGACTGCACGCCGATCAGCGCGAGGAACAGGTCGCGCTCCTCCTCGGTCGCGAAGCCGTACAGCGCGAGCGCGTCGTCGCGAACGACGAGGTGGCTGTGCAGCGTGACGTGCTTGCCGACGGCCGGCACCTGGCGCAGCGTCTCGGCCGACACCGCGAGCCGGTAGCCGACGCCGCCCGTCAGCACGACGACGTGATCGGGCCGCCGCACCGCCACCTCGCCGCGGACCAGCGCGATCACGCCTGCCTCCGGTAGATGCGGATGTCCTCGACGTCCGCCTCGGTGCCGGCCGGCTCGGGAACCTCGCCCGGACCGTCGGCGACGGCGGCCGCATGCGGCGCGCCGTTGGCGTGGCAGATCGCGATCGCCAGCGCGTCGGCGGCATGATCCGGGCGCGGCGCGCTCTCCAGGCCGAGCAGCACCTGCACCATCCTGCCGACCTGGTCCTTCGCCGCGCGCCCGGAGCCGCAGACGGCGTGCTTGACCTGCTGGGGCGTGTAGGAGACGCACGGCAGGCGGCGCTGGCCGGCCGCGAGCATCACGGCGCCGCGCGCCTGGCCGACCGCGAACGCGCTCGACGCGTTGCGCCCGAAGTAGATGTCCTCCAGGGACAGGACGGCCACGCCGTGCTCGTCGAGCAGCTCGCCGACGCGCCGGTGGATGTTCGCGAGGCGGATCTGCATCGGCGCCTCCGAACGGGTCGTGATGACGCCGCCGTCGAGCGCCACGAGACGCCTGCCGCGGCGCTCGACGACGCCGAAGCCGGTGTTGGCGGTGCCGGGATCGATGCCGAGGACGATCATCGCTGTGGATTCTGCGCGCCGGGCCGGATGCCTCCCGCGCAGCCCGGCGCGGCGGCCCGGATTACGATGGACCGCCGCACGCAAACCAGGAGCGCCCGCTTGTTCTCCATCAAGACCTTCCGCTACGTCGCCCTCGCCGAGGCGACGAGCTTTCTCATCCTCCTGTACTTCACGTTCACGCACTCCGAGGGCGGCGTGGACATCATGGGCCCGCTGCACGGGACGCTCTTTCTCGCCTACGTCCTCCTCGTCCTCGTCCTCCGCGGTCCCGCCGGCTGGAGCTGGCAGGTGACGCTCGCCGTCCTCGTCGGCGCCGTGCTGCCGTTCGGCGGCTTCGTCGTCGACCGCTGGCTCGCGCGGACCGGACAGCTCGAAGCGGCCTGACGCGACCCGGGACGATCATCGCCGAACGACCGCTTGCGGCTGGCAGCGCCGCCATCGATCTCCAGCTTCCGGCGCGCCGACCTCAACCGGGCGGACGCCGCCGCCGGCTGCGCGGTCAGGCGCTCGCGACGCGCTCGAGCACGTCGGCGGCGACGTCGAAGTTCGCGTGCACGGCATCGACGTCGTCGTTGTCCTCCAGCGCGTCGATGAGGCGCATGACCTTCGCCGCGTCCTCCTCCTCGATCGGCACGCGGGCCTTGGGCAGCCAGGCGATGTCGGCCGACTGGATCTCGATCGCGGCCTCCTCGAGGGCGGCGCGCACGGCCGTCAGGTCGGCAGGCGCGGTCAGGACCTCGAAGATTCCCTCGTCCTCGGCGATGTCCTCGGCGCCGGCCTCGATCGCCGGCATGAGGTCGTCCTCGCCGTAGCGCTCGGCGTCGACGACGATGAGCCCGCGCTTGTCGAACAGGTAGGCCACCGAGCCCGGCTCGCCGAGGCTGCCGCCGTGCTTGGCGAGCAGGTGGCGGACATCGGCACCGGTGCGGTTGCGGTTCTCGGTCATCGCCTCGATCAGCAGCGCGACGCCGCCGGGGCCGTAGCCCTCGTACATGACGTCCTGGATCTGGTCGGTCTCGGCGCCCGCGCCCGTGCCCTTCGCGATCGCGCGCTCGATGTTGTCCTTGGGCATCGAGGCGTCCTTGGCCTTCTGCACGGCGAGCTGCAGCGCCGGATTGCCCTCGAGCTCGCCGCCGCCGTCGCGCGCCGCGGTTGTGATCGCGCGCGCGAGCTTCGTGAACAGCTTCCCGCGGCGGGAGTCGACGACCGCCTTCTTGTGCTTGATCGACGCCCACTTGGAATGGCCGGACATGGCCGGGATTGTAGAGGCCGGTTCCGGCAGCCGACCGGACATCCCCTACGATCCGCGCCGATGCCGGCGACCGTTCCCGACGAGATCTTCAAGGCCTACGACGTCCGCGGCCTGTACGGCGAGCAGATCGACGGCGACGTCGCCGAGGCGATCGGCCGGGCGTTCGTCCACGTGCTCTGCGACCTCGGCGGCAAGGCGGCGGCCGAGCTGCGGATCGGGCTTGGCCGCGACATGCGCCTCAGCGCGCCCGAGCTCGCCGCGCGCTACCGCGCGGGCATGGTCGCGGAGGGCGCGACCGTCATCGACGCCGGCATGGTCGGCAGCGAGATGCTCTACTGGCTCGTCGGCGCTCGCGAGCTCGACGGCGGGCTCATGTGCACGGCGTCGCACAACCCGAAGGCCTACACGGG
>Ga0247713_1001701_pt1 | contig 10623 bp, 11 predicted proteins | sample 21E_NmetaG_FD_189936 | JGI IMG/M metagenome (GOLD analysis project Ga0247713, IMG submission 189936) | Soil microbial communities from hillslope of Landscape Evolution Observatory, University of Arizona, Oracle, AZ, United States - 2-1-E_N | ecosystem: Engineered > Artificial ecosystem >... | reverse complement strand
GATCAGGGCTGGCTCCCGTCGAGCGGGATCTGCGCCCGGACCTCGAACCCACCCTGCGGACGCGGGCCGGCGTGGACGCTCCCTCCGAAGGCCGCCGCCCGCTCGGACATCCCGATGATGCCGTACCCCGGCGCCTCACCCGCCGGCGCCGCGTCGCCCGTGTCGACGACCTCGATCTGCAGGTCCTGCGGGCGGTAGCGGATTGTGACCGACGCCTCCGCGTGTGGTCCCGCATGCTTCAGGACGTTCGTCAGGGCCTCCTGGACGATCCGGTAGGAGCAGGAGTCGAGGCACTCGCCGACACCCTGAGGCTCACCCTCGACCCTCACCTCTACCTCCAGGCCCGCCTCGCGCATGTCCGCGGCGAGCTGCGGCACGTCCGACAAGCCACGGTCCGGCGTGAGGGGGTCGTCCGCCTCGTCGTCCGTCCGCAGGACCGAGACGAGCTGGCGGAGCTCGGCGAGGGCATCACGTCCGGCCGTCTCCACGGCTCCGATGGCCTCACGCGCCGCTCGGGGGTCCGTGTCCATCACGGCACCCGCCGCTCCCGCCTGGACCGTCATCAGGCTCACGCGGTGAGCGACGATGTCGTGGAGCTCCCGCGCGATCCGCGTCCGCTCCTCTACCGCGGCGCGGCGCCGGTCCGCCTCACGCTCCGCCTCGAGGCTGCGGGCACGCTCCTCGAGCACCATCGTGTACCTGCGCCGGACGTGGGAGAGCACCCCCAGGTACCAGGCCACAGCGAAGATGGCCAGCCCCACCGCGGCCTCGAAGGGAACCCCCACATCGCGGGTGAGCACGCCCGCCACGACCGTGGCCAGGGCACCGACCGCCGCGACCACCGCGGAGCGCCGGGAGCTGCGCGTCCAAGCACCCACGCTGTAGAAGGCAACGAGGACCCCGAAACCCTGCAGCGGTGCGACCGTCACGGATGCGATCACCACGGCCAGGACGACGGCGGGGGATCTGCGGCGGGCGAGGAGGGGGAGCGATGTCGCCGCCACGGCGATCACCGCCATCGCATCGAGCGCCCCCGGACCCCACGGGGGAAGCCCTCCTACGACGGGCCCAGCCTCGACGAACAGAACGATAGCGACCAACGCGAGGTCGGCCGCTATCGTCCGTCTGCGAGCGTTGTCGGGAAGCTCCCGTTCCTCGATCCGGTCAGACCACATCGCGACGACGCATGATCACGGTGGCCGCAGCAACCGCCGCGGCGGTGTACGCCAACAGTATGGACGCGGCCGCCAGGGCGGGACCCGGTTGCGTCGTCACCGCGAAGGTCCCGAGCGCCCCGACCGGCAAAGCATCACCGAGCCCCTCGGTCGTGGAGCCGATGAGCTGCTCGCCCAGGAGCACCCAGACGATCGCTCCGACGACCGCGCCGGTCTGGTGCTTGACGATGAACCCCACTCCCCCTGCGATCGCCGTCCATAGGGCGCCTCCGACCCCGAACAGCAGCAGCGACCGCAGCTCGGCTCCCGTGGGAGCCCGGCCCACGTCCGGTAGGGCCGCCGACACCGCCGCTCCCATGGCCAGGACGGCGAGTGCACCGCCCGAGGCGGCTATCACCGCCAGCTTCGCGGCCACCACCGACCCCCGCCGGGGGGTCACGAGCAGCGTCGGCACGATCGTCTGGTACCTGAACTCGTCGGTCACGAACTTGACGCCGAGGATGGCCAGGAAGATCGAGCCGTTGATCACCGCCAGGAACCAGAACTGTCGCTCCGTGAGCGCCTGCCCCACCTCGCTCGGGTGACCCGAGGTCTGAAGGGCACCCATCACGACCACGAGGATCATCCCGGCCGCGATCCCCCAGGTGCTCCTCGTGGTCACCAGCTTGCGGAGCTCCACTCCCATCAGCCTCATCATCACGTTCACGCTCCCTTCGCCAGCAGGTCGAAGAAGACCCGCTCCAGATCCGTCTCGCCCCGGGTGAGCTCCTCCGTCGCACCCCGCGCGACGAGCCGTCCTCGATCGATGACGATCAGGTGGTCGGCGAGCTGCGAGACCTCGGACAGCACATGGCTGGACACGAACGCGGTCCCGCCGTGCGCCGCGAACGTCTTCAGCGACCGGCGCAGCCACCTGATGCCGGCCGGGTCGAGTCCGTTGGCGGGCTCGTCCAGCATCAGCACCTTGGGGGAGCCGAGGAGCGCTCCGGCCAGGGCCAGCCTCTGACGCATGCCCAGCGAGTACCCGCTGATCCGCCGGTCCGCCGCGTCGGTCAGGTCGGTCAGGCGCAGGACCTGGTCTGCCTTGGCCAGGTCCACATCGATGGCCCGCGCGAGCAGCCGAAGGTGCTGCCGGCCGGTCCGGCGGGGGTCGGAGTACGCCGCGTCCAGGAGCGTCCCCAATACCCGTGCGGGCTCGCGGAGGTCGACGTATCGCTGACCTAGGACCCTCGCCTCGCCTCCATCGGGCTCCACCAGGCCCACCACCGCGCGCATCGTGGTCGACTTCCCCGCGCCGTTCGGGCCGAGGAACCCGGTCACGGTCCCCGCCTCCACGTCGAAGGAGAGGTCGTCCACCACGATCCGGCTGCCGTAGCGCTTCGTCAGTCCCCGGACGCTGATCGGTATCCGCGTCCCCTGCTTCGTCTCCATGGCACCTCCTTGCGTGTCCGTGAGGTCACCGTAGGGAGACGAACGCCGGGTTCCATCAGCCGTCCGGCGGGACCCGCCTCCTACCCGAGGAGGAGTCGGATGAGGAAGGACCGGCCCGAAGGCCGGTCCTGGGGGTGATCGGGAACCGTCGGGTGCTAGCCGACCGAGCCTTCCATCTCGAGCTCGATCAACCGGTTCAACTCGACCGCGTACTCCATAGGGAGCGACTTGGCGATCGGCTCGATGAACCCGCGCACGATCATCGCGGCCGCCTCGGCCTCGGGGATCCCGCGGCTCTGCAGGTAGAACATCTGGTCGTCGCCGATGCGGGCCACGGTGGCCTCGTGGCCGATGGAGACGTCCTCCTCGCGGATGTCCATGTAGGGGTAGGTGTCCGAGATCGATTCGTCGTCGATCAGGAGCGCGTCGCAGACCACGTTCGACCGGCTCTTGTAGGCGCCCTCCTCGACCTTCACGAGGCCGCGGTACGACGTCCGGCCCCCGTCCTTCGAGATGGACTTCGAGATGATCGTGGACGACGTCTCGGGAGCCGCGTGGGTCATCTTGGCTCCCGTGTCCTGGTGCTGGCCGCGGTTGGCCATCGCGAGGGACAGCACCTCTCCGTGCGCCTTCCGTCCGGCGAGCACCACGGCGGGGTACTTCATCGTGACCTTGGACCCGATGTTGCCGTCGACCCACTCCACGACGGCGTTCTCGTGGGCGACCGCGCGCTTCGTGACCAGGTTGTAGACGCTACCCGCCCAGTTCTGGATCGTGGTGTAGCGGATCCGGGAGTGGGGCAGCGCGATCAGCTCGACCACGGCCGAGTGCAGCGACGCGGACGTGTAGGCAGGCGCCGTGCATCCCTCCACGTAGTGAACGTACGAGCCCTCGTCGGCGATGATCAGCGTGCGCTCGAACTGGCCCATGTTCTCCGCGTTGATGCGGAAGTAGGCCTGCAGCGGCACGTCGACCTTCACGCCCGGGGGGACGTAGATGAAGGAGCCGCCGGACCACACGGCCGAGTTGAGGGCGGCGAGCTTGTTGTCGTTCGGAGGGATCACCGTGGCCCAGTACCTCTGGACGAGCTCCGGCACCTCGCGGATGGCCGAGTCCATGTCCATGAAGATGACGCCCTGCTTCGTCAGCGACTCCTGCACGGAGTGGTAGACGCTCTCGCTCTCGTACTGGGCCGAGACACCGGCCAGGTACTCGCGCTCGGCTTCGGGGATCCCCAGGCGGTCGAACGTGTTCTTGATATCGGCCGGCACCTCGTCCCACGTGCGGCCGGGCTTGTCGGTCGCGCGGAGGAAGTAGTAGATGTCGTCGAAGTCGATGCCGGACAGATCGGCTCCCCAGTTCGGCATCGGCCGACGGACGTATCGCTCGAAGGACTTCAGCCTGAAGTCGCGCATCCACTTCGGCTCGGACTTCATGAAGGAGATCTCCTCGACCTTCGTCTGGTCGATCCCCTTCGAGGGCTTGAAGACGTAGTTCTCTGGGTCGTGCCAGCCCCAACGCTGCTCGTAGGAGCCCTGGGGGTCTATCTCAAGGGGGGTCTTCGCCATGGGAGCCGTGTCCTCTCTTGCCGTGTCCTAGTAAATCCTATCGGCGTTGGCTAAATCCGTCCATGCCTGTGAAATCGTTCACAAAGTCTCCACAGGCTGTGGACACCGGGAACGTTTGAGACCCCTCTGCGCCGTGTAAGGGGACATCGGGCGCGAGAAGGAGGAGCCATGCAGGTCACCGAGGCCGCTGCCGCGGTCATAGTCTCGATCCGTGAGCAGGTCGGCGCGCCGCGTGACGCCGCCCTGCGCATCCAGCGCACGCACACGGCGGAGGGGGAGGTAGCCCTGGCCCTCGCGTTCACGGAGGAGCCATCCCCGTGGGACGCCCGGTTGGAACGGTCCGGCGTCACCGTGTGCGTCGAGAGCGAGCTCGAGGAGGTCCTCGCGGAGGCCGTCCTGGACGCCCAGTCCACGGAGGACGGCGCCGAACTCGTCATGAGGGCCTGACGGCCTCTGTATCCTCCCGGCGATGGACGTCATCGACCGGATCGCCGGGTGGGTGGCTGGGGCCCGCGCCGGGGTGGGGTTCACGGGAGCCGGCATCTCCACCGAGTCGGGCATACCCGACTTCCGCTCCCCAGGCGGCGTCTGGACCCGCTACGACCCCAGGGAGTTCACCTTCCAGCGCTACGTGGCCGACCCCGAGGTTCGCCGCAAGAACTGGCTGATGCGCAGGGAGGTCGTGGCCTTGCAGGCCCAACCCAACACGGGCCACCGCGCCCTCGCCAGGTTCGAGGAGCTGGGGCTGTTCCGCGGGGTCGTTACGCAGAACGTCGACGGACTCCACGCCGAGGCTGGATCGACGACCGTGGAGGTCCACGGGACGATGCGCCGGGTCGTCTGCCTCTCCTGCCCCTACACCTGCTCCATGACGGACGCGCTCGCCCGCGTCGACGCCGGCGAGCCGGACCCGGACTGCCCGGGCTGCGGCGGCATCCTGAAGGCCGCCACGGTCTCGTTCGGACAGTCCCTCCAACCGGAGGTCGTCCGGCGGGCCGAGGAGTGGGTCCGGGAGGCGGACCTCCTCCTCGTGGTCGGTTCGCCCCTCGTCGTCTACCCGGCCGCCGCGATGCCCGCGCTCGCCCAACGCGCGGGGGCGCGGGTCGTCATCGTCAACCGGGATCCGACGCCGTACGACGACATCGCGGACCTGGTCGTGCACGGCGAGGCGGGCGCGCTCCTGGGGGCCGTCCTCGAACGGGTCGAGCGGCTGCACACGTCCGAGAGCGGCTGAAGGGGAGGCAGGAACGAGAGGGCGCCGGGCCGAAGCCCGGCGCCCCGAAGAGCTGGGGGGTCGTGAGCCTAGAGGTAGCTGCGACGCGCGATCGCCCAGTAGCTGACCGCGCTGACGGAGATGGCGGCCAGGAGAGCCAGCAGTGCCATGCCGCCGATCCTCAGGGCGTCCGCTCCGGAAGCGACGGCCATGCGTGCCTTCTCGGCCGCGGCCGGCACCGTCGAGGTGTCGATCTGCACGCCCTGCTTCGCGGCCAGGATCTGCTTCGCCTTCGGGTGGTCCTTCGCGTAGATCTCAAGGCTCTCGGTGAACAGCGGCTGCTGCACGCCCTCGAGCGTGGCCACGACCTCGTACGTCCCGGTGGCGAGCTCGGCGGGGATGGGGAGGCTCATCTGCAGGACGGCCTCGGTGACCTGGATCTCGGTCAAGACGCCGGTCCCGACGAGCTCGAGCTTCAGCACCTTCCCGCGGGCGTGCTCGACGAGCTCCTGTGGGAGGGAACCGATCCCGCCGGCACTCGCAGCCTGCTGGGATCCCTGCTCAGGCTCTCCGGACACCTTCGGGCCGTCATCGCCGTAGAGGCAGACAATGACCGACAAGTTCTGGCCTGCCACGTTCGCCTTCGCGTCGACGTAGCCGACCTGACACCTCTTCGGGGGGTACTGAGCGGAGGCCGCGCCAGCCCCCAGCGCGGTCGCCACGACGGCGAGCGCAACGACGACGAGTGCCTTCTTCATGTAGAACCCCCAGCTCGTGGATCGACGTCAACGACGACAACCGGGAGTTTGCCCAGCATCCCGGCGTGGCCCCTTGCTTCCCCCAGTCCTAGGCCACTGCGGGCTAGTTCTCCGCCGGGCCACCGATCCCTCCTTCCCGGTCCGATATCCCCCGAACTGGTCGCTGCATCCCCCGACGGGGGGGCGGAATGCCCAGATCGCCCTGGCAGGGGACGTGCAGGGGACGCCGAAACATTCCCCCATCACCGCGCGCGGTCACCGGGCGACCAGCGACGCGGGCAACGAGCAGAAGGGTGGTACTGATGCACGACGCCAGTGACGGCGCGCTCGCGCGCGCCGGGACCGACGCGACCCCCGTCGCATCGAGCCAGAAACTGCCTTACGAGGCTCCGGCCGTGACCGTCCTCGGGAGCCTGATCGAGATCACCAGGGGCGGCGACGACGTCCTCGGGTCCGACGCTCAAGGCGGCGGCATCCTCCCGATGGGCATCAGCTGAAGCATCCCTCGACGGCCACAGAGCGAAGGGCAGGTCCGATGTCTGGCAGATCCTCTAGCGTCACGCGCGTCCAGAAGGCAGCACTCCTGGCGGGGATGAGCCTCGTGTTCATGCTCGCGTCGTCTCTTCCGTCGATCCCCGTCTCGGCCGCCGTCACCTGCGGCATCGCCGGCTCAACGGTCACGGTATCCCTGAACGCGGGGAACGAGGGCGTCACGGTCCAGACGGACGGGTCGGTGATCCAGTTCGGCATCTGGGGGAAGAGCGGCAACAACTGGACGCCCCCCACGACGTTCCAGCAGTGCGGGACCGCGACCCTGGCGAACACGACCACGATCAACGTGCAGGGCGAGAACTCGACCCAGTACCTCGACATAAGCGAGTCGACCCACCCTCTCCGCAACAGCTCCACGAACCAGCTGATAGCGGTGAACGTGAACGGAGGGTCGGGCAACGACGAGTTCACGTTCAGGACCTACTCAACACCGGAGACCCGCAAGACGCGCCTGGGCATGGCCGCCGGCGGCGCCATCACCTACACGGTGGTGGACCGAGACAACGACGGCGCATCCGACATGGCCATCCACAACCTCGGCGGTACCCAGGCCAAGTTCACCGTCCAGGGGGGGGCCGGCAACGATCACATCATCGGGGGCGAGGGCGGTTTCACCGCGACCGCTCCCGCCTCCGGGACCGCGACGCGCGTGGGGACGACCCGGAACATGACGCTCCTCGGAGGCGCGGGTGACGACAAGCTGTGGGGGGGACAGGGCAACGACACCCTCGACTGCGGCACCGGGAACGACGTGGCGATCTTCGGTCACCTGAACAACCGCTTCCAGGCGAACCTGGGGACGGACTACTCGGTGAATGCCACCGAGGAGGGCAACGACGCGGTGAAGGCGAGCTGCAACGGCTTCCAGGGCGGACCGGGAGGAGCCGACATCATCGGTCAGTCGGGAGCCGGCATCACGAACGTGTTCCAGAGCGGGCCCGGCAACGACGTCTTCACGGCCGGGGGGTCCGGCGCCGTCAACATCGTCTCCTACGCCGAGCGTCCGGGGCCCGTCAGCGCGAACCTCTGCACCCAGACGGCCACGGGGGACGGCTCCGACACCTTCACCGGGATCCTCAACCTGATCGGGTCGGACGGACCCGACACCATCGCCACCGGCACAGAGAGCAACAACCGGATCGACGGCGCTCCCGGTGCGGACACGCTCTCGTTCTGCGCGGGGTCCGGCGTGACGGTGGACCTGGCCGCGACCGGCCCCCAGAACACGGTCGGCGCAGGCAGCAACAAGACCTTCCTGAACCTGGAGAACGTCATCGCGACGCCCGGGAACGACACGATCATGGGGAGCGCTCTGAACAACGTGCTCGACGGCGCGGCGGGGACCGACACGGTCAGCTTCGCCGGCCGCCCGAACGGGGTGCGGGTCAACCTCTCGCTGAACACCGCGCAGGACACCCGTGACGGCAACGACACGATCCTCAACTTCGAGAACCTCACCGGCACCGCGTTCAACGACGTCCTCTCCGGGAACGCCCTGGACAACCGCCTGGACGGCGGCGCCGGCCAGGACATCGTGACCCACCGTGGTCGTACGGGCCCGGTCACGGTGAACCTCGCTACCGGCACCGCCTCGGGCGAGGGGGCCGACGTCCTGCTGGGGATCGATCACGCATCGGGCAGCGAGGGCAACGACACGATCACCGGCAACGGGGCCGCGAACCACCTGTGGGGCCGGGGCGGCAACGACCAGATCAGCGGCGCCGACGGTGACGACACCATCTCGGGCGGGCCGGGAGACGACGTCCTGGACGCCGGCCTAGGCGTGGACAACGTCAGCTACGAGCCCTCCGAGACGGGAGTGACCGTCAACCTCGGCGTGGGAGGCGCGCAGAACACGGTCGGGGACGGCACGGACACGCTGTCCGGCTTCGAGCAGCTCACCGGCTCCCGGTACGACGACACCCTCACCGGGGGGTCCGGGAACGACGTGCTCAGGGGCGGACCCGGCAACGACACGATCGACGGGGCCGGAGGCAACGACGGCCTGCAGGGCGGACCCGGCAACGACGTCCTGACCGGCGGCGCGGGCATCGACTCGGCGAGCTACTCGCAGGCGGCCGGCGGCGTGACCGTCGACCTGGCGGTGGCCTCGGCGCAGAACACCGGCGGGGACGGGTCCGACCAGCTCAGCGGCATCGAGAACCTCACCGGATCGGACCACGCGGACACCCTCAAGGGCGACGGCGGGAGCAACAACCTGCGAGGCAAGGGAGGCAACGACACGCTCCTCGGTGGAGGCGGCAACGACACCCTGTTCGGCCACGAGGGCATCAACACCCTCGATGGTCAGGGCGGGGACGATGTGCTCTACGGAGGATCGAGCGACGACACGCTGACGGGCGGCGACGGGAACGACACGGTCAGCTACTTCCATGCCGCCGCGGGCGTCCTCGTCGACCTGCGCATCGTCGGTCCTCAGGCGACGGTTGGCGCCGGTACCGACAACCTCTCGGGCGTTGAGAACCTGTCGGGCTCCGCTTTCAACGACACGCTCCACGCCACGAACGTGGCGAACGTCCTGCACGGTGGCGCCGGGAACGACATCCTCCACGGCTACGACGGCAACGACGTCCTGCGTGGGGACGCCGGAGACGACTCGCTCTTCGGCGGGGACGGCGACGACGACCTCGACGGAGGGCGCCCCGGCACCAACGTGTGCGACGGGGGAGCCGGCACGAACGCCCTCACGAACTGCCCGTGACCCAGGAGGACCCCTTGAAGATCCCAGAGCACGTGACCCATCAGGTGGTCGGCTCCGAAGCCGTCGCCCTCGACCTCGCGTCGGGGACGTACTTCACCCTGAATCGGGTGGCCACCCGCATCTGGCAGCTGGCCGCAGCGGGCGAGAGCCGATCCTCTGTCCTCGCCTCGATCGTCTCCGAGTTCGACGTCACCGAGCTGCGCGCGGCGGCCGATCTCGACGTCGCCTGGCAGCAGCTGCTCATCCACGGGCTGGTCGAGGAGTCCGCTTGATACGGAGCCTCCGAGCCTTCCGAAGGCTCCCGCGCGCCGAGCGCCGCGCGACCGTCCGAGCGGCCCTCACGGTCGCGCGCGTCGAGTGCGCACTGCGCAGGCGCCCCCTGCCCCTCGTCGTCGAGGGGCTCGGGTTCCGGCTCGGTGACGGTCCGGAGGGTTCTGAGACCGGCGAGCGGCCGCACCTCGACGAGGCCGAGCGGCGCCGCGTCCGGGCGACACGGAGGGTCCTCGGGCTGAGCGGCCGACCGCAGTGCCTGCGCACGTCCCTCGTGCTCGGCCATCTGCTCCGCGACCGCGCCCCGATCCTGAGGATCGGCGTGGCTCCCGGCGCCGACGGGGTCCGCGCGCACGCGTGGCCCGAGATCGACGGACACGTCCTGGACGCCTCTCGGGCCGACACCTCGGGTTTCAGGCTCCTCACGCACGCCGCAAGCGGAGGATGACGGGCAGCTACAGGCTGTACGGATGCCTCGTCCGGTCCGCGCTGCCTCTCGTGGCGCCCCACGCCGAGCCCGGCTGGACGGGAGACAGGCGGATCAAGCTCTCTTGCCGACCTCACCGGCACGACGAGGACCGCAACGGGACGGTGATCGCGGAGGTCGGCTCGCCGGCCGCCTTCTCGGTCTCCCGGCAGGACGGCGACCACTTCATCCGGTTCTCGGACGTCGCAGGGTTCCACGTAGGGCGTGACGACGACGTCACCGCGTATCTCCCGGAGGGGACGTCCGAGGGGTTGGCCGCGGTCCTCTTCACGGGGACGGTGATGTCCTTCATGCTGGCCCAGCACGACCCGGTGCTCCACGCGAGCGCCGTCCGAGTGAGAGGGAGGACCGTCGCGCTCGTGGCCTCGTCGGGGGGCGGGAAGTCGACGACGGCGGCCGCCCTCTGCGAGAGGGGAGCCGAGCTCGTGACCGACGACGTCCTGCGGG
>Ga0247713_1001700_pt1 | contig 10630 bp, 9 predicted proteins | sample 21E_NmetaG_FD_189936 | JGI IMG/M metagenome (GOLD analysis project Ga0247713, IMG submission 189936) | Soil microbial communities from hillslope of Landscape Evolution Observatory, University of Arizona, Oracle, AZ, United States - 2-1-E_N | ecosystem: Engineered > Artificial ecosystem > Mesocosm... | reverse complement strand
TCATCGAGACCTGGCTGAACTTCAAGCGCCTCAAGGAGATCGACGAGGTCCGCCTCCGCCCCCACCCCTGGGAGTTCTACCTCTACTACGACATCTGAGGCCGGCGAAGGCGCTGACCTGCGGAACGTGGGTCAGCGGGCGCTCGTTCCGTCTGCGTTCCGTGGGAGCGGCGGTCGATGGCGGGCGTTCGCTCGGGCAATGTGGGGGCGATGAAGCGTTTTTCCGGCGCCCGCGCTGGCCCACTCTTGCGATGGGCTGTGGTCGTGAGCGGAGGGCGAGGTGGAGGTAGCCGTCGGCGTCGATGGTGGTGACGGTGGCGACGATGGAGACACCGTCGCTGACGAGCGCCACGTGGTCGCCGGCTTGGAGCTCCTGGCGCTGACGGCCGGCATTCGGCGCGGGTGCGCTCATCGACAGGTTGCCGCTGCCGCAGGGGCGATCTGTGCGTCGGCCCCCTGGCCGCTTGCGAAGGAGCTCCGTGGTCAGGGGGTCATCGCTCCATCGGTTACGCAGGTGGCCACCCGGGTCGGCACCCGGACACTGTAGGGGTTTACCTGACACACCAGGGCGCCGGGCTCGTAGCGGGCCATAGGCACCGACGTCCACCGATGGGCAGTGGCAGGCGCGGGATGGTGCGCGCCTGCCCGTCCACCCGCACCTCCACCTCGGTGCCCTGGACGGGAACGAACGACATGCCGGGGAGCCAGATGAAGGGGAAGAACGACGGGGCGTGTCGAGGTGCTCATGGCAACTCCCTCCCGCAGCGCAGGGCGGGCGCTGACCGAAAGGCCCGATCCGTTCAGCACCGAGGGCAACCACAGTCCTCGCTCGGATGCGGGTGCCAGTGCGACCCGCTGGCCCCGAGGCGGTCCGAACAGCTCAAGGGTGGCGGTGCTCGGAATCTGCAGTGGGAGTGGCGGAGTCGCCAGCGGGGTCGTCGGGCCCTTGGTCGAGCCGGAACTGGGGGTACTGGTCGGTCATCAGCGCGGCGTAGGGGATGACCCGGTACACCCAGCGCTGCAGGCCCATGACGAGGTCGAAGATCGACCGCGGGTAGCGACCGGTGAAGAGCAGCACGACGGCTGCCACCAGGACCAGGATGCCGATGAGCCCGGGGCTGCCACGGCCTGCAGCCCCACGGTCGCCGAACCAGCCGAGCAGGAAGCCGGTGCCGATGATGTCGACGACGATGTAGTGCGGGATGGCCAGCAGCCACCACTTCACGAGCACCAAGCCGCGGGAGAGCTGCGCCGGGTAGGCGATGTCGAGCCGGGCGGGATAGTCGGGCACGTCGGTGAGGGTGAACGGCGGGTACCGGTCGGTGCCCAGCGCGCCGTAGGAGTAGAAGACCACCCGCCAGGTCCACCGCAGCACCCCCAGGTTGAAGTCGAAGAACGCCCGTGGGTAGCGGCCGGTGAAGAGGATGGCGAAACCAGCCAGCACGGTGAGGACCACGAACGCGACCCAGAGGAAGAACAGCACCACGAAGTGGGGGATGGCGAGGAGCCACTTGACCAGCCACAGCCCGCGACTCAGGCGCGCGTCGAGCTGCCCGCTGATCCTCACCGGCGTCATGGTCGCCGCTTCTGCGGTGAGCACCCCACCCGGCGCGGGACCGACGGCGGCCCCGTGCTCGGCCCCGCGCCGGGTCAGTCCCTGGACGCCGATCACGAGGAGCACGACTGCGACGACGAGCAGCACGCCACCGCCGGCGAGGAGTCCGAACCCCACGGGCAGCAGCCAATCGAGCTTGGCGCCCACGGCTGCTTCGACGGCGACGCCGGGCGAGCCGTCGGCGTTCATCACGACCACTACCCAGCGGCCCGACTCCAGGTCCCACTCCAGGGTCTCCAAGCCCGAGCCCTGGCCCGACGCGACCCAGAAGTCCTGGTCGCCTGGCGGTGCCGGGGTGGCCTCCCCCCCTTCGAACTCGTAGGTGACCGAGAAGGGATCGAACCGCACCTGCTCGATGCGGGCCCGGCTCACCTCACCCAGGTAGTCCTCGGTGTCCTGCTGGGGGCCGATGCCGATGAAGACGTCCTCGGTACCGACCGGGCGGGCCTGGATGCGCACCGTCGCGAGGTCGCCCAGATCCGCCCACCGCTGCCCGCGCCCGGTGCCCAGATCGACCGCGTCGGAGGTGATGGCCTGGGTCAGCGTCTCGAACCGGTGTGGACCAGTGGTGAAGAACCCATCGTCATCCCGTTGCGTCGCATGCGCCCGGGCCATGAGCCCACCCACCGCCACGAGCGCCACGCTGACCAGCACCATCAGCGCACCGACCACCGCCATCACGATCCGCCCCACTGGGACCGGCCTGTGGCCCGACATGGCAGGACCAGAGGGAGCTCCCGCTGGTGGGCCCGCCGGCGGCACAACGCCACCCGGCGCCGAGTCGCTCACGTCCGAAGACTACGAGCGGCACCGGGGGCCCGCCAGGGCTGTGGTGCCTGGTCTCCCCGACCTTCGAGCAAGAGTCGGGGAAGGAGGCGGGCGAGCCACTGTGGCATCCACCAGTTGCGCTCACCGAGCAGCGCCATCGACGCAGGCACGACCACCATCCGCACGACGGTTGCGTCGATGAACACGGCGATGGCGAGACCCAGGCCGAAGAGCTTGATCTCCCGGATGTCCTCGAGCATGAACGACCCGAAGACGACGACCATGATCGCTGCCGCCGCCGTGATCACGCGGGCTGTCGAGGCGAGACCGTCGGCCACCGAGGTCACGGCGTCGCCTGTCCGGTCGTACTCCTCCCGGATCCGGGTCAGCAGGAAGACCTCGTAGTCCATGGAGAGCCCGAACAGCACGGCGAACAGCATCAGCGGGATGAACGGGTTGATCGGCCCCCCGGTGATGCCGAGGAGCTCGGAGCCCCAGCCCCACTGGAAGACGGCGACGACCATCCCGTACGCCGCGCCGATCGATGCGATGTTCATAGCGACGGCCTTGATCGGCACCAGCAGGGACCGGAACACCATCATCAACACGACGAACGACACGCCGAGGACGGCGGCGAAGAACAGCGGCATCCGTCCCGAGAGGTGGTCGGTGATGTCGATGTTGATCGCGGCGCCGCCGGTCACGTGGACGGCGAGGCCGGTGCCGGCACCCGGGATCACGACGTCGCGCAGCGAGCGGACCAGCGAGGTCGTGGCCTCGTCCTGCGGCGCAGTGTCGGGGATGAGGGTCATCACGTAGGCGCGGGGGTCAGCCTGGTCGTCGGGGGCGGGTGGCGTCACCGCGGCGACGCCCGGAGTCATGACGAGCCTGCGGTGGAGCGCGTCGACGTCGTTCGGCGTTCCGTCCGGCCCCAGGACCGAGGTGATGATGAACGGCCCGTTGAAGCCGCTGCCGAAGCCCTCGGCGAGCAGGTCGTAGGCCTGGCGGGTGGGGGTGTCCACCGGGAAGTTGCCCTCGTCTGCCCAACCCAACCGCATCCCGAGCACCGGCGACGCCAGCATGACCAGGATCACGGCGGCACCGCCGAGCCAGGCCCAGGGACGCCTTTGGACCGTCCGGCTCCACCGGTGGGCGAGGGTCTGCTCGAGCGGTCGCGGCGCTCGCCGGGCAACCGGACGGCGCAGCGCCGACGTGAAGCTGCCGGCCGCCAGGGTGAGCACGGCGAGGACCGCGCCTGCGATGGCCACCGGCGCCACGCCGAGCCCGGCGCCGAGCAGCGCGACAGCTACGAAGGCGGCTGCGGCGAGTCCTCGCCAGCGGGTGAGATCGAGTCGCCGGTGGGCCAGGCCGAGCAGGGCGGGCAACAGCGTCAACGAGGTCACCATCGTGGCGAGCACCGTCGCCGACACGCCGATACCCATGCCGCCGAGCCACCCCAGACCGACGACCAGCAGGCCAAGCATCGAGATGACGACGGTGGTGCCCGCGAGGACGACGGCCCGCCCGGCGGTGTCCATGGCGGTGACGGTGGCCATCCGGGGCGTGCTACCGGCGTGGACCGATTCCCGGTAGCGGGTGACGATGAAGAGGGCGTAGTCGATGCCGACGCCGAGACCGATCATGAGTCCCAGGACGGTGGTGTCCTCCGGCATCGTGACCACGTGGCTCAACAGCGTCATCGACGCGACGCCGGCAGCGACGCCTCCGAGGGCGACGGCGATCGGAAGGCCCATCGCGAGGACGGATCCGAATGCGAGGACGAGGACGACCACGGCGAACGCGAGGCCGATCAGCTCCGCCTTGGGCGGGTCGATGGTCGCCAGGTACTGGCCGCCGGCGAGCACCTCGAGCCCGTCGATCTGGGGTGCGTGGGCAGCGATGAGGTCGCCGATGCGACCGGACTGGGTGTCGTCGACGGCTGCGGAGAGGTTCACCTGGGCGAAGGCCAGCTTGCCCGCGAGCGGGCCGGTGGCGGCGATCTGCGTCGCACCCTGCGACGTGTACGGCGATGCGACGGTCGCCCCGGGCTGGAGCGGGATGCCGTCCCTGTCTGGGAAGCCGGCGTCGACGGTTGCGAACAGTTGCTCCATGGCGGCGACGACCTCGGGGTGGTCGACGCCCTGGTCGGCGCGGAACACGATGGTCCCTGACTGCCCGCCGGTCCCGAGCTCGGGGAAGTGCTCCTCGAGCACGGCGAAGCCAGCGGTGCTGTCGGAGCCAGGCACGTCGGAGCTGCTGCCGAAGGCGGTGCCGGCGACGCCCGCAGCACCGAAGATGACGACGAGCGCGGTCAGCCACAACCCGACCGCCGCGCGCCGATGGTCGAAGCACCACCCACCCACCCGACCGAGCAGCGAGGCGGTGAAGGGAGGCGGAGGCGGTGCCGTCGTCGGGCGTTCGACCATCGAAGTGCTCATGTGGCCATCATCGACACCGGCGACGGCGACCGCATCGGACGTTCGGGCATTCCCCGATCGGTCGATCGGCGGGTTCTGCAATCGTCCTTTCGGCCGATCCGCGAGGGACCGGCGTTCCCTACGCTGACCGCATGTCGATCCACGCGGTCCGAGCGTTGTGGTCCGAACCGCGCTCCCCCGACGCCGACGGACCCCGAGCTCGCGACTGGGCTCTTGTGGCGATCATCGTGGTGGCGGCGTGTGTCGAGACGGCGCTGCGTGACGACCTCACGTGGCGGTTGCCCTCCTTGGCGGTCGCCCTCCTCGGCGCCTGGATGCTGCCGTGGCGGCGGGTCCACCCGCTGGCGGTGACGGCCACCGCCATCGGCATCGCCAGCACCGTCCAGCTGGCGGCACTCGCCCGCGACGTCCGCTGGGAAGGGTTGGGAACGGGCATCTTCTTCTTCCTGCTGCCCTACTCGCTCGGCCGCTGGGGCTCAGGCCGGGAGGTGCTCGGCGGCGTCGGGGTCTTCGCCGCGCCGCTCACCCTCGCCGCCATCGCCGGCGACCCGCTCAGCGAGGTCGTGGGCGGCGGCGTCGTGGTGCTGCTCGCCGGGGCCGTCGGGATCGGCGTCCGCTACCAGCAGCTCTCGGGGCGCGAGAAGCTCAACAGCACCCGGTCGCGGGAGCGGGCTGTACTGGCTCGCGAGCTGCACGACACCGTCGCCCACCACGTCTCGGCCATCGCCGTCCAGGCCCAGGCCGGGCGTGCACTCGTCCGCACCGATGCGGCCGCCGCCGCCGACGTGTTGGAGGTGATCGAGGAGCAGGCCTCCCGCGCACTCGAAGAGATGCGCTCGATGGTCGGCGCGCTCCGCGAGAGCGACCAGGCAGACCTCGCACCACAGCAAGGCGTGCACGACATCGAACGGCTGGCCCGAGTGGACGGGCCCGGGCCACAGGTGACGGTCCAGCTCAGCGGTGCGCTCGACGACCTGCGCCCGTCGGTCGACGCTGCCATCTACCGCATCGCCCGGGAGGCGATCACCAACGCCCGTCGCCACGCCGAGCACGCCACCGGCATCATCGTCAGGGTCGAGGGCGACGACACCTGCGTGCGGCTCACCGTCGACGACGACGGAGACGGTGGCGGCTCCGGCTCGGCCCCCGGCTTCGGACTCACCGGGATGGCCGAGCGGGCCAAGCTCCTCGGCGGCACGTTCTCAGCCGGGCCCCGGCCCGGCGGCGGCTGGAACGTGACCGCGGTGCTCCCCCACCGAGGATCGGGCAGATGACGGTGACAGTCCTCGTCGCCGACGACCAGGACATCGTTCGGGCCGGCCTCCGGATGATCCTCGACGCCCAACCCGGCATCGAGGTCGTGGGAGAGGCCCGCAACGGGCGGGAAGCCGTCGACCTCGCCCGCCGACTGCGGCCCGACGTGTGCCTGATGGACATCCGCATGCCGGAGCTCGATGGCATCGAGGCCACCCGCCGCCTCGCCGGCCCGGACGTCGCCGACCCCATCGCCGTGGTGATGATCACCACCTTCGACCTCGACGAGTACGTGTACGGCGCGCTCAAAGCCGGCGCGCGCGGCTTCCTCCTCAAGGACTCAGGCCCCGACCTGTTGGCCCAGGCGGTGCACGCAGCCGCGGCCGGGGACGCCCTCATCGCCCCGAACGTCACCGCCCGCCTGCTCAGCGCCTTCGCCGACATCCCGACCGCCGATCCCGTGCAACCCGTCGCTCCCCTCAGCGATCGGGAGGAGGAGGTCCTGCTCACCGTGGCCCGGGGGCGCACCAACGCCGAAATCGCCGACGAGCTGAACATCAGCCTGAGCACCACCAAGACGCACCTGGCCAGCCTGATGATGAAGCTCGGCGCCCGGAACCGGGTCGAGCTCGCCATGTGGGCCTACGAGACCAACCGCATCACCTGAGACGCCGTGCACGAGGATCGTGCTGTTCTGTCAGGTGACCCCGGCGAGAGTCTTCGCGACCTAGGAGAAGTGGCATCGTCGTTCGGTCGGCGTGGTGTGGAGGTGGCGGCGGAAGGCTCGGTGCAGGGTCTCGGGGACCCCGAACCCGCTGGCGCGGGCGATGCGAGCGATGGGCAGCTCGGTCGTCTCGAGGAGCCGGCATGCGGCTTCGAGTCTGACGGCTTCCACATGGGCCGCGGGCGTCGTGCCGGTCGCAGTCTTGAAGACTCGTGTGAACTGTCGCTCGGAGGTGCATGCGCTGCGCGAGCGCAGGCACCGTGAGGTCTGCGGTGAGGTTGTCGGGGATCCAGCTCAGCAGCTCCCGGAGTGGTTCGCTGTCGGTGGACTGGGCGGCCAGGGGCGCTGAGTAGTGGATCTGGCCTCCCGGGCGGCGGAGGTAGGCGGGGTAGACGACGAGGTGTCGTGCCGTCGGGCACGACGGTGACGTCGGGGTACAGCTCAGCGAAGGCGTTGCACCACTGCCAGTGGGTGACGGCGTTGGTCCGCTGAGGTCTCCCACCGTGTATCAACTGGACCCGTCTCGCGATCGGAGCATCATCATGAAGGCCATCGTGCAGGACACTTACGGCTCGGCCGAGGTCCTCCGCCTGGACGACATTGACGTCCCCGAGCCGGGCGCCGGTGAGGTGCTGGTCCGGGTTCGTGCCGCCGGGGTCGATCGTGGGGTGTGGCACTTGATGACCGGCGAGCCGTACATCGCCCGCCTCGCCATCGGGGTCCGCCGACCCCGCAACCGGGTGCCGGGAATGGACGTGGCCGGTGTCGTCGAGTGCGTGGGAGTGGGCGAGAGCGGGTTCGCGGTGGGCGAAGCGGTGTTCGGCATCGGCAAGGGCACCTACGCCGAGTTCGCGGTGGTTCCAACCAAGAAGCTGGTGCTCAAGCCGGAGGGGCTGCCCTTAGAGCAGGCAGCCGCCGTGCCCATCTCGGGGCTGACCGCCCTGCACGCGGTGCGCGACGTGGGGAAGGTGCAGCCGCGCCAGTCGGTGCTGGTGATCGGGGCCGCCGGTGGCGTGGGGACTTATGCGGTGCAGATCGCCAGGGCCTTCGGGGCCGCTGTCACCGGCGTGTGCAGCACGGCCAAGTTGGACCTGGTCCAGTCGATCGGAGCCGACCACGTCGTGGACTACACCCGGGACGACATCGTGGAGCTGGGGGAGCGATACGACGTCGTGATCGACATCGCGGGGAATCGGACCCTGCGACAGTTGCGGCAGGTGCTCGCCCCGAAGGGGACGCTGGTCATCGTCGGTGGTGAGGAGGGTGGTCGCTGGCTCGGTGGGATCGAGCGGAACCTTTGGGCGTCGCTGTGGTCGCCGTTCATCGGGCAGCGCATGCGGGCCTTCATCTCAAGGGAACGCCGGGAGGACATCGGGATGCTGGCCGAGATGATCGCCGCCGGCACGTTCGCGCCCGTCGTCGAGAGGACCTTCCCGTTGGCCCATACCGCCGACGCCATCCGCTACCTCGAAGGCGGCCACGCCCGGGGCAAGGTCGTCGTCACCGTCTCATGATGGTCGTTGACCCGGCAGGTCAGTGAAGCCTGGTTCGCGAGTGCCTTGGTCCCACACCCGACGACGACTCGCTGTGGGGACGTCCCGGGGCCTCCAGGCATCGGCGGATGGCTCGTCGCGCCGGCCATCTTCGCAGTCATCCTGTTCGTGACCCTCGCCACCCGCCGAACTCGTCGTGGACCAAGCACTTCCCTGGACTCTCACGTGCGCTCAGCCGAGAAGGGAGCAGCAGCCGAAGGCGGGCCGCCATCAGCGGACACCGCTCCCTGACCGGCGGCTGGTACCTATTGCCCTCCTAGGGTGGACACCCAGGTCATAGAAGAGCGAGGGCCCGCCTGCCCGCGCAGGTGTGCACAGCGCCGTCTCCTCGGCGGCCGTCATCGAGCTGTCCTGGTAACTGGCGACCAAGTTCGAAGGCGGACCCATCGGGGTAGGCCGAGCCCACAACTGCCCACGGAGGTCTTGAGATGAGTCAGCGAAACACCATTGCCCGCTCCCTTTCGGAAGTCGGGCTGGCGGCATGGTTCGGCGGTTCCCTCATGGGCGCCGTCGGCGTGAACGGGGCAGCCGCGGAGGTCGACCGTCCGGAGCAGCGTGCCCGGGTGGCCAACGCCGGCTGGAACCGGTGGACGCCGGTCAACATGGCCGCCATCGGCGCCCACCTCCTCGGCTCGGTCGTCCTGACCGGCGGCAACAAGGGACGCATCGCCGGTCAGAAGGGGGTGGCCAGCACCGCCATCGCCAAGACGGCGGTGACCGCCAGCGCGCTGGCCGCCACTGCCTACGCCCGTGCGCTGGGGCAGAAGATGATCGAGGCGGGTGACGTCCCTGTCGAGGGCGGCACCGACCCGTCCGGGGGGACCCCGCCCGAGGTCGCCGAAGCACAGCGCAAGCTGAACAAGCTGCAGTGGGCCATCCCGGCACTGACCGGAACGCTCCTGGTCATGGACGCGCTCATGGGCGAGCAGCAGCGCGCCAGCCAGGCCTCGTCCGGCCTCGTCCAGCGCCTGCTGCCCGACAGCCTGGCCGCCTGACCGAGCCTGGGCCTACCCGCCCAGGTAGGCCCAGGCTTCTATCTCGACGAGCGCGTTCATCGGCAGGCCGGCGACGCCCACCGCGGCCCGGGCCGGCCGGGTATCACCGAAGGCTTCGACGTACGCGTCGTTCATGACCGCGTAGTCGGACATGTGGCGGAGGTAGACGGTGGTCTTGACGACCGAGGCCAGGCCGGCGCCCTCACCAGCGAGCAGGGCGGCCATGTTGGCCAGCGCCTGGCGCGTCTGGTCGGCGACTCCGCCGTTCACGAGCACGCCGTCGTCCAGGCCCAGTTGACCCGAGACGACCAACCAATCGCCGGCTCGGACGACCGGCGTGTACGGCCCGAGGGGTTTGCTCAGGGCGTCGGTGTCTAGGAGAAGCTCGAGCCGCAGCCGCAGCTACGGGTGGCGTTGGGGTTGTTGATGGCGAACCCGGCGCCCTGGAGGCCGTCCTTGTAGTCGAGGGAGGCACCCTTGAGCAGCGGGGCGCTGGCCGCGTCGACCACGACCTTGACCCCACCGTCCTCCTGGACGGTGTCCTCGGACGTGAAGTCCTTGTCGAAGTACATCTCGTAGCTGTAGCCCGAGCAGCCGCCCGGCCGGACGGCCACGCGAAGAGCGAGGGCCTCGTCGCCCTCGGCCTGGATGAGCTCCTTGACCTTGAGGGATGCAGCGCCCGACAGAGTGAGCATGGTTTCGTCCTCCTACAGACTTCTACTGGTGTCCAGACTACCCGATCGACAGCTCGACCTGACATGGATCCCGGTCGGCGATCGTTCGAAATGCTTCAACGCCTGCGCCGCCGATCGATTCCACGAATCCCTGGACCAGGCCGCGGTGCAAGTGGCACACGACCTCCGGATGGGCGGCCGCCAGCTCCGCATAGGGGCAGTGGGTGAAGGCGATGGTGGCCAGGCCGTCGTCGTGGACGACCGCCGGATCGAAGCCGAGCTCGGCCAGCATGGCGGTGACCGCGTCGACGCAGGATGCGCGCGGTCGGCGGCCATCCATCCCGCTCTCGGCCTCTCGGGCCGCGTGGACGTCGGCCAGCTCCCGACCCTGGTCGGCGCCGGCCTCGGCACTGAGGTGGGCCTCGGCGCCGGCTGCGGCGGCGACGTCGGTGAGCATGCGGGCCAGGACCGGGAATGCCGGCGGTTCGAGGCCGAGGGATGGTGCGTCGGGGGCCAAGGCGTAGCGGTTCTGGGGCCGGCCCACCGAGCCCCGGTTGTCCGGGTGGACGGCCAGCAGGCCGACCTCCCGCATGCGCTCGAGGTGGGGACG